>LSQX01343186.1_pt2 | contig 51635 bp, 42 predicted proteins | sample 654561 | NCBI WGS metagenome assembly LSQX01 (sample SAMN04489861, study PRJNA283612) | anaerobic digester metagenome | isolation source: 4 biogas reactors fed with cattle manure at either 37C or 55C with and... | place: Denmark: Kongens Lyngby | collected 2014
AAAGAAAAGATGGCGCTTAAACTTCAACCTTCATTTACTAGTATTGATATCGATGAGTTTGGTTATATTTATACAGTTTCACGTGCCGATAGCAACAACCCCGTTAAAAAGTTAAACTTTAAGGGTAATGATATCTTAATTAAAAACGGCTATATCAATGTCATTGGTGATGCTGTTTATGCGAGAAGTGACCGTTATGTCGCCCCAGGTCCTAGTACTTTAAGTGATATTACTGTCAATAACGATAATAATCGTTTTAGCATTTTAGATGCTAAGCGGGCAAGAATATTTACTTATGATATCGAAGGTCATCTCCTCTACATTTTTGGTGAAAAAGGTTCCCAAAATGATAAACTTCAAAGCCCGACAAGTATTACTTATTTTGACGAGAAAGTGATCGTTACCGATAATACAACAAAAAGCATTTATGTTTATGAACCAACAAAGTTCGGCTTGCTAATCAATCAAGCAACTCAAGCTTATTATCAAATGGATTATGATGCCTCTAAAACTTTTTGGAATGAAGTCGTCAGTGAAAACTCAAACTACTTTTTAGCATATGCAGGTATCGGTAAAACAAATTTAAGAAATCATGAATATCAAGAGGCAATAGAAAATCTTAAATTAGGTCATGATTATTTTAATTATTCAAAAGCTTATAAAGAATATCGCACGCAACAAATGAAAAAGGTCCTACCTTATTTAATTGTTGGCGCACTAGGCTTATTAACATTTATTGTCTATAAATCGATTAGACAAGCTGTTAAAAGAGATGAGGATGAGTGATAGTTATGGAAAACGGATTTAAGCAAAAACTTAAAACTGGACTTTATGATCTCTTTGTTTTTCCACTTTATATTTTGACACATCCAGTTAAAGGTTTTGAAGAATTAAAATATGAGAAAAAAGGCAAAATTTATGTCGCAATAGTTTATTTTATTTTGATGATTGTCGCAACTATCTTAGTTCAGACAACATCTGGCTTTTTAATCAGCCCATTAAAGGATTTAGATTTCAATATTTTTAAAACTGCACTTTTAGTTATTGTTCCGATTGTACTTGCGGTTATCGGTAATTGGTCTGTGACATCACTTTTAGATGGTAAAGGAAAAATCAAAGAAATCTTCATGGTGATTTGTTATGGTTTAATTCCTTATATATTATTAATTATTCCTTTAACTTTTTTAAGCAACTATCTGACTTTAGATGAGGTAACTTTTTATAATACTTTTGTTGGAATCGCAGTCTTTTTAGCAGCGTATATGATTTTTATGGGTCTTTTAGTCATTCATGAATATGGTTTAGGAAAAACAATCTTAACAATTATCTTTACTGTGGTTGCGATTGCAGTAATTGTCTTTATTGGAATTTTATTTATGACTTTAATCCAACGTGCATATGATTTTGTCTGCTCTGTTTATCAGGAAATTATTTTAAGGATTAGTTAGGTGAACAAGATGAAAAAACGGCTTATTAAAATCTCAATAATAGTTGTTTTAGTGGGTTTATTATCCACTTTGGTTGCAGTTTTAATAATTAAGGCAAAAGCGACATATACACCTCGTGAACCTTATGATAAAACTTCTTTTGTAGACTATGATAAGATTCCAGCTAATAAAATTTATACACTAGAAAACTCAAAATTTGAATTTCAATTAGATTCAACGACAACCAAATTTCAAATCTTAGATAAAACAACTAATCAAACATGGCATTCTAATGTTGATTCATATTCATCTAATCCTTTAGAATTTAATGATCTTTATACAGTTTATTATGAAAGAAAAATTGGAACACCGAGAGCTGTTTCAGTTTATGAAGAGAGTATTAAACATCATGCATATAGCTTTAGAATCACAGAACAAAGCATTGATGTCTTGTATAAAGTTGGCGGTAAAAGAGATATAACCTTTAATGATTTGCCGCAAAAGGTCCCTGCTGAAAAATTTGAAAAATTAATTCTTGAACCACTCGAAGAATTAGCAAAAAGCGACTTTGATGTAGCATTAGATTTAAGCTTTTTAAAAAGTGTTTATTTTAAGCCAGAAGGAGCTCATAAAACAGGAGCCTATCATTTAAGAAATATTATTAATCCTCAATCTATTTTAGACATTTATATTTTGATTTTTGAAAAATCTGATTACACATATGATGACTATGTTCAAGATAGTAAACATTACAATATTCCTGCGGAAAAAGAAGTTGCTTACTTTGAATTTGTTGTAAGTTATTCTTTAAGTGAAAAAGGATTTAAAGTTCAAATAATTAATGATTCAATACTTGAATCAGCAGATTACTTAATTGCTTATCTCGATATCCTACCTTATTTTGGCGCTGGCAATGTCAATGACTCAGGTTTTACCGTAATTCCAGACGGTTCGGGAATTTATATTGATCACGAAAACCAAAGATATAATACTGCAGTTTACAATAAAAGAATTTATGGCAGTGATCTCTCGCTTGAACGGAATCTCTATGTAGCACCAGAACAACAAGAGATTATTAAACTGCCAATGTATGTTTATAGCAAAAACAATTATGGCTATATCAACGCCTTATTAGAGTCTGATTCAATGGCAAGCATTAGGACCGCTTTTAAAACTACCTCTGAGGCTGGTAGTTATGTAAATAAAGTTCCTTATATTCATTATCGCTATTATTTAAGAGAGCGAGATGCTTATAAATTTAAGTCAAATGTATCTGAACAAGATGTCAATATTTGGACCAATGAATACAATAAAACTGATTATTTATCCGAGTATATCTTCGTTACCGATGGATCAAATTATTCTAATTTTGCTAAAGCATATCAAACTTATTTAATTGATAACTATAATTTAGAATCTCGGCAGACAGCTGATTATTTACACTTAACATTTTTAGGTGGATTTAAGGAAAAAAAATACTTTGTAGGGATTCCTTATCAGCAAATTAATCCCCTCACTAAGGCGCGAGATATTCCCAAAATCCTCACTGAACTGGATTTGGCAGAAAACTACAGCATCAGTTATCAAGGCTGGTCTAATGAGGGAATAAAACCTAAGGCGATGAATAAAATAAGTTTTGATTCTAAAGTGATGAAAAAGGATGATTTAACTGAACTTCTTGCGGAAGTTGAGCAGAGAAATATCAACTTGTATTTAGAGTTTTTGACAAATAGTGGCTTTAGTGAAAAAAATATTAAAGTTAAAAAAGATGTTGTTAAGACTTTGCTGCAAAATCCAGTTGGCTATTATAAATTTAACCCAGCAACAAATCTTATCGACCGACAATCGCTGAAGCAATATTACTTTACACCTGAAATGAGCACTAAAGTTTATCAAGAAATGGTTAAGTTTTTAGCTGCCAACAAGCTTAATAATGTTGGAATAAGTGACGATAGTTCTCGTCTTGCAAGTGATTATGCAAGAGGAAAAGTGGTGTTTAAAAATGAACTTATTGAAAGTTTTGATAATAATTTGAAACTGTTGGAAGAGAAAAATGTTTTAATGAGAAACTCTAACCTTTATGCAATTTTACAGGCGAACAAAGTTTTAGATTTTCCGCTTTCAGGGACTAGGCATGGTATGGTAGACTACTCAATACCGTTTATTCAACTTATTTTTAGTGGTCAAATTGACTACTTTGGGAGTGCTGTTAATCTCGATACTTCTAAATCATTGAAGTGGCATGAACTTAAAGCCATTGAGACAGGTAGTAAAATTCAGTATGTTTTATCTGCTGAAGATACCGTTAAATTAATTAATACGGAATATTCAAATTACTTTTCTACCTATTATCAAAACTGGTTAACAGCAATTAAGACAATTTATGAAAACTTAGCTGAACTCGATATTTATGGGTCAGAATTAATTAGTCATCAGCCCCTAAATGCTGATGCGACAATTGTGAAGGTTACATATAGCAACGGAAAAAGTTTTATTATTAATTATTTAACAGAGACACTTGAAAGTCTTTAGGTGAAGTTGATGAAAAAGGTAAAAAAGGAACGCTATTTTCAAAGTGAGGAAATAGCAAAACAAAAACAGAAGTTTGAAAAACAAATAACACTTTTAGAAAAGAGAAACCTAAAACTGAACAAGCGAGTTAATCTTTTCCATGAAAAACAGAGTCAAGATAAAAAGATTAGTGTTAAAAGATTAGTTAAGCTCTCTAATAAGGTGTTCAAAAACGAACTTCAAATTAAATATTTAAATCGCGATCTTAAGCTTCTTGAACAAGGCCAACTGATCAAACATGGTTTGTTTAAGCGCGGGAAAATTTGGTTTTCGGAAATTGAATATCATAAACAGCGTTATATTTGGGGTTTTATTTTTATAATTCCTTGGGTTATCGGAATGGTATTACTATTTTTACCTTCTTTAACTACAACCTTTTATTGGAGTTTTTTCGATGTTAAGTTTGAAAGTCGGAGAGTAGTTTTAAGCAGTTTTGTTGGCTTTGAAAACTTTAGTGTTTTATTTGGCAATTACGTCCACGCTAATGGAGGGATATTTTCAGTCGATCTCTTAACGTTTTTAAGAGATTTAGTTATTGATTTACCGACAATTATTATTTTTAGTATTATTATTGCGGTCTTATTAAATAAAAAGTTTAAAGGCCATATTTTAGTTAAAATAATCTTTTTTATCCCAGTTGTCTACAACGTTCCAATTATTGCTGCAACACTCACTAGCAGTTTTGGTCAGCACATTGAGCAGTCAATTCAAAGTGAAGCCACCTTTGTTGAACAAATGTCACAGTTTTTCTTTGAAATTGGAATTGGGGAAAATGTTATGGAAATAGTTTTAAATGCGGTCAGTAGAATTTTTACAATTGTTAATTTATCGGGAATTCAAATCTTAATTTTTATCGCTGCAATTCAAGCTGTACCGAATCATTTGTATGAAGCTGCAGCAGTGGAAGGCGCGACAAAATATGAAAGTTTTTGGAAAATTACAATTCCAATGATAACACCAATGATTCTTACTGCAGCGATTTATACTGTTGTCGACAGTTTTACAAGGTCGCCAATTATTAGATATTTAGATCAAGCGATGTCGCAGGGAAGAAATGGTCTTGCCGCCGCGATGTCATTGACTTACTTTTTAATTAATTTGGCGCTTGTTGGAGTTATCTTTTTGTTGATGAGAGGAAGAGTGTTCTATTATGACGAAAAAGAAAGCTAATAAAATATTTTATAATTTACGCCAAAAAGGTTTTAATTACAAGGAGCACTTCACAAACCCGCATAAGAGAAAAGCACTTATTCAAAAATTAGGGTCATTTTTGACGCTTGTTTTAAAGTATGTTTTGTTGTACGGATTGTCATTTATTATTATTTATCCGCTCATCCAACAAATTGCGGTAGCATTGCGCGATCCCTACGACATCAACAATCCGTTTGTTTTATGGATTCCGGAAAAAGTATCTTTGAAAAACTTTGAACTCGCTTACCTTGTTCTTGATTATTGGAAGTCATTTAAAAATTCAGTAATTCTTTCTACAGGAGTAACTCTCCTCCAACTGATAATGGCAACATTAGTCGGTTATTCATTGGCAAGATTAAAGTTTCCTGGTCATAAGATAGTCTTTTTAATTGTTATTTTTACGATTATAGTTGCGCCAATGACTTTGGAAGTTCCTCTAAAATTGAATTTGCAAAACTTTTTAGGAAGTGGAAAGAATCTTTTAGGCACGCCGTGGATTCTGTTTTTCTTCGCCTTGACCGGAATGGGAATTAAAGGAGGAATATTTATCTATTTATTTAGACAATTTTTCCGCGGTATTCCAACCGAAATTGAAGAGTCGGCGATGGTTGATGGGGCAAATCCTTTCCAAATCTTTTATAAAATTATGTTACCAAATGCGATGGGAGGAATTATCCTAACAACAGTTTTAACCTTTGTTTGGCAATGGAATGATGCTTATTATACAGTAATATATGTCAGTAAAATAACTGCTGCTTATGAAACTTTGACAACTAAAATTTTAGGCGTTGCTGGTAATATGCAAGGCGCATTAATGGCTGCAGGGTTGTGGGGACTATTAGACCAAGATGTAACTGGAAACCCACTTTTTACGGCGATGATTTTAAATACTACGGCAATCTTAACGATGTTGCCAGTGATTGTGTTTTACTTAATTGTTCAAAGACGACTCTTTACCGAAGGAGTTGAACGAAGCGGTTTGGTTGGTTAAAAAACAATATAAAAATAATATAAAAATATTTAGGAGGAAAAGAGATGAAAAAAATAATTACATTTTTAATTACATTAGTATTAGCTTTAGGCTTGTTTGGCTGTGGAAATGACAAACCACCAGAAAACGGTAATGGAAATGGTGATGAGCCTAAAATTGATTTAAAAGGAATTGATTTTATTATAATGGTTGATAATAAATCAAGTGCGGATCCGCGGTTAGAAACTTATAGCTCGCTTTTTAGAGATGAAAATATTGCCAAAATCGAAGCTGCTGAAAAAAAATACAACATCAAAGTTGTTTATGAAAATTATCCTTCAAACGCTTCTTGGGGTGCAGCTCGAACCCGCTGGATTGTTGAACAAGCAGAGCTGGGTGTCAGACCAGCGCATGTTTTTGAAGTTAACTCGATGTTTACAGGTAGTTTAGCAGCTCAAAAAGCGATTTTGCCTCTCGATGATTTAATTGAAACTTATGGTGTTAAAGGATATTGGCCTGAAAAAATGATTTTTGGGCAAGTTTTAGGCAAACACTACCTTTATGATAGTTCTTATCCGGTTGCTGATGATGGACTTTATTATAATAGTGATCTTTTAGCAGAAGTATTAGGTCCAGAACGCCGCAATGAGCCAACAGATAAATGGCTTGAAGGGACTTGGACTTGGGATGCCTTTCACGATTTAGCGCTTGAGCTAAAAGGGAAACTTGACCACAATAGATCGGAAGAAGAAGGCGGACCACAATATGTGCTTGGAGGCCGGGTTTATAACTGGGTTTATACAATGATTGGCTCAAATGGTGCCAGTTTAGTTGATTCCGATTTTAACACTCATTTAACTGATCAAGCTGTAATTGATACTGTAGATTTTCTTCATAATTTATATGCGGTAGAAGGAATGTGGATTGCTAATGCTCCTTTGGCAAATGCCAGTCAGCCAGAGTTTAAGGCCGGTAATGTTGTTTTCCACAATGGACATAGTTGGCACATCAATGCCAGCAACAAGTGGGGTGGAGCGGAGTTTGTAATTGACTTTGTCCCATATCCAGTTGGACCTAATATTAAAAGCGATAAATCAAACTATTATGTAAATCATGTCTATGGTAAGGCTGGTTACGCAATTAGTAGCGCTTATTCGAAGGAAAATATTCCTGAAGGTTACGAAGATATGATTATTCATAGTGAAACAATCTTTAAAATTTGGCACGACTTACAATATTTCCCTAAATTTGATGAAGCGACACAACTAATTAGTACAGAAGAGATCTATTTAGCTTTTTACAACACAAGTCTTAGACCATATTACGGTTCTAAAAAATCAATGGATGCCCACATGGATGTTATTGATTTAGCAAGACCAGAGTTTTTCTATTCATTTGAAGAAGCGCAATCACATGATGCAAATGAATCCTATATGCTTGAACTACAAAATGCTGTTCATCACGGTGACTCAAGAAGAATTTTAGAAGCAATTGAAGCAAAATTAATCGCCATCATTCAAGAAAGATATTTTAGCGACTAATAGAGGAGAAAATAATGAAAAAAACATTGCTTGTTATAACGACTTTATTTCTAGTTTTTGTTGCTGGTTGTAAAAATAACAACAACAATAACGACAACAACGGTATCACCCCACCTGTTAAAGATACGACTGCACCACTTCTTTCAGTTGAATCGACAGATTTTCTTTTGATCACTGTAGTTCAAAATGAAACTGTTGATCTTGAGGAATTATTGCGAAATGGTGTTACAGCTTACGACAATATTGATGGTGATATTACAGATGAAATAATAATTAGTTATGACAATGTTGATTTAACGACACCGGGTGAGTATGAAGCCTATTTATATGTTTTTGATAGTTCTAATAATCAATCGAACATTGTTAAGAAAGTGGTTAAGGTTGTGTTGGCAACAGGACTTATTAATCCTTTTCCAATTTGGAATGAAGTAATAGATAATGAAAAATCTCCAACTCAACAAGATTTTTTTAAAGGTGCTTGGTACCATAAAGTAGTATCTTCGCGTGATTATTGGCTTGGGATTGAAGGAACTATTACCCTCCCAGAATTTGAAATTAGAAGATACGATGATGCCTTTGATGAAACTCTCTTTGCTGATCCTTGGGTAAAAAACTTGGATAACCCTTCGATTTATTTAGGCGGTAGAGCGACTACGGAAAGCGATGTTGGCTTAAGTTTGAGCTTAGTCTTACTAGAAAGAGATGGAAGACAAGTAATTTCTACTGGTTCTTATGCCTTTCGACCATTTTGGCGTTATATAACCCCTACTGAACAAGATATAGGTGGTTATAATATCGAAGGCGGTAGACGCTATACAGTTGGCAAAGCAGGGACTAATAATATGATTGCTAACTGGTATTATGGAGATACTCAATATTATTATTTGCCAGGTGATAAACTAAGAATAGTTGTTTATAGCCCAAAAACACATTATTTACAACTTCAAATCGAAGTGCTTGAAAAATCAACACTAGCAAATTCAATAAAAATTAGAGAAGATAACGGTTGGCAAGACCCTGAAAACTTTTTAAGTCCAATCTTTAGATCGCCGGGTCATGGGGGAGCCGTCTTAGCTGAATATAAACGAGTTAACGCCATTGATCAGTCAGGAAGAGAAGGGATTGACGCTTTGAGCACTAATACCGAAGTCTTTCAAGCCGTTTGGGAAAGTGTTTATCTCCATAGAGAAATTGCCGGTAGATTATACCGAGTACCTTTTAACGCCAATCGGGCTGATATCCTAAGTGCGCCGACAAGTCAAGGCTTTACATATACAGAAATTGATTCCAATGGTGGCAGTAAAGTTTCGATTCATCCTGGAAGAGAATAATGAGAAAGTTGTTGATCCTGATGCTAGCGATTTTATTGGTATCATGTAAAAAAGAAAAAAATGAAGAGATAAAAGAAGACAATATTGCACCTCTTGTTTTTGTCGATGGCGCATATTTAAGCCATGAGGTTAAGCAAAATGTAATCTTGAATTTTGATCAGTTTTTCCTCCAAGGAGTAACAGCAATCGATGATGTTGATGGTGATTTAACAGCTAAAATAGAAATTGACTATGCTGATTTTGACATCAGTACTCCTGGTCGTTATAAAATCTACTTTTTTGTCCATGACAATGCCCAAAATAAGTCAAACCTTGTCAGTAAAACAATTATAGTTAAGCACCATTATGAAATTTTGGAGTCATATCCAATATATTTAAACTCAATCTCAGGCGAAAAACCAACTCCAGGACCACAACGCTTGTTTAGAGGAGCTTGGTATCATAAAGTTGTATCTTCACGCGACCAGTGGTTGGGAATGGAAGGAACAATTGTGTTACCAGAAGTAAAAATTAGACGTTATGATGGGGATTTTGATAGTAGTTTAGATTTAGACCCTTGGGTTAAAAATCTTGATAATCCCTCAATATATATGGGAGGAAATGCAACCTATGAAAGTGATGTAGGCTTAACACTTAGTTTAGTCCATATGAAAAACCCAGAAGGAAACAACACAATTTCAACCGGTTCCTATGCCTTTAGGCCGTTTTGGCGCTATATTACTAGTCTCAACGATCCAGACAAAGACATTGGAGTGATTAATTTAACTCAAGAGAGAAGATATGGGGTAACAGCTTTAAATGCTACGGAGACTAATATGTATGCTAATTGGTATAATGCTGATAGTGAGTTTTACTATTTACCAGGCGATAAACTAAGATTGATTTTATATAGTCCCAAGCCAAATTTTCTTCAACTTCAAGTCGAAGTGTTAGAAAAATCAAGTTTGGCAAGTTCAATTAAAATTCGCGAAGACAATAATTGGCGAGATCCAGAAGACTTCACAAGTCCATTATTCAAATCTGAAGGTCACGGCACTGAAATTTTCAAAGAATATAAGCGGGTTAACGCCATCGATCAGGTCGGAAGAGAAGGAATAGACGCTCTTAAAAGTGAAACTGAAGTGAGACTCGCAAAATGGGAAAGTGTTTATTTATTCCGTAAGATTGGTGAGACAATTTACCGAGTTCCCTTTAATTCAAGAAGATCATCTCTTTTAAATGCACCGCTTGATGGAGCCTTTATTACAACTCCGATTGAGTATGATACTGGTGGTACAACTGTTATTATTGACCCGAAAAGAACAATAAACGAAGAGGAGTAAAAAGATGAGAAAAATAATAATTGTTCCCTTAGATGAAAGACCATGTAACTATGATTTCGCAAAGTCAATGAGCCGCGAGATGCCTTATCAAGTAATCGTTCCGCCAAAAGAGTATTATGGCAATAAAAAAATCCCTGGTGACACCGAGAAAATTATTGCCTGGTTAGAAAAAGAGGCAATAGATGCAGATGGGATTGTAGTCGCTTTAGATACAATTCTTTATGGCGGCATCGTTCCTTCAAGACTGCATCATGAAGAGTTAAATACTTTAATTGAAAGACTTGATGTTTTACTAAGAATTAAAGCGGTTAATCCCCAAATTTTAATCTATGGCTATCAATTAATTATGAGAAATCCTGCTTATTCAAGTTCAGAAGAAGAACCTGATTATTACGAAGATTACGGAAGAGAGATACATCTTTACGGCATTTATCAACATAAAGAAACACATAATATAATAAGCAAAGAAGAAATAGTAGATTTTAATCGCATCAAAGCTATCTTGCCAAAAAAATATCTAACTGATTACTTAAAAAGAAGAGCTATTAACTTGCAATTGAATAGCCAGTTTTTAAGTTTAGTATCTAATGATATTGTTGATTTTGGAATAATCCCTCAAGATGATGCTTCAGTTTATGGTTTTACGGCTTTAGACCAACAAAAAATCCGTAAATTAATAGAAAAAAACAATCTAGAGTTAAATGTTTACATGTATCCCGGTGCAGACGAAGTTACCAATACTTTACTTGCTAAAATGATTCTTCATTTTGAGCAAAAAAAACCGCGTTTTTTTCTTAAATATTCAAGCGAATTGAGTAAGACTGTCATACCACTTTATGAAGATAGACCGCTAGCAGAAACAATTAAGTATCAAGTTTTGGCGGCTGGGGGAATTATTGTTGAAAGTTTAGTTGATGCTGATCTTGTATTGTTAATCAATGGCCCAGGAGTAAAGATGCGAGAAGCAAGTAGCATTCTTGAGGTTCGAACAGTAGAATATGATGCTTTTCGTAATTTAGTTGAGTTTGTTGAGTTTGCTGATTATGTCATTCAAAAACTAAAAAAACCTGTTATTATTGCCGATGTTGCTTATTCAAATGGAGGGGATCTCCACCTTTTTAAGCTTTTAAAACAAAAACAGTTACTTTATCGAGTTGCTGCCTATGCCGGCTGGAATACATCCTCAAACACGCTAGGTACTGCAATTCCGCAAGGGATATTTGCTTACTTGTACCCGAAAAGAAAAGCTAATTTAGATTTTCTTGCTCATCGCTATATCGAGGATGTCGGTTATTGTACGCTAGTTAGAAAAGAGGTTACAAAGACCTTAAAAGAGCCTTATCACTATTTTTATCTTGATGGCAAGAAAGGCAAAACCGTTAAAAATATTCAAGAAAAGCTTGAAGAATTTATCGCGCTTTATTTAGTTGAAAATAATAAAAAACCTTTGATTAAAGAGATTTATTCTCCTTGGAATAGAATGTTTGAGATTGGTTTAAAGGTGGAATTAAATGATAATTAAGGAATTAACAATTAACAATGTACCTTTGGTAACATATGAGAAAAATCTCACTACTAAAAAACCTTTAATTTTTTTCTTTCATGGTTTTACAAGTAATAAAGACTCTTTAATGGGTAGAGGAGAAAAGCTTGCAGAATTAGGTTTTTATGTAGTCGCAATCGATGCTTATTTACACGGAAAACGGGAAGAAGAATGGTTTAAACGTTTATCAGTAAAACAAAAGTATCAATATATTGTTGAGATTGAAATTAAAACAGCCCATGATGCAAAGGAATTATGGGAGTCACATTTTTCCCAACAAGATTTTATAATAGGTGATTCATTTAATGCCTATGGAGTTTCAATGGGTGCAGCAACAGTATTTTATTTGGCAACCATTACGAAAGAACTTCACAAAGGGGTTAGTTTAGTTGGGTCACCTTCATTTTATGAGTATTATCAAGAACGACAAAAGAAATTTTCTTGGCCCGAAGCGGGGTTAAAAGAACGGTTAAAGAAATACTACAAGCTTGACCCCTTAATCAATAACGACAAGTTGGGCAATCAAGTATCTCTTTTTGTCGCTGTCGGTAAAGATGATCCGATTGTAAATCCTAAATATAGTCAGAAACTATTTCAATTGAGACCAGATATCGTAACTTTTAAAAGTTATAATACCGGGCATGATTCAACAACAGAGATGTTAAATGATTCGTATACATTTTTAACAAACAATATTTAAAAGGAATAAAAGAGATGAAACAAAACTATGATGTAATTGTTGTAGGTGGAAGTTTAGGTGGAGTGTTAAGTGCTTATAGCTTGGCAAAATATGGCTATGAAGTGCTCTTAGTTGAAGAAACTGATTGGCTTGGGGGACAACTTACCAATCAAGGCGTTCCCAGCGATGAACATCCTTTTATTGAAACGACTGGTTGTAGTAAAACCTACAGAGATTACAGAAACAAAGTAAGACAATATTATCGCAATCACCCCAATATAATCCCCAGTTTAAAGACTAAAGAAATCTTTAATCCGGGTGGCGGTTGGGTTAGTTTTAATTCACATGAACCAAGATTGGCTTTAAAACTTTTAAATGAGATGTTGGAACCTTTCGTCGAGCGAGGAAATTTAAAGATTTTATTAAATAGTCAAGTGATAGAAGCAAAAGCGACTGCAGAGTTAATAAACTCACTAACGATTAAAACAGACCTTGAGTTAAGAACATTTGAAGCAATTTATTATATTGATGCGACAGATAATGGTGATTTACTCCCTTTGACTAAAACCGAGTATAGTATCGGAGCAGAAAGTTATGCGCAATACCAAGAACCTCATGCTCCTTTAAAAGCCAATCCTCGTGATTTACAGCCAATAACATGGGTTGCGGCAATTGCTTATGATAAAAATGGTAAGCATCGGATAAAAAAGCCTGAAATGTATGATTATTTTAAAAATTACCAGATGCCTTTTGGGGAATCGATTTTAAGTTGGTATGCTGCTGGTTTGGAATCCGGTTCCAAACGGCTTTTCAGCCTATTTGCAACACCAAACACAGAGTTTGAAGAGACACCTGCAATGTTTAGCTATCGCCAAATTTTTGAGCCAAATAATTTTGTTGATCAAACTAATCTCAAGCCAATTACGTTGTTAAATTGGCCCCAAAATGATTATGTTTTTGGTAATATTATTGAAAATGAAGATTCTGAAAAACATAAAAACAATGCCAAACAACTGACAAAATCTTTAATCTATTGGCTTCAAACAGAAGCTTTAAGATGTGATGGCAAAGGCTATGGCTATCCGGAGATTATGCTAGATAAGACGATTTTGGGAACTAAAACAGGACTAGCGAAAGCACCTTATATTCGTGAATCAAGAAGAATTAAAGCACTTTATACAATAGTCGAACAACTAATCAGTAAACGTTATGCTAAAGAACCACCAACATTTTTTGATAGTGTAGGGGTGGGATATTATCAAATTGATGTTCACATGACCACTGAGACTAAGACTTATTTTTTTGATGAGACTTGGCCTTTTGAAATCCCCCTTGGAGCATTAATTCCAAAAACCAAACAAAATTTGATTGCTGGTTGTAAAAATATTGGCACAACCCATATCACTAATGGTTGTTATCGATTACACCCTGTTGAATGGAATATTGGTGAATCAGCAGGATTATTGTTAGCCTATTGTTTAAAAAATAAAGTGACGCCTCACCAATTATATAAAATGAAAACTAAGATTCCCGATTTACAAAGGTTCTTAAGCGAAAATGGGATTCAATTATCATGGCCAAAGGAAATACTTGCAGAGGTGAAATAAAATGAAAAAAGATCTTTCTAAAAACATCATTCCAACCAGAGACTCTAATTATGCTGATTATCGAGCTTTTATTGATGCGCCAATCTCCAGCGAAAAAATTAAAGATGAAGTTCCTAAACCAGAAGCGCCAAAATGTTTTTTAGGTGCTTGGTATCGGAAAGTTTTCTCAAGTAAAGATTATTGGTTGGGAATTGAAGGAGTTATCACTTTAGGTGAATTTATCCCAGATGAAAACCGTTTTGGCACCGACAAAAGAGTAATTTATGAGCGTTATTTGGATAATCCTTCAGTTTATATGGGAGGAGCTGCTCTAGCAGAAAGCGATGCCGGCTTAGGTTGGAATATTGGTTATCGTGAGGCAGATCAAAAATTAGATTTAAATTATGGTTCACCAAAAGTAGCTTACAGACCATTTTGGCGTTATATTTATCAACAAGTAAGTGATGTGGCGACTAATGTTGAACGCAATTATGTTAATTCTTGGAATGTTAGCAATGTTAATGATTTTGACTTTTACTATTTTCCTGGTGATAAAGTGAAGATGGCAGTTTATTCACCGTTAAACAACTACCTACAACTAAGAATAGAACTTTTGGAGCCAACAAAAATTGAAAAATATGCCAATTTAAGAAATTCTTATCAGCTTAAAACTAAACCACGAGTTTTTTATAGTCCTTTGTTTTATTCAGAAGGACATCGGGTAGATAAAGCAGAATTTAAACGAGTTAATTCAATTGACCAATATGGAAATGAAGGCTATGAAGTCAGTAAAACAACTGCTAAAGTAACTGAGGCAGTGTGGGAAAACACCTATTTATTTAGAAAAATTAAAGGGACTATTTATCGAGTTCCAATGCTTGAGAATAGAAAAGCTGAAATGGCTTGTCCAAACCAGGAATCTTTTTCTACAAAACGACTTCCAAATGGTGGAGAGGCTATTCTGATTCATCCAGTTTATGATCTAAAGAAAAGAGGTTGAAAAAAATGAGCAAAGAAAAACTAATTAATCAACTAAAGGGCGGTTTGATTGTCTCTTGTCAAGCTTTAGAAGAAGAACCTCTTCACGGTGCGGACATTATGAGTAAAATGGCTTTGGCGGCTAAAATGGGGGGAGCTGTTGCGATTAGAGCAAACGGAGTTTTAGATATCCAGGCAATTAAGCAAAAAGTTGATCTTCCTGTAATTGGAATTATTAAAAAAGAATACCCTAATTTAGATCGTTATATTACACCAACTTTAAAAGAGATTAAAAAATTAATTGAAATTGGTGTTGATATTATTGCGATGGATGCAACCCAGCGGGTTAATCAAGATGAGGTTAGTTTTAAAGAAAAAGTGGATTATATCCATCAAAACGGCCTACTTGCAATGGCTGATATTTCGACTTTAGAAGAAGGATTATTAGCTGAAAAAAATGGTTTTGATTTTATTAGCACGACTTTATCTGGCTATACGAATTATTCAAGAAAAAAAGCTGGACCAGATATAAAACTAGTAAAAGAGTTAGTAAAACAAACAAATAGTTATATTATCGCCGAAGGAAAAATTCGAGATCGAGCTGACTTGAAAAAAGTTTTAAAACACAATCCTTTTGCGGTTGTGATAGGGGGGGCAATTACTAGGCCTCAATGCATTACAAAACTGTTTGTTGAAACATTAAAAGGAAAATGACTACTATTTAGTTAAAAAAGGTTTAACAAATAGAGGGAGGCAAATGCTGTGAAAAGAAAAGTTTTACTTTTTTTAATGATGATTTTTAGCGTTATGTTTTTAGTTGCCTGTGAAAATACGCCTAGTGATTCTAATGGTGAATTAAACGGTAATAATAATGGTCAAGAAACAGAGGTTGAAAAAACAGATGAAATTCCGCCAGCCTTTAGTGAGGCTATTGACGGACAGTTAAGCGAAATTGAACATTTAAAAGGTGATGAAATTGATTTTTTTCAAGATGTTGTAGTCATCGATAATGAAACTGCTTCAGAAGATATTGTATTAACAATTGAAAAAGGCGAATATGATTCCGATATTCCTGGAACTTATCAATTGACCTATAAGGCAGTTGATGAAGCCGGAAACGAAGCGACAGTGACACGGACTGTTGTTGTCATAGATACTTTAGATGTAACATTTCCAGCAATCATTATCGGTGAAGAGTTCCTTGAATATTCATTTAATGATGAAACAGCTTTTGAAAAGACAAGTGCCGGGGCAAAATTCCGTTCTACAGCTGATCTTGTTCATATTATGGATAAAGACTTTTTCCTCCAACAAATCGCCGAATATGAAGAAGATTGGAACGGTGTTCCAAGATTTCCTTGGGGCAGCTTAGCGCTTGTAACAACAGAAGGTCGGGTGGTTCACTGCCGGTTTACGGCGGGAGTTCAATTAGAAATCGATGCCGAAGGAAATATCACTTATATGATTTGGGATTTAGTTTGGTTTACTCACGACTCAAGTGGTGAGTTATTTAAAGGTTTAGATGAGGAGTTTTTAGATGAACTTTTACCAGAAGGAGGCTATGTTGTTTTTGCAGCTTCTGATGGCAAAGCGCGAATCTTTTTAAATAAAAACCTTTATTGGAGTAAATATAAAGGTGGTGGAGGGATGACAAAAGATGTTCAAGATGTTGATATTACAGAAGTTGTTGTCGAAATTATTGAAGAATATAATGTTAAAATACCACTGCCAGATAGATTAGAAGCACCGACAATTGAAATCGAAGATAATACTGTATCATGGGAAGCTGTTGAAAACGCTAAAGGCTATAGTTTGTATATCGATGGCCAAAAACAAGAAAACAGACTCTTTACGCAATTAGAAATTAATTTAGATGAACTGATTATAGCGACAAAATCTTCCTACGAAATCGAAATTGTTGCAGTGTCAAGCGATATTTTCAAATGGACAAATTCCAACAAATCAAATCTTGCCAAATATAAAACTACTATCCCGCCAGAAGTTGCAGAATTTACAATTGATTTAGTTGAGAATACTATTTCTTGGGATGAAGTGGCAGATGTGAGCACTTATGATATTTATTTGGAATATGCTAGAACTTCATTTTTAATTGCGACCACAGCAGAAACAACACTTAACTTAACTGAATTTAGTGTTGGTCATGAAGGGAGAAACTTTTATTACGTTAAAGGGATTAATGAAGATAATCAAGAAATAGCACTTTCTAACCGTGTTGTTTATAGCGTTCCTTTAATTACCCAACAACTCGAGGTTGGAGAGATGACAACTGAAGTAGCGATTGTCACTGCCGAAAACTATTTCACGCGAAGAAAAGCTACCGATTTAACTTCACTTGAGAAATATCTTTATAAAATCACGGGGGTTAGTCAATATTTAGCGAGTGGTAATCCCATAGAGGAAAAATATAGTACAATAGTGATTTTAGATGCTGCGGATAAAATTAAATTTGTGAGAAATATTGTTCCAACGCAAACCTACACCATAGAAGAAGGTTGGTTTATTGAATCTGAGTATAAAACAGGCGAAGAACAACTAGTCAATTTAGAAAATTATCTTGTAGAAGGGGATACGCTTTTAATCGGTAAAAATGGTCTTGAAATCAAATACACTTACCAACAAGAACAGCAGCGTGTCGAAGCTAGAAACTTCTTAGCATATCATATTATCATTAATTGGGATGAGTTCCCATCAGGTGAAGGTTGGAAATATGCAGCGACCTACTTATTTCTTGATTCTAAAACTGTCATCTTGAAGTTTACTTAAGTTATTAAAAAGCAATTATGAAATCTTTAAATTATTTTGAAAAAACTAAACAAACAAAAACAACCAATCAAGTAACACATCTTAAAGCTGAAGGAATCGTAACAAACGATAACAAAACTAAAACAAAACAAAATATTAACTTGTTTATTCAAGGAGAAAAGACTTTTGTTGCAACGTGGTCAGCTTTTATAAATGGCCGATATCAGCGAGAAACTGTCCTTGAAATAGCGAAAAACTTCAATAGTTTTTATCCGGAGTTTGATGTTCTTGCAGCAGTAAATGGAGATTACTTTTACTTAAATTCTAAAAAAGATCTTACAGTTAACGCTAATGTTATTTTTGGTAATCGAGTCTTAAAACATTACAATCATGATAAATATCATGCTATAGAGATTAACCAATTTGGCCAAAAAGAAAAACTTTTTAAAAGTTTAAAGGAAGTTCCAGATTTAACGTTGACGATTTATGATAAACAAAAAAAAGTCTGCCACAAAGCACTTTTAGATAGGCGGACTAAAATCATAAAAAGATCTGATTTTAAAAAGCATTTAAACAATGAAAGTTTTTATCTTCAGCCAATGATGTTATCTGATGATAAAGATTGTTTCTTCTTTGAAGGGATGATTAAAAAGGCCAATTTTAAAACAGCTCAATACGCCCTTGTTAGCCAAGACTCAAAGATTGTTGAGTTATTAAATAATTGCTTGAAAATTAAACTTCAATTTGAATTAAAGGAAATTCAACCACAAAATAATTTAATCGGAATTGATACAAAACTGATCAGAGACAACAAAATTTTAAAATTTAGTCAAATGAGTGGCCAAGATCAAGACCACAATCAAAATAGACATCCTCGAACAAGCCTTGGTTACAATAAAGAGGGCAAGCTTATTTTATGTACGGTAGATGGAAGGACAGATGAGTTTAGTGGGGTTGATTTAAGAGAACTAGCAAAAATAATGAACTACTATCAAATTGTTGAAGCTTATAACTTAGATGGTGGAGCTTCAACGCAAGCAGTTTATAAGGATGGAGATAAATTAAAACTTGTTAATGAGCCTTCAGCAAGACCGTTGAGAAAAGTAGCAAATGCGATTTTATTTTTTGAAATGAAAACTTAATCTAAAAAAAGCGATAATCAATTACGACTATCGCTTTTTTTCTGATTTAAGAAAAGTTTTTTTATAATGTTCAAAAGCACCTAACATTCCGGCATCGTTCCGGTGTTTCGCTAACACAACTTTTGTTCGCTCATAGAGATAAGGGGTTAGTTTCTTTTTTAAATAGGGAAGTAGTTCAGCTAAAAATTTTTGACCTCTGGCGGTTATTCCGCCTCCAATAACTATTAGTGAAGGATTAACCGCAAAAACAAGATTGGCGATTCCCGTTGCCAAATAAGTATAAAATTCTTTAACAAGCAAACCGATTTTTGGATCACCAGCATCATAGAGTTTAAAAACACTTTTGCCATCAGTTAAATTTGGATAAAGTTTTTTTGCACGGCTCACTAAAGCGCTAATCGAAGCTAACTTTTCAAAAGTTGAGTTACCCAAATGCATTTTACCCCACTCACCAACACTAAAATCATTACCTCTAAGCAAATTACCATCAATAGTAATTGCTCCACCAATTCCTGTGCCAACAGTTAAAGCGACTACGAGATGTGAGTTTTTAGCGTTGCCTAAGTTTACTTCACAAAGAGCCATACAGTTGACATCATTGTCAACACTTACTTTTAGATTAGGTATCTGTTTGTTTAATTCTTGGCGGAAATTTAAATTTGCATAATTGTTGATTGTATCGGTGGAGTCGACAACGATTGTAGTATTGGGATCGATTGTTCCAGCAGCACTAATCGCAATTCCTGAAATTGGATATTGTTTGACCAAATCAAAGTAGATTTTCACAATTTGGTCAATAATTGCTATTCCACCTAAATCAGCCTTAGTGGGGATGGCACTTTTAACAATAAAACTGCCACTTTGATCTAAAATACTATATTTTAAGTCAGTTCCGCCAATATCGCAGGCTAAATAAAAACTCATAACTAATCTCCTGAAAGCCAATATTTTCTCTCTTTAAAGTCATTATCTATCTCATTAAAATGCGAGTTTGTTTCGCTTATATTGTATCACATTTAGTAAATAATAACTATAATTTCTTTGGCATTGGTAGAGATAAAAACTACGAGTAACTAAAGATGCTTAAAATAACACAATTTATTAGAAAATGCTAAATACTATTTAGTATTTAAGATAAATTTAGCAAAAAAAAGTGAAAAACTATTTGAAAACGAGAAAAAACTGTGATATCATAGAGGAAATATGAAAAATGAAAAGTGATAATGATGATTAAAAAGCTTATTACAACAAAATATTACTTTTTTTACTTTCAGGGAAGATATTGTGAATAATACACTTCTGTGCTTTTACTGCTGAAAGTAAACTCATCAAATATCAAAGTGTTATTACGCAATATCTTGTTAAACAAAAGATAAAAAAAGTAATAACACCAAATCAGAAAAAACCACTAAGACCAATGTGTTATTACTTTTATAGTAGTAGCACATTTTTTCATTAAAAGGAGGAAGGAAAATGAGGATTAAAAGACTTTTAATGTTAGTGGTTGTAGGTTTGTTGTCGCTTGTCTTAATTGGCTGTGGCGAGAAAAAGATTGAGATTGGAATTTTACAGTATGCGGATGTTCTAGCTTTAGATGAAGCACGACAAGGCTTTATTGATGGCTTGAAAGATGCTGGCTATGAAAAGGGAAAAAACATTAACATTACAGTGTTAAACCCGCATGGAAGTTTTAGTGAAACCGAGAGTATGGCAAAAGTTTTATTAAGAAAAAGTGATTTAATCTTAGCGATTGCCACTCCAGCTGCAAGCGCGGTTGTCACTGAAGCAAAAGATCTCAATAAAAAAACACCAATTTTATTTACCGCTGTAACTGATCCGGTAGAAGCGAGTTTAATTGATTCTAATGAAAACCCGGGTGGCTACGTGACAGGGACGAATGATATGAATCCAATTAAGGAGCAAATCGAATTAGGTCGCGAGTTATTGCCGGAAGCGACAAAACTAGGGATTTTGTATACTGCTGCCGAAGAGAACTCACAAATCCAGGCTAATATTGCGAAAATAGAAGCGGAAAAGTTACAATTTGAAGTAATTATAAAAACGATTGACTCGATAAACGATATTCAACAAGTTGCAGGTCAATTAGCTAAACAAGTAGATTTAATTTATATTCCTACAGATAACGCGATTATCAGTTCAATTGGGATTGTCAATGAAGTTTCAATCCAACAAAAAGTTCCGATTGTAATTGCTGAAGAGAACACAGTAATAACTATTCCCGCAGTTACTTTAAGTATTAGTTATTATAATCTTGGTTATGAAACCGCTCAAATGGCAGTTCAAATTTTAAAAGATGGAGTCAAACCAAAAGATATTCCTGCAAAAGGCCTAACTCAAAACCGTTTAGTTGTTAACAAAAAACTATTAGAAAGCATCGGGATAACTGTTCCCGAATCTATTTTAAATCGTGCTGATGAGGTCTACGAATAAATGGGCTTCTTTGAGCAAGTTCTTTATATTTTAAAAGACGGTATTGAATTAGGACTAATTTGGGCTTTACTCGCCCTTGGAGTATTTATCTCATTTAGAATTTTAGATTTTGCTGATTTAACTGCTGAAGGAACAATTACACTCGGCAGTTCAATTATGGCTGTTTTATTGATTAAAACCGATAGTATTCTTTTAGGAATGCTAATCGCTTTTTCAGGTGGTTTTATTTCAGGAATAATTACTGGTGTTCTTCACACTAAATTTAAGATTCCTCCAATTTTATCAGGAATTATTATGATGACTGCCCTATATTCTTTAAATAGGCGGATTTTAGGTAAAGCTTCAGTTTATTTAGCTGAAAATAAAACAATCTATACTTTTTTACGGACAATTATAGATAGTCCCTTTTTTGCTAAAGCTTTAACGTCTTTTAGCTTATTGTTAATAATTGTAATAATGATTTATTTATTGTTTGGCACAGAAATTGGCATTAGTATCAGAGCGACAGGAATGAATCAAAAAATGGCTAAAGTCCAAGGCATTAACACTGATTTAATGATTATTTTTGGTCTAGCGCTTTCAAATGCCTTAATCGCCTTATGCGGTGCTTTAGTAGCTCAAAGTAATCGTTCAGCAAACTTAGAAGTTGGGAGGGGAACGATAGTAATTGGTCTAGCTTCAATAATAATTGGCGAAATATTGTTCGGTAAAAGAACATTTAAAAATTGTTTAATTTCGGTTGTTTTAGGGAGTATTGTTTTTCAACTTTTAATTGGGATTGCAATTACAATCGGTTTAAATCCCAATGATTTAAAATTAATTCAAGCAGTTTTAATCGCTTTTATTTTAGCTGCTCCAGAAGTTAAAAAATGGCGCAAGAAAAATGGAGGGAAACAAAATGTTAAAGTTGAGCAATATATCTAAAACATTTAATCAAAACTTAGCTCCAGAAGATTTAAAAATAGCTTTAAAGGATATCAATCTGCAAATAGAAGCAGGGGAGTTTGTAACAATAATTGGTAGCAACGGTAGCGGCAAAACAACACTTTTTAATATTATAAATGGATCAATAAAGCCTGATTGTGGCAGTGTCTTTATTGACCAAAATGATGTAACAAACTTAAAAGAGTATCAAAGAGCGGAGTATATTGGGATTGTTTTTCAAGATCCACTTGTCGGCACTGCAGCGGGAATGAGCATTTTAGAAAACTTGCTATTGGCCAATATGAGAGCACGAAGAAAAACATTTAAGTGGGGTTTTAAGACTCAATTAAATGAAGCTTTTAAAAAAGAATTAAGTAAATTAAATCTTGGACTAGAAACAAGGTTAAACCAAAAGATTGGGCTTCTCTCTGGTGGTCAAAGACAAGCCTTGACACTTTTAATGGCAACCCTTAAAACACCTCAATTATTGTTGCTTGACGAACATACTGCCGCTTTAGACCCAAAGACTGCGGATACTGTTTTAAAGATTACAGAAAAAATTATTAAAGAGCATAATCTTACAACCATAATGATTACTCACAATATGCGTGATGCTCTATTATATGGTAATCGTTTAATTATGCTCTGTGAAGGTGAGATTGTTTTAGACATAAAAGGTGAAGAAAAGAAAAAAATGTCTCTTGAGAGACTAATCCATCTATTTTATGAAAAGAACTTGAATGTTTATTCCTAAATCGATTTTGTGTAAAACGCTTTTATCAAAAAATAGCTTAAAGTGTGATAAAATTATGATGGAAAAGAGGTTAACAAGATGGATGAAAAACCGAAACTAATTGATATTCACACTCATATTATTCCTCATGTTGATGATGGTGCAAGCTCATTTGCTGAATCATTAGAAATGCTAGAAATTATGATCAGAGATGGGATTACTGATGTAATTCTAACCCCGCATGTTCACTCGGGAGCGACAATCGCCGGAAGAGAAGAACAAATCCTCCAATATCGTATTTTACAACAAAAGGCTAAAGATCTAGATATTAAGCTTTATTTTGGTAGTGAACTGAGATATCATCAAAACTTAGTAATTGATTATGAAGCGAATTTAATGGCAAATAGCAATTACCTTTTAATCGAGTTTAGTTGGAATACCAAAACAGATGTTCATTCAATTTTACAAGCATTGATTAATCGAGGATATAAACCAATTGTTGCCCACGCTGAAAGATATAGTTATCTAACTATGGCTGATTATTTTAAACTAAAAAAAGCAGGCAGTCTAATACAAGTTAATGCAGGAGCTATTTTAGGTAACGAGAGGTCTTCTTGGCAACAAGTGGCAACCAGTTTAATGGCAGAAAAACTCGTCGATTTTATCGCTAGTGATACTCACAACACAACAACTCGTTATCCTAATCTTAAACAAGCTTATGATTATTTAAAACCAAGTTTAAGCAAAAAATATTTAACAGATATCTTTTATAATAACGCTTTAAAAATTATTAAAACAGACAAAACAACCATCTAAAGAATAATTTTTTTCGCTTGGATTTATCGTTATGAACAACTGCTCAAAGCGGCAAGTAACATAACTGCTAAATAAATAATACCACTAATTGGAGTAAAAATAATTCCTGCAATTGTTTTATAAAGTTTCATTTCTGTAAGTTTTTTCTTAATCGCATTAATAAAGACAAACAGTAAAACAATTCCAATTATAAAATGAGGTAGATGGTAGAATAAAACAATCTGACTAAACTCAGCAATAACAACCGAATTAATTATTCCAACTTGAATATTGACCGCTGTAAAAATAAACATCACTAACCCAAACAGTAGAAGGCCGACTGTAAAGAAAAAATAAATGTTTTGAATATTTTTGGATTTATCATCCTGTTTAACTTCTTGCTTATTCGAATCTTTTTCCACAAAAAGCACATCCTTTCTCGAAAGTTAATTAGTATGATAATAATATAAAAANNAGGAAACATCACCAAATAATGGAAATTTCCCATGATGTTTTAAGAAAAAAGAAATAGAACCTTAATTGACAAAAGAAAAAACTCCACTCAAAAAAAATGGAGTTTTGCTTAAAATTATAATTAAAATAAGTGCGTTATCAAGAGATATCCCATTAATATGAGTTGCTGAAAGAGAAGTCTTATTTATTGAAATGAAGGTCTTCTTTTTTGTTTTGGAGAAAAACTTGAGTGTAAGGTTTGAGTTTTGTTGTTTGGTAAAGTGTTTTTCCTTTTAAAAGACACTTTTCGCAACTATTGCGCGGAATTGTAATTGCGAAAATATGGTCGTGACGATCATTTTTTGAATCGATAGTTGCTAATCCATCACAGTCTTTACAGCGATAAAATTCTTGAGTTTGATTTTCTCTAATATTGGAAGTGTCATAGTAAATATTGCGTTTAAATTGATAAGATTTTTGATCTTGATAAAGTCTTTTAGCAATTGTCTCTTTGTTTTTCCAAATTGTAAGAATTTCAGTTGATATTTTTTTAATATAGTCAGTAGTTTCTTTTGTTTGGGCAATTTTTTCTTCACTAAAATCAGGTTCAATAACATTGCTGTAATCGAGACCAGACATCGCTAAAATAATTCCCAGATTAATATAAGGTAAAGCTCCTTCAATTGAATAACCTCCCTCTAAAACTGCAACATCAGGGTTTAACTTTTTATTGAGCTTGGCATAACCTTTAGCTGACAAGTTCATATTTGTAAGTGGATCACTGTAATGATTATCTTGACCAGCAGAATTAACTATTAAATCTGGCTTAAAATCATTTAAAATTGGTATGACTAAATTATCGATAATATAATCATAACCATCATCACCAGTATTTGGCGGAAGAGGAATGTTAATATTATAACCAAAAGCATTTGGACTACCCAGTTCATCAATAAATCCGGTTCCTGGGTAAAGAGTTCTCCCATCTTGATGAAAAGAAATAAAAAGTGTGTTTTTATCATTCCAATAAATATCTTGAGTTCCATCTCCGTGATGGCAATCAGTGTCAATAATCGCAACCTTTAAATCGCCGTATAACTGGCGAATTTTTTCAATCATAATTGCCTCATTATTGATGATGCAAAAACCGCGATCGCCATAGACAACAGTTTTAGCGTGATGGCCAGGTGGCCTAATTAAGGCGAAAGCTTTGTCAACTTTTTTTTCCATAACGAGATTTAAAGCTTTAATCGCTCCGCCAGCTGCAATAAAATGTGATTCTGTTAAAACTTTTTCAACACTTGGAACGACAAAATGGACTCGTTTAATATCGTCTACATCAGCGATAAGAGGGTTAAAAAAAGCAATTTCTTCTAAGTCTTCTAACCCTTCTTCAAAAATTTGATCTTGAGTATATAAAAGTCGTTCTTCACGTTCAGGGTGTGTTGGACTAATAGCCCAATCAAAGGCTGGAAAGAAGATTAGGCCGAGCTTATTAGTTTTTTTCATCAGTCTCACCGCCTAACCGATAAATTAAACCGGGCTTCACTTGAGTTTTAATACGAATGTTTTTACCTTTTAAATAAAAGCCGTCAATCATGTTAAAGGAACTTTCATCAATTATTTCTAACTCATCAGCACCCATTTTTTCATTTTTGAAAACTGAAATAGTCAAATACTCAAAGGCTAGTTTTCTCGCATCAGCTAAAGTGAGGTCCTTGTTTATCTTTTTAATTAAGCCTAACTCGGGAACAATAAGGGTTTGTTTAGATGTATCGATATGAAGATTAATCTCGCCAGTGGTTTTGCTGAGTGCAGCTCCAATTGCGTTTGCCGTAGCGTACTGTTCTGGGAAATTACATTTTAAATTAAAGTGTTTTTCAATTGCAGGCGCTAATAGTTTTGCAGGACCACCGATAATGTTTATTGATTGAGGGATAATAGCTTTTCCGTAAAGCAATTCTTTAATTGTGTAGACGGGTTTATTATTAACGGCAGCTAAAACTTGAGTTATTTCCTCTTTTAATGTGAGGCTAAAATGATCAATTATTAATTTTGCTGTGGCGAGAGGAGATAAAGAAAGTTGATTACCGAGAAGTTGCATTGCCAATTCCGCTTTTTTCTTTTCACCAATTTTAAGCTTTTCTAAATAGATAAAAGCATCTGTTAAAGTCGGTGTTGGACCGCCGAGAGAAAAAGCTTTACCATCCCGTTTTGGACCAATTGTAAGCTTATTATTAACAATCTTTATTGCACTATCACCACCGAGACCGATTGATTTGCTAAAGATTGCCCGAATTAAAGTTTTATGGTTTGCGATTTGAATTCCTAAAGGCTCGAAAAGAAAAACTCCATCAGCTAAAATAAAAATATCTGTTGTGGTGCCACCAATATCAAGCAAAATCGCATCACCTTTGGTATTCATTAAGCCTTGAAAGCCCATTAGACTAGCTGCAGGTCCTGATAAAATTGTTTCAACAGGCCTTTTTAATGCTTCAGCGAGACTGATGATTCCGCCATCAGCTTTTAAAATATAAATTGGAGCAGAAATGTTTTTTTGATTTAAAGATGCAGTAATATTATTAGCGAAATTTTGAAAAATCTGCTGGATGCTAGCATTGAGAAAAGTAGTTTTAATTCTTCTAGGGAAATTAAGTCTTCCTGAGAGTTGATGTGAAAGACTGACAACTGAGAAATCTTTTTTTAAATGTTTTTCAAGAGTTTGTTCGGGAAGTGGGTTTCTTGGAGAAAACTTTGTTGCAACCCCAATCGAATCAACATTTTTAGTTTTAAAATGCTTGATTGCTTTATCTATCTCTTCAGAATTAAATTGTTTTACAATAATACCGCGATGATCTGTATAACCGCTAATAAAAACATCATCAGCCGTCAATCTGAGAAGATTATTTGCCAAACCCGGTCCGTTTTGAATAATCATCCCGACCTTACTAGTTTTATTTTCAACGATTGCGTTCGTTGAAATTGTAGTGCTTAAATTAATTTGTTCAATTTTGCTAACTTCAACATCAAGGATTAACTCCTCAATAGTTTGCCAAATTGAAGTTTCTAAATCGGCTTGGTCTACTGGTTTTTTAACAATTTTAATGATTTTTCTATCATCGATTATTACAGCATCAATATGAGTGCCACCGACATCTAGTCCAATTAACATCTAAACACGCCCTTCTTATAACACTATTATACAATAAAGCGACAACATTAATAAAAAGCCTATTTTAGAAAAGTTAAAAAAGATTCTGCTTTACTGTTTGGCATTTTCAAAGTAAAAATATATAATATATATAAACTGAGAAAAACAGGCGGAAACAAAAATGACAAAACTAGACTATAAAGAATCTCTTATCATGGCTTTTCTTTTAATCGCGATCCTTATCGCTAGTTTTTTTATGATAAATAATAAAAGAATTGAAGATGCAAATGAGTTAGCAATTAAAAACAGTAATGAGGTTTGTGCATTGCTGACGAGCGAAACAGACCGTCATCTTGAATTAATTAAAGCTGGAACACTAAGCTTAACTGAATACGATTTAGCTTTTGATGAAACACTATTTACTGAAATTCAAATCGGTCTGCCAAAAGACTATAACTTAAATCTTGCAGAAGAGTTTTTAATTATTTATTATAATGATGACAAAATCTTCTATGAGCCTTTTTTAAATTATTTAGCAGCTTTTGAGCAACCTGAAAAATATTTTGTAGTTGTTGATGATCAAGGCAAGGTTTTATCAGCTTTAGGCAAACCAATAACAGGTCAAATAACTTCTCATATTAATAATGTCAGCGCCTTTGATAAGTTTTTCCAAACAAAAGAAGCATTTTCTTATTTAGACAAAAATGAATTTGTGACATCCTCACCACTCAGTGATTACGATTATTTTTTAATTCAATTTACCGCAAAAAGTTATTATTTATCTAGTTATGTCTTTTTCCTAACAGTTTTAACGCTTGTTGTGGTTGCGATTGTAGTAGCATATGTTTTAATCTTTTTCTACAATAAGATGATTGAAACTCAAGTTAAAGGTGAACTCAATCTCTTAATGGTTAATGATTTATCTTATCTTTATTTAATTGAAATTGATAAAAAGGGAAAGATAATCGATCAAAATAAACTCTTTGAGAATTTAATCCATCGCCAAGAAGTTAGCGATATTTATAGTTTGCTTGAAGCAGAAGTAGATTTAAAAGAAGTAACCGAATTGGAACTTAAAGTTAGCAATCAAATTATAAAATTTGATAAATATAATTATCGAAATAGATATATTTTACTAGCAGAAAAGTTTACCTCTGTTATTAAGGAGCAAGACTATATTATTCATTATCATCAAATTACCGGTTTGCCAAATGAAGCTTCTTTTATTAAATACATGGAATCTTTAGACAAACATGTCAAATCAGTAATTATCGCTTTAGATATTAAAAAGTACAGCATTACAAAAAGTTTTTATGGCGAGATGTTTGTCAATGAACTAGTAAAAATGATTGCAAATTATTTTAAATCTGTCCTTCCCGAAAACAAATATCAATTATTTTTAATTAAAGAAGACACTTTCGTTATTGTCACCGCTGATGATATCATGCGAGACACAAAAGTGTGGATCTATAATTTAATTCAAGATTTAAATGCTTTTTTAGCGGCGAACAAGAGTATTCAAGTCGCATTTAGTGTTGCGATTACCTCAACAACAAAAGAAATTTTGATGGAGCCTAATAATGTCGCGCACTATTTGATGTTAGCTTTAAAACGAGCTAAAGATAATGAAAGAAATGAAATTGCGTTTTATGATGAAGACTTAAAAACTTATTTGAACGAAAGAGATAAAGTAATTAAAGATTTAGAATATGGGATTGATAATGATGAGTTTGAAATTTATCTGCAACCTAAACTGCGGGTTAAAGACCGGAAGATTACTTCTTTTGAAGCTTTAATGCGCTGGAACAATCCAGCTTACTTCTTTGTTTCTCCTGATAGATATTTCACTTTAGCAGAAGAGACTAATCTCATCTATTTATTAACTGATATAACAATTAACCAAACTGCTAAACTAATTAAAGAAGCAAATGATAAAAATATGATTGTCTCATTTAACGCTTCTCCAGAGCAGCTTCTGGAACAAGGATTTATTAGTAAAATTGTTAAAGCAGTAAAAAAAGAAAAAATAGAGTATAATCAAATTGCGATTGAAATTACCGAGACAGTTTTTAGTAAATCATTTAATAAAGTAGTGGAAAAAGTTAACGCAATTAAAAAATTAGGTGTTAAAATATATTTAGATGACTTTGGTTCAGGTTATAGTTCACTTAAATATTTAAATGATTTAGCGATTGACGCTCTAAAGATTGACCGCTCATTTATTTTTTCAATGTGTGATGATAAAAGAGTCGAGGCAATTGTGAAGACAATCATTGATTTGGCCCATAACTTAAATCTTTTTGTAATTGCGGAAGGTGTTGAGACTAAAGCCCAATTAGCAATTTTAGAAAAATATAAATGTGATTATATTCAAGGCTTTATTGTTTCCAAAGCGATTGTGGGAACCGAAGCGATTGCGATGTTTAATAAAAAAGTAGATATTTAGAGGAGAAAACTATGGATATAGCAATTACTATTATTGTTGCTCTAGCGTTAGTTGCAGGAATATATTTTCTAGTAAGATTAGTAAAAATTGAAAGAATTAGAGAAAAAGAAGATTATTTGCTAGCAACAGGAAGTACAATAAACTTTAAACTATTTAAAAGATTTATCAATCGAAAAGCAAAAGCTAAAAGAAGAGGCAGCATGTTTACTGTGACATTAGTTTCTTTAAACAACTTCGAACATATTGAAGACACCTACGGCAAAGTAGATGCGGTAAATATTTTAAGAAAAGTTCAAGAACACATTAAAGATATCTTACCTTCGATGAGTGTCGTTGCTGATGGTCTTGAGACTGGAACAATTTTAATTTATTTACCAAAAGTGTTTCAAGATAATGAAATGCGAGCTCTCGCAAATAAAATTAAAAGTGCTGTTGAAATAAAAATAAAAGTCTTTGAAGACATTTATGTAACAAATTCTTCAACGATTTCTTATGTTGTCTTTCCGTTAAATGGTAAGACATTTGAATCGCTTTTTGGCAATTTGAATTTAGCAATCTATTTAGGTGAAAAATCAGGTGGCGATACAATTATTAGTTATTCAAATGAAATGCAAAAAGATAAAGAGTTTATTGATTTTTACTATGAGATTAAAGATGCGATTAGAAAAAAAGAATTTGTCTTGTATTATCATCCAATCATTGATGTTAAGAAAAATGAAATTCTCGGCTTTGAATCTTTAATCAGATGGAATCACCCACAATTAGGAATTTTGCCACCGAAAGATTTCTTAACAAAGCTTGAAAGCTCAGGCGATTTAGATTGGGTTGGTTTTTGGAGTTTAGACAATATTGCCAGATTTAGTTTTAAAGCTGTTAAGACTAATCAAAAGCCTTTTGATTGGCATTTAAACATCAGTCATCAACAACTTCTCAACGCTGAAATAGTTGATGTTTTCCATAAAACGATTAGTAGATACCGAATCGATCCGTATTCAATAGTTTTAGAAATTGTTGATTTTGAAAAGATCTTAAACCATACGATGGCTTTAAAAACGATGATTAAGTTGAGCAATATTGGTTTTCGAACTGCGGTTTCGATTAAGGAAGTAAATTACCAACTTCTCGCAAATATTGAAAAATATGATGTTGATGTGATTAAGCTTGACAGTAATGTATTAAAGAAGATTGATAATGTTATCAATAGAAATTTCGTTGACACTATTATCGAACTCTTAAGAAAAAACAGAGTAACAGTAATCATAGAAGCTGTAGAAGATGAAAAATCTAGTGAATTTGCCAGCAAAAATAAATTTTATGTTCAACAAGGTTATTTGTTCACAGAGCCAATATCTGAGCAAAAAGTAACCGATTTCATTAGAAAGTTTTAAAAAAGTGAATTAAAGTGTTGACAAACAAAAAATAATATGCTATATTGAGTTTACATTCGAATAACCTAATGTTAAAGGCAAAGCTAGGGCAACCTAGTGACGCAAAGCTAAAGGGTCCTAAAAGGATAGCCAGTTGTCATTCATGTTGACATTGGCTTTTTTGTTTATTTAAAGGGAGGAGATGGTTGATGAATAGACCTTATGATTTTAAACCAAAAGGAAGCAGAAACAAAATGCTCTGGTTGATTTTATTATTATTAGCAACCATTTCGTCATTAATTGTTTTCTTAACCTTTTATGGATTAAACACTGGAAACTTTGTAATTGGAGTTGATCAAGAAGCATATAATAAAAACATTTCAATTTCAAAAAGTCCGGGTTCGCAAGACAATCAAAAAACATTATTTGTAGAAACACACCCAATCTATCCTTTTGATTTTGTAGTTTTAAACTCAAGTCTTGATAAGTTTACTGGAATAGATGGTGTAGCCCACGAGTTTAAAAGAAATACGGTTGCGATTACATTTTATATTATCAATGAATTAGACAACTTGGCATATGATTTAAACTACTATATTAATTTAAAGGAAATCAGACCTAAGAGCTTAAGCTTGAGGCATTTAAAAATATTAGTAGTAGTTGATGATGAGAAACACTTATATCATAACCCTGCATACAATCTAGTTGATTATCCTGAAGATTATGATGTTCGCCCATTCCTGGAAGGAAATAGAATTGTTGAAGGTAAGTTGAAAACCCTCAAAGCGGGCGGTGAGAAAAAGATTACTTTAATAATCTGGTATGAAGGAAGACAGATCTTAGAAGAAGATTCATTAGAAGCGGTAAAAATGCATCTAGTTATCGAGATTGATGAAATAGGTGATGCCAATGACTAAACTTAAATGGCTCTTAATTACAATCCTACTTACCGCGATTACCTTATTTACAAGTGTGTATGCCTGGCTTCAGGTTAGTAATATCAATATTTTGGAAGACATTTCAATTGAAGTCGGTGTTGGAGATTACTTAGAAATTTCCTTAGATGGAGTTAATTATGGTAAGACAATTGATAAAAGTACAATCGGTAGTTCCTTAAAAAATTTCGCTTTTACAGATGTCACCACAACAGATAACGTTAATTTCTATAAAGGTCAGAACTACAAAAGTAAATTAGCGATTAAAAACGTCGATTATATCAGTTTAGATCTTTGGTTTAGAGTATTACCCGAACAAGGAGTTGCTGAAGAGAACATTTTCAATGAAATTTATTTAACAAATAAGATTGAAGTCTCTTATCAAGAAGCTAAAAACAGTGAAATATCTGGAACGTATGTCGCTTCAGAAGGAAAGAACTGGATGGCTGATTACACATTTGATAACGGTAGTTCAATCGTGAGAAAAGGAACAATCGATAAGTATTATGCAAAAGAGGCGATGCGAATTGGCTTTGTAAGTAACACAAACTCGTTTATCTATGATGTCAGTGAAAACGAAGCAAGGGGATATGGGAAACCATTTGGCGCTTTTGATTACTACAATTTAAAAAATCGTAGCAACAAATTAAAAGAACCGACAGTTATTCCTCCCACGATATATGAATTATCGCATGAATATCCTAACACTGGAATAATGAATAATGATAATTCACAAATCGTAGTATTAGAAAGAATAGGAGATTATTATCTCGGCAATGCAACATTAAACATTTGGATTGAAGGCTGGGATGCAGATGCATTCGACGCAATCTTAGGAGATCAAATTTTAATCCAACTACAGTTTATAACAGCAAAGCACATTGAAATTGGTTAAGATAGCAGAAGCTAAATTAAAATATAAAAATAAGAAAAATAAAGGAGAATAGAAAAATGAAAAATTATTCAAAGAAGATTATTACATCTGTCTTAACATTAGTAATTATGGTGGTTGCCTTAGGTACTGGAGTGTTCGCCTGGTTTACAATGAACACTAAAACAGAAGCAACCAATTTAACAGGATCTGCTGAAGCAGGCGATGGGGGATTTTATATTTCAGATGATGGAATTACTTGGGACAATTTTGTTTCACTTAGTGATATTAATCCAAAAGGAAGTGTTGGTCAAACAATGGAGCCATTAACAGATTTAACTACAACTGATGGCAAAGTTCTTATAAAGCGCGGCGGTACAAACGACTTTGGAAAAGGATACTTCGAGTTTAATTTATACTTCATCACTGGATCAACTTACAAATACATTTATTTGGTTGGTCTTGAAATCGATTCAGATGAAACAAGTTGGTCAGCAGAAAAAGCCGTTTCAGATGGAGATAGAAGTGTTGTAGCTGGTGATACAATGAAGTCAAAACTTGCTAATGCAATTAGAGTGTCACTTGTTGATGCAAACAGTCAGACTGCAGAAGCTAAAATATTTGAAAATCCTGCAGATACACCAAACTTTGAATCCTCAGGGACCACAAAAACACTTCATAATACGACAGGTTTTGCAGATGCACAATCAAACTTTGCAGCTTTATATTATGAAGCAATTCATGGTGAAACTTTAATAGTTCCAGGAGCAAGAGGAGATACTGTTATTGGTGAAGATGGAGTAGTAAATGAATTTATAGTTGAAGCAACTGATGAAGACAATGAGCCAATAGAAACATTTACTCATGAAGCAGCAATTACAGTTAGAGTTTGGATTGAAGGTTGGGACCAAGAAGCATTTAATGCAATCTTAGGTGGCGAAGTTACAATCAATTTTAAATTTGAGGTTAAAGATATTTTACCAACACCATAATAAATAATTTAAGGGAGCTTGGCTCCCTACACTGCTATATTTAGCGGAAAAAAGTAAGAGGGAGTAAAAATTGTGAAAAACAAGAAGTTAGCAAAAAGAATACTGAAAATAATTGGAAATGTCGTTTTCTATGTGTTCATTTTAGTTTTATTGCTTTTTTCCATAAGTAATATCGCGACTAAAAAAGAAGACGATATTCCAGCAGTGTTCAATCGGGGCTTTGTTAATGTCTTAACAGACTCCATGAATGGAGAAGAAAAAGGCTACAAAGTTGACTCATTTAAAAAAGATGCGTTAGTGTTTGTTAAATTGTTAAATGATCAGGGAAGAGAAAACTTAAAAGTAGGTGATGTGGTTGTCTTTTGGCATCAATTGCATCCCCATGAGCCAGCTATTAAAGGATTCGTAATTCACAGAATAATTGAAATAAATGGCAATCAAATTGTTACTCAAGGTGATAACCAGACAACAAATGCTAGCATTACCGAAACAAATAACATAAGATCGATAAAAGCTATTGCGACAGGCAAAGTAGAAGGTGTCGGAAAACCAATCAAATACTTACAAACACCTTCAGGATTCTTAATATTTGTAGTCGGACCACTTTTAATCATTGTCATATTTGAGATATTTATTTTAGTAAGACACATTTTAAAAAGAAACAAAGAAAAATTAGAATTACAGCTACAACTCGAAAGAGATAAACTAAAAGAAGAATTATTAGAAGAAATTAAAAACAAGGAGGAAAATAATAATGAAATTTAGTAAAAGGATTTTAATTACATCATTAACTTTAGTGTTAATGGTAGTAGCACTCGGAGTAGGCGTGTTTGCCTGGTTTACAATGAATACAAAAACTAGCGCAAGTGGCTTAGAAGGAACAGCAGAAGCAGGAAAAGGTGGATTTTATATTTCACTTAATGGAACAGATTGGTCAGATACAGTTAGCTTAACAAGTGTAGACAGTAGTTTTAGTGTATTTTCTGATTTGACTACAAAAACTGGCGATTTAGCTAAATTAGTTGATTTAGAAGATGATGATGCTAATGACGCAGATTATATTGAGTTTAGCTTGTATTTTTTAGGTGGATCCGATAATAAAAATATTTACATTACGGGTTTAACTTTTGAAAATACAGCTGACACCAGTTGGATAGCGGAAGATGATGTAGATGCAGGTACTAGAGAAGTTGAAAAAGGTGATAAAATGGTATCAAATCTATCAAATGCAATTAGAATATCTATTCAAGATGCGAATTCACCAAGTTCAATTTTAATATTTGAAAAAGCTGCAGATACTCCAAACTTTGATGATTCAGGAGGTACAACCAAAACATTTTACAACACAATAGGCTTTGAAGATGACGGAGGTAATAACTTCGCGGTTAATTACTATAATACAATTATGGCTCCTAAGTCTGTTAATTTAAGTGATGCACCTAATCGAACAGATAATGTTGTCGAAGAAAACGACCCTTTGACATATAAACAAGTCGCTGTTCTTAGCGAAACTGTTGCAGACGGAACTACAGGAGATGGCCATGGTTTTGATCCATCATTTACAAATTATGGAGAAATTATCATTAGAGTTTGGGTTGAAGGTTGGGACCAAGAAGCATTTAATGCAGTTTTAAATGGAACAATTAAAATCAATTTCCAATTTGATTTAATCCAAGATTAGTAATTAATAAGGGTGATTAGATGTATAACTTTGCAAAGTGGTATATAAGTTTTCTTCAAGAAATAATTAGAAATATAATGTTGTTTTTTACAACGTTATTTTCTGCTTTTGGAAAACTCTTCAATTATAGTGGAAGAAGTTCTAGCTTTGTAAGGTTTAGTGAAGCGGCTAAAGGCTTTGGTGTGATGGGCTGGATTACTGCTGTTGTAATATTTACAATTAATGTTCTATTCATCGCGGTTTTAATCCTCTTATTATACAGGCTCTTTAGAAGGTATATCCGCTTTGTCAAAAGAGAAGTTGAGACAGACGAACTACTAAATGAAGTCAACCATTTAAACCAGAAGCTGATTCAAGCAGATCTGGAAAAAAACCAAATATTAGCCTTGAAATATGGCGAAACTGGTCGATCATTTAGTAGTTCCTCAACATTTTTAGACAGCGAAGAAGAGTCGGTTCAAAAGGATAGTGACAATCGGTTTACGAAACTTATCGATGTTGATAAGACTTATGAATATCTTGTTAAACAAACAGTGATGCAAGACAGTGATCGTTTGACACTTCCGACTTTAGTAGAATCATTTATTAATTTTGCTGCTTCACAACTTAATTTGTACTATACCAAAGGCATTGTAGCGAAGTTTATTGCCGGTATGGCTTCAACAAAAATAATTATTTTAGAAGGTATTTCTGGAACCGGAAAGACCTCCCTGCCCTATGCGATGGGTAAGTTTTTATCCAATGATGCAAGTATTATTTCAGTTCAACCCTCGTGGACAGATCGGACTGAATTAATTGGTTATTTAAATGAGTTTACTAAGAAGTATCATGAACCAGACTTTTTAAAAACCATTTATGAAGCAACCTTTAGAACAGATATTAATATTGTAATATTAGATGAGATGAACTTAGCTCGAGTTGAATACTATTTTGCAGATTTCTTATCTGCCCTTGAAATTCCTAATCCTCATGAGTGGTTATTGGAAGTAGTTGCTGAGCAATTGCCAAGCGATCCGATTAATTTAAAGAAAGGTAAGCTTTTGTTGCCGCAAAATATTTGGTTTGTTGGAACAGCAAATAGAGACGATTCAACCTTTACAATTACTGACAAGGTTTATGACCGCGCTCAGTCAATTGAGATGAATTATCGCTCTGATTATATTGATGCTCCTTATACAAATAAAATAAATATGAGTTATGACTATTTAAATACACTCTTTGATCGGGCAATTAAAGAAAACCCGGTTTCTAACAAAATAATGGATAAACTCCAAGAGTTAGATTATTTTATTAGTGAAAACTTCCAAGTCACCTTTGGAAATAGAATTATGCAACAGATTCGATTATTTTTACCGGTTTATGTAGCGTGCGGTGAAGATGAACTTGAAGGATTAGATTATTTAGTTGCGAGAAAAGTTATTCGTAAATTTGAAGCTTTAAACTTAGCATTCTTAGGTGATAAATTAATCGCTTTAGAAAAAGAGTTAGATAAGATTTTTGGCAGAACCAAGTTTAATTTAACTAGAGAAATGATTAAGACTTATAGAAAATTGGTGTAATTGATGGAAAAAAACGAACTAAACATATTTTTTCAAGCTTTGGTAAAAGCATTTCATAATATTGAGAATCAACATGAGTTTCCCATCTACTTTTATAATGCTGTTAAAAAAGGAGAAAATGTTGTTTCTCAAAGCCAACTCGTTGAAAGTAAAGTGTTTAGTGATGATTGGTTGAATCAAATTAATGCTTTATTGCCTAGTATTGTTAAAATTACGCAAACAATTAAATCATCTTTAAAACGTAAAGATGAGGTTGTTATTGTTGAGAAAGCTAAAAGAACAGATAGTAAATCAATCAGACATTTAGCGATTAACACTCAACTTATTCGGGAAGTTAAAAAAGGCAATGTAATTCCGAAAAAGGTTTTGACTCATAAGGCAGAAATTAAAATTGCAACTTATGAAAATAGATTTATTAAAAGTTTAATTTTAAAACTTATTCGTTATGTCAGAGACCGTAAAAATCTAATTAGCAGTAATGTTGACGCCCTTAAAACAACCAATTTAGTAATGGATAGTAAGTTTCCTTTTGAAAGAGAAGATTTTGAAATTAAAATCGATTTAAAAAGAAAAGAAAACATTACTAGATTAAAGGTTAGGAAGAGTAATTTAGCATTGTTGGAACAAGTTGAGAATTTAGAAAGACAACTAGGAGCTCTAGAAAGCTCTGAATTTATGCAACTCTTGCGGAATGAAAGAGAAGTTGTGCCACCGATTATTCGGACAACCATTATTACAAAAAACCCTGATTTTCGGAATGCTTACAACTTATGGGTTTATTTAGATAAAAATCCTGATTTAACTTTTGAAATGGATACCCATACGAGACAAAAAAGATTTACAGATCAGTATCGCAAACATTTAACGCAAAATCTGTTCCATCTTCTAACAACAACCCTTTATCACGATAAAACATTTAAAGCTGATGATTATCGTCAATACACTAAAGGGAGAAGAGTAAGATATCGCCCGGTTTTAAAAAGAATGGTTAATCTTGATTTAAAACAGGAGAGAAGAAGAGTTAGAGTTGAATCTAACTTAATCAATGAATATTATTTACAAGAGAGTAAGAAAATATTTGATAATTTAATTGAGGAGTTTACTTCGGAAGGCGATTCAAAAGTTGTTTCAACAAGAAGAGCGATTACTGAAATGCTTGAGGTAACCAACGCGATTTATAAAAGCTATTTTGATTTAACGGATTTAGATGTCATCTTTAAACCAGGTAATAGTAAAGAGCAATTAAAAGACAGTTTAGACAAATATCGGCTCGTCAGAATGGTGCGAGAAGTTAAAGAAAGAGACTTGAAAAAGACGATGGATGCAGAGCTGCGCTGGTTAAAATTGATTAAAAGACATTATAGTCAGCTAGAAAGATCAGAACAGGAAAAAGCAAAAATTATTACAAGTCAAAGACTGTTAGCTGATCTTGAGAAGTTTAATGAGTATAAAATTGAGAAGCAAACAGAAACATTAGATGTTAAAAAGACCTATTTAGAGAAACATCGGCAAGAGATGACTCGGTTTAGAAATGCTGAGAAGCAAAGATTTGAAAAAAGAGTTGCTAAACACAAAGAAGATCAAAGAAAGAAGCTGCAAAAAGAACGAGAAAGAATTAAGAAACAGAAGCAAGCGTTATTAAAGCGAGAACGAGAAAAACGCCGTAAAGAAAAACAGATTTTAAAAGAAAAAGAAAGGCAACAGAAAGCTCTTGTTAAGGAGCAATATAAAAAAAGACTTGAAAACTTATGATTAAAACGATCAAAATTATTTTCTCAATCCTATCTTTATTACTTTTAACAGCTTTAATAGCGTTAGTAATTGTTCATAGTTTAGCGCTTAAAGATAATCGCCCAGTAAAAATCTTTAATTATCATTATTCGATTGTATTAACGGGTTCGATGGAACCAGCAATTGAACAAGGAAATTATATAGTTTATAAGTCAAAAGCAGATTATGATGTTGATGATGTAGTGGTCTATAGAAATAAAAATAACCGCTATATAGTTCACCGAATAATTGAAAAGTTAGAGACTGGTTTTATTACCCAAGGCGATGCCAATCAAAAAAGCGATTTTGAAAGCGAAGGAGTAATTGAAAATTCCCAAATAATTGGAAAAGTTACAAGTATTCATGGAATGTTTGGGATTGGAAAAGTTATTATTAACCGCCCCAACACACTAATAGTAGTAGTTTTCGGAATATCGCTAATCTTAATTATAATTCAAGTGGTTGAAATTGTTAAAACTATTAAGAAGAAACAAGAAGAGGAAATGAGAAAACATTTGTAAGGAGGCAAACAGATGCTAAAGAAACTATATGTATCAACTTTAGTTTTACTAGTAACGATACTTTCAATGACAGTATCTGTTTTTGCTTGGTTTGCTAACGCTGCTAATTTGGCTGATGCTGAAGAATTAGGTGGTTATTCTGAAGGAAATCTTGATCTTGATATCGGTGATGTTGATTCTTTGGAACTTTTTGTAGGAGCGATGGGAGTTAACTTGATGTATTTAGAAGCGAGTGGGTTTAATAACTCAAGTATGGATTTATATGGTCTTTCATCAATTATAGAATTATCAATTAATAATACTGATGATGTCGATATGAATGTTCATTTCAGTTTAGCCTCATTTTATATTTCTGAGTATGGTCCGCTATCAGGCGATGTTAACAGCTTAGAATATTTAGTAACTACTTCTAAAACTAAAGCTGATTTTAACGCTCTTAAATATCAAGAAATCGATAGCATTTCTGAAAATGACTTTTTAACTAATTTAGCAACCTTTAACGAAACAAATACGATTTTAATTCCTCAAGGAGAGACAGTTGATGTTTATATCTTCGTTTGGGGAAACTTTGATAAATTAACAGAAACACAAAAGCCTGTTTATCACACAGTAACTTATCGAATAAAAGTGCGATCTACAGCTACATAAAAAAGGTAAAAAAACTATGCGAAAATTATTTGTTTTAATTTTAAATATTTTAATTTCATTCCTGTTATTAGTAACAGGTGTTTTCGCATGGATTTCTTACGAACAAGTAGTTAGTGAAGGTAGAGTGGGTGGCAGAGACATCTTTATGTCATCATCATATTTATTTAGTGCCTTTACTGATGCAAAAATAACAAATCAATCCGGTACTGTCGCAAAAGACTTTAATTATCTCAGCTCAGAATGGCAGAAAAATGGCGATTTAACAATTAAATTACCAACTACAGGTTCAGGATCTTTAAATTCCTATATTTATAATCAAGGTGGCAAATACTATCTTAATTTAGAAATTAAAGTTCACATTAAAGCTTATACCAATATCAATCTCAGATTTAAAGTGATTCATAAATGGGAATCAAGCCAAGGTGTAACCCAAAAAGATATTGATCTTTTAAATTATGAATATGAAAATGATTTCGACACTATTCCTGATGGCGAGTTTGTGTATTATAATCAAATGGTCGAAAAGAGTGAGGATTTTGTTACTATCCCAGTATTAAAAAGAATTGAATTAAACGCCAATACTTTTCCAACAGGTTATAACTTTTTGAAAATTGCAATTATTACTACAGCAGTTCAAAACAATCGCTATAGTGCTGTTTGGGATAATGGTGAATCTACTTTATTTAAGGAAGAAGTCACTTTCACAAGCAATTTTAACCTCAATAACTTTATTGTTGATTATGATAATTTAACAACTCATAATGAAACTTTAAAAAACTTGGTTTTTAAATTTAAACACTATAATAATAATGGAAATTTTACCGATAGTAAAGGAAAACATGATATTTATTACTATGTTAAATGCGATGGAGTAGCCTGCGACAACTTAACATTGCCGTCAGGAAATTATGAAGTTATTATTTATTCGGTAAATTTAGTCGATTTACAATTAAATAGTTTAACCAATCCGACAAAACTTACGATTTTATTGTCGACAGGTTATGATAATTGGGGTTATGAAGATTATCTTTACGCCCCTAACATTCTTAAAATTTGGGCCGGTGGTAGAGGTTATAATAGTGGTGAAATAGTATATTATGATGGGCCTGAAGAACTAAAAGGATTTTATATTTCAGTCTATGGTGGTAATTGGAGTGAACCCCCAGGAGGAAGCTGGAAAAAGTATAGTGCCGCATTTACAAGTGGAGCAACTTATAGTGTTGGTGATGTTGTCTATTATGATGGTCAATTTTGGCGTGCAAAAAATAACGGTTTAACAAGCCCTCCGGAGATAAACCATTGGGGTTGGGAACCATTTGGACTTTATTTCGCAATTGGCTCAAATAAATATAAACTTGGCGACTTTGTCTATAGTATTGATTCCAATGGTCAAAAGGAATGGTATTTTGCATCAGCAAAGTCCACTAATTATAGCCAATTAGAAGATTGGACAGGTTGGAAAAAGGCAACTAGTGAATACAACGCTTTTAATGGTCAAGCAAAATATGAACGAGGTGAGATTGTCACCAGTAACGGTGCTTACTATATTGTTCAATCAAACTACATTTGGGGCCCAGCTTTAAATAATTCAAGTCACTTTACTGCTAGTGTTGAAAGAGGCGAATATAATAGTCAAACATCATATTCAAAAGCGAACATCGTCACGATAACTAGTGAAGATGAAACAGTTAGAAAGTTTATGTGGACAAAAGATACTAATGCAGTAAATATTGATCCTTTGTTAGGAAGAAATGGTTGGCGAGAATTAACTGATCAGTGGCGTCCCAACAATGAGTATTTAAACACGGGTTACATTAAGGAAAGAGTAATCTTTAACAATAAGACATATTATTGGAATGGAACTTCAAACTCCAATAGTGAATCTGCACCAGGAGCAGAAAGAAATGGTTGGATTGAAATAACAGACATGTTTGCCCCTTTTAATACTTACGTTCAAGGAGATTTTGTAGTTCATGATGGTTCCTTGTGGGAAGCTCTAGAAGACGTTCCGCATAATCCAGTCACTGGAGCAAACATTATTCCTCGAAGTATTGGTTCCTACGGAATTTGGAAAGAGTATCCAATTATTTGGGATCCTGGTAGAAATTAAAATAAACATCTGAAATTAAAAAAAGTCTAGATTTTTTCTAGACTTTTTTGGTTATTAGTAGTAATTTACGATGTTGATTCCTTGTTCTTTAGCCCTATACATGGCGCGATCAGCTGAGTGAATCGCTTTTTCAAGTGTTTGGTCAGCATCTTTCTTAAAATCGATTTGATGGACACCAACACTAATTGAAAGAGCTAGTTCTTTGAGTTTGTTTTTGCGGATCTTTCCGACCCTTTTAACTAAATCAGCTAACTTGTCAGCGATGCAATCTTTTTCTAAGCAGTGACAAACAATTAAAAACTCATCACCACCGAGTCGACCTAAAAGACAATCTTCATTAGCAAAAATTTCTTTAATAACAGTAGCAAGTTCTTTTAAAACAAGATTGCCAAATAGATGACCAAAACTATCATTTATTCTTTTAAAACCATTGGCATCTATTACAACAACCGAGAATAGAGTCTGAAGACATTTGGCTTCTTTAAAAGCAGTTTCAGCTTTGTTAAGTATTGTAATTTGATTGTAAAGCTGAGTTAGACCATCATAGTTGGCGAGATATTTTAATTCATTTTCCAACTGAATTCGTTTAGTGTAATCACTAAAGACATAGACAAAACCTTTTAATTTTTCATTATGGCTATATAGTGAAGTAGTATTAAAATTAAAATGTTTTTCTTCGCCAAAAACATCAAGTTTTAAAACAAAATTAACATCATCATTAAAAAGGAGATGTTTACCTAAAGGAGTTTGGGAGAAAGAAACGCCAATCAATTTTGGGTTTAACCAATCAAACATAGTTTTAGCTGCGGGATTATAATAAATTAAGTCAAAATCATTATCAATAATTATAATTCCCTCTTGGAGTTTAGGGGTTGCGATATGACGAAGTTCATAAGCATCAAATAAGCGACAGTAAAACATAAGCCATAAAAAAGCAAGCAATTGTAAAAGAAAACCAATAAGGGGGATTTCAACACCAAATGGAAGCAATTTAAATAAATAAAAAATGTGAAAAAGAAAAGACCAAACTATACTAGCCATTAAAAGATAACTTAAGACTTTAATGTTTTTATTTTTGCGAGCAGAGATTTTAAGAGTTAAATAAAAACCACCGGCATACATTAAAACATGATATCCGAATCCAAGGTAATAAAGCGGGCCAGCTTCACGTGAAGTTATTAAATAACCGCGATATTCAAAAGTTTGTACGCTTTGGTAATATAAATGATGAAATTCATTTGTCATCACTAAAGCAAAGATAATAAAAGGGATAACAAATAGACTAAAAACAGCCAAAGGGCTTCGATAGGCAATATTATGAATTCTAAATAAAAACATTAAAAAGGTTGGTGCCATAAAGGGCAGACCAATATATTTAATCTTTTGAAAAAAGAGGATTTGTTCCATAGAAGAAGACTTTAATTGGCCGATAACACCAAAAAGACAAATTGCACTAAAGAGCGAAAAAACTGAAAAGAGCAAAGAAAGAGAATCTTTGTTTTTCAATAAGTAGAAAAAGAAAAAGACAAACAATATAAAGATTAAAATTAAAACAACTACATAAAAATCTAAAAAACTCATCAAGTGAACTCCTTTTATAATTAAATTAAGAAATGAAACATAATTAATAAAAAAGATTAAGACAATTTTAACATTTGGTCTTAATAATGTCAATTTATTAAAGCAACATCAGTAAAAAAGTTTTAAGGAGTTTAATTATAAAACCGCTTTTTTAAAATGCTACAATAGTTTTTTGTCCAATTATTAATATCCTGATCATTTAATGGTTTAGAAAAATAATATCCTTGATAGTAGTCAACATTCATCTCTTGAATAATTTCTAATTGTTCAAAAGTCTCAACACCTTCACAGATGACATCAAAACCAAGCTTTCTCAATAAATTAACAGATTCTTCAATCAAAATCTTTTGGCGAGGATTGGAGAGGATTTCTAAGGTAAAATTGCGATCAATTTTAACTGTTGAGATTGGAAAACTTGTCAAATAATAAATTGATGAATAGCCTTTACCAAAGTCATCAATTGCGATTTCAACACCTAAATCTTTTAATTGTTGTAAGTGCTCAATAGTTTCAGCAGAAGCATTCATCGCTGTTCCTTCGGTAATTTCAAATTCAATTTTTTTAGGGTCAACATTATGAATATTAAAAATATCAATGACACTTTTAATAAAGCGAGAACTATAAATGTTACGCGGCGAGACATTAATTGAGATTCTGGTATCCAAGCCTTGTTCTTCAAAAAACTTAGTCTTTTCAATGGCTTTATTTAAGACCCAAAGAGTAAGTCTATTGATCAGCAGTGTCTCTTCAACTAAAGGAATAAAATCATTTGGGGGAATCAGTCCTCTTTCGGGATGATTCCATCTGATTAAAGCTTCAAAAAATAAAGTCCTAGTTTTATAATTAGGAATTAAAGGTTGATAGACTAAAAAGAAATCATTATCTTTTAACGAAAGGTCTAAATCTGATAGTAAAGTATAATCATATTGTTTATTAATCTTATCAGCGATAATGGTGTTTTTAGCTGCAGCAACTTTATAAGCTTTATTTGTGGAAGCATAAAATAAGGTTTCTTCTTTTTCAGCAATCGAATAAATTAATTCATGACCGAGCGAGAACTCAAAGTAAACTGAAAATTCATTTTCTCTTCTAAACTTAACAATGATATCGCGGATTTCTTTTACGACATCCTTAGGTGAGTTATCATCAACAAGCAACCAAAACTTATTTGAGTTGTTACTTAAGACTACTTTTTTATGAGAGATCTTATTGTTTAGATCATTATAGATATTGCTGATTAGTTTGTTGTAGACTTCAGTAGTGAAAAACTCTACTATTTTTTCATAATTTAAAATCAAGACTGTAACGGCAGTCAAACCTTTACTAGGTTCGAGTTCATTTTCATCTAACATCTTTAAAATATTTAAATTAGGGATGTTTGTTGCATAATGATAATATAATGAACGATTGTATTTGCCTTCACTCAAGGAAACGTAATTTTTGGCAATTCCACTCTCAACTCCAAGTAAAACAAAGACAACGGTTCTAATTATCCAATTTGCCAAATCCTGTTTAACATTTAAAGAAACATCAAGCGGCATAAAAGGTCCTAAGAAAAGTCCTCCGATGAGACTTAAAAAAAAGGCCCATTTGTATCCAAATAAAAATCCTGATAAGACAATGGGAATATACATCAAATGGGAAATCGCACTTTTTGTGCCACCACTAAAATAAACTAAAACGGAAACTAAAAACATCACAAGCAAGATAACTACTTTTAATACAATTGACTTAAAATTACTTATTTTCCTGTCAAATGTGAGCATAAGTTTTCTCCTTTTATGAAGCATAGCTACAATAGTATTATAGCGTAATTTCGCTTTTATTCAATAAAATATTGCAAAAAACAACTAATAACAGTTAAAAAAATAAGCAAAAAAATTTTGAAATAATGATTTCTTTTTGTTTTATTTTACTAAAACATCTAAAAAAATAAGCAATAAGAAATAGTGTTTTTAATTTAGTTAAAAATGTGATATCATAGTTTTAACCTAAAGGGATTTTAACGATTTAAGTTAAATTTATCATTAAAAAATGAACATTACTACTAAGATGTTACCAATATATGGTATTATTAAATTGAATAGCCAGTTTAATATTGTTTTGTTCAAACTTCTAAAAATGATATTTTCTGGAGTGAACAGTTATGCCAAAAGAAATTTTTGAAATAATAATGAATTTAATTTCCAATGCAGTAATCATATTTTCAATCATTTTTGTCTATGTAATATTGCGCTTTGAAAAAAACAAAATATCTAAAAATATAATTTCAGGAATTATTCTTGGTGGCATGGTTATATTATTGATGCACGACCCATGGGTTTTGAGAGAAGGAGTCTTTTTTGATGCCAGGACTGTTATGCTCTCGATTATTGGGTTGTTTTTTGGTTTAGTCCCAACCTTGATAGCTGCTGTGATTGCGATTGGCTATCGGCTAACGATTGCTGGTGGAGGAGTTTTACCAGGAATTTTAACAATTGTTTTATCGGGCGGGTTTGGAGTTTTCTGGCATAACATTAGAAAAAAACTCCCCAAGATGAATCTTTATTTAGAGTATTTATTTTTTGGCTTTATTGTTAGTGTTTTAACTATTTTAGCATTTTTAACAATGCCTTATCCCCAGTCGGTAGAAATTTTAAGAATTACTTATGTTCCATTTCTAATAGTTTTCCCAATCGCAACGATGCTTGTTTCGGTCGTTATTCACTTTCAAAAAGAAAAAATAGAACAAGAAAAAATTTTAGCTGAACAAAAAGCCGTTTTACAGTCAAGTATTGATTCTACTGCAAAAATGGAGTTTTTTGCTGTTGATAAAAATTATAATTATATTGCAATTAACGATTTTCATTGTAGTCAGATGAGGACGTTTTATGTTACAGATGTTAATATTGGTGAAAATTATTTAAATTATATTGATGATGAGGAGATGCGTTTAAGAATCAAGGAATGTATTGATAAGGCCTTTGCTGGTGAAATAGTTAATATGATATTTGAAGTAGAAGTCAATAAAGGAAAATATTTAGAAGAGCATTATACACCAATTAAAAATTCTTCTGAAGAGATTTTTGGAGTTGCAATTCGTTCAATTGATATTACAGAACGCTATGAAAATGAGCAGAAGATTTTAAAGTTGTCATACTATGATGCTTTGACCAATCTCTATAATAGAAGAAGTTATGAAGAAAACATCATTGAGTTTAGTAAAGAAAAATATTATCCCTTATCTGTTATTTTTGCGGATATTAATGGTTTAAAAATTACAAACGACGCTTTTGGTCACGATGCAGGTGATGAACTTTTAAAATTTGTTGCTGAAAAACTAGTTAAAAATTTTGGATTTAATCAATATATCTCGCGAATTGGCGGTGATGAGTTTGCGGTATTACTTCCTAACACATCTTATGCTGAAGCGCAAAAAATGCTTGCTGTAATTGAAGCAAAATTTGAAAAATTAACAATTTATGGCATGAATATTTCAATCTCATTTGGGCTTGCAACAAAAAAATGCGACCGAGATATTGATTTAGTAATTAAAGAAGCAGAAAATATGATGTATACAAATAAATTAATCAAAATGAAAGATCATCGAGCTAAAATAGTTGCTAAATTTAAGCAGATGGTAGCTGATAAAATGCCATATAAAAAAGATAATTTAGGAAAAGTTACAGAAATTGCTCTTAAAATGGGGAAAAAGTTAAAGCTGCGAGGCAGTGAGATAAAGATGTTGAAAATTGCTAGTGAGCTTTATGATATCGGAAAAGTTGCAATTGATGAGAAAATCCTTAACAAAAAAGGAAAGCTGACCGAAAAAGAGTGGACCTTAATAAAAAAACATCCAGAGATCGGTTACCGAATAATTGTGACAATCCCGGACTATGCTGCAATTGCGGAAGATATTTTATATCACCATGAACGTTTTGATGGTTTTGGTTATCCAAGAGGTTTGAAAGGCGATGAAATACCATTTCGAGCGAGAATAATCGCGATTGCCAGCTCTTACGAAGCGATGACATCAGAACGACCTTATAAAAAGAAGATGAGTCATGCCGAAGCAGTTGAAGAAATCAAAAGATGCAGCAAGACACAATTTGATCCTAAACTTGTAAAAGTCTTTTTAGATGTGTTTGCAAAAAATGATACTAATAATAAATAAAACAAAAAAAAGTTTATTGCTTAAAAAAATACTTTTGCGATAAACTTTTTTTATTCTTTTTTAGAATGGAGTTTTTATTTTTAAAAGTTGGCTTTGACTAATTTAGCAAAAGCATCAAAAATGATTTTTGATTCAGGGGAATTAGAGTTTACCTCTGGATGCCACTGGACAGCAAAGATAGGTAGTCTTCGGTGAACGATCATCTCGATAGTAGAATCTTCGTGAACTCCAATAACTTCAAATTCAGGGGCGAGATTTTTAATTGATTGATGATGATAACTATTAACATTAATAACTTTATCCCAAGCAAAAAGTGGATGTTGTTTCATTTGAATAAAATGGTTTTTGCCAATATTTTTATGATCAACATTTTTCTCGTTTAGATCTTGATGGAGTGATCCTCCTAAGAAAACATTTATCGATTGATGACCGCGACAAATTCCTAAAAGCGGTTTTTTATTTTTTACAGCGTACTCAATGACATCTTTATCAATTTGATCGAGTTTTTCTGAAACACTTTTTGATAAGCCTTCATTAGTTTCGTTGTAGTGAACAGGATCGATATCTGTTCCACCGGTAATGATAAAGCCGTCACATAACGTTAAAATATCTTCGATGTTGGGGTTATCTGCAGTTAACATTACAGTGTTAAAACCGCGTTTAACTAATGGGGTTAAATAACGAGTGTTAATAAATTGTTTTTCAACTGAATTCTCAGTTAAGAGTCTGGGGGTAAAACAAATTAATTTTGCCATAATAAACTCCTTTTAGTTTGCTAATTATATTATACACGATAAAATACTTTTTCAATATTAAAAGAAAAACTGATAATAATCTTAGAATGTAAATTTATCTATTATCGGGGCGATAAATGTTATAATATTAGTGAATCTTGTGAGGTGAGAGAATTGATTTTAGTTCAACATAATAATCAAGGCAATTTAAAACCTTACTTTTATTTTGCTTTAGAAGAATATATTATGCAAAATTTGCTTAAAGCTGATGAAGCTTATTTCTTTACTTGGAAAATAAAAGGTGTTGTTATCGGCAAACATCAAGTGCTTGAAAATGAAGTTAACTTAGATTATTTAAAAGAAAATAAGATCGACGTTTACCGCAGACCGTCAGGTGGTGGTGCTGTTTATGCCGATGAAAATAATACTATGTTTTCAATGATTACAAAAAAGACAGAAAACTTTTCTTTTAAACCATACTTACAAAAAGTTATCGATGCGATGGCAAAAATAGGTCTTGATATTGAGTTTAGTGGTCGCAATGATCTTCTTTTTAATAATAAAAAAATTAGCGGGGTTGCCTTTTTACAAAATAAATATGGATTTTTAATTCATGGCACATTATTATATGATGTTGATATTGAGACAATGATCCGGACAATAACACCAAATAATGAGAAACTTATTTCCAAAGGAATCGAAAGTGTGAGAAGTCGAGTTGTTAATTTAAAACAGTATTTACCGAAGCTGAACGAAGCGCAATTAATAAAGCATCTAGAAAACGAAATAACAACCAAGGTATACCATCTTTCTCCAGAAGAGGAGCAGATTATTAACCAACTCGCAGAAAAATATATGACCGATGAATGGCGGTTTGAAAAACAGCCCCCCTACACTAAAAAGTTGAGCAAAAGAATAAGTGGCGGAATGTTTAATATCGTTTTAGATTTAAATTTAGGTGTAATTGAAAATATTAAAATCTATGGCGATTATTTTGATTTGTTGCCGGTTGAGATAATTGAAAATAGACTTAAAAAGGTTAAATATAATAAAACGGAAGTCTTAAAGGCTCTCGATGATATTGTCCTTGAAAGCATTCTTTTAGATGTTAATAAGGCTGAATTTAGTGAATTGCTATTGAGTGGAATAATTGAATAGAAATAGAAAAAAAGGAGATAATTTCTCCTTTTGTTTTTAAAAATTAATTGGTTTGTCCATTGCAGCTTCCATAATAATTTCTGAAAGCGAAGGATGGGGATGAATTGTTGAGGCAACCTCTTTGTTTGTTGACTCCAATCTCATTGCGACAGCAATTTCTGAAATCAAGTCAACCGCATTGTAAGCCAGAATATGAGCGCCTAAGATTTCATCTAATTCAAGACCTTTAATAATCTTAATAAATCCTGTGGAATCTCCATCAGCTAAGGCTTTCCCATTAGCTAGCAAGGGGAATTTTGAAACAGTATATTTTAAGTTTTGGTTTTGGGCTTCTTTTTCAGTCATTCCAATTGTGGCTATTTCTGGTGAACCATAAATAGCTGCAGGAATCTGGTTGTAATTGATTTTAGTTTTAGTACCTAAAATGTTTTCCACTGCGACAATTCCTTCTGCAGATGCCACATGGGCGAGCATATGTTTTCCAGTAACATCTCCAATTGCGTAGACATTTTCAAGACTTGTTTGGAGCCGTTCGTTTACTTCAACGCCGGAACCAGCCATTTTAAGATTTATCTTTTTAAAAGAATCAATATTTGGTCTTATTCCAACAGCGAGAAGAACTAAATCAGCTGGAAGTTCTTTTTCTTCATTTTTGTAACTGTATACAATGCTATTTGAAGAAACTTTTTTCACTTCACCGCCTGTAATAACTTTAACGCCAGATTTTTTTAAGATTTTACTATACTCATCAATAATTTCTTCATCCATCGCTGAAACAATAGTTTCTTGCATCTCGATAATTGTTACTTCAGAGCCAAGTGAATTGAAGATTGTTGCAAACTCAACACCAATAACACCGCCACCAATTATAGTTAGTTTTTTAGGTAAATCGGTTACATTTAAAAGTTCCATACTAGTTACTGCAAAACCAGATTTATAAGCTTCTTTTGCTCCTGGGATTGGAGGAATAATAGCTGTTCCGCCGGTTGCGATAATTAAGTTGTCGCCTCTGATTGTTTCATCGTTGACACTCACTTCATTTTTGTTTAAGACTTCACCGTAACCATTATAAACATCAACCCCATTTTTTTTAAGTAACATTTTAACTCCGGTTGTAAGTCTTCTTACGATACCATCTTTGCGGCGAATGATACTAGTTAAATCAAAGGAAAAAGCATCTTTTTCAACATTGATTCCATAACTTTTTGCATTTTTAAACAAGTCATATGTTTTTGTGCTTTTCAAAATAGCTTTGGTTGGAATACAACCATGATTTAAACAAATCCCGCCAACAACGTCTTTTTCAATTAAAGCAACTTTTAAATTATTTTGGGCCGCTTTAATTGCCGCTACATAACCACCTGGTCCACCACCTAAAACAACTAAATCATAACTTTTCATTTTCTCACCTCAATAACATTAATTGTGGATTGCTCAATAACTCCTTAATAAGTAATAAAAATCTACCCGCATCTGCGCCATCAATTATTCTATGATCAACAGCTAAGGATAGCGGAAGGACAAATCCAGTTGTAATTTGATCATCTTTTACGATTGG
>LSQX01024067.1_pt3 | contig 51634 bp, 14 predicted proteins | sample 654561 | NCBI WGS metagenome assembly LSQX01 (sample SAMN04489861, study PRJNA283612) | anaerobic digester metagenome | isolation source: 4 biogas reactors fed with cattle manure at either 37C or 55C with and... | place: Denmark: Kongens Lyngby | collected 2014
ACTTGAGGAAAACCATCCAGCATCTCGATAACCCAGCCACCTAAAGTGGTGTAATCGCTGTCGAATTCGTCTTCGTCCAGCTCGTAATACTCTAAGAAATCGAAAATGCTGATATCGGCGTCGATTAAGGTCGTGTATTCGTCAATTTCCAAGAAATCCTCTTCTACCTCATCTGCCTCATCCCAGATTTCTCCGACCAATTCTTCTAAGATGTCTTCCATGGTGATGACTCCCATAGTGCCACCATACTCGTCGGTGACAATGGCCATGTGGGTTTTGCGTCGCTTTAGTTCAGCTAGAGCGGCTGGCAAGCGCATGGATTTGTGCAGGAAAACGGGTTCCATAAGCAAGGACCTTAATGTGAAAGTTTCTTTGTAGACTAATTTTTCAAAATAATGGTTGAGGTAGAGAAAGCCGATGATGTTGTCGATGCTCTCTTCGTAAACGGGAATACGAGAATAGACCGATTGATTGGCAACAGTCAAAACTTTTTCTGGATCTTCGTTGACATCTAAAGCGATCATATCGACGCGAGGCGTAATTACTTCCTGGGCAGTTACCTCAGAAAATTCTAAAGCAGATTGAAGCAGGTCGCTCCGTTCTTCGTCAATAACACCTTCGTCTTCGACAGTTTCGAAGATGGTGAAAAGATCTTCTTCAGTCACTCCATCGCTGTTTTCTGGGTTACCGACTAATCTGTTCAAAAAGTTGAGACCGTAACTCAAAATAAGAATCAGAGGATAAGAAATAGTCATCAGGAGTTTGAGCCAAGGAGCTGAAGCCATGGCAAATTCTTCGGCGTATTCTTTAGCTAATATTTTTGGAACGATTTCTCCAAACATCAAGATTAAAACAGTCATGATCACAGCGGCTATTAAGGCAGCTAACTGAGACTTCTCCTCGCCCAGTAAGGTAATAGCTATTACCGTGGCTAAAGAAGAAGCACCAATATTGACTAAATTATTGCCAATCAAGATTGTTGCCAGGGCAAAATCATATTTGTCGTAGATTTCATGAGCCCATTGGGCTCTGCGGCTGCCATTTTCCATCAACTTTTTAAGTCTTAGTTTATTGACAGCAGCAAACGCTATTTCTGAGGCGCTGAAATAAGCAGAAAATGATAAAAACAAAAGGATTAAAAGATAAGGTCCCCAAGGACTATCCTCCATTAAGTGTTCACTCCTTATTAAACAGGTGAGAATATTTATTCGGCAGAGGCTGCGTCAATTCTCAAGATAACTTTGTGCAAGCGAGTTTTGCTTGTCTTTAAAATGGTAACGCTGACATCTCTATATTGAAAGGTTTGGCCTTCTTTAGGCCAATGATCAAAGTTCTCTAAGACCCAGGCTCCAACAGACTTGCGCCATAAATCCTCTTTGTCATAATCGCTGTAATTCATCAGCTCGAAAGCATCGTCGATATTGAATTCAGCGGCAACTTCAAAACTGCCATCGGTCAGAGGAATGAAACCTTCGATGATTTCATCGTCTTCATCCCAGATTTCCCCCACCAGCTCTTCTAAAATATCTTCGATTGTCAGAAGACCCAGAATGCCACCATAATCATCGTTGACTAAAGCTAAATGCAATTTGTGTAGACTCATCTCTTCCAATAAATCGTCGATTTTTTTCGTTTTAGCGACAAAATAAGGCGTGTCTAAGAGGGCCAGGAAGTTTAAATCTTCACCTTGCTTGAGATATTCTTTTAAATAGGTTCGAGCATTTAAAATCCCAATGATATTGTCGATGCTGCCTTGATAGACAGGGATGCGAGAAAATCGCTCCTCTTTGATGGTTTCCATAATTTTATTGTGATCGCTTTCACTGTCTAAAGTGACCATGTCCACTCGGGCTGTCAGCACGTCGGCAGCTGTGACTTCGTCGAATTCCCAGGCAGAACGAATCAGATTCCTTTTGGCTACTTCAAAGCTGCCTACCTCGTCGATGCTTTCAATAATATCGGAAAGCTCTTCTTCAGTGAGAGATGGCTTTTCTTTATATTTGAAAAGGGAAGTTATATGACTGCTGAATTTAGAAAAAAACCAGACCAAAGGTGCCAATAATTTGGATAGATAAAAAAAGGACGGAGCAACCAAGATTAAAAAAGCTTCGCTGTTATTTTTGGCTAAACTTTTTGGAATCATCTCAGCAAAAAGGAAAATAATCAAGGTAATGACGATTGTGCCTAGGGCTACATAGGTTTGTCCCCAGTTTTTTCTGACTAAAAGGGTGGTCAAGGCTGCTGCAGCTATGTGCATCAAATTGTTGCCGATGAGCAAGGCGGTAATGGATCTGTCGAAATCGTTGAGGAGCTCCCAAACCTTAATTGCTCTTTTGTTTTTAGCCTCGGCTTGGTTTTTAATTCTTATTTTATTCACTGAGGCTAAAGCTAACTCTAAAGCGGCGAAGTAGGCGCCTCCTAAAATAAACAAAAGGAGCATTAGGTAGTATTTACCATTGGAACTCATATGAAAAGGCACCTCTCTTTTCCTTTGGAAGTCATAAATTTGGATCGGTTAATTTGCTTTTAGATGTTACATAATAGTGCTTTGGCAATTTGTTACCTATATTATACAATATGTAGATTAGGGCTGCAAGAAGAAAAGGTAATCTTACGAATAATTGCAAATAAATTGAAACTTATCTGAAAAATCAAATTTTCATATACAAATTGTCCCTTTTATAGTATAATGTTTGGGTGATTGGGGCTTTGATTTAGCCCTTTTTGAGGAGGTTGAACTATATGCGCTTTACCGGCGTTACATCCAGAGGAATTAGAACTCCAATATTTCAACAGGGTGATCCTTTAATTAAATGGACCGTGGAGAGTATTGTTAACGCTTCTGAAGGTGAAGGTTTTCCTTTAAATGACGGTGATATTGTGGGAGTGACCGAAGCTATTTTGGCCAGGACCCAGGGCAATTATGCTTCCGTGGAGCAAATAGCCCAGGATTTAAAAGACAAATTTGGCGGCCAAGATTTGGGCATAGTCTTCCCTATTACTTCTCGCAACAGATTTAGTGTCTTGCTGAAGGCTTTGGCCCAAGCCAGCACCAAGCTCTATATTCAATTGTCTTACCCTGCTGACGAGTTTGGCAACGCTATGCTGACCTTAGACCAATTGGATGAAAAAGGAGTAAATCCTTATACTGATAACTTTAATGAAGCAGAATTTAGAGAAGTCTTTGGATTTGAGACAAAGCATCCCTTTACTGGTTTGGACTATATAGAATATTATAAGAGCTTCGGTTCGCATATTGAAATTATATTTTCCAATGACCCCAAATATATTTTGAACTATACAAAAAACATTTTGGTTTCAGATGTGCACAGTCGCTTGCGCACCCAGCGCATTATCAAAGAAGCTGGCGAAGGCAAAGTTTTGCTTTTGGACGATATCCTCAACGAAGCGGTTGAGGGCAGTGGCTATAATCCCGTTTATGGTCTTTTGGGTTCAAACAAAGCAACGGAAGAAAAGGTCAAGCTTTTCCCTAAAGATTGCGAAGAGTTTGTTTTAGAATTGCAAGCACAGCTCAAAGCTAAAACTGGCAAGCATATGGAAGTGTTGGTCTATGGCGATGGCGGCTTTAAAGATCCGGTGGGTGGCATTTGGGAATTGGCTGACCCGGTTATCTCGCCTGCCTATACAGAAGGTTTGGAAGGCACGCCTAAAGAGATTAAAATGAAGTACTTTGCCGATAACGAATTGGCCCATTTGAGCGGCCCGGCATTGGCTGAAGCCATCAAGCAAAAGATCAAAGAAAAGAGTTCTTTGGATATCTCTCGCTCCATAGCTCAGGGCACAACTCCCCGGCAAATAACAGATTTGTTGGGCAGCCTCTGCGATTTAACCAGCGGTAGTGGAGATAAGGGAACACCTGTTGTTTTGATTCAGGGATATTTTTCTAATTACGCCAGCGAATAGTTTTTGATACAAAATTTAAAATAAAAAGATTAAAAATCCCCCTTTAAGCTCTTGCTAAATAAGAGAAGCTTGAAGGGGGATTTTGTGCTGTATGGACTTAGTATTAGTCTTCACAATTTTTATTTTTCTGCAAGTTTTTTGAAGGAATTAGACCAGTAGTGTCGAAATATTAAAAATACACAGGTGTATCTTCAGGTAAGTTAGATTTTGCGGCTCTTTACAAAAAAGATGATTCTTGAAAAGCAAATACACTCTGTGTTTTTTTGTCTAAAAAATATTAAAAGTTCGTCAAAAAATCATCAATTTCATGATAATCCTTAAGGGGGACCATAAAAATGGCTAAATTATCCGGATTTAAATTCAAAAGATTCTGGGCTATACTTTTGCTTTTAGCTCAGCTGAGCGGCTCGCTGCCTATGGCCGTAATTGGGTCGGAAATCACACCGATTGTTGAAGCTGGTCCAGATATTTCGAGTGTCGAAGAAAGTCCCGGGGAGGAGTCTGTACTTTTTGAAGAAGAGCCGGAGATAACAATTGATTTTGATGATCAAATCGAATTTGCAGAAAATGACGAAAACGAAAATAATTTTACTGAAGAAGACTATGAATACATCATCGATTTTGGTGACGATGATTACTTTGCCGAGATAGAAGACGATGGCCAATATGATTTCTTCGAAGACGAGTATGCACAAGAAGAAACAACGGAAATTGAAACTGAAGAGGAGCAACTTGAGGTGGAGGAAGAAGCAGATTCTCAAGCTGCGTCCGGACAAGAGCCGGAAGAGCCAACGATTGATGAAGCTGGGGAAGTAGCCGAAGAAAAGGATAATGAAAATTCAGAGGAGCAAACTGAAGCCGTTGAAACCGGGCACGATGAAGACTCCGAAGAGCCAGCTGATGTAGAGGTTGAAGCCGATGGCGAAAACGCCGAAGATCCATTCGAATCAGATACTGAGCTGGAAGAAGAGAATTCGGAAGTTGAAGCGGGAAAAAACGAAACCCTTGAGACCAGAGGCGAATTACAGCCTATGGCCTTCGGTGGCGACGGGGAAGCTTTTGAAATCACTCAAGGAGTTGCAACTGAGGCAAACCCCTATTTGATTGAAGATATCAGTGAAGCATTTGAATTTATCTATCTTTCCGAAACTGGACAACATACTGAGCTTTGGTTTAAATTGCAGATTCCCCAAGGTGTAGTTAAGAAGCAGTTAAATATTACAAATACAAGGTTGAGCGGTTCATCATCCTATCTTAATAATGTAACTGTGTTCGATGGAAATAAGAATCTCATAGATTCTCCGTATTCATATTATGGTGTTTGGAAAGGGCACATCGATTCTGGAACTCTTTATCTAAGGCTGAGACCAAGCGATTATTGGGGAGAACCTGATCAGGGTTTTGTTCCTGTTGGAAGCTGGCAACTCAGTTTTGTTCTTTTTGAAAATCAGCCCAATATTATTGGTAATAATACGACAGAGAGCAAGGCAATTAATTTAGGCACTGCCCCGTTGGATTATTCTTTCTGTGTTGATAATTATCCAGAAGAAATTTGGTTTAAATTCAATGTGCCAACAGGCACTACAGCTCCTGGCTATCTCGTAGAAATTGCTGAGGAAGATTGGGAGCATATCGGATTTGAAGAATGGATGAATATTAACGAAATTACCCTTTATAAAAATGGCATAGAAATTGAATCAGCCAACAATTATAGGCTTTTGGCAGTACTCGATCCTGGTAATTATTCTTTGCGTTTAAGGTCTGTGGAAATGGGTCATGTTATAGGTGAAGTATGGCCCATAAACAAGAGTAGCGTAATACTAGAAATAAGCGAGCTCTTACCACAGCCTGAATTGACAGACCAATCTGCTCAACCGGGCATTTATAATGATTCTCAAACAATATATTTTAAACCTGTCGAAAACAATCAAACCATAATTTACACTGAGGATGAAAATCATTTTCATCATTATGAAGTTTATGATTCTGATGAGGGTTTATCGTTTAACTCCTCAAATATCTTGTATGTTTATACTGCAATCTTGGGTAATCAAGAAGAAATTATAAAACTCAGCGCCTCTAAGAAACTGTTGTATTTAATTGATTCACATCAGCTGACGAGCACTAAACCAGAAACGGCTACAAGCTTTGAAGATGAAGTGTTTTGGTATATTGATACAACTTTTACTGGTGCTGGGTACTATGGGGTAAACATTAATAGTGTCTCTAGTTACTCGTCTTCTATGTGGTGGACTTTATTTGACTTTGAAGGCAATGCAATTGAAAGCTCTAATGTTTTAGAAACCCAAGGTGATCATACGAGTTTTGTCATCAATTTAGAAGCAAAAAAGTATGCTCTGCGCTTAAAATCCAATGGATACTCTGACTATAAGCCAACGATATATAAAACCCATAATTTCATTCCTGAGTTTAGTCTGGCTGGCGGAACATATCAAAATGCCCAAACAGTGACCCTTTCTTTACCGGTGGGAGCTACTCCCGGTTCCACAATTTACTATCAGTTAGGTGAAAGAAGTTGGGCTGATCCTTATATTAATGCCAAACTATATAATCAATCTAGCCCAATAGTAATCAGAATGAACAATACAACCTTATATAGTTTTATTAAGGATGCTCAAGGACAAAATGGACCGCTTAGAAAAGAAAACTTCTCCTTCTATTATAACCTTGTTCCGGAATCACCAGAAACGAATATTTCAAGTGGTTCTATTGGTCATGGAGCTTACCTCGAATTAACAGCTGGATCGAGTGCTGACATCTATTTTTATATAGTTAGAAACAACAAACATCCTGATTTTTATGATTTTATAAGTAGTGCTGAAAAATATACTGAACCTATTCTTCTTGAACAAAGCTTAGTAAATTCAGGGAGTCCCTGGAATGAAATTGAAATATACGCAGTTGCGCTGGATAGAAGCAGCGGCCTGCAGAGTTACGATACATACAGCTTTTTTTATTTGAAGCCTCCTGCACCAACAATATCTCCGGCAGTTGGTCCTAACGGAATAACTGTTTTGAATGCCCCGACCTTTTTAGATTTATCCCATTCAATCCCTGGCACAACTATTCAATATAGGTTTAATGATGATAATTGGCAAGACTATGACGAAAACGATAAGCCTTTTGTTGAGAGGAATACTAAGCTTGAAGCACGAGCTTATGCTGATGGTGAGTATTCTGAAACAATCATTGTGAAATATCATGCCCTTTTCGACAGCGAACTTACATTGAATAAACAAATAGCTGCATCTTCCTTTGCTAATCTGCCTGGGAATTATTTCATCAATTTGAGCCAACCTCGAATCTACAAATTCCAAATTAGGCCTGTTTATAGTGAGACCTACTATGCAAGCACTATGGAAATTTGGAATGCAGATAAGACAGAAAAACTCGAAACCATACCGTTCAATCGAGATCAATATGGATCTTATGATAGTCCCTATGTAGAGCTGGAACTAAACCCAACTAAGATAAATCTTAAAGTAAACGGATCTGATCAAGAATTTGGCTATAGGCTAGAAGTAACTGAGATATTAAAAGATCCTGTTGTCAATATTATTCCTGCTACACCTTCTGGCTCTTGGCAATTAGGACCGGATAAACTTATTATTTCTTCCCCTGACGGTGTTGATATTCGATATAGACATACAGGAATTAACAACTACATTACTAAACCCTCACCAGTTGAAATACCAATTACATCGGATGGAGCTTTTACCTTAACAGCTTACTCAGTGACCGATGAAAATATTAGCGATTATATTTATTATAATTACATGTTCGACTCTACACCGCCTAAATTAACTAATCCTTCTTATTATAGATTTCAGGCTAAACTCGGAAGCAATACATCCTACACATATTTTGGGACGGGAAATGCAAAAGTTACTCTCTTTGATACAGTTGTTATTAAAACTGCTGGAGCTACAGATGACGGTAATGGCAGTGGCGTTGAAAAAATCCATTATTATGTCTCTAAAGATAATGGAGAAACATATCTGCATATAGGAACTGCTGAACTGTCGGGAAATCAGATGCCTGATTTGGTTTGGGATACAACTGAATTTACCGCCGATGGTGGGTTGGAAAATTTGATCATGCGGGCAATCTTGGAAGATAAAGTCGGCTTAAAGAGTGCAGAAACTCCATATGATGTAGAGGATGATTTTGCTTACCCCTTTGATATTGATAATACACCGGTCGAACAAGCCACCGATTTTGTCGCTGACCCTCGAGCGGGCTCAATTCATTTGACTTGGAAAAACCCTTATGACGTATCCAATATTTACAGAGCGGCTTCTCCTGAAGCTTTAGTGGCAGCAACGGAGCCCTATCAAAAATCCGCTTATGGTAGTAGCTATACAGACAAATTTGCCGATCCCGAAGATATGAACAATAAATTTTATTATGCTATTACAGTTCTGGATTACAGTAGAGCAAATAAAGAAAGTGAGAAAGTGTTTTTACAAGAGGGAGTGAGCCCTCTGGCAGATGAAACTCCTCCTTCAATTTCTTCTTATATTTATAATCTCAATTCGGATCCTGAGTCATACATACGTTGGTATATTTCTGATAGTATTGCTATAGGTGAAATTAATCTTAAAATAGAAGGTCAAAACATATTCATTGCGCAAGACTTCGAGGTTAAAAGCAATGTGACAAACCAGGCAATATCTTGGTATTCTTCTGAGATGCAAGATCTGAATTATCCGGAAGGGGAATATAGCTGGACTGTAACCGCAAAAGATACATATGGAAATGTAAGTATTGCCGACGGTACATTTATTTATGATATAACTAACCCAGAATTGCCACAAGACTTTGCCGCAACTGGTTTAGCGGCAAAAATCAGGGTGTCTTGGTCTCCTTCGGCATCTGGTGATGTTTATCGTTATCGTCTACATAGAAGTACAGCTTTCGATGGAACGTTTGATCACTTGACTTATGTATCTAATGATAAAACTTGGTATGATTATTTTGAACCTAACAATATTGGGGAAGAGTATTTCTATAAAATTCAAGTGGAAGACGTGGTGGGTAATCTCAGCCCGATTAGCGAAGAAATCGTCTCAGCTCAAGTTGGAGACTTTAGCCCTTATATGAGGGTTGAACCACAGCCACCTATTCCTGGAAGTAGGATTACAGTATATGTCAGCGGCTTTCCCCCTCGTAAAGGCGAGGAATATACAGCAATAAAAATTTACTTGGATCAAAGCTATCTTGGTGAAATTGACAATTATTCTTACAGCGAATCTGAAAAATCTTATTCTTTTACTTTACCGGCTAATACTTCAGGTCAGCACACTTTAAAAGCTGTCGCTGAAGGCTCAAGCAGCGACAGAGATAAAATCACAATTGTTAAATTTAATGTCTCAGATTATGCACCGACTTTTATTTTAGATAAAGAAACAGCCCTTCCCGGAGAAAGAATCGATTATGCTTTAGATGATTTTATCGCAGGCAAATATGTATATTTATATTTAAAACCTGACGATTCGGGTACCACGAGCTCTGATTATCTGGTTGTGAAAAGCTATTCTGAAAATAGTAAAACGGGGAATTTCAATCTACCTACACATATCATTCCGGGCAAATATACAATCAGGGCATGGCAAAAAGATACAGAGCTGACTGCATTTGCTTCAGTTAAAATCGAAATCAAACCGGAAATTTTGGTGACTTTTAGTGGTAGCGGTTTGCCGGCGGCTAGTAATCAAATTAACATCAAAGGCCTTGGCTTTTTAAACAACGAAACAGTAGATTTTTATATAGGAAGCGACGTTCAAAGAACCCATGGAACCGGTTATTCTGGAACTAGTGCATCTTTCAATTATACGATACCCGCAGATTTCTATGACAATCGCCTAGTGATAACTGCCATTGGTCAAACTAGCCAAGCGGTTGCATTTTATGAATTGGAATTATATAGTCCCGAGCTTGAAATCGATTTGCCTGAAAAAATTTCAGTTGCTGAGAGCTTTGAGATAGAAGCGACGGGTTTTGTTGAGGGTGAAACTGTATATTTATATGTAAATAACAAATATGAAAAAAGCAATCGCTCTAGTGATGGCATTATAAATTTTGATTATGTTTTTCCCAGCAATACGACGGTTGGCAGGCATTCCATTGAGCTGAGAGCTTCAACTAACAGCAAAAAACGAATAGTTGCTTCTGTTGAAGTTACCAAAGATACGGTTAAACCACTTCTTGCCTTTACCCCAAATCCAGAGATAGGTAGTGCACTTATTCTCACGGCAACGGGATTTCCTAATAACACCAATGTGGATTTCTATCTTAATGGAGTATCATTGGGTAGAAAATCCACAGGCTCTTCCGGTACTGCAACTCTTGAAATAGCAAGTTTGGATGTAGATGCTGAGACATATGTTTTTGTAGCTAAAACTACTTCACTAGCTTCTCAGGCTGTATATCAGAAACCAAATACTACAGCTCATACCCTTTTGGTAGACTACACTGGTTTGCTAATTCCGGGCAAGAGCAATGAAATCCCTATCAATGGCTTAGCAGCTGGCGCAACTTTAGAAGTATATACGAACAATTTGCCTCAAACAGGAGTTAAAGCAGATGATTCTGGCAAAACGGTCTTTCAATTGGTTTTACCAGACAATCACATTGAAGATTCTGTAGAACTATTCTTCTGTGGCTCAGGGCTTGATTCACATTATTCTTATAGGAATATTTCCTTAGGGGTAAACCGAGCGCCTGCAGCCATAACTCTTTCCAATAGTGCTCCTAAAAATGGAGATGAAATTTCCATCTATCTTTCCGAATTCAGTCCCGGAGAGAAAATCGATCTTTATTTTAACAATTATTTAATCAAAGAAGATTTAGAATTAGATCAGTTAGGTCTGGCTCAGTATGATTATGACTTACCCTTCGGATTGAAATCAGGAAATTATAATATTCAGGCCAGAGGAAAAAACAGCAATAAAACCGCTGAAAAAACAATCCAGATTGAGAATGCAATTTTAGACTTAACTTCAAGCTCTGCGGTTCAAGCCGGTGAGGAATTTGCTGTATCCATAAACGGCTTGAGCGAAGGTGAAAAGGCTTCGGTGTCTTTAAATTATCAGGGCGCCGAAGGCATTCCTCAGCTGGCAGAAAATGGAACTGCTTCATTTGTTATAGATATTCCGACCTTCGCCCCCGGGGCCAATGTTGAATTAAAGGCTAGTTTACAGAAAGACGGCCGGGTGTTTACCAAGCCAATTAGCCTCTACTCATATACTCCTTCTGTGGAAATTGAGCAGGCGGTGGGTCAAGAGAAGATAGTATTAAAGTTATCCGGTTTTGCACCGGAAGAAACCTTTAAGATATATTTTGAAAACAGAGAAATTACCAGCGAAGTTACTACCCTGGCAGGAAACTCAAATCTACAGGCAGATCTGAATGGGGCAGTGGACTTACAGTATTCCTACCCTGTCAGCACTATAACCGGCTCATATAATATAGCGGTGCTCGCTAGAAACAGTTATATGTTGGCATATGGTAGTGTGGACCTCGAAGTCAGTGGTCAAAGGGTTTCTTTGTTAAACGATGACAGTCTACCGGAAGGCAGACCGGGAACAAATATGAATGTCAATGCTTCCGGCTTTACCGGATTGGTATCTGTGGTTTTGCGCTTTGGGGAAATAGACGTCACACCTTCAGGTAGTCAAAAGACTGATGTTAATGGTGAGTTTAGTGCCAGGATAGCCTTACCACAAGGAATTACTGAGGGTTTATACGATTTTCAAGTAATCGCAGCCTCTGTCGATGAAGTGGCTCAAACCATCGTTAGAGTCGATACAACACCTCCCCAGATTCCTATTCTATCAGTGACTCCAGGCAAACGATCCCTGGAATTAAACTGGGCTAGGGTAGTGGATGTCGATTTAGCTAAGTATTTACTTTATAGAAAAGAGAGTACAGAAACAAATTACATATTAACCGACGAACTCGAACCCAGTAAGCTTTCTGTAATTCATAGTTTAGATCTTGAAACAAATCGTTTAGAACTAGACAGAGAATATGATTACGCCATTAGAACAGTCGACCGTTTAGGCAATACGAGTGCATATTCTGCCGGATTAAGGGCATCCTTATTGCCTGACACGGCTAATCCGTCAATCGATTATATAGGTTATTCTGGTGTTGGTTATTTCAGTGGCCACTATCATCTCAAAGGAACAGTGACTTTCAACCCGACCGTCTATGATGATCGCCATGCTGTCAGTGTCCAATTGGCCTATTCTAAAAATGGTGTCGATTATACAGTTGTAGAAGAAAAACCCCTTGCTTACCAAGGGGTCTCAGGCAATCAGTATCTGTTCCGCGGACCAATCCAGTTTGATACGACTGAAATAACAGAAGATACTAATCTAGGTGATGGTGTTTACACTATCCGCATTAGGGTAACAGATGCTGCAGGTAAAGTAACGGATAAATATCAGGATTATCGCATAGACAATACTGCGCCAGACCCAGTGCCGATATTTACTGCGACAGCAGGAGCTAAATCGGTATTTTTAGAATGGAGTTACCCGAGTATAGGAGATGTTTATCATTTCATACTTGATGATGGTCAAACCACAAGGACCTTTAACAATAGTATAAGATCTTTTAGCTCAACTAACCTCACGCCGGGCCAAGAATATACTTTTTCACTTTCTGCTCGTGACTATGCGGGTAACATATCCACTGTCAAAACTGCTAGTGCTACTCCCTATTTAGATACAGAGAAACCAATCATCGATTCTAGCAGTATAAGACCGGTTGCTAATACCCGCTTAGGTGCAACTTCCTCGATCAATCTGACGGCAACCGATAATGTGGGTGTTACTAAAATAAAGATTTGGGCAAAAAAAGAAGGACAATCTGACTTTGTTCAACTATTGGCAGATCAAATTTCACTTTCAGGCTCAGGTGATACAAAGTACATTACAATAAAAAACCACAATTTCAATGGCGTATATACCTTGGAATTTGTGGCTGTTGATGATGCCTTAAATGAATCTGAAGAAGTCGCGATCGATTATATTTTTGATACAACTCCTCCTGTGGTTTATAGGCCAGAACTATCTTCTCTTTCAGGTGGCATTCAGGTTGCTTGGGCAAAATCACCCGATAATGATATTTATTACTATAGGGTATATAGGAAGGTTGGCGAGGAGGGTAATTATCAGCGTTATCGTGAAATTTCTCCTATAGGCAATGATCTTGGAACCGGTAAAATTGGATTTATAGACTATCAAGTCGATTTGGGCACAGAGTATTTCTATAAAATCGATGCCTACGACGATCTCTATAATTATTCATCATACAGTGAGGAAAGTACAGCCATACCGGGAGATTTTCAAATAGATCTGGAATTAAGCCCTAAAGTAGATGTGGCTCCAGGCTCGCTTATTAACCTTATTGTTACCGGTTTAAGACCAAACGAAAGAGTAAAAATCAGCATAGATGAAATAGAAATAGCCAATCCTAATGCAGATTCAAAAGGTAATTTAAACTACAACTGGAGTTACATAACCAATACAAGCAGTGGAGAACATACGATCAGCGTTAAGGCAAGCAACACTAATCAGGTTGCGAGTGATACTTTTACTTCAAAAGCTATTCAATTGCCTGCTCCTGGAAATATCAGAACTGAATCAGGCTTGATGAAGGTCATTTTAACTTGGGACCGAGTAACGGGTGCATCTAATTATAATATTTACCGTAAAGCAGGCTCGCAAGAGTTTGAGTTACTCGCTGGTAGAGTTGGTTCAACAAGCTTCACTGACAATACAGTAGCTAAAGGAAAAGTCTATACTTACAAAGTGGCAGCTGTTGATCCTTATGGTTTAGAGGGCCATGTGAGTATTGAAGATTTAGCAACTCCTGAGCCGGATAATGTTTTCCCAGAGATCAAAGTGTTCAGCACGAGCAGGGATAATGAAAATTTAATATTAATTGTGACAGTTGAAGATGATTTGCAATTGGATAGGGTCGATTTCCATTATAAAGAAAAAGAACAAACCGAAGATGATTATATCCTGATCAAAGCTGTTAGTGTGCCGACGGGAAATAAAAACTATACAGTAACCCATTCCTTTGACACTTCGGCTTTAGAAGAAAACAAGGAATATACAGTCCTTGCTATAGCCTGGGATAAAGCAGGTAATCAATCGACTCCTGAGACGCGTAATTTTAAAATAATAAAAACCGTGCCCAACTCAGTTAAAGATTTGACTGCCGAAGCAGGTCAAATGCGCATTGATTTAGCATGGAAAGCTCCTGATCAAAGTGAAATTGAGATTGCCCTTTACAGAATTTATCGAAGAGTTGGTGAGAGTGCAGAGTTTGCTCTCCATTCTTCCACGACCCAATTAACTTATAGCGACACTAAAGTAAATGAAGATACTTCTTATCAGTACAGGATTAAATCGGTCAGTGTCTATGGGGTTGAGGAAATTGCCGGTAAAGATACTAGTGAAGAAGGTATTATTCCTAAAGCTGATACGACAAAACCGGTTATCACTGGCTTTACTTATGCTGATGGTACACGCTTGGGTGGAGAAATAACTCTGAGCGTCTTGGCAACAGACAATGTAAAGGTTGTTTTGACTGAACTCTATGTAGTTGTCGGAGAGATAAGAACAAAAGTGGGCGAATCCGAAACGGGAACATTCAAATTTGATAGTAAGCAATATCTGCTAGAAGGAAATTTAACTCTGGAGGCTGTGGCCAAAGACGCAGCAGGCAATTTTGCCATTAAAGATGTCGTTTATAGAATTGATAATGTTCCTCCTAAAGCCCCGATTCTCCAGGGTGAGCCAGGCGAACTTTCCGCTAAATTGAGTTGGACTCTGACACCTATACCAGAAGATTTCTCCCATTATTTTGTCTATGTTTTGGAAACAGACGAAACGCCGGCAGAGCATGAAGGTGAGCCTGTTGCTGAAGTAATTTCCCTTCTTTATACGCATCTTTTAGAAGTCGATGAAACTGCAAGATTTTTTGTTACCGCTGTGGATAATTTAGGCAATGAAAGTTCACCGTCGAATGTAGTTGAGATTCAAGCCGGTCTGGACCAAACTCCTCCTGTATTTCACAGCCTAACCCCTGAAGACCGTCAGGTTGTCAGAGAAATTGTGGAATTGCAGACTGTTGTAACAGATAATGTAAAAGTTGTTGAGATCTTGTTTGAAGTTCATCCTATGGAAGAAGATGAAGCCACCGGAGCTTTAAGACTGAGGGCCGAATCTACTTGGCAAGAATTAGATTTTACAGTTCCCAACAGTGAAGATGTAGGAATTCTAAGTTGGAATACTCAGGATATCTTAATAACACCAAGCGGCCACGAATCTAAATATCCCGATGGTTTTTATAGCGTCAGGGCAACAGCTACAGACACCCTTGGCAATAGTTCTAATATTGTTGAGGTTGTGCAGATAGCCAACAATCCTCCCTCAGCACCCGAAGGGTTGAGAACAGATCCAGGTGAGTGGAATATTATGGTTAGTTGGAAGCCTTTCATTGGTTCTGATTTAGCAGGATATGTGGTAGAACGAGCGATAGACTCCATAGATGATACCGATTATATAGAGGTAGCTCAGACAACCTCCAATATTTATATTGATAAGGCTTTGGATCCTCAAAATAGCTATAGCTATCGGGTAGCAATGATCAACGACTTAGGCAATATTGGTCCTTGGGCCAAGGTTGAAAATTCAAAACCAAAAGAACAGACAAGTGAACCGGTAATTTTAAAGATTCACCCGGCTGAAAACCAGCGCTTTAATGCTGGATTACAGTTTGTTTTCGAAATTCAAGATGAAGTTGCTATCGATCGTATAGAGCTATATAAAGCATATATAGGCGAAGCTTCTGTTGGCGATGTACCGGAAGATGCATCTTTTGAAAAAATCGATACTATATATGAAAAGGATATACCTTATGAAACGATATACTCTTCAGACCTAGATGCTTTTGGTACCGATTGTTTTGTTGCTCGCTATGATTGGCTAACAACCGGTCTTACTGAAGGACTCTATGCAATTAAAACAGTCGTCTTCAATAAAGGAAACAAATCTGATGTTTCTGTTAAAAAATATTTTAAAGACGATACCCCGCCTATTCCTCCTCAGAATGTTGAAATAAATAATCCTCGGAGCAGTGGCGTTTTAAATCTCACTTGGACTGCCGGATCCGACGTTAAAGAGTATGAAGTTTGGCGCAGTGAAACAGGCTCCACATTTAATCATAGTCCATCCGGTATTTCCGGCGATTACCAGCGCTTGGCAAGCCCAAAGAGCCCGGTTTATTCCGATATTGGATTAACCAATGGTCAAACCTACTATTATCATGTTCTGACTATTGATACAGCCGGCAATATTTCAGATCCATCAGATCGAGTTAGCGAAACCCCAACTGCTGAAAGTGATTTAGGTATAGAATCTATCTATACTGAACCGGCAGTAGTAATCGTAGACAGAGAAAATCTAATAAAAGCCTCTATAACCAACAAAGGTGCTGCTAAAGCAAGAGGAACCGTTAAGTTCTTCTATCACGACGGTACCGATTATGTGAGTATCGGTACAAAAGATATAACTTTAGCTGCGCAATTGGCCGGAGAAGTTTCAATAAAATGGCAAGCTCCTATAAGTCTAGATGAAACAATTAAACTCAAAGCAGAAATAACGACTGATCCAAGTACAACAGACAGTAACTTGGAAAATAATGAATTCATCAGAGATACAATAAAAACGAATAAGCCTCCGGTGGCTGTTATCGTGTTACCCAGTGCACCCTATGACTCCGGTAAGCTGCTTGAATTTACAGCTGTCAGTGCCGATGATTCAGCCTCTCATGATCCTGATGGAAGGATTGTTCAATACAGCTGGGATTTTGGCAACGGTAAAAGAGCTGAGGGTGCAACAGCATCCACACAATATGTTTTACCGGGTCTCTATACTGTTACTCTAACAGTAAAAGATAACGAAAATGCCATAACTAAAACAACTAAAAAGATTACTGTAGGTGACACTAGGCCGGATCTCTATGTTGAACCCGAATCTATCCGCTGGAGCCCTGAACAAACTAGAGAAGGGGATGTGGTTTTAATAACCGCCACTATTGGCAATAAGGGTTTAGGCGATGCTCGTTTAGGTTTCTTGACTGGTTTCTATATAGATAATCAATATATGGGCTACGTCAAAATCGATGTTGATGATCAAGGTATCAGTTTAGCTCAAGGTGAAACAAAAGAAGTGAGCTTCAATTATGTTGCTACGGCTGGGATCCATGTGGTCAAGGTTGTGGCCAATGATATTTTGGATACACTAAAAGAAACCGATCGGGGTAATAATAGTCTCAGCGAAATTATGAGCAACGAGCAGGTACAATTCCCCGATGTTTCTGTTGAGAGTTTAACTTGGATACCTGAGGGTAATCAGTTTGATACCCAACAGCCCTTTGCTTACAGAGCGATTATCAAAAATATTGGCGATAAAGCCGCTGAAAACTTTGGTGTTTCAATTTATATTGACGACGATTACAGAGGTCGCCAAGTCATACCAAAATTAGACCCCAATAGTGAATGGACATTGAACTATTATTTTACTCCTCAGATAGGTATTCATAAGGTTGAAGTCAGAGTAGATGATATCAATCCTGTTCTCATAGAAAAACGAATAGATAACAATAATTTGAGCATTATCACTGATGATTTTAGTGTCATCTATCCTGAAATTTCAGTTGGTGATATCACTTGGAAGCCTACTGAAACAACTTTGACTGAGGGCACTTCTATAATGTTCGATGTGCCGCTCATTAACACCAGTAGAATTGGAATAACAGATACTTTCCAAGTCCATGCTCTTATGGATGGTCGAGTTTTTAAAACTCTTGAGGTTGATGGTCTTAAAGCCGGTGAAGTTAAAACAATATCGGCCAAATGGGCAGCTTTAGCAGGTGCTCATAACTTTAAAGTCATTGTTGATTCGAAAAAGGAAGTTGTTGACCCAGATCTATCTGTAGAAAAAAGCGTCCAGATTCCTAAGCTATCCATCCTCTATCCAAATCTTCATATTAGTAATGTAACCTATTCACCAATCAGCGTTGAGTACAATAGACCGGTATCCTTCTTAGTCAGTGTTAACAACCAAAGTGTTGCTACCGCTTTCAAGAGATTCAGTGTCGGTTTATTTGTCGACGGAAAATCTGTAGCAGCAGCCGAAATTGATGGTATCCGCGGCTATAGCACTGTGCCCGTGGTTATAACTTGGATACCTAAAAAATCTGGCCCGCAAACAGTTCAAATTCTCGTCGACAGTATGAACGTGCTCAATTTAGAAACTCCTTCAGAAAGTATCAGAAGGGTTTGGACTAGCACCATTGAGGTTGAGCAGGCATTGCATATGGAAGCTACCCCCAATGCTAAGATGGAAGATGACGATTTCTTGGCAGTTTTGTATACAACAGCCGACAATTACATCCCACTGAGTGCGAAACTTTATCACGAAAGCTTGAGTCAGCTTCCTTTAACACCCGACCATGATGCAGCTGTTACCTACACCTTGAAGAGTGGTGCGGTCTTGATAGACCAAGGTCAGTTAGCCTATAACAGCATTAATCGTTCCTTCGAAGTAAAATTGCCCATAACATCCGAATTGGAAACCGGCACTTACACCCTAGAAATCATAGGTAGTCTCGGAGTTGATCAGGTAAGCAGCTTGTGTAATATCAGAATAGTTCAAAGCGGCGTGGTCACATTAGAGACCAACAAAGTTGAGTATAAAATTAATGAAACGGTTAGAGTCAGCGGACGCTTCATGTTAGGAGGCGTGCCTGCAAAGAATGAAAGAGTCGTTCTCGATTTCCAATTAGCTCCCCGTCTACCGGAACCCTTAATAGGCAGGGATGAAAAAGGCAACGAAATTTTGATGTATTGGACAGCTGAAGAAATTGTTTTTGTGACCACTGATGCCAATGGTTACTATAGCTACAACTTTACGCCTTTCACCGGTGAAGCCGGAGATTGGCTGATTTCAGCATTCGGTTATCAAAAGTTCTTAGGAACAGGCAGCCAGACTTCATTTAAAGTCTGGGGTATGTCAGCATCACCAGCGGCGCTCACCTTGGTGGCAAGTAAGAACACTCAGTTTTCTAAAGAAATAAAATTCCGCAATTCCGCGCCGGCGAATCCTGAGGGTGATCCTTTGACTGGCATAACTGCGGTTTTAATTCCGACTTCGGAAAATATTGGCGTCTCTGCTTCTTTAGATTTAAGTCAAACAGCCAGAGTCTTAAACCCTGGGCAACAATCAGCAATATCCTTGAACGTCAGCGCTGGATTGGATTGTGATGATGTCGCAACTTACGATATCATTTTCTACTCTGATCAAGGTGCTACTGCAACAGCTAAAGTTACCGTTACTTTACGTCCGGCTACACCCATACCGGTGACAGATTTGAAAACTGTGACTGTGGGTGTCAAGCCTGATGATACAATCAGTCGAGTAGTGACTCTGACCAACAAAGGTAAGGGCTATTTAGATGATATCAAGATCACATTACCCACCTCTATACCATGGGTTAATGCCGGTAATTTAGGTAAAAAGAGATTATTACCTAATGAGAGTACAACTTTCGTAATTTCATTCTCACCCTCGGCAGGTATGACTTTGGGTCAGTATCAAGATAAAATAATTGTCAGCGATGGAACAGGAAAGTTCTATGCTAATGTTGGTTTGAACGTCGAGGTAAGTTCGGCCAATACAGGCGGTATGTCCTTTAGAATAGTTGACGATGTGGGAAGTAAAGTTAAAAATGCTGAAGTCACTCTGGTGGCTAAAGAGCCCAGTGTCAATGTTATAGAAGGAGTTGAGACGGAGTTCTATCCCTTCTTTACTGCTCGCAGTGATAATAATGGTATAGCTCAATTTTTCGATAAGCCCTTAGGCGATTATGATTTGATTGTGATGGCTCAAGGAAGACGTAAGTTGGTTTCTGAATGTAGCATTATGCCCTCGGCTAGTGCACCCTTTATGGATATAGTCATGGAGAACGAACCTGTAACCATAGAGTGGACGGTCATTCCGACTACCATAGTCGATGAGTATGAAATCGAATTAGAATTGACCTTTGGTGCTCAAATACCAGTGCCCAATTTCGGTTTCAATCCTCCCTGGGTCAATGTACCTAAAAATGTAACTGAGCCTATCTTCATTGAAGCCAATGTTGTCAATACAGGTTTGATTGCATTGACCGATGTAGTAGCCAGCGTAGTTCGTGAACAAAAAGGTTCGACCGGCATCAGCATTGTAGGTGGTGGCTATATTGGGGAAATTCCAGCTCATAGCAGTGCCAAAATCAGATTGCAAATTCAGCCGGGTGTATACGAATTGCCCTTTGCGACAACTTCTGGCGGTTTACCACGCAACTATGTAAAGCTTGAAGGTTCTTATGTTTCCTTCGATTCAGACACAGGCTTACCAATTGACCCAGCTGCCTTTATTACTGGTAGGTTGCCTCTTTACAATCCCAGCGAAACTCCGGTTAAGGTTAACACTCGCATGCCTGGTGAACAAGAACGCACGGTTGTCGAAGAATTGCGTCTCCCTGAGGGCCAAATCGAAGAGTTGCGCTATATCGCCGGTAGCGGTGCCAACAGAGATGATTTGCTCAAAGAAGGCGGCGCCAGCGTTTATGAAATAGTCAAGCTTTCTTTGAATCAGACAGCTACTTTGGAAAGACAAGCATTCGATGCTACTTTAAAGATAACAAATGGTTATCCTGAATTTGCTTTACAAAACTTGAGGGTTGACGTAACTGTTACCGATGAAGATGGTATTGATGTTACCGACAGGAACTTCATTATAGCAACAGGTCTGGAAGGTATCAGCAGTGTTGAAGGTAACGGCAGCTTAGGGGCCGGCAAAGCCATGACAGGGACTTGGCAAATTATTCCAGGTAGTAATTTAGGTGGTACTACCATGGAAGGAAAAGTCTATTATGCCAAGGCTCTGATTTCCTACTACGTCAATGGCAGGCTAGTCCAGACACAAACTGACGGCGTGCCAATTACTATATTACCTCAGCCCAAACTCACATTAAATTACTATGTGCCTCACAAAATTTTATCAAATACTCCTTTCAAACTGGCGGTTACCGTTGAAAATAGCGGTTATGGTGAAGCCAGGAATTTGAATATAGATTCAGGCCAATTGCGAATTACCAGCAACCAAGCGGGGCTTTTGACCGACTTTGAGATTTTAGGCAGTTCTTTTGGTAGTAGTTCGGGCAATCGATTCCGCTTAGAATTCGGTAATATTGCTCCTGGTGTTTACACCGAAGAAATAGATCCTGAGACTAATGAGATACTAGGTGAAATGATTCCTACTCAGGTTAGCGGTTATTGGATTGTTCGATGGAATCTTCCCGTTCAAGGTGAAGACGAAGTTTACGAAGGGGAATTCCGTGACTTTAAAGCTACCCTGACTCACAAGGACTACAAAGGAGTCCAGCTCAATCCTCTGATTGTCGGTGTAACTACTCGCATTATCGGTAAGGAAGATGTGGAAATAGGAGAATTTGACGGTGGAGTCGCTGTAGTTAATGAAGGCAATACTGGTTTCCCCGATTTCCTCATGAACTTAAACAGCGGTTTGAGAATTCCAATTTTCGTTCCGGACCGTTTGACTACAACAATTGTTTATGGGGCCGATGGCACTGATGGTAATGTCATGCAGGTAAAGGCCGAAAAGCCAGAGGCGACTCTCGATTATAATTCAGTACGCTATCAGATCATCATGATTCCTGAGCCTCAGGGAAGTGCTTCCATCTCAGCAGTCAAGCGCAGCCTAAGCCAAGACGGTGAAGGAGTAACCTTGGCCTTTAGCAACTATTGGAAGGACTATGGCAATATTTATATCGTTGATCAAATACCGGTCAAATATGAAGAAGACGGCACTAGAGTCTTTTTAGATTCTTATTACACAATAGAATTCGGCAGTGGCATAGCATTGAGTGACCTTGGCTATTCCCGCTTTGTCTACCGTAAGGCAAGGGCAGGGGAAGGCGGAATCAACATTGGCCCAGCTGAAGCAGGTTTATATATTAAAGAAGAAGTCTTTTATGATACAGGTATTGTTCCAGATGAGAAGGATAACGATGTTCGTCTCAGAGTCAAATTGGATAACAGATCAAAAAATGTCGAAAATGGCGTAATTGTTTTCACTGTAGAGAAAGGTACAGACTACAAAAAGACCTATGAAATCCCATTCAGTGGTTTGCAGCCATATTTTACAGACTATGTATATTGTAACAACTGGGTTCCTGAAGAAGGTGGTTTCTACACTATAACAGCTGAATTGAAAGTTGGGGATAAGCTAACAGGAATCTATACCAATGGCAGGGCTCAAATAAACTATCTACCCAGGGTAAATTCCGGGCCTGACATAGCCAATGCAGTGGTCAATCAGCCGGTTCGCTTTGATGCTTCCCGCACTTATGATAAGGACGGACACATTGTTTCATATGTTTGGGACTTTGGTGACGGCGAAAGTGGTTATGGTTTAAACCCTGTTCATACTTACACTGAATCGGGCAGCTACAAAGTTAAGCTCTTTGTCATGGATAATAATATGTCTACAACTTGGCCACCTAATTGGAATATAATTACAGATCAATGGGATGGCAAAGATGATTTCAATGAAAATACTGTAATGCAAGTAACTGTTTTAGAAAACAGACCGGATTTATTTGTCCAAAGCATAACCTTCTCTGAGCAAAACCCTGATGAGGATACCGACTTTGTTGTTACAGCTAAAATAAGAAACGGTACTGCTCAAGGTCTAGAAGGCGGATTGCAGCCAACAGAGGGTCTGTTCTTAGTAGGCTTCTATATGGATGATGAATATCTAGGCTTTGCTCCGGTTAAAGAGTCAATTCCCGTAGACTCTACAACGGATGTCAGCTTTACTATGACAATGCCACCCGGTGGCGCAGCTCATAAGATCTCGGCGATAGCCAATGATTTAGGCCGCTACATCGAGGAAGCAGATTATAACAATAATCGTTTGGACATGGTAATTCAAGGCACCCAGACTAGCTTCGCTGACTTAAAAGCTAACAACATCACATTGCCTTTTGCCGATCAAGCAGAGTTAGTTTGGAATAAGGACCAAACAATCGTTGCAGAAATTGAAAACATTGGCGATGCAGATGCAGACAACTTCAAAGTTTTGCTCTATGCCAATGATCAGTTGATTGGTTCGGAATTTGTCGAAGGTTTAGCTACGACGATGAAAGAAACTCTCAAATTTACTTTCAAACCGGAAGTAAGTGGCGATTATACCTTTAAGCTCATGGTCGACGCTCCTGTTTCAGCCGTGGTTGAAATGGATGAAGAGAATAATGTTTTAGAAGAAAGCGTAACCGATTTAGTCGTTCTCTATCCGGATTTAAGTGTAGAGGAAGTAAGAACCAGTCTGACCGGTAATATTGTTCCCCAAGGCTTGAGTGTCGTTCTTTCAGCTACAGTCAAAAATATCGGTTTAGGGGCTTTGACCATGCCGACGAAAGCATACTTCTATGCTGATCAAAGATTTATTGGGGCTGCCGATCTGAACAACACTGGCAGTTTGGCTTCTGAAGCAACTGCGGGTGTTAGTCTGGTTTGGAAAGATCCAGATTTTGCAGCTCAAGAAATCATAGTCATAGTCGACCCTGAAAATAGAGTTGTTGAGACAAACAAGCTCAATAATAAGGGTTCTCTACTATTTGACGAACCTCTATTGATAACTAAAGCACAGATAGAAGTGATTTCTATCAGTAACAATCCTCACTCTCCTCTTTATGGTGAAGAAGCGATTACCAAAGTTAAGATTAAAAATACTGGTGACCGTGATATAACTCAAGAATTTGCCACAAGTCTTTACGTCAGTGATAGAAAGATCGGTTCTTTGAAGGTTTCTGGTCTGGCAATTGGTGCTGAAACAGAATTGACATTTACATGGCTGGCAGACATAAGGCCTACTGGTTCCTTAACCATGAAGGTTTATGCTGATAGCACTCAAAGAATAGTTCTTGGAGATCGCAAGTTGGCTTACAAAACATTGGATATAGAAATTGGCCATGGCTTAATCACTAAACTCGATCAGCCAGCGGTCTATTATTCAACGGACACCGACGCCGAGTTGGAAATTTATGTCAGCTCAACAGAAACACCGTGGTCTCCTCTCGACGAAGCCCTAGTTAAAGCCTTCTTGTATAGAGAGTTAAGCGACGGGCAATTCGAATTCACAGGCGCCAGCAAAGATTTAACCTACGACTCCATCAGTGGAACCTATAAAACAACGTTTGCCCAACAGGCTCAAGGAAATTATCAAATAAAATATACTGCCAGTTATGGCAATGCCCTCGCTGAAATAGAACAAACTCTGATTTACAGCAATGTCTTTAAAGTTGAACTGAACAACTCAGACAGTCAAAGCTATGGTATCGGCGGTAATTTCTATGCTCAAGGACGTGTTCTGGCTGAAGATGGAACAGGTTTAGCTGATCTGCCCGTTAGAGTCAGAGTGGTTGGCGAAGACATTTGGTACTTCGACGGAAAGAGCTCATCTGATGGCAGTTACAAGATAAAAATTGAACTTCCCCACGATTGCGGTGGTGCTTATGCCATGGTAGCTCAAGCAACAAACGATGCCAACATCATAAAACTCAGCAATAGGGTAGTCTTCTATATCGATGGTCTGTTCCTAGCCTTTGCTCCAAATCAAAGTGTAGTCCAAGGCTATGACAGAGTCGTCGGTGGTTTCATCCACAATTTAGGCGTGACCAGTGTCAGTTCATTGGATTTTGCCATAGCAAATCTACCCGATGGTCTAAGTATGGAAATGCTCACCGATAGCACTCAATTGAACATTCCTGCTGAGTCTCAAATAGAAATTCAATTTAAACTCACAGCCGCTGAAACACTGACCGCCGACGATTACACCTTGCTATTATCCGTTGGTGATTCAAGTACTGAAATGAACTTGAAGGTTGAAAAAGCAGTACCGGGCATCACTATCAGCCTCTTTGGTGAAGCCGAAGCTACGACTGACACCCTGATCAGAGATGCCTTGATCATGTCCATGCGTCAAAATGAAATGAAGTCTTCAGTGATCAGAGTGACCAACCCCGGCACAGCTGACTTGATAATCGAAGAAGTAAGCACCGAGATTCCCTTCATCAGATTCTCAGCAGCACCTGAAGCTGGTTACGTGGTCAAACCTGTCAATAAAGGTTACACCATCAGAGATGACGAGGGCAGAGCTTCCATAGTTGTAACAGCCTCCCCTAACGAATATATTGCAACCGGTTTGTATACGGGTACTATCACCCTCAAAACAAATATCGATAGCAAGGAAATTCCAATTATGGTCACTGTGGGCAATGAAAATGTAGCCACCTTGACTTATCAAGTTATGAACGTCAACAAAGTCATTTTAGAAAATGCCACTGTGGCTTTGGTTGGTTTGGAAAAACAGAAAGATCCGGTTGAGTTTAAAGAACAGACTGACCAGGAAGGTCAAGTCAAGTTTACCAATATCCCGGCCGGTCCTTATCGTCTGACGGTTCGCATGGACCATCACAATACCTTGGAAACAACAGTTGATATCCCAGCTGTCATCGATCCAATTCCTCAGAAACTAATTTTAGATAAACAAGAGTTTGCCTTCGATATTGCTACTACAGAGCAAACCTTGACCACCAGCATCAGCGGTAAAAGCGTAGGTTACGATTCTGTAGTTTTCAAGGCCAAGCAATTGCAAGAGAGCACAGAACCACAATTACAGGCTAACTTACCTGCTGAAGAGCAGCAGTTCTGGTACATCTCGGCTAAAAATATGAACATCATCTCCTTCCGCAATCCTTCAGACAATGTTGCTTTGAAAGATGTTCAGTTTGAAATCATCAATGCCGATTCTCTCCCCGTCAATGCGCTGACCATTAGAACAGATTTAGGCCATAGCCCTTATCGCTACGTGGGCAGCTTAGGAGCCGGTGAAACAATAGATCTTATCTGGAACATGGATCTGGATAAACTCTTTGTCCTGGCTCAAGTGGAAGCAACTGAGCTAGCTGGCGAATTCCAACTGAAGTTTGACAAAGACTCGGTTAAAGAAAAAGCTCTGGAAGCTTATATCTCAGCTAATGACCCCTTAGGTAACGGCACCATTAGTTTGGTAGCCAACTCCTACGATGCGGCTCAAGGCTTAGTAAAAATTAGGGTTGCCCCTAATAGCGACGGAACCTTCAGCGAACCCAGCGATCGCATCCCCATTGACTTTGAAAATCGAGTCTATTTCTACGATGCTGCCCTAAAGGCCAGCGGAACCAGAGTGGATAACGAGGAAAGTGTAGAAACCATCATTCCAATCAGACAAATCTACCTCCCTCCTCAATACGAAATATTCGGTTCAGGCAGGGGCTCAGAAGATGAGTTTGGTCGCAGATTGCTCTTAGATGCCTATCAAGAAAACCCAGGTCTGGAGCCTACAATATCTGTCGAAGCGGCCTTTGCTGCAACCACAGGTAAGAATCGAACTATTAAATACAGCCAAAACTTCTTAAAAGAAATGGGCTATCTCAACCCTGAAATTCCTGAAGATACAGGCGGCAATGGTAACTTAAGCTTTGGCTTTACCACCGGAGCAGGCTTTGACAGCCAAGCAGTCGCTATGACTATGAGCTTGACCAACACTTCAGACTTCTCGGGCTACAAGAATTTGAAATTGAATTTAGTCTTGACCGACAACGGTTACGATGCCAACGGCAAGCTCTTGCCAGGCGCTAAAGAGATTTATCCTGAAGTTTTAATCAAGGCCGAAACAAGTAAAGGCAGTAAGGTCACCGTCAACGGCACAAGCGTTGAAATAACAGAATTGAAAATGGGCGAAACTCTAAAACTGGATGTCCAAATGAAACTGGACAATGTCGAAGACATCTATAGTAGAATAGCCAAGGTCAATCCTGAAGTCGCCGAGCTCTTGCAAGACAGATCTTCTGGTAAAATCTTTGCTCGCTTCGAATACGAGTTCGAAGAAGAGCAATTGAGCCTAGAAGAAAACGGCGCTATCAGAGAAATCTTGAGGACATACACTTCTTCGACCAGAGAATTTGCCATTAAACCTCAACCCAAACTTTATATCAGCTATAATTTACAAGCCTATGAATCAGATCCAAATCTTTTCGATCTAGTTGCCACTATCAGCAATTTGGGCGAAGGCATAGCTGAGGGTGTATATATCAATCCTCCGGTCTTACCGGAAACAGACTACAAATTCATTTTAATCGGTGGTGTGAGCACTAAAGCCACGAACCTCAGAGATGGAGTGGTGGCTTTAGGCAGCATTGCTCCCGGCGAAACTGAAAAAGTCTATTTCGAGTTGAGAAGGGTTGAAATAACCGAACCCCCAATCGGCACCAAACAATCCTTGGGCAAATTGGCAGAAATGCCAGCCATGCCGGTCAAGAGTATGATCGCCGGTAATATTGTCGTCGCTCCTATGAAAATGGAAGCCGTCAATACTTTAAGAGCCCACGAAAACTTCTTGGCAATTGACAAAGAGATCGAAGACCTCAAAGAAAACATAGAAAAGCTGGTCGATAAAACAGTCTCTGAATTGGCACGCAGCCTCTTAGATCAATATGAATTGACTAGGAATATAGCCGGGGCCAGCGGAATCACCAGGGTTTATGAAATGACCTCCAGCATAGTCAATATCATGGGCATGGTCAAAACCATGTATGAATTACCTGGAAAGTTGAGAGAGACCTTAAAATCTGCTGACCTAGATCTTTTAGAAAAACTCGATGGCAAATCATTGAGCCTGTCAGAATACAAGGCCATGGCCTCTGCCCAGCAAGCCTTCCAGGGCTTTGGCGGACAGCTCTTCAGTACAATTGCTAAAGGAGCAAAATTCTTTACCGATTACATGGGCGATTCCTATGAAGACTTTGTAACGGCAGCCTCCGATGCTTACTACCTCTTGGAAGATATCGGTAAGCAAGAAAAAGGTTTAGCCGAAGTCAAAAATTATAAAAAACTCAATGATACTGCTTTAGAATCATTAGACAAAGCCATGAAACAATTGGATAAAGCTTTGTCGACAAGCGACTTAGACTTACTCGATTCTTATATCAGCAAGAGTCAGGTCTATTTAGACCAGGCCGTAGTCCAGATCAGACAAGCTCAAGAGTTCAAAGAAGCCAACAAGGCTTTCTTCGATGAAGTCAAAGAAGCTCGAAGCACAGGCTGGATTGGCGAAGAGGTCAACCGCTTCTTTAAAGAATCTGCCGGAGCATTTATCAAAGCAATCGATTTAGCAACTCAAGAGACCTTGATCAATACGGTTGCCAAAATCGAAGCTATAAAATCTGCTCACAGCATCATGGAATCAGCAGAAGGCATGAAGACTGCAGCTTCTACAATGACTAAAGTTGTGGATGAAGCAGATGAAATCTTGACAGTGACCAATGATTTCTTAGAAGAAATTGGTTATGTCAGAGGCATGGCCGTATCTGAACTGATAGCCAATATGAGCTCCAATAAGAGCCTCTGGGAAAAATTCGAATCAGCTTCATCTCTCGGCAGCACTATGGGAGATCTGGATATTCTTGCCAGATTTGCCAGCAGCTGGCTCAGCGATAAATTGAGCATAGTCGACATGTCCAGCCTCGAGAACATCATGAAGACAACACCTACCATGGTCATGGATATGGGTAATTTAGCTCAGAGCATTAAACAAACCCCACCTGCAAATTCAGACGAGGTGATAGACCGCATTATTCAAACAGTATTCCACGGTGCAATTGCCTCCAGTGAGATTAGAGCAAAACTTGAAAGAGAATTTGCTTCCAATAAGGTTCCGGCCATTGGCAGCAATGATTATTTAATCTTTGTCATTACTCAAGCTATTAAGCTGAGCCGCCACAATGTTTTCGACTTAAACGCTTATAATCAGTCGGTCAAACAGTTGGCAGCGGCCAATGTCACCGATTCTCATTCTCAGCTGGATGCAGCCAGAAATGCAGCAACCAGAAACACTAACATTTTCAATATGCTCAACGAAGCCAAGGCAGATTTAGAGGTCATTCAAGAAATGGTCAATGGCTATATCCAAAACGACCATAAGAGCACTGCCTACTATCCATCCAGTCAGATACTGGCCTATGTAAAATCTCTGAATTCACAGATTAAGGGCATGTATAGCATCAACGGTCAAGAATTAGCCCTGAACCGAGTAGGTCGCTATCGCAACCTCTGGACCTACAGTGCCGACAATATGGACCTGGCGCCTGAGCAAATTACTCTCTACGAGATCTATCAATTACAGATGGCAGTGGACAGTGCCATAGCCGAAGGCTACGATGCTGTATATCAACGCCATGTGCTCAACCAGATGAAATCAATCGAAACTGCTTTCAATGCAATCGGTGGAGTCTTAGGAGCATTTACAGTAGCCAGCCCGGTCGTGGGTGCCATGGGTGGCATCATGTCCACCGCGGCCCAGGTCATGGATACTTCCGATATGGTCAACGCACTCGATTCTCTCGACAGTACCAACTTAACTCTGTTGGCCAAGACAATCGGCGAGTTAGCCTTGAACACATCTCTCATGGTCAACAAAGAAACAGCAATTGCTAAAAACTTGCTGGATGTCTTCATTACGCTGGATAAATGGCGTAAGGTTGACCCGGAATTACCCATCGAAGTTTTGGCTCATGCAGCCAGCGACGTCATCATGGAAGATGGCACTTTGGAAGCTCCGGCTCAAGTCAGCCTGAGTTTACGCAACGACCATGTGGGAGCGGTTACCATAGCTCCTCTAGTAGAAATCTACGATAGCTTTGGCTTTATCAACTCCCAAGCTCTAGACCCCAAAACTCTGTTACCCGGTGAAAAAGCAACCTGGACCGATCAAATCATGGTACCTCATAACGCTTTGAGAGATGCAGCAGGTTATTTAGCAGTCTTTACCTTCCATGCATCCGAGGCTGAAACCATGACCATAGCTCCGGCTTATGGCCCACTAGTCGCTCCCTTCAACGCTCACAGCCAAGATGTCTTAGGTAAAATTAGAGAAGGAACAGAAAAGGCTGTTTACACACAACCCTTAGCCGGCTATCTGGCAGCTAAGGAAGATGACACGGTCGACAGTGTGACTACAACCTATAGCAAACTGGCCAATACAGACTTGCGCATCTTTATGGCAGCTTCTGTTGACAGCGCTGTGACTATAGAAGTCAGAGACTCCAAAAACCAAATCGTTAAATCTTATAGAGAGCAGATGCTGCAAAGACATCCCGGTCAGTTTAACCCCGAAGACTTTATCTTGCTCAATCAAGATGATTATTTCTTCATCAGTGGAGTAGGCCAAGAAGACTATACGATTACAATCACCAACAACGATTCCATTGAACGAGGCTACGCTTTGCAGATCATAGAACATCCAAACTACGATTCCGTTGCCGGTGTCTTCTACAGAGGCAATAAGGTCAAAGCGGTTCAAAATACAAGTGGTGAGTGGCAAGCCACAATCGACCTGGACATCTACGAAACTGGCCTGACTTCAGGTCTCAAAGACATTGAGGTCATCTTGCCAGAACTTGAAGTTGAAAATGATTCTGCTAAGAAATTAACCTCCGACGACATAAAAATCTACAGTGGTTTAGAAGCAGAAGATGCTTCAGGCTTTAGAGCCAATAAGCCTCTCGATCAAGCTTTTGATTTAGATCAAGGTGCAGGACGCAGTGTTAAAGTCATGGTCAAGCCTACCGCAGGCAGAGAATCAGGTATTTACACAGGTCAACTGGAGATTAAACTAAAGGGCGATTCAAAGTTCAACCCTGAATACTCCAGCGGAACCTGGAGTGAAAACTCCGACGGAACCTACAGTCAATTCATCGATGTGGCAATTGGCTTGGATATGGATATACCTGCTGCACCCAAGTTTGCTGCTCAATTAGTTGCTGGCAGCAACAATCTAGTCGAGTTCAGCGGCCAAGCCGGTTCTGAACAAAAAGTCTATATTTTCGTAGCACAAAAAGATGGCAACGGAGATTACAAGGCTGAGCCTAAAGAAGATGGTCTGCTGGCAATTATAACAACTGATCTTGAAGGTAACTTCAAAGCAGAGCAAGCCATTGACTTAATCGGTGAGGTTTACCTCTATGCAGTCGTGCAAGGAGAAAACGATGCCTTGGGTGATCCTACAACTTTGGTCAAAGTCACATTGGCTCACCCCGACACAACTCCTCCGCTGATCGAATTGGTCGCTCCTCACAGCAATATTCAGTTGATTGAACCGGTGGATAGAATTAGGTTTACAGTACACGACGGTGAATCCATGGTCGACCAAGACAGCATCAGAATAAGAATTGATGATGGGGCCCAACAAGAAGCAAATTATAACCATCGCGAAGGCTATTATGAGCTAAAATTGCTTCCTGCTTTAAGTAGTGGCACTCATAGTGTAGAAATAACAGCTAAGAACGAAGCCCAATTACCGACAACTAAAAACTTCCTGATCATCTTAGGTGATAGCTTGGATGTCAGCTTGCAAATAAAAGCAGCAGGCGCTAATTTAGCCGGTGCTCAACTCCTTTTAGATGGCCAGACCTATGTGAGCGATGGCAACGGAATTGTTCAATTAGAGATCGGCCCGGGCGAATACAGCTATAGATTAGAAAAAGACGGCTATCTGCCAATCAGTGGTAAGCTGCAAATTGACGCCAATAATTTAAACTTCGATTTCGATTTGATACCGGCAGTCAATATGGAATTTATCTTTGAAGATGCAGGTAAACGCCTAATCGACAATGTAAAACTTGAGTTGATCCAAAATGAAAAAACAATCATAACTGAATTGAGCAACGCCCAAGGAAAGATTGCCAAATTGATTCCTGCAGGTACCTATACTTATCGAGTCAGCAAAACAGGTTATCTCAGTCAAGAGATTGAAGAATTTGATCTCACTGTTGACCGAAGCGTTGGCCTAGTGTTAGCTGTAGACACCAATGTTACCTATGCCCTAGAAGTTAAAGTAATCGACCAATTGGGCAAAATGCTCAAAGCTAGTGATGGCTTAGTCATCAAGATGACAGAAGAAGGCAAAGAAGAAGCAATTGTTGTTCTCGGCGATGATGGCAGCTACATCAACCACCAAGCAGCCAACGGCCTCTATATCTTTAAGATCAGTGTCGATGGTTACCACGATGAGACGATTGAGATTCTCATAGCTGGAACCCAAATGAGCAAAACGGTGTCCATGCAAGCACAGGGCTATGCCCTCGATTTCGAAGAAGAAAAGATCAGCATTGATTCAGGCTATACAGTTACCAGAAAGAGTGTTGACGAAACCACTGAAGAACTGGCAACAGGCGGCACAATCGTGCCGGGTGAAACTCTCTATATCAAAGAAAATACAAGCGGTACTGAATTGCCGATTAAAGTTCCTGCTCGACCGGTCAGGCCTGAGAATATCACTTACCAGCAGATCGCCGAAGGCCAACTCGAATTTACCATGACCGAGTTAGACAAATATGAATTTAGCTCAGACGGTGAATCCTGGCAAGCCGAGCCTACCTTCTCCGATCTACCCACTTTCCAAAAATTCAACCTCTATGTCAGATACAAGGCAGTCCAAGAAAAATTCGCCTCTATTACAGAAGAAGTCGAAGTGCTCTTGAAACCAAGCGAACTCTATCTCTACAATTTGACTTTCAGCAATCGCAAAGAAGCCAAATTCACTTTAGGCAATAACTCGGGCGTCAAATTCCCCGGCGGAACCTTAGTTGCTGCTGTTTACGATGAAAATGGCAGAATGCTCGAGATGAAGACCTTGGCCAGCGGAAGTCTAGATGATCAACGAGAGTCAGAAAAAATTATTCCTCTCAACTACGAAGGTGCCAGAGTCAAAGTCTTCCTCTTAGATTCTATAGTTAACGTCCATCCCGAAACAGTCAATGTGAGCTATAAGATAGCTTAAACAGTAAATAAGAAAAGAACAGTTCCTAAAAAATAGGAACTGTTCTTTTTTATGAAGGAAGGGGTTTAGATAGTCGTCCAGCCTCCGTCAACGGCTAAGTATTGGCCGGTGGTATAACCGGAAGCGTTACTAACAAAACAGATGAATGCGTTATAGAATTCATCGCGTCACAGGTTTAGATAGTCGTCCAGCCTCCGTCAACGGCTAGGTATTGACCGGTGGTATAGCTGGAGGCGTTACTAACAAAATAGATGAATGCGCTGTAGAATTCATCGCGTCACAGGTTTAGATAGTCGTCCAGCCTCCGTCAACGGCTAAGTATTGGCCGGTGGTATAGCTGGAAGCGTTACTAACAAAATAGATGAATGCGCTGTAGAATTCATCGCGTCACAGGTTTAGATAGTCGTCCAGCCTCCGTCAACGGCTAAGTATTGGCCGGTGGTATAGCTGGAAGCGTCACTTGCAAAGTAAATCAGTGCTCCGTCTAATTCACCGTCACGGCCTGGGCGTCCCATGGGACAGTAAGCTTGAATGACTTGGTCAAAGCCTTCGCTGTTGATTACATCTTCAGTCATTTCGCTGGGGAAATAGGCGGGCCCTATAGTGTTGACGGTGATATTGTGTTTAGCCCATTCGTTGGCTAAAGCTTTGGTCATAGCGGCAACGGCACCCTTTGAGGTGACATAAGCCGAGATGGGGCTGTTGGCCATGGCAACCACCGAATGGATTGAACCAATATTGATGATTTTGCCATAGTTTTGCTCGATCATGTGCTTGCCTACCTCGCGAGCCATATAATAAACTCCGTCCACATTGACCTTCATGGTCTTCATCCAGTCATCGTCGGTCTGGCTTTCAGCAGGAATGCCGTAGCCAACGCCGGCGTTATTGACCAGAATATCGATGCGACCAAAGTGCTCTACAACTTTTTCGACTAAGGCTTTAATCTCGTCGGAATTGCTCATATCTGCAGGCACTATCAAGCACTCAACACCCAGAGCTTCGATTTCTGTTTTGACCTGCTCCAAACGCTCTTTGCGACGGGCTGTAATTGCTATTTTGGCTCCTTGGCTTGCTAAAGCTTTGGCAAACTGCACACCTAAGCCAGAAGAGGCGCCGGTGACCAAGGCCACTTTACCGTATAAATTAAATAGATTTGTCATTGAGTAACTCACTCCTTTATTTAATCAGCTAGAAGCTAAATATTCTTCCATATATATTATATGAACATTTGCTCAAATAATCAAGTGTCAGTTTCTCAATGATTCTGTAATTTTGTTGATGAGCATCTTTTTTCACCTTTTCCATCTCGAAAAAGAAAGCAAAAGGGCCTTGAAAAATTTCAAAGCCCTTGGATTAATTATCTGGTTGTAGCAGAAGAGTAGACATTATGTTGATGTCGTCGCATTGATAGGCAGTGATTTTAGTCAGTCTTTAATATCGTTCAACTGGCCCAAAATCAAGCTTTTTATTTAAGTTTCTTAACATTAAAGTGTCTATGGCATTAGCAATAGGTTTCCATCACTTCTGTGGTTGCAGCACGAGTGTAGCGATTTTAATTAAGTTGTCGTATTGATAGGCAGTGATTTTAGTCAGTCTTTAATATCGTTCAACTGGCCCAAAATCAAGCTTTCTATTTAAGCTCCTTAACGTTGAAGCGTTTATGGTATTAGCAATAATTTTCTATCAATTCTTTGGTTGCAGCCAAAGAGCGGAAATCCTACTGAAACCGCTGGACTGGTAGGTGTTGTTTTAACAAAAGTATATTCTTGCAATGAATGTCTTTGTTCTGTTTATTTTCTTGTCTAATTATTTGGCTGCAGCACGAGAGTGGATGTCTTACTTAAGTCGTCGTATTGGTAGGCAGTGATTTTGCTGCCTTGAATATAGTAGAGCAGATCGTCGATATAGATGATCCGGCTTGCAGATGGTAGGTCTTGACTATAAAAATCGGGTTGCTCAGAATAAATAATTTTTTTCAAGGTGATATTATCGTTTTCGTAGCTGATCAGCACCGCTCCAGATTCAAGCTGATAATCATAGGGATCATCGGTCAAGTAAGCATCAAAAGCCATCAGCTTTTTGTTTTTATCGAACATCAAAGCCTTGTGATTGCCCAGAGCGTCGGTGTAGCTGCCTGATTCACCTATAATCAAATTTGCAACTTCTTCAGGCTTACCCATATCGGATACATCGAAAAGTGATACTTTAACCCCTCCATGGCGTTGGCCAACAACGACTTCCTTGCCCCATTTATCTTTTTGATAAATATCGACAACATCCATGCCTAAGCCTAAGAGGTGGGTTTCACTTATCGGATGAAGATAGCTGCTAAATCCTGGTATTTCCAATTCGCCTGTAACTTTAGGATCCTTGGGGTCAGATAAATCGAAGACGAAGAGAGGGTCGATGGTGCGGAAAGTGACTATATAACCCTTCGAGCCTAAAAAGCGCACAGAATAAATGCTTTCTCCTTTGGCTAAGTCGGTCACTGCTCCTGTTATGTTCAAGGATGAATCGAGAACATAAAGATTGTTTCCTTTTTCCCATTGGGTAGTGGCGACTCTTAGATGGCCGGCATATTCGTCTAAGGCAAATTGATTGGTCAAATAGCCGTCGACTTCCCCTGAACCGGCATAGCCTACATTGAGACCGCTAATTGCGAACTTGGTAATAGTAGTCTTCTCGCCGTAATTGCTGGAAGCAATATAGAGGGCATGGTCGTTCATATAGGTGATGGCGCCATAAGCACTGATCAGTTCAACTTCTGCTTTAGCGTCATTGCGGATATCCAAAGCTGATATACTGATGAAGCCTTCGGCCGGATAGCCTGGAGTGATCATGATATCATTTAGCTCAACCGGTTCGAATTTAAAACCGGTAGCACTGTCACGGACCTCCGGTAAAAAAATCTCCCTGAAAAAGTTTGAATTAGCGACTAAATAAACAATATCACCGTTTTTACGGCTGGTGGAATAATGACCTTCAATTTCGTGACTTTTGATTAAATAAGGTGCTTCCGGGCTGGAAATATCAAAAACATCGATAAAGGAATAATGTTTAGAATTATAAAAGGGCGGCATGATCATCATGTCCAGCGAATCGTTTTGTCTGGTCGAATCAAAATCAGCTTCTATTTGTTCATACCTTGTGCCTAAAATAATCATGCGGTCTCCATCAATGAACATTTCTTGGGCGCTTTTATCCTTAGCAAGGGGGATGACGGCAATCTCTTCTAAGTTTCCATCTTGAGCATTGACGATTCGAATAGCCTTTTCTGCTACCAAGTAGATGTTTTTACCATCGGTTTTGACTAAATCGGCTTCGTCAATACCCTCTACTTGAATATTAGTCTGAGAAAAATCGCTTTCTAAGCTTTCAGAACTCTCAGGAGAACCCAGATCGCTAACATTAACCATTCCGGGCACAGGGCCAAATTCCCCCTCGACTATTGTCATCTGATCTTTGAAATGATAAAGATAGGATGTGCCTGAAACGGATTTTAAAACTTCATCGATGTTTCGGGCTTTCAGAGCAAGGCCGATTTTGCTTTTGATCTGTTGGAGCAAATCATTTTGAGTCTCTAAATCGATAGCCCCGCTGCCGATGGCTATGACTCGATCAAAATAAGAAACATCTTTTTTGAGTATATCCTCCGCTAAAACTCTCAAAGGCACCATGGTCCGCTCTTGTATGATGGTGGAGTTTGTATCTATCTCTATTTCTTTAATTTTACCAGCAGATTCGATTCTATAGTTTTTTTGGTCAATTGGAAAAAGATATTTAGCATTTTTATATTCAATAATGGCGGTGCGATTTTGGTCATCATAGCTGACTTTAGCGCCAAAATGTTCTGAGATGGCACGCAAAGGCAGAAGAGTCCGGCCAGCAATGACCGTTGCTGCCAGGTCTGGGTTAGAAGGGTCAATGGTTTTAATCCTTTCGTCTTTTAAAATGAGCGGGCTACCTGTGTGCAAAAAGATATGACCGTCTTGCTCTGATTCAGTTAAAGGGTTAGAAAAAACTTGGACGGAAAAGATCACGGCTAAAAGTAAAAATAAGATACTGAGCTTTTTCATAATGTCAACTCCTTATTTAATCTGACGTGACCCTAAACAGTTTTGTTCCTTTTTAACGAAAAATAAAAAGTAAAAAGGCCCATTACCTATTGATGAAAATAGGTAATGAGCCACTGAGTTAAGGTTTATCGAAAGCTCTTATCTTGATTTAAACTCACAAAAAGGAGCTTACTCTTCAACAATCTAATTCTCTGTATTTTTGTCGGCGTAATGGTCAACAACAAATTGAGTCAGTTTAAAAGTTGCATCTCGCTTGGCCAAAACATCGATGGTTTGGCGAATCGTCTCCACTCTTCTGGGATGAGAGAAAAGATTGTAAACAGCTTCGTCAATTGGGAAAGTCTTAGTTGCATAAAGGCCAAGACCGTTATTGAGCATAAACTCCACATTGCGGTGTTCGTGGCCCGGTATGGGGTTGATCATTATCATGGGCAAGCCTTTGGCCAAAGCCTCAGAGGTGGTTAAACCGCCCGGTTTAGTGATGATACAATCGCTGGCATCCATCATCAAATCAACATTATCGACGAAACCATAGATGTGAACGTCTTTTTCATATTCATTTTGTTTCAAGTCTCGGTAGAGGGCTTTGTTGTTGCCGCAAACCACCATGATCTGAAAAACTAAAGGCAGGCTATCTAAGGTCTCTATGGTATTTTCTATATGACCATAGCCCATTGAGCCACTCATGACTAAAAGGGTAGGCACATCTGGCTTTAGTTCCAACATTTCTCTGGCCTTGCTCTGCTCGGTGCGCTTGGAAAATTTCTTGTGAACAGGAATACCAAAAGGCAACATTTTTTTGGCTGAAATGTTTTTTCTTTCCAGTGAATAAGACAAGAGCTCACTGCCCACAACAAAATAATCTAAATTGCCCGTCTCTTGCCAGAGTGGGTGAATTGTATAGTCGGTCACGATATTGATCACGCAAGTATCTTCCAGAAATCCTCGGCGCCTTAAATTGCTCATCATACAGGAGGCCAAAACATGGGTGCTGATGATATAATCAGCATCTTTTTCCAAAATCAAATCTTTGATCTCTTCGGTCATGACTCTGTTGACCAAGCGAGTGATGGAAAAAGGCGAAGAGGGTTCCGTCACTTTGTCCATCATCTGATAGACCAAGTGATAAGCACGAGGAGCATAGGTGGTGCTAATAAGGTAGCCGTGGGACATGGTCATGTTGACCAATTTACTGATTTCACCATAGACATCCATGATTTCGCAATCGACATCCAGCGATTCAAAGCGATTGGCTAATGCTTTGGCGGTGGCATAATGACCCTGGCCGGTGGATACCGACAATATTAAAACTTTCATTTAGTCACCTCCAAATTATTTTTCTAGTTGGCTAAAGCGATCATGGCTCGCAACAATTTAAAAGCTTCAAGGAAATTAGGAGCTTCTGCTCTGACAGTTTTACCGTCGATTCTTTTAGTGCCGGGAGTGCGGGAAGCGTTGTCGGCTAAGCCGCTGTTATGGCAGACCATGTCGATGGTGACGGGGCGTTGAGGTATGTAGACTTGGCAAGCTTCAATATTTTCCAAAGCCTTTTGGGCCTGACTCTCGATCAGAGCCTCAGCTTTTTCCAAGGGTAAATGCAGGGCAGAATAACGAGTGACAGCTTCTTTGACCTGGGCTGTGGTTATATTGGGCAGAGTTTTTTTGATATCCTCACAGATTACCTGGTCTCCGCTTAAAAATATGACCGGGACCTTGAAATCGCCGGCTATGGCAGCGTTGATCACTGCTTCGCTGGCAGCTTCACCGTTGATCAGAATTTCGTGGACGGTTCCGCCGGAGATAGTATGGCTCAAAACGCCAAAGTCGCCATTCTTAGCGTGGTAGCCTACAAAAGCTACGGCATCAAAATCTGCGTTGATCCCTTCCATCATGGAGAGATGCTTAGGAGAACCACTGAGCAATTGCACCCTGGGGTCCAATTCTTCAATATAGATATTGCGCATGGAGCCATGACTGTCATTGACCACTACTTGAGTGGCCCCGGCTGCAAAGAACCCTCTGGCAGCTGCATTGACTTCTTTGGTCATCTGGAGGCGAGCCCGGGTGTATTCGGCTCCGCCGCTGGGGGAACACTGTTCACCGTGGACAACACCGGTAATACCTTCGATATCCGCTGAAATAAAAATACGCATAGAAACAACTCCTTGATTATGATATCAAAGTAAATTTCGCCCAAAGAAGGATAAAATCCTTTGCTCAAGGAAGGAAAGAAAAAATCAGCCGTTTTTGGAGGCTTAAATCGATGAATGAAAAAGACAAGAAAATCGTAGAAATCTATACTGATGGTGCCTGTTCGGGCAACCCGGGACCGGGAGGCTGGGCCGCTGTTTTAAAATACAAAGGCAACCGCAAGGAAATTTCCGGTGGGATCAAGGCAACTACCAATAATCGCATGGAATTGCAGGCTGCCATCGAAGGTTTAGCAGCCTTGAAAGAAAGCTGTCAGGTCAATTTATATAGTGATTCAGCCTATCTGATCAATGCTTTTAAGCAGGGTTGGCTGGATAATTGGCAAAGAAATGGTTGGAAAAATGCCAAGAAGCAGCCGGTGGAAAACCAAGATCTGTGGCAGCAGCTTTTGTCACTGAACAGAAAACACCAGATTAGCTGGCATAAGGTCAAAGGGCATAGCGACGACGAAGAGAACAATCGCTGTGATGCCTTGGCCAAAGCAGCTTTGGAAAAATACTTAAATTGATTTTATTAGTTCTAAAAAGAGACTGAAGTGAAGGAAAAAGCAAGGTCAATACAGAATTTAGTAAGGTCAATGTTTGTAATTCTTAAATATTGAAAGGAGCCGATTCAATGAGTAAACGCCCAATAACTATCGACGATTTAATGGCTATGAAGTTTCCGGGAGATAGCCAGCTTAGCCCCTGCGGCAAACATATTGTTTTCACTCTGACCACCATGGATTTAGAGAAAAACGGTTATGAAAGCACTTTGTGGATGCTGGACAAAAAGGAAGACGGTTGGGGTGAACCCAGACAGTTTACCAACCATCAAAACAAAGACAAACTCTATCGAGACACTACGCCTCGCTGGAGTGCCTGCGGAAAAGGCATCTATTTTATGAGCAACCGCAGTGGTCGCAACCAACTCTGGGCCATTTCCTTAAAAGGCGGCGAAGCCAAGCAAGTAACAACTTGGGAAGATGGCATGGCCGGTCTGACCTTTAACCCGGCTAACCCCGATGAAGTAGCATTTTCCTCTTATGTTCCCGGCAGTAAACAGGAACAAAAGAACAAGGATATGCGAGTTATTACAAAAATCCGTTACAAATTCAACGGCATGGGCTTTTTGGATCCCAGACCTCGTCATTTATTCACCCTTAATTTGAAAACCGGTGAATACAAACAAGTAACTGATGGAAAGTTCACTGAAAACTCACCAGTTTACAGCCCCGACGGCAAGACTTTGGCTTTTGTAGGCTCACGCATTGAAGATGACGATATTAACGAAATCAACAATGTCTGGACTGTCGATATCGAAAGCGGAGAAATCAAAGCAGTTACCAACAATGAAGGCATGGCACATTCTCCTTCCTTCTCACCTGACGGCAAGTATATTGCTTATTTGGGCCATGAAAAGGGTCAGGGCAGAAACGGTGTTAACACCAGCATCTTGGTCAGGCCTGTTGAAGGTGGCGCAGCCATCAACTTAACCGAAAAATACGACTTGACCATTGGCAACAACTCCGGTGGCGACGCCAGAGCAGATGCCGGTAGTGGGCCTTACAAATGGTTAGGCGACAGCAGCGGTATTTACGCTTTAGTAGCAGAAGCCGGTGCGACCAATATCTATAAATTCACTATCGAAGACCAAGAAAAATCTATGGTTACCACCGGATTGCACGGCATGACCAGCTTCAGTGCATTGCCGGCTAAAACCGAGAACGGTGAAATGCCCGTCTCCTATATAGTCGACTGTTCTATTTACGCCAGTAATGTTTACGTCAAAGAAGTTGGAGCCGAAAAAGGCCAACGCTTGACCGCTTTGAATACAAAGCTCAACGAAGCTGCCTATATCGCTCCCATGGAACCTCTCTCCGCAATCAGCAGAGACGATGTAGAAGTTCATGGCTGGATCTTAAAGCCCTACGGTTTTGACGAGACAAAGAAATATCCTCTGGTCCTCCACATTCATGGTGGCCCCTACGGTGCTTCCGGTTGGAGTTTCTTCCACGAGTATCAGCTTTTAGCTGCTCAAGGCTATGCAGTCTTAATCAGTAACCCTCGCGGTTCAGCCACCTACGGTGAAAAACACGCATTAGGTGTGATCGGTGACTGGGGCGGCGGCGACTATGCTGACGTCATGGCGATTACCGATCAGGCTATTAAAGAAAACTCCTGGATAGACCAAGAGCGCTTAGGCGTGACCGGCGGTTCTTATGGCGGTTATCTGACCAACTGGATCATCACTCAAACAGATCGCTTTAAAGCAGCTGTAACTGCTCGTTCAATATCCAATATGTATACAAAATATGGCGTTTCCGATATTGGCTGGGTTGGTAACAAATCTGGCATGGGCGGAGTAGACCTCTGGGACGAAGGTGGAGAAGAGTTCATCATGAGCCGTAGCCCCATTCGCTATGCTCCCAATGTCAAAACTCCACTTATGTTCATCCATTCGGAAGAAGACCATCGCTGCACCATGGAACAAGCAGAGCAATTCTACACTGCCTTAATGCGTTTGGGCAACAAATGTGAATTCATCCGCTTTATCGGCGAAAATCACGATCTCAGCCGCACCGGTAAGCCACAAAATCGTTACGATAGACTGGCCCAAATCGTGCGCTGGTTCGAAACATATCTCTAATACTTCGATTGAACTTTACTCAAGCCTTGATTAGCTTAGAGTAGTTTATAAAGATAAAAACAGAGCCTTTAAAACCTGGGTCTCAGGGTTTAAAGGCTCTGTTTCTTTTTAATTGATTTATCTGCCTTGGGGCAGAAATAGCGCAGTCTAGTGTTCTTCCGCATCGATTTAGTTTTTTGTGTTTGATGAATTAACTGTATCGATACAAAGCTTTCGGTCTAAAACTTTACCTGCCTTGGGGTAGAATTATCGCAGTTTAATGTTTTTCTGCACCGATTCAGTTTTTAATGTTTGACGAACTAATTGCGTCGATACAAAGCTTTCGGTCTAAAACTTTACCTGCGTTGGGGTAGAATCTCCAGCCAGTATCCGTCCGGATCTTCAATGAAATAGATGCCCATGTTGGGGTTTTCGTAGCAGATCACACCCATCTCTCGGTGTAATTGGTGGGCTGCTTCGTAATCGTCGGTAACAAAAGCGATGTGGGATTCATTGTCGCCTAAATCGTAAGGGCCGACTTTGTCGCGCAACCAGGTGATCTCAAAAGTGTAGACTCCAGAGCCATCGGTCAAATGACAGATTCTAAAGCTGCCATCCTTGGCAGTGTGATCTCGAGCAATGGTTAAGCCTAAAGCTTTTTCGTAAAATTCCAGACTTCTTTCCATGTCGGTGACGTTGATATTACTGTGACTTAGTTTAAATTTCATATATATCCTCCTTTAAATAAATTATATTTCAATACTCTCGCCGGGGCGTGATAAATAGGTGAGTTTACTATAGGGTTCAATATCCTCTCTCAGCTTGTCGCTCAAACGAAGAAACTCACCAAAATGCATGGGAATTAAGTGTTTGGGCCTAGTAGCTTCGACGAATTGTCGGGCTCCTCTATGGATATCCGTTTTCAGGCGCGGGTCGATAGGGAAAAAAGCCACGTCTAAATGCTGGGCCCTCAGGGAAATTACCTGCAGCTCCCTTAAAAAGTCAGCTTCGGCTTGAGCTATTTCCTGAGGAGTAGATTCCTCCTGCCAATGCCAATTGTTTAAATCTCCAGCATGGAACAAGGAATCTTCACCTTTGCGCAGGAGAAAGGAAACCCCCTCATCGGTGCTGCCAAAAGCTGTTATTTCTAAATCTCCCAGTTTTGTGACTTCGCCTGGGCGCATGAAGATGGCCCCGGGATGCTGGACTTTTTCAGCCAGATCAAAGCCAAAGACATAGTCTATGGGTCTTTCTTTGCTCCAAGTCAAAATAACAGGGTTAAAATGGTCGCCGTGGCCATGGGTAGCTAAAACGCTGACTCGAGGCAGATCGGCAAAATAATGGGGGCGTAGAACACCATCGCTGATACTAGTGCCGGGGCTGTGCTTGTAATAATCTATGATGACCATATGGTCTGGCCAAGAAACAATAAATGAACTGTTGTGTAAATAGGTGATTTTCATGAAATAGTTCTCCTTTCTTGAGGATTTTAACAGACCTGCAAATAGGGGCAGTATTTGCAATGCTGGTCAATTTTTTTGATGAAATCGCTTTTGTTTTTCCCCGTCTCTATGGTCTTGCTCAGCTCCAGCAGTTGGGTTTTGGCTTGGTTCAAATCCTCTTCAGCCAAATTTACCGGCCAGATTTTAGGCAGACGGGTGAAATAAAGATGTGCCTCCTCGACCTTGCTAGAAAACTCTTCTTGCAAAGCCAGGGCATACCATTGTAATTGCAAGATATACTGATTAGCCACAGCGTCAATCGTGTTTGCATTCACTCTATTGGTTTTATAGTCTAAAATGGTCAATGTATCGTCGCTATTTTTTAAAACCAAGTCGATAATTCCTTCTAAGAATGTATTTTCGCTTAAAGGAATTAAAAACTTCAGCTCTTTGTCTATGCTCTCAGCTTTTTCTAAGAGGTCGACCAGATTCTGATCCTCTCTGATTTTCTGATAGATCTCAAAAGCTTCGTCTCTTCTGTGAGCTTGAGATGAAAACTCTTCTAGTTCTAAAGCCTGATCTATTAGCTCTTGGCCATCGCTGTGTAGGTCTAAATTTTCGCAAAGATAGTGGATCAAGGAACCGAAAATTAAAGGATCATCCCTGTTTATTTCAGCTTTTTCTACCTCATTTCCTTCCTCTTCCAGGCGGTCATAGAGCTCGTAGGTGAAAAAATCTTCTTGCAAGTTTTCGAAGGGTTTGAGCCAGAGGCGGTAGCGCAAATAATAGCGTCTGGGGCACTGTTTGTATTCTAAAAGGGCCGTCGCCGAAACTCTAAATTCTTCTCTCGGTGTTAAATCGATTTCCTCTTGCAAGGGTGTTATCTCTAAATTTTCTAAGCTTAAATTCTCTTCCGCTTCTTGAGCAAACAAGGATAGTTGTGAGTTTTCAGGGTTAACCTCAGAAAATTCATCTGAAATATTTTTAGAATCAGCCTGTTCCTTCTCGGTAGTTTCATCAAAACTGTTATTTAATTCCAGAGCATGGGGTTCATCTGCCGAGATTAAATCTTTAGCTTTAGTTAAATTCTTTTCTTTGTCAGTTAAATCTTGCTTTGCTTGGTTTAATTGGTTGATGTAATCTTCCAAATCCAGATCTGGGTCAAAGCGGGGATAAACCCGTTCCTCTTCTTGAAGGTTTTCTTCCGGGAAATATCTCCAGAGAAATTCCAAATCGTGGTAGCTTCGTTTTAAACCTGCTGGCTCTGCTTCTATTTCTTCTAGACTGGGCAATTGCTCGCTTGCTTTGAGCCATTCTAAAAACTGTGCCCAATAGGAGCGTTTTTCATACTTGTTCAGTGCTCCACCCAAGACCAGGTAGTCTCGAGCTCTGGTCAAAGCTACATAGAAGACACGCTGGGCTTCTTCCTTCTCCAGGTTTAAAGCCTCGTCTACTAATTTATGGCCCTTGCGCGTGCCGAGTTTCAAGGTCAAACCCTCTTGGGGGGAATAGAGCAGAGAGTCCTCAACTCTTTGGCGCAGTTGGCGAATCAAATCGGGTAAAAATAAAACCGGAAACTCCAAGCCTTTGGCTGCATGAATGGTCATAATTCTGACTGCGTTTTGGTGTTCGCTGAACAAGGTCAGTTCAGCTTCGTTTTCTTCTTCGGCTAAGTTTTGAAAATAAGCCAAGGCTTCGTGAATGCCATTATATTTTGTGCCAGACGCCTCTTTACTGATGCTGATCAGCTTGGCTATATTTGTCCAGGCCTGTTCGCCTAAAGGAGCGGCGGCATAAAAGGTATCGAGGCTGCTGTCCCTGATGATTCTTTCAATTAGCTGGGGCACATCCAAGAACATTTTTAAATTTTGCCAATTCTTCAAATTTGAAATCAGCTGGTTTAATTTTTCTTTGCTTGCTTTTTTCCCTTCATTTTGCCAGAGAGTAAATTTTTCCAAATCGAGATGATCGGTCAAATTAAGATTGTTTTTCCGACAGTAGAGGGCGTATTCGGCTAAATCACTCAAAGCTAAACCATGATAAGGAGCCGAGAACCAGCCCCAGATGGCAAATTCATTGTCGGGCTGAGCAATCGCCGCTAGGGCCAAGATGATAAAACGGATTTCTTCTCTTTGGTAGAAGGCTCGGTTGCCAATGACCAAATAGGGGATGTTCTCCTTTTTTAAAGCCTGCACATAGATATTTAAGGCTGAGCGACTGCGAAAGAGCATGGCAATGTCTCTGAACTCAACAGCCTTTGCCACTTCCTGGCCTTCTACTCTTTTAAAGGTCAGCTTTTCTTTATTATCGACCATCTCTCTCATGCGCTGGGCCATGCCTCTGGCTTCTTCGAGACGACTTTCACCGCTTCTTTCCCTTGTGTTGATGATGATTTCGGCTGCCGGCAAGGCGACGGGCAGGCTTCGGCCTTTGTTCATCGGCTGATAATCGGGCAAGATATCAGAAAAATAAGCATTGACCAAATCGATGATCTGGGGAGCGCTGCGGTAATTGGCCTGGAGTACCTTATGGCCTTGAGTGTCGGCATCCACCGATTGGTCAATCAGCTGGGTCATATTCAAGAAAAGTTGGACTACAGCTCCGCGAAAGCCATAGATCGATTGCTTGATGTCTCCGGCCACGAAAAGGCTGGAATCCATTCTGTTGGCATTGAGCAATTTGATGATTTCAAATTGAGAATAATTTGTATCTTGAAATTCGTCGACCAAATAGGAGAGGTAGCGCTCTTCTAAAGCGGCGACGATCTGTGGGTTTTCCTCTAAGAGTTGCAAGGTCAAATGTTCTAAATCGCCAAAGTCTAAAGCCTTAACTCTCTTTTTCTCTCGGGAAAATCGATCGTAAACAGCATTTAAAAAGACATAGACCTTTTCATAAGTGGTTTGCAGCCAATCTTCCCAGAGGCTTTGATAGGTTTCGAAAAACTGTAAATCGTTTAAAAAATCAAAAAGAATTCCGTCATTCTTGCTTAAAGAGCTTCCTTTTTCGTATTCAAGAAAAGTATCGGCAATGCTTTGGAAGAATTTGCCCTGTTGATGGTGATCTAAAAGGTAAAAATCATGGGCTGACTTTTCTTCCATGGTTAAAAGAAAGTCTCGGCGCCTCAGAGCTTTTCTTCCTCTCTTGTCGAGACCAAGCTCGGAAGAAGCCAATAAGGATAAAATCTGGAAAAAGTTTTGCCAGAGTTCTTCTCTCTCATTTAGACTTAGGGGTCTACCTAAAAGCAAATCCTTCAAATTTAAGCCCTTGCCAATGGCCTTGCTTAAAAAATCGCCTAAATCATTTTGTAATCTGCTGGTGTTGCTATTCTGCAGCAAGAACATGGCTTGGTGGTTATGATTTTGCAAGAAACCAGCCAGCTCTTGGGTGATACAGTTTTGCAGGATCTGCCGACTTTCGAATTCTTCTAAAAGGGTAAAGTCTGGGTCGATCCCTGCTTCGATGGGGAAACTGCGTAAAATCTTGCTGCAAAATCCGTGAATCGTGCTGATGTTGGCGGTGGGCAAGAGCAAGATTTGCTGTTGCAAAACTTCTGCCTCTTTTTTATCTTGGCCTTCTTGTAAGCGTCCTAAAAGCTCGGCGCCGATCCGCTCTCGCATCTCAGCGGCAGCTTTGCGGGTAAAGGTGATGGCCACAATGGCATCATGGCTTTTGTGTTCTTTGAGCAATTGTAAATAACGCTGGACTAAAACCCCGGTCTTGCCGGCTCCTGCTCCGGCTGAGAGCACCAGAGATTGTTCTGTCTTTTCTATAGCGAAAAGCTGGTTGGGGGAATATTTTATTTTACTCAAGTGCATCCCCTCCTTTAGGGCAAAAACCATTGAAAGCGCAGTGTTGGCAAATATCATCCACCGGTTCTATAGGAAAAGATCCCAGAGAAATTAAATTGTCGAAACGGCTGAGCAAAGCTTTAGCTTCTTCCTTTAATTGAGGCCAGGAACTTTGGTCAAAGGATGAAATTAAGTTAGCTTTGCCTTGGCCCCGCCCCGGAAAATAATAAGCGGCTTCTTGAGCTTCCTTTTCCATCAAGGCCTCCCAGGCTAGGGCATAAATGGGTAATTGCAGATCTTTTAGTGGTTCTCTTCTAATCGGCCTGTAACTTAAGTCTGATCCGCTTTTGTAATCGTATAAGACGGCTTGACCTTGAGGGTTTAAATCGATTCGGTCGATTTTTCCTTGGACCGGGTAATTATCTGGGCTTATCTTCAATTCTTCTTCTTTGCCAAAATACCACTCCAGATAAGTGGGCTTGTTGCCGGTTTTCTCAAACAAGTCGATTTCTTCGTCGAGCCATTTGAGCAAGAGCTCTCGATGCAAGAGCTTTTCGGCCTGCCAGAGACTCTCGGGCAGATTTAAAGTGTCGGGCATCAGCCAGAGTTCGTTCAGGGTCTTGTCTAAAATTTCTATGCATTGGTCTCTGTTTACTTCTTGACTATTGTATAGAGGCTCAGCCCAATCTTGGCTCAACCTGTGTAAAATTCTGTGTAAAAGGGTGCCCCTGTCCAGGGGGCTTAAGGTTTCGCTGACTCCTATAGGCTCTTGTAAGCGCAAACCAAAGCTCAGAAGATAGGCATAAGGGCAGGAGCGATAGCTGTTGTAGGAGGTGGGGGATTGCTTTAATTTAGGGGGGATGAGCCGGGCATCCACTTTAATATTGCGGTCGATGGATATTTCCTGTTTCTCAGCTTGCTGGGCCAAAGATGTTAAGTTGAGCCAATGGGGGTTTAAAGTGGCAGATCGATCCACGTCGAAGGGGCTGGCTCTGCCTTGGCTAAATTTTAAATCGGGCAGATTCCACTGGAGCAAAAGCAAGAAAGGAGAAGGGCTGAGGCCGTTGCCTTTTAAATCCCTTTGACTGTAGGAGAGAATATGTCTCTCCTTGCCTAAACTAAGGCTCAGGCGTAAAAGTTCTTCTTCTCTGGCCATATTGCTCAAATTGTCGGGCCAATTGGGCTTTAGTTGCTGCAAATGATACATGGATTCCCTGTTTAAAAGCCAGTTGCTGCCAGGTAAGAGGGGGAAGGCGTCTTCGTTTAGACCCAGGATCGCCACCCCATAATACTCCTGCCCGCGCAAGCGCAAAGGTGTGCCGATGCGAATGCCGGCAGGTTGACCATAGGGCAGAGGCAAGAGGTTTTCTTCTAACACTTCATTTAAATTGAGCAGATATTCTTTTAAACTCCAAATTTTTGTTTCCTCTTGGCTGAAGCTCAAATCCTGCATCTGCTTTAAGGCATCGAGGAAGCCTAAATAGGCCCCTTGATACTGCTTTTGTAAGAGCAGCTTTTCCCCTTCTTCCAAGGGCATTTCCTTGATCAGCAAAGGGAGATTGTCGAGCCCTCTGAGCTCTAAAAGTTTAGTCAAGGCTGCTTGATATTCTTCTGCTGAAGCCTTTTGAGGAATGATCTGCAAATCGGCTTGCCATTTTCTGATTAGGGCTTCACCTTGCCGAAAGAGCTCATCGGGGTAAAAGCGGCCTAAAGATGCTTCCTCTTCGGCACTTAAATCGAAGGGCTTGTTGTGTTGGCGAGCACTTTCCAAGCGGTTGAGCCAAGTCTGAAATTCCCCCAGCAGCCCACTGACCGGCCAGAGCCCTGCTACTTCAAGAGCGGTCTGGCTATTCTGATTTAAAATAGAAGTGCGCAAAAGCTTGGGTAAATTGATTCGATAGGGTTCGTTGAGAGCTTCGAAGATGATTTTAATCGCCTGGATTAAGGGCTGAGCAGCCAGCGGCCGCCTCAGGACCAGACTATAGGGTAGGCCGGCGCTCTCTAGTTCTTGACGCAAAAGGGAAAAATAAGGCTCCTCTTGCCGGCAGATGATAGCCCATTGATGAGGTTTGATGCCCTTTAGAAGGGATCTTTTTATTTCGGTCAAAACGTCTTGGACCTCTCGGTTTAAATCGAAAGATGCTATGACCAAAGGCTTGGCTTGGGTCAAATCTTGCCAAGAGGCCGGCGGTGTTTTGTCTACCTGGCAGAAGGTAAAGCGCTCTTGACACCAGGCAAATAGACGTTCTTCTTGTTTGCTGCTAAAATAAAAATCATGGGCGTAGAGAGCTCTCATCCCCTCGAAGATTTGGGGCAGTTCTTGCTCGGCAGGCAGATTGAAAATATAAGCGAAAAGATCGTAATTGTCGTAGCAAAGATTTTTGGCTTTAAGCTCCTGATAGGCTTGAAGTATCTGGTAAATATCCTGCCAGTAAGGGCTGTTCTGACTTAGCTGGAGTAAATCTTCTTCCTTTAAGCCTTGCTCTCTCAATTCTTGATTGAGCAAAGACAGAGACTGAGCAGTGCTTTCTAATTGAGCTTCTTCTAAACGCAGGCTTTTTAAAACTCCCTGCTGCTCAAACTCAATTAAAACTTGCAAAAACAACTCTTTGCTCATCAGAGCCGAGAGCATTTTTTTGTTTTGAGAAAAAGGCTTAGTCAAAGCCTTGATAAAATCATTGAAGGTGATGATCAAACCGGGTGTTTTTTGGCCTTTGCTTTTTTTCTGGCGGGCGAACTCATATTCAGCCTGCATCATTAAATCGGTAGTCGGGTAGAGAAATATGGACTTTTCCAATGGGATGTTATTTTGTTCTTGCAAAGTTTTCACCTACCTTTTCTTACTTTTATATTATTCAACAGAAGAAGGGATAAATCCTTAAGGACTTGACCTTTTTTCCTTGAAAGAAAGCTGTGGCTATGGTATATTTGAACTTGTGCAACTTAGTTTTGCTAAACTGAAGGAGGAAAAAGCTTTGATTGCCAATGGATTTAATTTGGATTTGTACATAGAAAAGCAGTCTAAAGAGATCAAAAAGCGTATTGATAAATTTGGTGGCAAGCTCTATTTGGAGTTTGGCGGCAAATTGTTCGACGACAATCACGCAGCTCGGGTTTTGCCCGGGTTTAAACCTGACAGCAAATTGAGCATGCTGAAAAGCATCAGTGACCAAGTGGAAATTATTATTGTCATCAAAGCCGATGATATCGACGGTACAACAATCAGAAATGATTTAGGCATTACCTACGATGCCGATGTTTTGCGTCTGATCGATTCCTTTAGAGCAATCGACCTTTATGTGGGCAGCGTGATCATCAGTCAGTATGAGGGTCAAGCTGCGGCTAAGCGTTTTCGCCGCCAGTTACAAAAACAAGGTGTGCCGGTCTTTTTGCACTACCCAATCGATGGCTACCCTTTAAATGTCAGCGAGATCGTCAGCGACAATGGCTTTGGTAAAAATGAATATGTGGAAACCACCAGGCCCTTGGTCGTGGTGACGGCACCGGGCCCGGCCAGCGGTAAAATGTCGGCCTGTTTGTCGCAGCTTTATCACGACCACAAAAGAGGCTTAGTTGCCGGTTATGCTAAATTTGAAACCTTTCCCATTTGGAATTTTTCCCTAAAACACCCAATAAATTTAGCTTATGAAGCAGCCACAGTTAATTTAAACGATGTTAATATGATCGACCCTTATCACCTAGAGGCTTATGGCGTGACCACGGTCAATTATAATAGAGATGTGGAAGTCTTCCCCGTTTTGAAAACCATGTTTGAGCGAATCAGCGGCAAATGCCCTTACCAATCGCCCACGGACATGGGGGTCAACATGGTCGGCTTTTGCATAGAAGACGACCAAGCGGTCAGACAAGCCGCTAAAGATGAAATAATCAGGCGCTATTACGAGACCTTGGGCATGCGGCGCAAGGGTTATTGGGGCGAAGAGGCGGTTCACAAAATAGAACTGCTGATGAAGCAAGCCGATGTTAAACCGGAAGACAGAGCTGTCGTGCCGGCAGCCTTGAAGCGCAGCAAGAATACCCAGAACCAACCGGCTATGGCCATCGAGTTACCGGGCAATCGGATTATAACCGGTAAAACCAGCGAGTTGCTGGGAGCATCGTCGGCCGCTCTGCTCAACGCAGTTAAGGCTTTGGCAGGTATCGAAAAGGAAGTAAAGCTGATTGAGCCTGAAGTAATCAGGCCGATCCAGGCCATGAAAACTCAAGTCCTGGGCAATATTAACCCTCGTTTGCATACGGACGAAGTGTTGATCGCTTTGGCCATCAGTGCAATCAGCAGCAAAGCAGCAGCCAAGGCGATGGCAGCATTGCCTCAATTGCGCGGATGTGAGGCTCACTCAACAGTCTTGCTCTCTCAAGTGGACGAAAATGTCTTTAGACGCCTGGGAGTCAACCTGACCTCGGAGCCCAATTACGGCAGCAAAAAACTCTTCCAAAGATAAATACCACCTAAATGCAAATCGCGATGCAAAACGGGGACGATGCAAAACGGGGACTAATATGCTACCTCAAAA
>LSQX01362767.1_pt3 | contig 51624 bp, 47 predicted proteins | sample 654561 | NCBI WGS metagenome assembly LSQX01 (sample SAMN04489861, study PRJNA283612) | anaerobic digester metagenome | isolation source: 4 biogas reactors fed with cattle manure at either 37C or 55C with and... | place: Denmark: Kongens Lyngby | collected 2014
GTTTGACTGGCAGTCAAAAGGTGACCGGTTCGAGTCCGGTATTCTCCACGAAATCAGAAAGTTAAACACTATTTCACATTAAAAAAAGACTAACAATGTTAGTCTTTTTTTGTGTTTTGAGAAGATTCTATCAGATATCCATCAATGCCATTCCCGATAACGATTAGTGATGATTAGCAGTTTTTCGGGTCACAGCACCAATCCGGTTAAATGAAACTTTATCATCATTATATTAACATAACTTTCTGACTTCAAACTTTTTAACTTTACCCTAATCCACAACTACCTCGTAAGCGCTATTCAGGAAGAAATCTTTATCCACTTCTTCATTTTTACCTTCTGAAGTATTTGCTTTATACTTATGGTTTATTTTGAATTTCTTGTCTCTGTAATAACTCTCTAAATCAGTTACAACTACTCTTAGACGTTTTGCATTTTTTTGATTTTCGGCAAGTTTAAACTGATCGGCAGTTTCTTTCAACGCGTCCAAGTAAAATCTCAGCGAATCACTTACAGTCACATATTCAGGAATTTCTCCTAAACTCAGCGTATCCAAAACACCAAAAGAAATTGGCTCATATACCTGGACTTTGCCTTTAAGGTATTTCTTAACACCTTTTTCTGCCATTCCTTGCGGTGTCGGATTGCAGCCTACAAACAACAGTACTCCAAAAAGTAAAAAAATGATTTTTTTCATATCTTAAAAAATTTAAATGTGAATAATACTGCACAAATATACTGATTTATTAAATTACCCACAAAAAAAAATAGCTGAAAAATTTTCAGCTATTTTTTACATATTTATTTTCGGAAATATAATCTCCCTTCAGATACTATTCAGCAGATTTTTTCTCCGCGAACTTTTCAATATTTTTTTGAATTAGTTCATCAACTTCTTCATGCGTTAGAATCTTTTTTCCCAAAGCTTCTTTTTCTGCAGTTCCAAGTTCAACTAAAAGCTCTCTGTTGTCTTTTGATTGTGAAAGATTGAATTTCTTTAGCTTGTAATTCAATTCGTGATCTTCACCAAAGTTTACAGTTGCTCTGTCACCTGAGGCTGAAGCAGTCGATTCAGTTTTTGAGGTTTCTTCCTTCTTTTCAGCTTTTGGTTTTTCTACTTTCGCTTTTTCTGCTTTTGCTTTCTTTGCTTCTTTAGCAACAAGTTTTTCAGCAGCTTCACTTACCATTAGATCTTTCAAGTCAGCCAACTCTTGGATATCTCCTAAAGTTGTTTTTTCAATTACTTGAGTAACCGGAGCTTCCTCTTTTTTTGCTTTCTTTTCATCACCGGCTTCCGCGGCTTTTTCAGCTCGTTTGATATCTTCATGGATACGACTGTGCGAAAGAATTATACGTTTTGCATCTTTATTGAATTCGATAACTTTAAAGTTAAGCTTTTCATCCAATTGGGCTTGCGATCCGTCTTCTTTCACCAAGTGTTTCGGAGTAACAAATCCTTCAACACCGTATGGAAGAGAGATTACAGCTCCTTTGTCAAGCAATTCTATAATACTTCCTTCGTGAATCGTGTCTACTGCAAATAAACCCTCGAATGCATCCCATGGGTTTTCTTCCAATTGTTTGTGTCCAAGGCTTAAACGACGGTTATCTTTGTCAATTTCCAATACTTGTACTTGAATATCGGCTCCGATTTGAGTAAATTCAGATGGGTGCTTGATTTTTTTAGTCCAGCTCAAATCTGAGATGTGAATCAAGCCATCTACACCTTCCTCGATTTCAACGAAAACGCCAAAGTTTGTAAAGTTACGTACTTTTGCAATATGCGAACTTCCAATCGGATAGCGGCTTTCGATATCATCCCAAGGATCAGATTTCAATTGTTTGATACCCAAAGACATTTTACGCTCATCACGATCAAGTGTCAAAATAACTGACTCAACTTCATCGCCTACTTTCAGGAAGTCCTGGGCAGAACGCAGATGCTGTGACCAACTCATTTCAGATACGTGAATCAAGCCTTCAACACCGGAAGCGATTTCAACAAACGCGCCGTAATCTGCCATTACCACTACTTTTCCTTTCACCTTGTCACCCACTTTCAGTTCAGCATCAAGTGCATCCCATGGATGTGGAGAAAGTTGTTTTAGTCCAAGCGCAATACGTTTTTTCTCATCATCGAAATCAAGAATAACCACATTGAGCTTTTGATCCAATGAGACTACTTCTTCCGGATGATTTACACGTCCCCATGAAAGGTCTGTGATGTGAATCAAACCATCTACGCCACCCAAATCGATAAATACTCCATATGAAGTGATGTTTTTTACGACACCTTCGAGTACTTGACCTTTTTGAAGTTTGCTGATAATTTCTTTCTTTTGTTGTTCGATTTCAGCTTCAATAAGCGCTTTGTGCGAAACAACAACATTTTTGAATTCCTGGTTGATTTTGATAACCTTGAACTCCATGGTTTTGTTTACAAACACGTCGTAGTCACGGATTGGTTTTACATCAATTTGAGAACCGGGCAAGAATGCTTCAATTCCAAATATATCCACAATCATACCACCTTTTGTACGACATTTTACAAAACCTTTTACTACTTCTTGACTTTCAAGCGCCGCGTTTACACGATCCCAACTGCGAGATGCGCGGGCTTGTTTGTGTGAAAGAAGCAGCTGACCTCTTTTGTCTTCCTGACTTTCGATGTACACTTCTACCGTGTCGCCAACTTTCAAATCAGGATTGTAACGGAACTCACTCGTAGGAACAATTCCATCGGATTTGAAACCAACATTAATTACCACTTCACGTTTGTTGATAGAGGTAACTACACCATCCACCACTTCGTGATCGCGGATTGCATTGAGTGTTTCATCGTAAACTTTTTCTAACTCTTCGTGAGATTTTTCGGAAAAAGAATCTCCTCTTTCATAAGCCTCCCAATCAAAATCTTCATCCGGACCGGTAGGTTTTTCTGCTGCTTTTGGAGCTTGTTTTTTCTCAGCCGGAGCTTCTTCGATAACTTCCTCTGCTTTTACTTCCTCAGTTTTGGGAGCTTCTTCTTTTACTTCTTCCTTCACTTCGGGAGCAGCTTCTTTAGCGGGAGTTTCTTCTTGTACTTCCTCTGCAACTTCTTCTTTTGCTTCAGGAGTTTTTTCTTTTGCTTCTTCTGCAACTTCTTCTTTTGCTACAGGAGTTTCTTCTTTTGCTTCTTCTGCAACCTCTTCTTTTACTTCAGGTGCAGTTTCAGCGGAAGGGGTTTGTGTTTCTTCCACAGCCTCAGGAGTTTGTGCAACTTCCTCAGCCAATTTTTCGTTTTCTTCCATTATTAAATTCTTTTTCTAGGAAAATTTAGTTTGTTAGACATTATATTGATTAAAATTTGGAGTGCAAAGGTACAACTATTTTCTCTCTCCACCTAATTATTTAATAACGATTTTTCGATTTTAAGTTTTTGATTTTAATCTGATTAAGAAAAAATAAGTTGCAAGTTTTGACTATTAATTTCTAAATTCTATGGTTAAGTCCAAATTTAGGTGGTTAACAGTAGAAGTTATATAAGTTTAGAATGTTATAGTGTTAATTGTCAGCGATATTTTGGCAGGTATCAAATCAAGCCAGGAACAAAAGGCGCGTAGCACCGACATGATAAAACATCACAACAAATTCACTAAATGTGAGAGCAACAATAACTAAGTCATACAAACTCTATTATGCAGAACTTTGAATTTCTGAATATAAAAACTGTAGAAAAACACCTCCGACACTATTCTTCCCAGATACTTTCAAATGTATAGGGTCCACCGGGAAAGACTGCATAGGCAGCCGTAGCATTCCGTTGATTGCGATTGATCGTTTTGATTTTTTGTATATCGTCTTCGTCCAACTCAACCGAATTTGCTCCGAAATTTTCGTTTATTCTCTCGGGATTTACTGATTTTGGGATGACGATAATTCCGCGACGCATATTCCAAGCGAGCATCACCTGCGTAGCTTTGCAGTCGTGCTTTGAGGCTATTTCCCGAATGACCGGATTATTTGCAATGGAATCGTCTTTGCTCATCAAATGACGGCTGCCAAGCGGCGAATATGCCGTAACCATTATACCATTTTCAAAACAAAAATCGACCAACTCATCTTGCTGTAAATACGGATGAATTTCTATTTGATTCATTTCGGGCTTTAAGCCTGTAGCCATTAATTTTTTCAGCTTTGGGATATTGAAATTTGAAACACCGATGTGCTTTACAAGCCCTTTTTGCTTCAATTCTTTCATAGCTTTCCAGGTTTCTTCCAAAGGCAGTTCGTCTAACGAAATTAAATCGTCCACACCTTCCGCTTTTTCTCGTTTAAATGCTATAGGCCAATGCATTAAGTATAAATCTAAATAATCTAATTGTAGGTCTTCGATCGATTTTCGAGCGGCATTTTCTACCTCTTCCGGCCGGTGGAAACTATTCCAAAGCTTGGAAGTAATAAAAATTTGTTCCCGTTGAATGATGCCGAAATCAAACAGATACTTGAGCGCCGCACCCACTTCTTTTTCGTTTTTATAAATGTAAGCACAGTCTATATGCCTGTATCCCACATCGATAGCTTCGATTACTGCATCAAAAACTTCATTTGGTCTTGACAACCAAGTACCTAACCCGATAAGCGGGATTTTATCTAAATTTGAAAATGCTAATGCTTTCATTTTTCTATTTTTTAGTTTTAAATTTACGCAGTTTTTATCCATTAGGCGAAAATAACTGCATATTCACGATTAATTAATTAGCTTTGTAAAACAAATTTAGTGAAAATTACACGAACATCATGAGAAAATTTATTTTAAAAACATTATTTCTGATTTTTCCCTTAGCTTTGTTTCCGCAAAACACATTAGAAGTGTCCATAATCCCCGAGCCTGTTTCTATGGTAAAAACACAAGGCAGTTTTATACTTCCTAAAGAAATTACTTTAATCAGACCTGCAGGAGCCGCCAACGATTACACAGTTGATTTTTTGAAAAATAAGATCTCGAAAGCAACCGGCAGCAGGTTCAAAATCAGCAATTCCGGTCAGGGAAATCTTCGGCTTGTATTAAACAAAACACATAACTCTTCCCTTGGTTCAGAAGGTTATACGCTATCTGTAAATCCGCAACGTATTCTAATTACCGCAAACACCCCTGCCGGATTATTTTATGGGGCTCAGTCGCTAATTCAGCTTTTCCCGCCCGAAATTGAGAGCAAATCAAAAGTTTCAGACGTAATGTGGCAAATTCCCGCTGTAGAAATCGCCGACTATCCGCGTGTGCAGTGGCGCGGGTTGATGTTTGATGTGGCGCGTCATTTCTTTACTGTAGAAGAAGTTAAGCGATACATTGACCAGATGTCTCGCTACAAATATAACCGACTTCATCTTGGTTTGACCAATGACGAGGGTTGGAGAATTGAGATAAAATCTCTACCGAAATTGACTGAAATTGGTGCATGGAGAGTTGAGAAAATTGGAAATTTCGGTACATTCTCACCTCCTTTGCCCGATGAACCCAAAAACTACGGCGGATATTATACACACGAACAAATTCGGGATTTGGTGAAATATGCCAAACAACGATTTGTGGAAATAATGCCCGAAATAAATGGTCCGGGACACAGTTTGGCAGCTATCGCCTCTTATCCGGAATTGGCAAGCACACCCGAGGCAAAAAACTACAGCGTACGCGCAGGTGAGCCGATTATAGACTGGTATGCAAAACCGCGACACACGTCTTATATCGACAATAATTTATCTCCTGCAAATGAAGTGGTTTACGAATTTTTAGACAAGGTAATTACTGAAGTGGCAGAACTTTTCCCTTTTGAATATATCCATTGCGGAGGAGATGAAACAACCTATAATTTCTGGGAAAAAAGTCCCGAAATTGCAGCGTTGATGAAGCGTGAAAATTTGAAAAACATGGCGGAAGTGCAATCTTATTTTGGAAAAAGATATGAAAAAATCATCCAATCGAAAGGAAAAAAAATGATGGGCTGGGATGAAATTCTTGAAGGAGGAATTACGCCAACTACGGGACTTATGAGTTGGCGTGGCATCAATCATGGCATTGAAGCTTCAAAATCAGGCCATTACGTAGTAATGAGTCCTACTACTTTCGCTTATATCGATTTCATGCAGGGCGATGCAGCTACCGAAGCGCCGGTTTATGCCTCCTTACGTCTCAATAAAACCTATGAATTTAATCCTGTTCCCGAAGAAGCAAATGCAAAGTTTATTCTGGGCGGACAGGCGAATTTATGGACAGAGCAAATCTACAACTTTCGTCAAGCAGAATATATGACTTGGCCGCGTGGATTCGCGATTATAGAATCATTATGGTCACCGCAAAGCAAAAAAAACTGGAATAATTTTATCAGAAAAACCGAAGATCATTTCAAGCGTTATGATTTTGCAGAGGTAAAATACTCACCGGCTATTTATGACCCGATTGTAAGCGTGAAAAAGGAAGGTGAAGCCTTCTACGTGGAACTGACTCCGGAAATCAGCGGGTTAGATATTTACACCAGCTTTGACAATTCCACACCGGATTATTTTTATCCGAAATACACTAAGCCACAGCTTATTCCAAAAGATGCGAGACTGATGAGAATCGTTACTTACAAAGGGAAAAGCCAAGCAGGTAGAGTGATGACAATTACGGTAGAAGACCTAAAAAAAAGAGCGGATTAGCTTAAAAACTTTAGTAAGCAGTGTGCTGAGAAAAAAAATTTTCGCCGCAGACCGCTTACTTATTTCAAATTAACACCATCGGCTACTTTTCACTCATCAAAATCTCTTTCGCTTTTGCGAGCTGCTCAGCAGATTCCGGAAGAGGATATCTGAGATTCAGACGCTTAAAGTGCTCTACAATAATTTCACCAATGGCAGCGCGTGCAAAGAATTTCTTATCTGCAGGAACGATGTACCAAGGCGCATATTCGGTCGATGTTTTTTCCATCATTTCTTCATAAGCTTCTTGATACTGATCCCACTGAGCACGGGCTTTTAAGTCATCGGAACTAAACTTCCAATTCTTTTCTTTCTCGTTCAATCGGTCAAGAAGTCGCTCTTTTTGCTCTTCTTTAGATAAGTTCAAAAATATCTTGATAATTCTACAGCCATTTTGATAAATATGCTTTTCAAAATTATTAATTTGATTATAACGATTATTCCAAAACTGCTCATCAGCATCCTCCGGTTTGTTTACATCCGGCAGTTTTTCGCTCAACAAAAAAGATGGATTCACTTTCGTTACCAACACATTTTCATAGTGAGAACGATTAAAAATCCCAATCATTCCCCTTTCCGGCAAATCTCGGTAATGCCTCCACAAGTAATCGTGATCCCACTCTTTGCTCGAAGGTGTCTTGTAGCTGTACACACGGCATCCTTGCGGATTCAGACCCGACATCACATGCCGAATCGCACCATCTTTTCCGGCAGCATCAGGCGCTTGCAAAACAACGAGCAAAGCATATCGGTCATCGGCCCAGAATAGCTCCTGCATCGATGCCAATTCCTTTGTATTCTTTTTTAATTCTTTTTTTCCTTCTTCTTTTGTAAGACCGGCTGTATAGGCAGTATCGTGCTCTTTAAGATTAACCTTACTTCCCGGCTTCACCAAAAATTTATTGAGGTCTAACTTCATACGCTTTGAGTTTTTAATATTTAGCAATAAGAAAAGTAAAAGTAAGCGTTTTTTATTAAAATTCAAAAAGATACTCTTTTTTACAAGTGATAATTTATTTAAGCGACAAGATATTCGTTAAAGACATTTTCAACCGTNNGAATATAAGGTTCAATTTGAAGTCTTTAAACATTTTAAAAATCACGCCTTTCTATAACAAATTAAAAAAATATCAACAGTTTTTTCTTAAACCATTATGAAAGAAATTAAATTCAGCTTAGTTTACCGTGATATGTGGCAATCAAGCGGAAAATACGTCCCAAGAATTGACCAATTAGAAAAAGTTGCACCTGAGATTATTAAAATGGGTTGTTTTGCCCGAGTAGAAACCAATGGAGGTGCTTCGGAACAAGTAAATTTACTCTATGGAGAAAACCCGAATCTTTCAGTTCGTAAGTTCACCAGCTTTTTTAACGAGGCAGGTATCCAAACTCATATGCTCGATCGTGGTCTGAATGGATTGCGAATGAATCCTGTGCCCGATGATGTACGCCGGTTGATGTACAAAGTAAAAAAAGCGCAGGGTGTGGATATTACACGAATTTTTTGCGGACTTAACGATGTGAGAAACATCGCACCTTCCATAAAATATGCAAAAGCGGCCGGAATGATAGCTCAGGCAGCCATGTGTATCACCTATTCTGAGGTACATACGGCGGAATACTATATCGACATGGCTGAGCAGTTGATCGCTGAAGGTGCAGATGAAATTTGCTTGAAAGACATGGCCGGAATCGGTCGTCCCGAGTTGTTGGGCAGAATTGTAAAAGCCATTAAAACAGCTCATCCGGATATCCCGATTCAATATCATGGTCACTCCGGACCGGGATTTTCTGTTGCTTCTATGCTTGAAGTAGCAAAAGCCGGAGCCGATTATTTGGATGTCGCAATGGAGCCGCTTGCCTGGGGAATGGTACATCCTGATGTAATCACGATACACGCTATGCTGAAAGAGGCGGGATTCAAAGTACCCGAAATTAACATGAACGCTTATATGGAAGTTCGTCGTTTGACCCAAAGCTTTATCGACGACTTTCTGGGCTACTTTATAGATGAAAGAAACAGCCAAATGACCTCATTGCTAGTCAATTGTGGTCTTCCGGGTGGCATGATGGGCTCGCTTATGGCTGATATAAAGCCTGTTCTCGACTGTATCAACTCGAACTTAAAAAAAACAAACAAACCCGAACTTACTCAAGACCAACTGCTTGTGATGCTTTTTGAGGAAGTCGCATATATTTGGCCTAAACTTGGCAATCCTCCACTCGTAACGCCTTTCAGCCAGTACGTAAAAAATATCGCGTTAATGAACGTCATGTCCTTGACAAAAGGTCAATCCAGATGGACAATGATTGATAAAAACTCATGGGATATGATTCTAGGGAAAGCAGGAAGATTGCCCGGGAAATTAGACCCTGAAATCATTGCATTGGCAGAAAAAAACAAGTATGAATTCTTTGAAGGAAATCCTCAGTCCAACTATCCGGATGAGTTAGACCGATTTATCAAAGAAATGAAGGAAAACAATTGGGACAGAGGCAAAGATGATGAGGAACTATTTGAGTTTGCCATGCATGAAAAGCAATACCGCGAATACAAATCTGGTGCCGCGAAAGAACGATTCAACAAAGAACTTGAAGCCGCTATCAAAACAAAATACGCGAATGGAATTGAGCAAATCCCGGATCTTTTATCTCTGAAATACCCCAATGCTGAGCCAATTGTATCGCCTTATACGGGTCGTGTGATTTGGGAACTTGCTTTTGAAGAAAAATCAATGGAACCGGTTCACGGAAAATTCATAAAGAACCAAGGTACAATCTGCAATATTGAAACGAACTATGGAGTTGAAACAATAAACAGCTTCTGCGATGGGAATATAATTGCTGTGGAGAAAAGACAAGGACAGTTGGCAAGAAAAGGTGAAACACTGGCATACATTGAGAGGACAAATAGTAAAAATTAGTTTTTTTTCACAGCCAATTGATTTGCTCATACAAGCAGATTAATTTCACCTATACTAAGAAAATCAGCAAAGCCGAAAACTCACATTTTCTACAGTAAAAATTAAAGTGAGGAATTTACAGATTGAACTTCTATCCATAAATTTCACTTTATACATGAAGTCAACGGATAAAAAAAACGGATTCACAAGTGTTATGAATCCGTTTTTTTGCTGTGTATGTGATAAATGAAACGAAAATTCTATCATCTATTTCCTCTGTTTCCTCTGTCTCTGAACTGCTGAGCTCTTTCGTTTCGTATTTTTACGTACTGCTCCATTTTTTCTTTACCGATAATTTTTTCAAGCTCAGCGTCATGAGATTTTCTCATTTCTTCCATTTCAGCTCTCATTTTATCGCGTTGCTGTTGGGTAAGCTCTCTGTTGTTCTGACGATTTCTTTGAGCTTCTGCACGTCTTGCATCACGGATAGAATCTTGTTTTTCGAAAAGCTGTAGCACTTTTGCTTTTTGTTCTTCTGAAAGGTTCACGTCAGTTGCCATTCGATCCACTCGTTGTTGCGCTGTGACTGCTCTGTTGCGTGGAGCATCCGAGCGGTTTTGTCTGTTTCCGCGATCTTGATTCTGAGCAATTATTGCTATGTTAAAAGCGAATAATGCTGCCAATACTAAATAACCAAATTTTCTCATAATTTCTAAAATTATTAAATTGTGAATATATAAAAAATCAATCTGTTACTTTGACTGTTTTTTATCAAAAACGTTTAAAATGAGAAAATTATTTCGAAAGTATTGACGTGAAATGCACTATTTTGTCACACTATTTACAAATCCCATTGAATCTTCGAAAGCCCCGCTCATCACTTCTTCCACTATTCCGCCAATTTGCTTTGCCATCATTCCCGCATTCATCAATGAAATGTAAGTTTCACCATCGGATTTGTCATAAACTGAAATCCTGCAAGGCATTAAATTTGAATAAATACGCTCAGCATCTCTATTCAAAATTTTTGAAGAATGGTGCGGATTGCAAAGTTCAATTACTTTTACGGGCAAAACATCATAACCGTGATTTTGAAGCGATTGCTGCAGGTTATGCGTCATTTGTACTTTCCAGTTAGCTTTTTCAATTGTTTCTGTAAGTTTCTCTACTGTCTGTTCAAAATCGAACTTACTTTGAACTTCAATAAACATATTTTCCATATTCTTATATTCATTTTAGGGGGTATGCCAAAGAAAAGTGCCAAAGGAATAAACTTTGGCACTTTTACTGTTATTTTTTCGCTAACATAAAATTATCAATTTTATCCTTGAAAGTATCTTTTGAAATTGCTCCTACTTCTGCTGTAGGATCGCCTGTCATAGGCACAAAGAACAAAGTCGGAATACTTTGAATACCAAAAGCCCGAGCCAACTGTGGTTCTTTATCCACATCTACTTTGTAAATGTAAATCTGACCTGCATATTCTTTTGCCAAATCATCTAAAATCGGAGCGATGACTTTACAAGGCGGACACCACGTTGCCCAAAAATCAACAATAGCCGGCTTATCTCCCAAGTACACCCACTTTGATGGATTGTCTTCGTAATTCATCACTATTTTTTTGAATTCTGCCGTAGTAAGGTGAATTGGTTCATTTACAACTTTCAAAGAATCAGTAGCTTCATTATTTTTTTGCAGTTCACTTACTTCAGAACTTTCTACTTTAGCTTCTTTGTTCTCAGATTTCGAGGTATTGTTGCAAGACATTGCAGTTAATGTCAAAATTGCAACAAATAGGATTGTTATTTTTCTCATTATTATTCAGCTTTTGCGGTTTCTTTTTTCAAAAGTACAGTTTCTATGGCTTCTTTGAAAGCATGTTTTGGAAGAGCTCCCTGAGCCATTTGCGGCGCTTCACCCATTGGTGCGAAAATCAACGTTGGAATGCTTCGAATTCCAAATGCTGCCGCTAACTCCTGCTCCTCTTCCGTATTAACTTTGTAAATGTAGATGTCGTCTGCATACTCATTCGCGAGCTCTTCCAAGATTGGCGCGATCATTTTACAAGGTCCGCACCAGCTGGCATAAAAATCAATAATTGCAGGTTTGTCACCCAAATATTTCCATTCGGTTGGATTTTTTTCATAATCCACTACTTTTTTAAGAAATTCTTCTTTTGTTAAATGAATTGTTCCCATTTTCTTTTTTTCTGATTTATTTAAATTTTCTTTTTTTGTTTCTTGCTTCTCATTTTTGACAGCCGTAAAAGCGTATATCGCCAGAAGCGATAAAATAAGCGCAGATGATAAAACTATTTTTCTCATACGATTAAATTTTTGTTTTTTTACGTTAAGGTCGTATGAAACACGCCATTAGACTTTACACGGTTTGAGTGAAAATTTGCTTTTAATGGCTGTTTCATAAGAATCTTATTTAATTAATATTGGTTTTTGAATCCTATTTCTTCTAATTTTTTTGAAATATCTTCTCGGCTTACCTCATCGGTGTGATTGACAGAAATTCTTCCATTCACGAAATCAACTTCAGCGCCAAAAACGCCTTGAAGCTCTCCTATCTTACTCATAATCTGATTATTACAAACCAGACACTCGTCGCTGTTTATTTGAAAAGTACTGTACATATTAAGATTTACTACTTACAATTTAAAAATTTACGATTGCGAAATATAAAATTTTATTGAGCTTTCTATTAACGTTCTTCTATTTCTACTTTCTTTTTGGGTTCTACAGCACAACTACTATTGCCTGCACATCCACAGCCGATATTCATAATAGCTTGAACTAAGAAAAATATCGAGAAAAGAAGGTAAAATGTTTGTCCGTCAAACGCGTATGCAAGACCAAATATTGTGCCTAAAATAAGCCGTAAATACCGAGCTGAATCCCATGTTCTGAAATAATTCTTAATTCTTTTCATCTGAAACCTTCTCTTTTTTAAACATGTCAAAAATCAAATAGCCAAAAACAGCACCAAACCCTATGCTTATATACGGATTTGACGTAAGCGGACAAGATCCACTGTTGCAACCAATGAAATAATAGTACGCGTAACCACCGATAGCACCTACAACAAGGCCCAATAATCCAAGTTTATTTTTTTTGAGAAAGTTATTCATTATTGTATAATATTAATTGTTTAATTGCATTTTTGAATACATTTTATTACTTGAGTAATATGCTTGTCTTTCAAGGAATAAAAACAGTTTTTTCCCTCTTTCCGGCAATTCAAAACACCTTTGGCACGCATATCTGTAAGATGATGTGAAAGCAAGGATTGCTCACAACCAATGATTTCAACTAACTCTGAAACTGTTAGCTCTTCTTTATTTTCAAGAATTGAAATGACCCTTAAGCGAGTCGCATTTGAGATTGCCCTCAACATGTATGCTGCATCTTCCATTTTTTTTATATCATCATTGTTCATAATTGTCAATTTCAAAAATTAAAATGCAAATATATGAATATATGTTCATATGTATGAATGTTTTTTGTTTTTTTTAACTAAAAAGACATATTATTACGTCCTACAGCTAAAAATCAAGAAAATACAAAGCGATTTTTAAGAATAAACTGTATCTTTGTAGCTTAGTCGAGTAAATGATAAATTCACAGCGTATAATGAAAAGTTTAGACTTGACGGCAAACACCCGGTTTGTTCAAAAGTAAAAAAGTGGAATCTTACTCAAAAAAATTGTATAATCCTATATAATTCGTACAGTTCAAATCCCAAATGTCAAATACAAAAGTAACAAACGATATAAATAAAGTGTTGGATAAAGCCATTGAGAAATGGGAAAGTGATGATATTTTTATTCTTACCGATACAAATACGTATGAATTGTGCTTACCCAAACTTTTGAAATCTGATAAACTTAAAAAAAGTCACGTCATCACTATTTCCGCGGGCGATGACATGAAGAATGTTGATTCTCTTCAGCAGATTTGGGCTTATCTATCGGAAAATGGCGCTACTCGAAAATCATTGATGATTAATCTTGGAGGTGGAATGATAACCGATATCGGCGGTTTTGCAGCAGCCACATTTAAGCGTGGAATTGATTATATCAATGTGTCCACCACCCTACTCGGAGCTGTGGATGCCGCTACAGGAGGAAAAACAGGCATTAATTTTCTTGGTTTCAAAAATGAAATCGGCTCTTTTGCGCCTGCGAAAGATGTTTTCATTAGTGTCGATTTTTTCAAAACTTTGGATGATAAAAACATACGTTCAGGCTATGCGGAAATGTTGAAGCATGCACTGATAAGCAGTAAAAACGATTGGCAGGATGTGCTGAAGTTTGATTTGGAAGAAGTTGATTTTGAGGAATTAACAGCTTTACTTGAAAGGAATAGTGAAATAAAAGAAAATATCGTTGAAGCCGATCCGAAAGAGCAAGGTATTCGTAAAGCGTTAAATTTAGGTCACACATTTGCTCATGCTATAGAGAGCTGGAGCTATACTTCCGGAAACCCTGTATTACACGGCTATGCAGTTGCTTGGGGATTGGTTTGCGAACTTTATTTATCACACATAAAACTCAATTTTCCAAAAGAAGAACTTCTACGACTGAAATACTTTGTACGAGAACATTACGGTAGATACGATTGTGGTTGCGATGATTATGATGAGCTGATTGAACTGATGAAACACGACAAAAAAAATGAGAAAAAGCTTATTATTTTCACATTATTATCGAATGTAGGGGAAGTTGTAATTAATCAGACTGCAACGAATGATGAAATTATTGAATGTTTGGATTTTTTAGTCAGTTAAATTTAAGAAAATAGGAAACAGTCATTTTTGATAAGTTAGAAACCCAAGGAAATGATGAGTGGCGTGTTCCATAATACCACAGTGTTAAAGAATAATTCATAATCTTATGAAAACATTAATTATCGGTGCTTCCAAAAATCCGGAGCGTTATTCGTATAAAGCTGCAGAACGACTATTGAAATACGGACACGAAATTGAACTATTAGGACTTCGCCCGGATGAGATATTCGGACAAACTATCGACACCGAAAAGAAACAATATGCTGATATTGACACCGTTACATTATATGTCGGACCGCAAAGGCAAGCGGAGTATTATGATTATATCGTTTCACTGAAACCGAGACGGGTGATTTTTAATCCCGGTACGGAAAATGAAAAATTTTACGAAATTCTCAAAAACAACAATATAGCATACGAAACAGCTTGTACTTTAGTTTTGCTTGGGACGGGGCAATACTAAAATGTGCCAATTTGCCAATATTCTGAATTAACAAAGGACAAATTAGCCATTTAACTATTTAACTATTTTACCAAAATGAAAATAGCATTAATCGGTTACGGAAAAATGGGTAAAACCATTGAACGAATAGCGCGCGAGCGAGGACACGATATTGTGTCAATTATAGATATTGATAATCGCGATGATTTTCTATCAGATGCATTCAAAAGTGCTGATGTGGCAATTGAATTTACGATGCCGACCGTGGCAATAGACAATTACCGTATGGCATGGCAAGCGGGTGTTCCCGTGGTTTCGGGCACTACGGGGTGGAACGAACAGCTTCCCGAAGTGAAAGCAGAAATCGAACAAAACGGTTATACGCTGTTTTGGTCGTCGAATTTCAGCTTGGGTGTGAATATATTTATGGCGCTGAATAAGTACCTTGCCAAAATGATGAACCAATTTCCCGATTACAACGTAGAAATGACTGAAGTGCACCATACACAGAAATTAGACGCTCCATCAGGAACAGCTATTACTTTGGCAGAGGGGATTTTAGAAAATATAAAGAGAAAATCAAAATGGGTAAAAGAAGTCCGGCATCAAGCTGATGAAATCGCCATCAAGTCGCTACGAGAAGGACAAGTCCCCGGAATTCACACCATTCGCTACGAAAGCGGTGTGGACAGCATAGAAATCACGCATAATGCGAAAAGCCGCGAAGGATTTGCAATCGGAGCGGTAGTAGCAGCTGAATTTACTGTAGGTAAAAAGGGATTAATCGGGATGGAGGAGATGATGGCTGAACTCCCGAAATAATCGGGACAAGTTATGATTTCTTTGAATTATGTGATTTTGACTAATGATTGAAAACAAGCAACATATCAAATCCACACTTTTTCAAAAGCTGAAGGAGGAGAATGCTTTTTGGTCGTATGCTATGGACGGTGTGGAAATGGTGAATGATAGCACGCTTATAGTGAAGACATTGATACATTTGGATTTGCCGGAAATTGATATGCTGTTTGAGATTTATCCGTTTGAAAAGTTAAAAAAAGTTTGGCGTGAGGAATTAGCGATTGCAGGGGAATACTACCACACGCTCAATCGGTTTTTAGCTTGGTGGTACTTCAAAATCAAAGAGCCCGATAAATATTTGAAACGGGTGGAAACAAGGCATTTGAATAGTTGTTGAACATAGTGTTTTGGGGATTGAATTAATTTTTTGTTCTTAGAAGTAAGAAATAAGCAAAAGTATGAGCAAAGCATTAGCTGAAAAAACCGAAAAGATTTTAAACCTTATCGTTCAAAATTAACCTTAATAATCAAAAACGCCTCCACACAAACAAACCTTATTCCCTTATTATCAGACACGTAAAATAAAAACTAACATTAGCCCATGAAAGTAGAGTATAGAAATTTGTTTACACATTTTGTTTTTATTACCAAAAACAGACTGCTATTAATAGCCGAACAAAACAGGGAAAGAATTGAGAAGTACGTCACAGGAATTGTAGCGAACAACAATTGTCAACTTTATGCTATATATGCTAATCCTGAACACATGCATTTTCTTGTTTCAAGACACCCGAGTATTGATGAAGAAACGCTTGCAACAATTATTGAAAAAAGTTCAACGAGTTTTATAAACAACAATAAACTTTGTGTCGGTCAATTTCAATGGCAAACAAGTTGTTCTGCTTTTTCTGTGTCAAAAAAAGATGTGGACAAAGTCTGCAAATACATTCTAAATCAGAAAGAACATCATAAAAAGGTTACTTTTGCAGAAGAATACGAGCAGTTTATGCAATTTTATCAACAAACGATTAATCCAAAGAAATAAGCTAATAAGGTTGATGTGATAGAGCAACTCATTGTTATTAAGGTTAAATAAAAAAATAAGGTTTAATACACAGAATATTCGTTATAAAGAAAGCCTTAATAACCAATATTAATTTTTGAGAACAAAACATTATCAACTTGTTTACAGCATATTACGAATAATAATCATTAATAAGGTTAAATTAGGAGAGAGCGCTTAGTTATTAAGGTAAAAAAATAAGGTTTTAAATAAAGAAACTTATTCCTAAAAGAACACCTTATTATAAAAATTAATTTTTCAAATCAACCCATTTTCAAACATAACACATGACAACTGAAACAAACACTCCACAACACAATTCGCGTTTTAATCATGCACGCAAGCAGTGGATAAAAGCGGTTTTTTGGTGTTTAATTTATATACTTTTCATTATTTGGCTTGGAAATTACTGGTGGCTGTTGGTGCTTCCGATTATATTTGACGCGTTTATTACCAAATTTATCCCCTGGACTTGGTGGAAAAACTCGAAAAGCAAAACAGTTCGCTCGATAATGAGTTGGGTGGATGCCATTGTTTTTGCATTGATAGCGGTGTATCTGATCAACAATTACCTGTTTCAGAACTACCAAATCCCGACCTCATCATTAGAAAAAACTTTATTAGTAGGTGATTTTCTGGCAGTGAGCAAAGCAAGTTACGGACCACGTGTGCCGATGACGCCGTTTTCATTCCCGTTGGTGCAAAACACGTTTCCGATTATCAACACCAATTCCTATCTCGAAAAACCGCAAATAAAATACAGAAGATTAAAAGGATTACGAGAAATAAAAAGGAATGACATTGTGGTATTTAATTTCCCGGCAGGAGACACCATTTCATTTAATGTACAAAACCCGGACTATTACACCAATGTTTACCGGGAGGGATTGGCATACGTAGTGGGAGTTTTGCAACAAGAGCCAACAGCGGAACTTTGCTACAGCAATGGGAGAGAAATCGTTCATTCTAAAAAAGATTATTACGGAGAAACTTTATATCGACCGGTGGACAGGCGTGAAAACTACGTAAAACGTTGTGTCGGACTGCCGGGAGACACGTTGAAAATTGTAAACAACCAGATTTATATTGACGGGAAAGCGCAGGAAAAATTTCCCGGAATTCAGTTTAGTTATTTTATTCAGACTGATGGAACACGCCTTTCACGTGAAGCGATGAGCAAACTTAACATCAGCAACGAAGATTTTTGGGAGATCAACAACAGCCAGTGGTATGAACAAATTTTGAAACTCGGTCTAAATCCAAATTATCCGATTTATCACTTCCCGCTTACCGAGGAGACGTATAATAAAATTCAAAATGTAACCGGCGTTACCAAGCTTGTTATTGAACCGGATTGGTTTTTTGTGTTTTATAAAAACACAGAAGACGTCTATCCACTTGGAGGTGGAACAAACTGGAGCAGAGATAATTACGGACCGATTTATATTCCGAAAAAAGGGAGTACAATTGCTTTAAATCCTCAAACATATCCGATTTATGAGCGTTGTATCCGAAATTTTGAAGGAAATAAGTTAGAGGCCAGAAATGGACAGTATTTCATAAATGACAAACCTGCAACAAGCTACACTTTCCGGATGGATTACTATTGGATGATGGGTGACAACCGTCATAAATCAGCCGACAGCCGTTCGTGGGGATTTGTTCCTGAAGATCACGTAGTTGGCAGCCCAATGTTTGTTTGGCTTTCACTCAACAAGGATAAATCATTGTTTGGAGGAAAGATTCGCTTTGACAGATTCTTCAAAAATGCAAGCAGATAAAAAATCAGTTTCAAGTTTCGAGTTTCGAGTTTCGAGTTTTACCACTGCTTATTTACCACCGGTTTCATATTTTGCGGCAATGCTGCATTCAGAAAAAATCCGGATTGAAGCGAATGAAAATTACACGAAACAAACGTATAGAAATCGTTGTAAAATAGCTACCGCAAACGGAATAGAGACGCTAAGCATCCCTGTAGAAAGCAATGCCGGAGAGAAAATTCCTATCCGAGACGTGCGAATTTCGGATCATGGGAATTGGCAGAAAAACCATTGGCGTGCCATTGAATCGGCGTATAAGAACAGTCCTTTTTTTGAGTATTTAGAAGACGATTTCAGTCCATTTTATCATAAAAAAAAGTGGAAATTTCTTTGGGATTACAACTTGGAGTTACTAATTTTGGTGTTGGATTTTTTAGGAGAGCCGCGAACGATATGTTTTACAGAAAAATACATTGCGAACAAGCAAGGCATCAATGACTTTAGAGAAATAATTCATCCCAAAAAAGATCCCGTATTTACTTCAAAAAAGTATTATCAAGTTTTTGAAAACAAATGGGGTTTTTTAGAGGATTTAAGCATTTTGGATTTGATATTTAATATGGGGAATGAGAGTATTCTGATTCTTCGTGAAAACAACTTGATTAAAAAATAGAATTACAACATAATTTACATTATTTTATAACACACACTTAAAAAAAGCATTTCTTCTCCTTTGGAGAGGAATGGAGGAACTTTATGGAAAATATCGATTGGTCAAACATTGGTTTCGGTTATAGAAAAACCGACTATAATGTTCGTTGCACGTACAAAGACGGTAAATGGGGCGAACTTAGAAAAAGTACGGATGAAAACATCAATTTGCACATGGCTGCCACTTGTCTGCATTACGGACAAGAAGTATTTGAAGGATTAAAAGCATTCAAAGGAAAAGATGGAAAAATCCGTGTTTTCAGGATGGATGAAAACGCGAAACGGATGCAGAAATCTTGCGAAGGTATCATGATGGCAACGCTGCCGATAGAAAAATTTGAAGAGGCGGTAAAAATGGTCGTGAAACTCAACGAGCGATTCGTACCGCCTTACGAAAGCGGAGCCTCGCTTTATATCCGCCCGCTTATGATCGGAACAAGCGCCCAAGTGGGTGTTAAACCGGCTTCCGAATACGAGTTTATCCTTTTTGTAACGCCTGTTGGTCCCTATTTCAAAGGCGGTTTCCAAACTACGCCTTTCGTCATTATGCGTCAGTACGACCGTGCAGCGCCACTTGGCACAGGGACATTCAAAGTAGGCGGTAACTATGCGGCAAGCCTTATCGCGGGCAATCACGCACTTGAAATGGGATATTCGGCCGTTTTCTACTTGGATGCAAAAGAGAAGAAATACATCGATGAGTGCGGTGCGGCTAACTTCTTTGGTATCAAAAACAATACGTATGTTACACCCGATTCAACTTCAATTCTTCCATCCATAACCAATAAAAGCTTGATGACTTTGGCAGAAGATATGGGGTTAAAAGTAGAACGACGACATGTTCCGATAGAAGAACTAAGCGAATTTGAAGAAGCCGGAGCATGTGGCACAGCTGCCGTTATCAGCCCGATAGAGCGAATTGATGATTTTGACACAAAAAAATCATACGTTTTCTCACCCGATGGAAAACCCGGAAAATGGTGTGAAAAATTATACAACAAACTTCGCGGAATTCAGTATGGTGACGAGGAAGACAAATACGGATGGATCACCGTGATAGATTGAGAAAACTTAGAAAATGAAGAGCAGAATAACTCGACATTCAGTAAATAAATAAGAGTGAAGACACGGCATGCCGTGTCTATCTGTTTTTAATTGAATTGATAAGATAAGATTATATTAATAAAAAGGAATAAGTGCCAACATAATTAGTTGGCTATCAAAGGATATTATGAAACAGTTTTTTTATTCTCTGTTAATTCTATTTATATCGTTCTCAAGTATTCAGGCCGATGAAGGCATGTGGATGCTTCCGCTTATTGAAGAGCTGAACATGCAGGAAATGCAGAATCTCGGGCTAACAATGAATGCCGGTGAAATATACAGCACAGAAAACCCGAGTTTGAAAGATGCTGTAGTGAACTTCAGCAATGGTTGTTCCGGTGTTGTAGTCTCAAATTCAGGATTAGTTTTCACAAATCATCATTGCGGATACAGTGCCATTCAGAAGCTGAGCAGTATTGAGAACAATTACCTTCGGGATGGATTTTCGGCAGATGAGCTAAAAGACGAACTGCCCTGTGAGGGTGTTACTATCACTTTTTTAGTTAAAATAGAAAATGTGACTGAGAGAATCAATGCCGGACTTAAAGATTTTACGGGAGAAAAACGGAAGGATGTATTGAGTAATTTATTGGTAGCAATTCAAAATGAAGCAACCGCCAACAACCATTATTCGGCACAAGTAAAGTCATTCTACTCCGGAAACGAGTACTATTTAATCGTATCAGAAACTTTTACTGATATCCGATTAGCATTCACTCCGCCTTCTTCTATCGGAAAATTCGGCGGGGAAACGGATAATTGGATGTATCCGCGTCATACAGGCGATTTTGCAGTTTTCAGAGTTTATGCAGATAAGAATGGAAAACCCGCAAGCTATTCCGATGAAAACATGCCTTACATGCCTAAAAAATTTGCTCGTATCTCCAATCAGGGCTACGCGGAAGGCGATTATGCCATGATTTTAGGATATCCGGGCACAACCGACCGCTATGCCACTTCATTTGCAATAAAAAACAGGGTAAAAAACGGTAATTCCGCCCGAATAGAAATGCGCGGTGTGAAGCAAGATGCATGGCGCAAATTCATGCTCGCCGATGAAGCAGTCAATATCGCTTATGCCGATAAGTACGCTAGAAGCTCTAACTATTGGAAAAACAGCATTGGGATGAATAATGCCATAAAAAAGCTGAATGTAATAGCAGAAAAGGAGAAACATGAGCAGGATTTTGAAAAATGGGTAAATAGAAACTCCGAAAGAAAAGCGAAATACGGTCATGTGCTTGCTGAACTAAAGAGCGATTATGAGCTAATCTCCGCAAATCAACACGCGATTGATTACCTGAGAGAATCATTATCAAACGGGATTGAACTGCCACGAATTGCAAATAACATCAGAAACAGCGTAAGTCCAAATTCGACTGTAGAATCAAACATGGAAAAAGCGGCCGCAATGTATAAAGATTACTATCCCGATGTGGATCAAAACGCTTTTGCCGCGTTGCTTGAAGCGTATAGAAACGCTGTAAGTGAAGCATACTTGCCCGAAACATATAAAACCATCGATAAAAAATTCAAAGGAAATTATGCTAATTTTGTTTCCGATTTATTCAGAAAATCTACTTTCACCACGAAAGAAAAATTAGCAAAATCACTAAAAAAGAAAAACTTCACATTTTCAAAAGACCCCGCTATCATTTTCTACACGGATATTCAGAAGAAAATGAGCGATTTGAGAACAAAAGAATATAATCAAGCGCTCGAGCGAATTGAAGCGAATAAAAAGCTTTATCAAAAAGGATTGATGGAATGGGCGGATGAGAAGAACTCAAAAATATATCCTGACGCCAATTTCTCCATGCGTCTGACATACGGTCAAATTCTCGGTTACAATCCGGCGGATGCCACAACCTACAATTACTATACGACCGCGAAGGGAATTTTAGAAAAAGAAGATCCTGCGAATCCCGAATTTATTGTTCCCGAAAATCTGAAATCTGAGATTGTACACAAGAATTTTGGTGAATATACTGATAAGAAAACGGGTGAAATGCACATTAACTTTATCAGCAACAATGACATAACAGGCGGAAATTCCGGCAGCCCGGTTTTCAACGCCAAAGGTGAAGTGCTTGGATTGGCATTTGACGGGAACTGGGAAGCAATGAGCGGCGATATTATTTTCGAGAACGAGTTGCAAAGAACAATCAATGTGGATGTACGCTACATGCTCTTTGTGATGGATAAGCTTGGCGGAGCTGAACGATTGATTAAGGAATTGACGATAAAATAAATGTTTGGATGTTCGTGCGTTCAATCGTTTTTGGAAGAGTTTTCAAAGTAGTTGACAGGGAAGCAGTATGACGCATTTACATTTGTAAACCAGCGCTTTGTAAATGAAAGTGCAAAAACTTCAATCTAAAACAAATTAAAAACAGATTACATTGATTATCTTTGTAGTCTGTTTTTTTTATACAATAACATGAGTGATAATCTGAAGGCAAAAACGCTAAACGCTGTCAAATGGTCGGCTGTTGACCGATTTGGGCAGCAAGCTATACAGCTAATTATCAGCATTCTACTAGCTAGATGGTTAGATGTTGATGTGTTTGGCTTAATAGCTATGCTGGCTGTGTTCAATGCTCTCTCCTTTGTATTGATTGACAGCGGATTTGGACAAGCTTTGGTAAGAAAAAAGTCCAACGACCCAAATGAACTCAGCACCATTTTCTTTTTCAATTTGAGTGTCGGGATTTTTTTATATTTATTGCTATTTTTCACCGCGCCTCACATCGCTGCCTATTACAACGAACCGCAACTTACACTCATCGCACGAGTCGTTTTTATTGCCATTCCGTTTAATTCGCTCTACCTCATTCCATTTGTGAAGTTAGGCATTGTACTCGATATCAAAAGCATTTCCAAAGTCAATATTCTTTCTACTGCTTTTAGTGGACTGATTGCCATTGCATTAGCTTTCGCGAATTACGGCGTTTGGGCTTTAGCATGGCAAACGGTTAGTTACCATTTTTTTAGAATTATCTTTTTCCACTATTTTGTAAAATGGAAACCGGTCCCGTTTTTTTCAATGACTTACATCAAAGAACATTGGAAATTCAGCATTAATCTGCTTGGAACGTCATCCTTAAACGCCATTTTCAATAATATTTTTACTTTTATTTTCGGAAAATTCTATTCCGCCACTGTTTTGGGTTACTACTATCAAGCCAATAAACAAGCTGAAACGGTCAATTTTACTTTTATTTCCATTCTCACCGGTTCGTCGTACAATGTTTTTTCGCAAATTCACGAAGATACCGAGCGACTTCGCCGCATTTTGAAAGAATTTATTCACAAAGTAGCCGTTATAGTTATTCCTGTTGGTTTTTTTCTGATTTTTAGTGCTGAGGATTTAATCGTTGTGTTGATAAAGGAAAAATGGCTGCCGGCCGTTCCGTATTTTCAAATTATCAATGCAGCGAATTTAGTTGCACCGCTTTATTTGCTTAATATCAATGCTTTGAATGCCAAAGGGTTGTCCAGAAAAACATTTGCAATTGAAATTTTCAAAAAAGCAATGATTGTAGCTTGCATTTTTCTTTTGGTAAAATTTGGAGGAATTGCAATGATTGCAGGATACGCAGCGGTTTGCTGGATTAGTTATTTTATCAGTATGCGCGAGGTAAAATTCTCGTTATCATACTATTGGAGCAATCAAATTAATGATATTTTGCCGGCATTTGGCGTTGGTTTGATTGTGGGAGCAGGATGTTTTTTGATAACTTCACTCAATTTATCACATCTGATTTCGTTGATAATAAAATCCATTTTAGCCGTAATTTTTTATTTTGCCGCTGTGCGGATTTTGTACAAGGATTTTTTCTATAAAAGTCTCGATTATGCCAAAAAATTCTTGAATAGAAAGTGAGAAAATGATTTATTTATTTACAACAAATTTCCCATACGGAAAAGGTGAAACTTTTCTGGAAACTGAGATTTCGTTCCTTTCCGACAAATCGGAAGTGACGATAATCCCGCTATTTATCTCAGGTGATAAAAGGGAAATACCTGTGAATGTGAGAGTTGCTAAGCCTCTTTTAAGTTTCAATCCCAAATCAAAAGGAAAATTGATTAAAGCCGGAATTTGTAATTTTTCACCACTATTTTTTGCATTTTCTGAGTTTTGTCGAAAAAAAGTTTTTCTATCCAACACAAAAATATGGAATTTCAGCACTTCATTGTTACTTTTCAGAGCAATTTTCAAGAATATCAAAATTAACTTTTCTGGAAACGATATTCTTTATTTTTATTGGGCGGACAAATCGGCTTTAATTTTACCATTTCTGAAAAAGAAAAATGCTTTCAAATCCGTTGTTCGTTTTCATGGAAGTGACCTCTACGAAGCTGCTAAAGGTGGTTATATTCCATTTCGTGAGCAAATTTTCAAAGCCATTGATACAGCCTGCCCTATCTCTGAAAATGGAGCAAATTATCTGCGTGAAAAATATAATAACAAAGCACCAAAAGAGATAATCGTTTCTCGATTGGGAGTTTTGAAACAAGGCGAAAATCCTGAAAATAATAGTGAGGTTTTTCATTTACTTAGCTGCTCAAATGTTATCCCATTAAAGCGTGTTCATCTGATTGCAAAAGTACTTCAACACATTGATTTTCAAATCAAATGGACACATATTGGAGATGGAGTTGGTTTTGAGAAATTGAAAAAAGAAGTTGAAAATTTACCAAAAAATGTAGAGGTAAATTTGCTTGGTTCTATGCCGAACGAAGATGTTATGCAATTTTACCGAGAAAATCCCATTGATTTATTTATCAATGTCAGCGAATCGGAAGGAATTCCGGTTTCGATGATGGAAGTGCTTTCATTTGGAATTCCAGCAATGGCAACAAATGTGGGTGGAGTGTCAGAAATTGTGGACCAGTATGTAGGCACTTTACTTGATAAAGATATTACATTACCTGATTTAGCTGATAAAATTAAGTGGTTTTATCAGTTACCCGATAAACAGAAATTCAGAGAAGCGGCTTATAAAAAATGGAATGACATGTATAATGCGGACAAAAACTATAAATTATTTGTAGAAATACTTTCAGAATTATAATCAACGCACTCCAAACCCACAAAACATTATCAATCATAATATTAAACATTCTAAATCAAACCGAAAAGTGCTTTCTTAAAAATGCCGAATCTGTTTTCTGAATTTTATATATCAATCGACTGAAAAACAAAGATTTACTTCCAAGTAGGAAAAATAGGGGGCGAGGATTGAGCATGGAAAGAAAGCGGGTACGCACCATTTTTGTATAATATTTGGTTGCCAGTTTTTTGTTGTGAAGGAAACAATCACGCATCACATTGCTATAAATCTGTGCTATTTCCTTTTTCACATTCAACTCAACTCCATATTTATCGGCAAAGTACAGTCTTATCTGAAGGGAATTAAGGTTGAATGCTATTATCTTCTCAATATCATCGGAATGACTTGCTGAATTTTTAAGCAACCGATAAGAAGAGGTAATCTCATCCATATATTTGATTTTCATCTTCTTAGAAAATTCCAACCACATCGGGTAGTCGGTCATCTTCAGTTGCATAGCCGTCAGTTCTTTTTCAAACCCACGAAATAAACTTCCTCTGAAAAGCACTGTCAGCGTAGCCAGACTGTATTTTTTTCTTAACAGCAGTTCAAACACTTCTCCACCGGTATTGTTTTCGGTATATTTCGGTTCAAACAACTCTAATTGTTTGCTGTTTTCATCTACAATCACATAATCTGTATGTATTAAGCCATAATCCGGATTATTTTCCAAGAAATCCACTTGCTTTTGCAACTTTAATTTATCTGTCCAAAAATCATCCCCTTCGCAAATAGCAATGTATTTTCCGGAACATTCTTTAAAGGTAGAAATAGAGTTTTTAATTACTCCCAGATTTTTCTCTGGCAAAATAAGGTTAATTTTATCAGGATATTTTTCTTTGTATTCCTTACAAATAGCTCGGGTGTTGTCAGTACTGCAATCCTCGCTGATAATCAATTCATATATGAAGTCTGTCTGCTGCATCACTACTCCTTCTATAGCCTGAGCTATGAATTTTTCGTGATTGTAGGTAATCATGCATACCGAGACCGTTATAGAATTATTTTCAGCCATTATTTTCCGATAAATTTCAATAATCCTTTACTTCGCTCTTTCTTCCATTCCGCAGGAATTCCGGCAAAAATCCCCCAATCCGTCAATGATTTATTTATCAGCGACATCGCTCCAACTGCCACTCCTTCACCAATTGTTAAGTTTGGCAGGACAACCGAGGAAGCTCCGATTTGGGTGTATTTTTTTATCAGAACTTTCCCACCCGTGACATTCGTAAATTCTTTTTCCACCATCGGCGATATCAGAAAATCACCCGAAAAGTCATCCGAAGCAGAAAATACCGTGCAACGAGGAGAAAGTCCGGTATAATCCTGTAGTTCAATCCCATTCCTACCATATAAAGCACAAAAAGCACTTACATGAATATGTGAACCTAACGTAATACTTCCTGATAAAATGCAAAAATCATCAATCCTCACCGAATCACCTATACTGATTTTTTCAACCCCATAAAAAGATGCTTTTTTACTAATCAACACATTCCGGCCTATCTTTTTAAAACCTAAATATTGTAATTCTTCTTGTGTATAAAACGAGTTCATTTTTTTATAATTGAGGAAATGGTTTTAACTTCGTCAAGCGATAAATCAACGTAAATAGGCAAACAAAGTATCTGATTTGCAGCCCGGTTTGCAATGAGCAAATTCTCTTTAGATGCCGACGGTAATTGGCTGTAGGGCGAAAAATTACTTATCAGCGGATAGAAATAACGACGTCCGTTGATTCCAAAAGTTTTCAGTTTTTCATACAGTTGGTCGCGACTTATTCCGTACTCATCTTCATCTACCAAAATAGGAAAATAAGAATATCCGTGCGTAACACCTTTCATATCTTCCATGTAGCTGATTCCCTTGATGTCTTTCAACAACTCACGATATAGCAAAGTTATCTCTTTTCGGCTCTCTATAAAAGCATCTACGTATTTTAATTGAAGTAAGCCGTAAGCAGCTTGTACTTCATTAAGTTTGGCGTTAATTCCCGGTTCTTCCACCACTGTTTCTCCCCGAAATCCAAAATTTTTCAGGTTATCAATATGGTGTTTCATCTCGGCTGAATGGCAAATGATTGCTCCACCCTCTATGGTGCTGAAAACTTTCGTGGCATGAAAACTAAGTACAGACAAATCGCCCTGATTCAAGATGGAGACACCGTCCTTTTTCACACCAAATGCATGTGCCGCATCATAAATGACTTTAAGTCCGTGCTTCTTAGCAATTCTGTTAATTTTCTCTACTTGACAAGGATTTCCATACACATGTACAGGCATTATGGCAGTCGTTTGAGGTGTGATAGCCGCCTCTATTTTTGCCGGGTCCAAACTCAGGTATTCAGGCTCTATATCAATAAAAACCGGTTGGATTTTATTCCACCAAAGCGAGTGAGAGGTGGCCACAAAACTAAAAGGAGTAGTAATTACTTCACCGTGGATATTGAGTGCCTGCAATGCTGAAATCAAGGCCAGCGTTCCGTTGGAGAACAGCGAAATATATTTCACGCCCAAATAATCTGCTAATTCACGCTCCAACTGCTGATGAAGTTGACCGTTATTAGTCAGCCATTTATTCTTCCAAATTTGTTCCAAATAAGGGATAAACTCCTCCAACGGCGGAAGAAAAGGTTGAGTTACATTAATTTCTTTTTGCATATTAATTTATCCAAATGAGTCAGATTTTCTTAATCAAATTCATTTTTCAGCCTGAAATGAATAACTTTTTTATCCACCCGGTTTTCAATCATTTTTTTATCATCATCACTCCACTTAGCAATCAGTTTTCTCTCGATAAAAAATGGTCTTATCATATCTTGGTCTTCCGCGTTCAAGTTTTTTAACGAATTATTTGTCACCTCCACGGTTTTCTCTTTCGGATTGAAATTAAACTCTACAAAGCTTGTTTTGATAAAACTATCAATAAATTTCTTTTCATCAGTTGTAGAGTTTGGTTTCGTCCATGAATAAATATCAAACTTCGGAAAATCCACTCTCACTTCTTTCCATTCCTTATCAAAAAACTTGATATAAGAACTGCAGATCGGCGCACAAACCGTATTGATAATTCCAATTACCGTGTCATTATTCTGGCTAAGCAGTTGCATTTCAAATCGGGAGCTTTTGGTTGTTTGTACTCGGATATGCTGATAGACAGTATCCAATGAAAGTAATTTTACTTGTGTTCCAAAAAGGTTTTGCACCGTATCTTTACCCGATTTCTTGAAATTTTCCACCAATTCTACCCGGTATGAACTCCCAAAAGTGGGCATAAGCACCGATGGCATATCGATGAAATAGTCGGTGATATTTTTGGAACTTATCGAAACGCTAATCAGCAAAAAAGTGAAAAGAAAGAATATTGTTTTTCTCATATTATTATTGTATCACCAACTTTACGAATAGTCGAAGACTTTCGGAATAAATGGAAATGATTAAAAATTCTCAACAACAACTTTACGAATAGTCGAAGACTTTCGGAATAGTTGGAAAAGCTAATCTTGACTACTCAACAACGTCAACACACTGTCATTCAGATTAATGGGGATTCGGCTGAATGCCGAGTCATTCACTTCTATCCGTTGGATTTTTCTCGCGGAATCAAACGTAATAAATGGTTTTTCTACATAAAGAGTATCCTTTTTTTGAATTGTAAATTCACTCACAGGCGAGTCATTGTCTTCCTTTTCCTCTTTCTTGAAAATTTCCATATAGTTCCTCCACAATTCCCTCCAAGTGTTGAAGTTTTCTTTGTACATAATACCCACACCTTGAATAAACGGTGCCGCTCGGAGCGAGTAGCGGTCAACCGTGTGATTAAAGGCCTTCAGCCGCCATTTTGAATTTTCTGTAAGCAAATATTCAATATCCAAATCGCCAATAATTTTGTTTTTCGCAAAGTTATCATCCCTGTAACCGATGTTTCCGTTAATAAATATCCGATTATTTGGTTGGAAATTGACCGCTCCTTCCCATTCATAGGTTTGCATATCTCCGTACCCGGTATTTCTCCAGTTGAAACCAAGGGACAAATTACTTGAAAACTGTGACAACCAACGATTTATCTGCCCAATTCCTGTGCTTGAGAGTAGTGATGAAATTGCTGTTCCAAAGCTGTTTACGCCTGTTGCGGCTGTTCGATTATAGTCAGGTGTGTAAAACTTACCAAAAAGCAGCAAGTAAACTGTCTGTCGGTTTAACATTTCTTGGGTATTCATCAAGTTTTTCACCTGCATTTTCAGCGTTTCATCACTCGATGGCAGATTCACTTCAAAACCGATATTGGGTTGCATAAGATCCTCTGTTAAGTTAATCACTACCTCTACGGGCACACTTGTCCGGTCAGTTGATGAGAGCACATCGCTCGACATTAAATCATAGAGTGAAGCAGTCAGCGAATGAACAGCTCGTATATCCAAGCGTGCTCTCTCCGGATTTCCTGACCAGGTAATATTGCTGCCTTGCTCAATTCGGAACTGCTTTCGTATCAAGTTTTGAAGAGTAAACAAGAAATTTCCGCGTTCGATCGTATAGCCTCCATATAATTTCAGACCGACATTTTGATCATATTCTAACCTTAAATTTCCGCTTCCGTTCGCAGAAATCATATCACCCGACTGCGGATCAATTATCAAGTGAATGTCTGCCTCAGGATTCACATCTAACAGTAAAGTGATAGATACATTCGCTTTGGGTTTGTCCGGGATGGAAACTGTAGTTTGAGTCGTATCATTTCTGTTCACGAAAGTAACAAAATCATTGTCGTTGATCATTTCAGTCCCGCCAACTGAAATATACATTTTGGTTTTAGGTTGTGATGTAGCGACTACGTCAATATTGGAAACACTTTCATTACCAAAAATATGAACATTACCGGTCGCGTAAGCTTTTCCATAAAAGACATCATTGTGTACCGGTTTTGTATTTAATGCCATCATGTTTCTGGCATTGATTTTCACATCATATTTCATATTCATAAATGAACCATCGTGAGTAATCAAGCCATCCAATCGGCCTTGATTTTTATCTTCATCAAATACCGTAATATCTTTTAATCGAATACTCTCACGCGTCAAATAGATACTATCTCTGAACGAGTATGTCGTGTTCAGCACCCCAACAGTCAAACTCGCATCTTCTACGAAAACGGCACCTTCGAATCCGATGTTATTGGTTTTTCCAAACATCCGAACTGTTCCGGTGGCTTTCGCATTCAGATCTTGCACGATTGTTCTTAAATACCTTTGCAAGAAACTGACATTCAACTTATTGGCATCATAAATCAAATCTATCGAATCATTTTTCAAAGAATAAAATCCATTTGCAAGCGCTACGGTATCATTGCCTTCCAGAAAAGTCCCGGAAATAAGCATTTCGCTGTTTCGGTTATCCCAACCGCTGTAAATGTATGCATCTCCAATCGGCTCTTCGTTCAAAAAGGCATTTTTTAAAAACAGATTTGCTTCGAAAACCGGTTGTTTTAAAATTCCGTAAAGACTTGCTGTTCCGGTAGTTCGGCCATTGATTGAGATCGGTCTTAAATTCAGCAACCCCATTATAAAACCTAAATCGATGTCATTCATTTCTACTTGCACCAAGTCTGTTTCATTTTTTGAAACTACTCCATCGACAATAATAAATTGCTCTTTGTTTTGAACTCTGAAATTTCGAATGTCCAATGTAGTATCCGGATTGATTGCAATTTGTGAAGAATGGACATCCCAAATCGAGTCAAAAAGAATCATTTGTGTAGGCAAAAAAGTCATCAAAGCTGAAGTCAGGTTGTTTTCCTTCGTAAATTTAGTAATGAACTGCAATTCACCTGCGTTCACTACAGAGTCTCGGTTTTGCCACTCAAATTGGGTGTAAAGCGAGTCATTTATAGCGTTAGCTTTGATGTCAAAATCCAACAACGAGCTTTTTTGGATATAATGCCCAGAAGCAAGTAAATTCAAACGATTCCCCTCATTATCCACATTTATCACAATGTCCTGAATCGTTCTTTTTCCAAAAGAGAGAAAAGGTGTAGCCAGATCAAAGTTCATTTCTTGATCGGCTTCATCCAAATGACCGCTCACAGTTGTTATTCCATCTAATGAAAAAGGTAGTTCGAGTACATCAGAAATCATTTTTGTATCACTAATCACAAGATTAATGTCAATATGATTTCCTCCGACTTCTTTGATTTGACTTTTCACAATATTCTTACCCGAGAGCGCCGGAAGGTAGGTGTGCACAATGGTTGCTGCAATGCTCGGAATGGCACTATACTTAAATTCTCCATCGAAATATCCGTTAATCAGGTCGGACGTAATGGTAAAATTAGAACTTCCATTCTCCACTTTTGACTCAAAAAGGAGACTTTCCATAGCAAGTTCTTTTCCTTTATTGTAGAAATAAATACTGTCCAAAAGCAAATATCCGTTCAAATTATCTAATGAATTTCCAATCATATTGGTGTTTCCTCTGAAAGATAACGAGGAATCCTCATATTTCGAGGTCAACTTAAGCGCGTGTATATCAACATTTTCGACAAGCAAGTCAAAGTTAAACACTGGAAGCTTCTGTGATAAATCGACTATTCCGTTAAAATCAGCGACTAAATTAGGATCATTTATTTGTAATTTTCCATCAAAACCCGATCCGTCGTAATTTCCATCTAATTTAATGTTTTGATAGGTATATTTATTCAGGTAAATTTCGGGAATCGTTCCGGAAATTGATCCTTTCAGACTACGGTTGTGTAACTTTGAACCATTGGTGTTAATTTTAAAAGCCACCTTGCCTAATGTATTGTTTGCCAACAATCTACCTAACTGAAAACTATTGGACTGTACCGTTCCGTTATAACGAATATCCTGCATATTATTCTCCAAAGAAAGCAGAATATCGGTATTTAAATTGCCAACATCAGTATTTATGTTTCCATAGGCAACCAAATTATTGAAAAAACCGGAGATATTTCCCGAATATCTAATCGTACCAAGCCGTGCCAGTTCTTTTGGCAATATGAAAGGTTTTTTTGAAATATGAGAGATAAAATCCTGGGTTTCAGCTCTATTTAATCTAAAGTCTTTAATATCGGCATAAATAAAAGTCTCATCAAAATCCGGAATTCCGTTTAAATCCACATTCGCTCTCAATTGAAATGAATTTCTATATTTCAACTCCAGATCATTGATTCTAAAGCTTGAAATCCGTCCGGAAATTTTGGCTTTCACATCTACAGGATCTATCAACCCGGAAAAATTTGGTACGAAAGCTGACAAGTCTTTTAGCGCCACTTTGGAAGGTTTGAGGTTAGCTTGCCAGCGCACTTTATTGATAACATCCTGAAAGTTTGAAAGGCTGTCATAGCTCATTCGTACAGAATCCATCGCTATCATCGAATTGGGAAGTTTTAAGTTTAGATACGGAAAGCTAAACTCCGTTTTGAATCCTCTGATTTCAGTTTTCAACTGCTCAATTGTAAGTCCCGATTTTTCTTTCGTACTGAAGGAGTGAATGGTGGCTGCAAGAGAATCTCCTCGGAAATGATCAACCGTAATATCAGCATTTATATTACTGAATACCATACGGTTACCATCAAATCTATTCTGTTCTTCTTTTGCCGTTTTTTTAAGTGAAAAGATCTTAAAACCGGAATTGGTAAGTTTGAAGTCTTTGAAGTTGAATTCAACCGGTGAGGGCTTTGGTTCTTTTTTTGGCTTTTTGAAGGCTTGAATAATAAAATCAAGATTGCTGACACCGTTAGAATCAACAACCAAACTTCCGTTCAGACCATCTAAAGTTAGCTTATTAAAGGTAAATTTTTTCTTAAAAAAACCCCAGAAATTGAAATCAGCATATGCTTTGTCAACGAAAAGAAGCGTGTCATTTTTCTGGTCTTCTATGTATAAGTCTTCGAATTTAAACGTATTGAAAAGCCTATAATCTATTTCTCCAACTTCAACCTTGGTTTCCAATTTTTCGGATAGTTCAGTAGTTAATCTATCGGCAATAAGATTTTGAAACTTACTATTGTTGAGCAAGAAAAGCAACACACCACACAAAACTATCAAGCCGAGTAGTGCAAAAATGAATATATTGAGTATTTTTTTGATAGAAAAGTCGATTTAATATACAAAAGTAACTATTTTTTTGCTATTAAAGTATTGAAAGGAATAGATTAGTTCGTACTTTTGTAACGATTTAGAAAAATTGAGCAAAAACCAAACCACTTTTATCGGTGTAGTAACATTTTTTTTGATATTATTCTTATCAACTCGTTTATCCGTTTATTCATTTTAAAACAAAACTTGCTTTTGCTCGTTTAAAATCAGGAAAATAAAACAATAGAATCAAAATTTCCCTTTCGTAGTCTTTTTCTTAGGCTTAGTTAAAGGGGATTGAAAGTATGCAAAAAGACATTACAATATTAGGTATAGAATCATCTTGCGATGACACTTCTGCTGCAGTCATTCGTCATGGTGTGGTGCTTTCCAACATAATTGCCGGTCAAAAAGTACACGAAAAGTACGGCGGTGTTGTCCCTGAGCTTGCTTCGCGTGCGCATCAGCAAAACATTATCCCGGTTGTACATCAGGCATTAAAAGAAGCGGGGATTGACAAAAAAGAACTAACCGCCATAGCGTTTACTCGAGGACCGGGATTGCTGGGATCATTATTAGTCGGCACTTCGTTCGCCAAAGGTTTTGCTCAAGCCCTAAAAATCCCTTTGGTAGAAGTAAATCACCTGCAAGCACACGTTTTGGCTCATTTTATAAGTCAAGGTAAAGAAGATGAAAAATTTCCGAAATTCCCATTTTTGTGTTTGTTGGTTTCGGGCGGAAATTCTCAAATTGTCCTTGTAAGAGATTATCTGGACATGGAAATAATCGGTCAGACCATCGATGATGCAGCCGGAGAAGCGTTTGATAAGTGTGCGAAAATAATCGGACTTCCCTACCCGGGAGGGCCGCACGTGGATCGTCTGGCAAAAGAAGGAAACACACACGCGTTCAAATTGAGCAAACCGAATATCGAAGGGTACAATTACAGTTTCAGCGGATTAAAAACCTCATTTTTATATCTTTTGCGCGATAAAATCAAAGAAAACCCTAACTTTGTAGAAGAAAATTTGAATGATTTGTGTGCCAGTTTGCAATTCACGGTGATTGAAATATTAATGGACAAACTGCGAAAAGCTGCTGAAGAGACCGGAATCAAACAAGTTGCCGTTGCAGGTGGTGTTTCAGCAAATTCTGCCTTGAGACAAGCATTTTACGAACATGCTGAAAAATTTGGCTGGGAAGTCTATATTCCGCCCTTCTCTTTCACAACAGATAATGCCGCCATGATAGCGATGACGGGATATTTTAAGTATTTGAATCGAGAGTTTTGCGGATTGGATATGACACCTTTTGCGAGAGTAGGCAATTCTAATTTCAAGAACGAAGCAAGACAAAAAGCTTGATTTAACACGATAAAACCGATACGAATAAGATGGTCGTTAAACACACAAGGGAATGATTATTTTATCGTCAAAAATTCCAGCTGACCTTGATGTCAAGATAAAACAAACGATATACAGATGAAATTACCTGATAATGAGAATAAGGAGGTGAAAAGAACCTCGATTAAATCGTTTATCAAAAACGATGGTTCGGGGATTGTCTATTTTATCATCATTCTATTAGTTTCTCATTTTTTCTGGAAGTTTTTTGTGCAAGGCGATGAAAATGGAGACCAAGTAACTTTTTTTGGTTTAGACATTTCACAACCATTTATTTACATGGCTGAACATATCGCCATTTTCTCGCATAAAATTTTGAATTTCCTTGGTTTTGAAACAACGCTGCATCCAAATAACGTAGTCCGCCATAATGTAAGCAGAAACGCGGTATGTATAATCTGGGGTTGTACAGGAATCAAACAGGCCTACATATATTTTTGTATAATCGCTTTCTACAAAGGTTCCTGGAAACATAAAGCGTGGTATATTCCGGTCGGGTTTGTATTTGTATATCTGTTTAATCTTTTCAGAATCGTCTTTATCACGGGGATTATTGACAAACATCCCACTCAGTTTGAATTCTGGCATGAGCATGTTTTGAAGTATGCTTTTTACGCGTTGATTTTCCTTCTTTGGGTGGTTTGGAATGAGAAATTTGTCGGAAAACCTCTACTCACTGACGGAGAATAAAGTAGAAAAGCAGGGTGGTTAGTCGGAGTAATAGGTAGCGCTGTTACAACTATTCCAAAGGTCCGCGAACATTCGGGAAGTTGACTTTTCAACTTTTGAAGCGGTTGGACTGTGTCCGGCTTTTGACGGAAACCCTTAAAAAATTTGAAATTAAGAAAAACTTGACACCACGGGTGAATAGGGTATTTGAAAGTTTGAACTTTCTCTAAAATTCCTTTGCTTGCTCACCGTTCAGTAACCTGACAGCATTTGCCGCCAAAGCACCCATTTCATCTTCCCCCGGCAACACAAATACTTGAGCATATGGCTTAATCATCTGTTTTATCATGTTCACGATATAGTCACTGAATGCGACACCACCTGTCAAAATCACTCCATCCACTTCACCCCGAAGTACAACCAACATAGATCCAATCTCTTTGCTAATGGAATAGGCGAGCGCGTGGAGAAGTTGAGCTGTCTTCTTATCGCCTCCTTCCGCTTTTTTCACTAATTCCTGTACATCATTGGATCCAAGGTGGGCAGTCAATCCACCTTTTCCGGCCAATTTTCTAAGAATTTCTGTTTCGGTATGTTTTCCTGAAAAACACAACTTCACCAATAATCCCGCGTCAATCGTACCTGAACGTTCAGGTGAAATCGGCCCATACCCATCCAACCCTTGATTTACATCCACTACACGCCCCTTTTTATGAGCAGCAACAGAAACTCCACCTCCTAAATGAGCAATAACTAAGTTCATTTCTTCATACTTCTTCCCTGCTTTGGATGCATGAAACCGACCCGCGGCCTTATGATTCAAAGCATGAAAAATAGAATGACGAGGTATCTCCGGCATTCCGCTGATTCTGGCTACTTCTTCCATTTCATCTACAGAAACCGGATCGGCTATGTATGCCTTGCAACCGGGAATTTGACGCGCTATTTTATCAGCCAAAAATGCCCCAAGATTACTGGCATGTTCTCCTCTTTCGGCTTGTCGAAGTGTTGAGAGCATCTTCTCATTCACTTCATAAATTCCGGACTCTACAGGTGGAAGCATACCACCACGTCCCATTACGACAGAGAAATCCATCGGTATGTTTCTTTCTTCTAATGAACTAACTATCAGTGCATACCTAAAATCAAACTGATCGATAACGTGCGGGAAATGCATCAATTCATCGACAGAATGATGAACAGAAAAAAGTTCGATTTGAGCGCTGGCTTCGTAAACAGCGATTTTCGTAGAGGTAGAGCCGGGGTTGATTACAAGGATTTTGGACATAACAGAGAATTATTTTTAACAAAGATACACGATTTCGTAGAAATACTACTTAAGAAACTAACAAATAATTTAATTGATTATCCGCATTCCGTCCTAAAAAATTTGCGATATATTTTTCCTGCGAAATTTGAATATTTATAGAAACTAAAAACGACTTCACGGTAAAAAACAACGAATTGATTATGCTAATCCTCTAATTTTCTCTATTTTAGCGCATATTTCAACGAAGAAACTTTATAGCTTACCTTGTGTTAAATATCGGAACAAATCGAGTTTTGTGTATAAACAAACGGCAAGTTAGATTCGAGAAACATGATTACTACAATTAAATACTTACTTATCTTTTTTCTCATTCAATCTTGTTATTTTTTCAAAAAAACTGTTAACACATTCCCCGAAAAATGAACATTTTGTTATTTTTGTAATGATAGAATTAATTTTCACACACCTATCAAATCCTCAATAACACGTATAAAACGCTGTCCTTAAGTCTTTTACAAATCTCTATATTATTTAATTCGAATGGTTTTGCTGTTAATATTAAATATTAATGGGAAGTCATTCAATACACTTACTTATTTTTATGACAAATCAATTAAAAGCCTACTCACTACACAATTACAAAACTATTCCGCAAATCTCCAAACTTTCTGATGAAATGTTAGAGGCAATCGAGGTGGTAGGTCGCGTACTTCCTTTCAAAACAAATAATTACGTAGTAAATGAACTTATCAACTGGGACAACATCGAGTCCGACCCTATGTTTACATTGACATTTCCGCGTCGTGAAATGTTGGAAAAAAGGCATTACAACGCTGTAAAAAAGTTAATCGATGAGAATGCCGAGAAAGCAGTTCTCGATAAAAAAATCCACGAAATACGGATGGAGCTTAACCCGAATCCTGCCGGACAAGAACATAACGTACCTGAAATGAATGACATAAAACTGAGAGGGGTTCAGCACAAATACACCGAAACGGTACTTTTCTTTCCGAGTCAAGGACAAACATGTCATGCTTACTGTTCGTTTTGCTTCCGTTGGCCACAGTTTTCGGGTATGTCAGGCTTTAAATTTGCAATGAAAGAAGCTGATTTATTAAGAAAATATTTGTTACGAAATAAAAAGGCCACAGACCTGCTTTTCACCGGAGGTGACCCGATGACAATGAGTGCCAAGCTATTAGCAAATTATATAGAACCACTCCTTGAACCTGAATTTGACCATATTCGCTCCATTCGGATTGGAACAAAATCACTTTCGTATTGGCCGTATCGATTCTTGACTGACAGCGACAGCTCGGAAATTATCCAACTATTTGAAAAAGTCATTTTGGCTGGTAAGAATTTGGCAATTCAAGCACACTTTAATCACCCGGTAGAACTCGAAACTGACGCTGTAAAAAATGCGATATCACGGATTCGCGCTACCGGAGCACAAATCCGCACGCAATCGCCATTACTAAAAAACATCAATGATAAACCCGATCTTTGGGCGGATATGTGGAGAAAGCAAGTCGATTTAGGATGTATCCCTTACTATATGTTTGTAGCGAGAGACACCGGTTCAAAACGCTATTTCGAAGTTCCGCTTGATAAATGTTGGGAGATTTTCCGTAAAGCTTATCGTCAAGTCAGCGGACTTTGCAGGACTGTGAGAGGACCGAGCATGAGTTGTGATCCGGGAAAAGTACAAGTACTTGGAGTTCAAGAAATAAACAACGAGAAAATTTTCATTTTACGATTCTTGCAAGGTAGAAAAGCAGAATGGGTAGGCAGACCTTTCTTTGCAAAATATAACCCGAAAGCGACATGGATAGATGATTTGGAACCTGCTTTTGGCGAAGAAAAATTCTTTTTTGAAAACGGTTTTAAGCTTAAGGGAAATACAAAAGAATTGAGGTTTGAGTAGGCTTATATTCGCTATTCTCCTTGATTCTGAATATGCAACACTCGTTGTGGAAAAGGGATAATTATATTGTTTTCGTTGAATAATCGATTGATACGCTTCCTGATATCACTTTTAATATTTTCTACCCGAAACACATTGTCACACCAAAAATATACAGTAAAATCAAGTGAGGAATTTCCAAAATCTTTAAAACGAACAAAAGGCTCCGGCATTTCAGCAATGCCCGGAGTCTCTTTGCATGATTGAAGTAAAAGCTGATTCACTTTTTCAATGTCTGATGAATAATCTACTCCTACAGATACTTCAAAACGGGAAATGGATCTATTGTGAGTCCAGTTAATCAGCTTATTTTGGGTGATAATTTTATTTGGAAGCAGAATGTATTTATCATCTCGCGTGAGTACCAACGTGGTTCTTAAATTAATCTCTTCAACTTTACAAACCAGTCCATCTACATCTATTACATCATTCACTTTGATGGAGGAATCCAACAATAGAATAATGCCTGAAACAAAGTCCGCGAATAAATTTTGAAGCCCCAGACCAATTCCCACCAAAAGTGCAGCCGAACCTGCGAGCACAAACTTCAACTGAAAACCTAACAGATTCAAACAAATAGCAAAAGCAATCACATAAACGCTGTATTTTGTTAGGTTATTTAAGGAGTATTTTTTACCCTCATCAAGCCTTTTGGAGGAATAAATTGCCCTTTTTATCAAAAAAAGGACAATAAACGCAACGAATACGACAAGAATTATCCCAAGCAATTCAATAACTTGAAATTGATTGCCACTCCCAAGTGTTAATAACGGATAACTTAAAAATTCATTGATAGAAAACTTTTCCATGGGAATATCATTTTTTAATAATACGTATGCTTATCAGGGCACTAAAAAAAAGTTGTGATGACACAGTAATGAAGATACCAAATTCTATCCGATCCGCTTGCTTGGTGATAAGCATATTGTTGTCAAAATCATTATCAAAAAAGTTTAGTTTGCATAACAAACTAAAATCTTAATACCTTAATTTTAACACGATATTGCCTAAATCTTTAATTTCATCTTGAGTTGTAAACACTACTCTTCCTTTTTTAGAAAGAACGTTCCAGGCAATATCACTCGTAATATCATCTATCACATCCTTTCCGGCAGATTCGTCTGTCAACTTAAATGAACGTTCACCTGCTTTCATAATTACTGACTGGCTGAAATTCTGGTGTACGATAAGCAAGTCACCCCTACCCTCCAATGAAGCTCTGTAAATTTCCTGCAAATCTGTGAGTACTTTTCTTTGATTGATTGCCTTTTTCATCTCCTCTATTGCCTCTCTTCTCTCTGACTGCAACTTCTCTAACATCACATTCCAGGCTTGATCTGCAAGGGCATGCTGTGAAGTTTCGTTATAATTAACATTCCGAAAACCGACATATACGTTTGGTCTGTCGGCAACTTCCAACAATTTAGTATAGTTATCTTCCGTAGCTATAACAACACATGGCAAATCAAGATCATTTGCAACTTTTAATAATGCTTTATCTACCTTATTCAAATACTCTTTTGTTAAATCGTCCACTAACTTGGGGTTACTTGCCTCTTTTTTGCTGGTTACATAATGCGGAGTTTCAGAAATGGGGAAATCGGTGTTTTTTATCTCTTCTTCAATACCGTCATTCAAAGCCAGATAGAGCTGAGAACCACCTTTGGATACAAATAAAATTAAATATTCAGTTACTCGATTAAATTTCTTAATCAAATGCCTGATGTTAAAACTCCCTGTAACCTGAACACTGTTTTGCGAAATATTCCAGGGAGACCGGATAAACTCTTCTGTTTCGTTTGAAAGAAAGATATGCAAGCTCTCCAAATTGTAACGCATGTCTATCTTAGATGGGATGGTCTGTATCTTTTCGAGCAGTGAAGCAATTTCTCTTTTGCCATATTCTGCGAGCAATCGTTTTTCGGCTTCACTCAATAGATTTTTTAGTAAAATCTCATCATGTGAAGTTTTGTCAAGTGTCCGGTGTGTTTTTAAGGAAATTGTTACGCAAGGCGAAGTTCTTTCTAAAGCTAATTTTTCTAATTTTTGTTTGATTGTCATTGGCTTGAATTTTATTACATTAATTTCTAAGGTCTGCTGAAAAACAAATCGCATCGCATTGATATTGAATCAGCTATATTATTATTTTAATCGAAATAAGCGNNTGGAAAAACAAATCGATAATTCGTTCGATTTCAGCAAACCTTGCTTATAATTTCTAATAAATAGAACAATTTAAATTGAAACAAACAAATTTTCACATACTTTTTATTCTTTATTTCAATACATTTTAACTTATTTTAATTCGTTAAATATAATTTCAATCTATTTTGTTTTATTCAAAATAGATTTTTACTTTATCATTTTTGAGCCTTGATCTTGTCCAGTTAATAATCTTATTTCTGTCATTTCTATAGATGGGCAAACTTGAACCGTAGATGACAATCGGAGTTTTTACAGTATCCGGATGGATATACGTAATGGAGTAGGAACAAGATGTAATTTGAGGGTAAAACTCTTTCAATTCACTTAATATAGCGCTCCCCTTTAGATTAACATCTTTTATGCTATCAAGCTGAGCCCGTGCTTGTTGCAAGTTATATCGAGTTACATTCAGTTGATTGTTTAATATCTCGGTTTCTGACTGCATTTTTTGAGTTTCCTGACGGAATATGCTTTCATCTGATCCACTCAAAATGCTGAGTTTCGCGGTATCAATTTTCAAGTTCAAAGCTTGTTTCTTTATTTCCATCTTGATAGAATCTGAAATACCATATCCGGAGTAAATAAGCTGAATACTTTTATTGTTTGCATTCACTCGACTTTCAAGCAAGTACGATTTTTCCTGTACCGAAACCTGGTCAACAAGTTGCTTGGCATTATCTAAGAAATTTTCATTCTGAACCAACTGATAGCCAAAATAGATACTTGGAATAGCTGTTATCACCAAGATAGCCGTGATATAATGATTTACCTTTTTAGCTCGTTCACTATCCACCATATGACGAATAGGAAATTTCAAAACCTGCGAAACAATCAAAGCAGCCACAGCAATAAAAACCGTATTGATAGTAAAAAGATACAACGCTCCGAAAAAGAATGTAGGTTGAAGCGTGGCAAGTCCGTATCCTGCCGTACAAATCGGCGGCATCAGAGCCGTAGCAATAGCCACACCGGGGATAACATTCCCTTTCAATTTGCTGCTCAAGGCAAGCATGCCGGCAACACCTCCAAACAGAGCGATAAACACATCGTAAATTGTAGGGCTTGTGCGAGCGAGCAATTCAGAATGAGCAGAGTTGACCGGTGAAATAAAGAAGTAAAGCGCCGAAGTAAGCAAACTAACTAATACAGCAAAACTGAAATTTTTAATCGCTTTCTTGAACAAAGTGAAATCATAAGTAGCTAAGCTATAACCCATTCCGTTGATTGGTCCCATTAGTGGTGAGATTAACATGGCTCCAATGATAACAGCTGTAGAGTTCATATTCAGCCCAACTGATGCAACTAAAATAGCGCTTATCAGTACCCACAGATTCGTTCCTTTAAAAACAACGCCTTTTTCAACTTCGTTGTGGATGGTTTCAAAGTCTTCCCGCTCATCCATCATGTTAAAATAGCTCAGGTAAGTCAATATTCTTTCTTTCATCGCTCTTTGGATTTATTAGTTTGTAAATATAATTCTACAAAGATAAAAAAATCTGTAAAAGCAAAAAAAACGGAGCGACGATAATCGCTCCGTTAGGTATAATTGAATTCATTTAAGCTACTTTCCCGGTCTCCAACGCTTGAAAATGCTTGCGGTTTTGGGAAAAATTCCGTTTTGTGTATTTCTCACATCTTCTGTTACATAAAACGCGTCTTTGTCAAAGCTATTAATCACATTTTCAACATTTTTTATCTGATTCCTGTCCAGCACTATTTCGATTACATCTACTTTGCCGATGGAACCTTCTCCATGTACCAAAGTCGCTCCAAAACCATTTTCATTGAGTTTTTTCACAAGCGTACTACCATTTTCCTGTGTATAAACGCGGTAGAGCAAAACACCGAATGCTAATTTACTTTCAATCAGCATGCCCACATAAGTGCCTGTGGCATAACCACCTGCATATGAAAGATAAGCTATCAGGTCATTGGCGCGGGCAAGAATCTGTGATATGATGACTATCCAGATAAACACCTCAAAAAAACCGATAACCGGTGCAATTCCCCTTTTACCTTTGGAGACAAATATAATCCGAAGTGTACCTAAAGTCACATCAAAAATCCTTCCTAAGAAAATGAAGAAAGGAAGTAAATACGGATACTGATCAAGGAATGAAAACATAATATTATTTTTATCGTTACCCCACTTTAAAAAATTAAATGGTTTATAGAGTTTCTATGACTTAGTTTATTATTGCTCTTACATTTAGTGAATTGTTGATATTTTATAATGTCGATGAATACGAACACCATAGCATTCTGTCTTATATAATCTCTAATATATCCGAGTATTTTTACAATACATTTTATTGAGAATTTTGAAACAGAGCTTATTTTAAGAACAATGCCTAAAGCCGGTCAATCTCGCATCGCTGAGGCTAAATGTTCAGTTTTCTCATCAACGTCAATCCATCTCTCACTGGCAACAAGACTTTTTCAACCCGCTTATCTGCTTTTATCATGTCATTGAAACGGATTATCTCAACGGTTTGTTTATCGTGTTCATCTACTTTTTCTACCACCTTGCCACCCCATAACGTATTGTCAACTAAAATATATCCGCCATCATTCAGAATAGGCAACACAGCTTCATAGTAATCAATATAGTAGTTTTTATCAGCATCGATAAAAATCAGGTCATACTTCTTTTTTAAGGTAGGGATTATCTCCAGCGCATCACCTATATGTAGAAAAATTTTATCAGCAAAGGGAGATTTACGTATATTTGAAAGGATAATATCCTCCAACTCATCGTCGATTTCAATCGTATCCAACGTTCCATCCGCTGCCAGTCCTTCTGCAAAACTAAGTGCCGAATAACCGGTAAAAGTTCCTGTTTCAAGAATGTTTTTGGGTTGGATCATTTTTGAAAACATACTCAATACTCGTCCCTGAAAGTGACCCGAACACATACGAGGGTTAATCTGCTTCACCCAGGTTTCCCGATTTATCTCTGCTAAATAATCGGGCTCGTCATCCGAATGCAATGATATATATTCTTCTATTGTCATGCTATTGTGTACTTCAAAATTGTTAAGTTTTCAACATCAAATATCTCTCCGGCTACATCCATGAGTCTTTCTGCTGTTATTGACTCAATTCGTTCACGAATTTCATCGTTACTTTCATACTTGCCGAATCTCAGGTAGCTTTTACCAAGTGAAAGTGCTACACTTTCTTTATTTTCGGAAGAAATAGCCATTTGTCCCAGGAGTTGCAACTTATATTTCTTCAGCTTAGCATCAGAGATTTTTGTAGTACAGAGTTTCTGAAGTTCTTTTCGGACTAATTTTTCACACTTTGCTACGTTTTCATGATCTGTTCCGAAATATACACCCCACCATCCGCAGTCAGTGAAAGTCTGAACAGTGGACTCCACATTGTAAACCAAACCATTGTTTTCACGTAGCGAAAGATTTAACCGACTGTTCATTCCCGGTCCACCTAAGATGTTATTCAACATATAGAGCGTCAGTCTCTCACGGTGATGAATGTTATAAGCTCGCGCTCCCATCAGACAGTGGCTTTGGAATGTCTCTCTGTTCAACGTTTTCAACTCACTTGCAGTTGTTTTCGGTGTGGTCCTTTTATAATTATTTCTTCCGTTTTGCTTGAAATAAAAGTACTTCTCCACCCATCTGTTGATTTTCTTAAAATCGTTTTTTCCCAATGAAAAGAACACCATATTTTCCGGTTGGTAAAATCCGGAATAGAACTCCAATGCCTTTTCTGAATTAAAAGTACTTAAATGTTCTTTTGTCCCCAACACGCTATGTGCCATTGGATGAGCGTTAAAAAGCATTTCTTCAAAATCATCAAATATCAACTCAGAGGGTGAGTCATTATAGAGTTGAATCTCATCTTGAATTACCACTATTTCTTTATCAATTTCAGGCTGGGGAAATATCGAGTGTTGGACCAAGTCGGCTATTAGCTCAATGGCTCTTTCGGCATATTCATTTAAAAATCCGGCATAAACCACCGTTTCTTCCTTGGAAGTATAAGCGTTGATTTCGCCACCGACATCCTCGAGTCTGTTGATTATCTGCCCGGAACGACGTTTATTGGTTCCTTTAAACAGCATATGTTCGATAAAGTGAGCCATCCCGTACTCAGACTCCTGCTCATCTCTTGAACCGACGTCAACTATTACGCCACAGTACGAGATTTGGGAATCATTTGGTAGATGAATAATTCTCAAACCATTATCCAACAACGATGTTTCGTATTTTTTTTTCAATTATTCTACTCTGTTTTTTCTTGTAATCGGCTGCAAAGTTAGTGTTTTTTTGAGTAATGAAAAAAGGCTGCGTTTCTGGCAGCCTTTTTTACGGGAAATTCAAATCTATAATTTACTGTCGTATTTTGTCAGACCGGAAAATCTGAATTACAGCTACAATTTTTTCTAAACTATTGATTCAATATTCAACAGTGAAAACTCAGATAAAACAGAATTATTTTCTTCTTGCAGCAGCGTCAATACTTGTAATTACTTGTTTTGCAATAGCATTATTCGGATCAAGCTCTTGTACCTTCACCCAATATTCACGAGATTTTGGATATTCATCTTTTTTCAAATGGTAAATTCCCATGTACTGATATACTTCCATAATTTCGTTTTTCCGCTCATCGGCATCTTCCATCAATAGAGGCAACAATTTTTCATAATAGGGTTTTGCGAGTCCCATAGTCGTTTCAGGATCGAGAGCAGAATTCGCGCGTGCTTGAGACAATAATCCTAAATAGTGAGTTGGGAATGTTTCAGCCATTGTACCAAATACTTCAGCTGCTTTTGTCAGATTATCTTTTCTATCTTGAAGTACAGGCGTAGCTACAGTGTCTGTTCCGGCGCTATAATACGCGGCGCCAAGCGAGTAAATATCTGCCATTGTATGTTCCGGATTGGAGTCAATTACACGCTGGTAGTATTCTATTGCTTTTGGATAATCTTTAGCTCTGTCAAACGCACGAGCCACGTCTGTCAATCCTGTTGCTCGCGTAGTATCTGTTTGATAAGCTAATTCGAAGAATTTTGCAGCATCGGCAAAGTTTCTTTCTTTGTTCAGCATATCTGCATAGTACGCGTAATCTTGATAAATTAATTCATTTTTGGGAGTCGTTGTCACAAGTGTTTCTGCAAGCGGCATTGCATCCTCAAATTTTCCCTGATCGTACATGTTGTACATTTTCAAGCGGTTGGTCACTGTATTTACGGGAGCTTTTGCCAAGGCGCTCATCGAAGCATCATTTTCTTTATTAAAGTAAAGAATTTCTCCATACCTTTGGTAATCCGACGGTTGCGGTGTAATTAAGCTCATGTATTTTTCATAAGCAACTTTCGCCTCGGGATAGAAACCACTTCTGTAGCGTAAATCAGCTTGCGTAATCCAACCGTATTCATATTTTGGATCGATTGAATTGGCTCTGTCAAGATAATCAAATGCAATTTGTCTTCTTGTTCCCAAGTACAACTGTGCTAATTTAACAAGTGCGATTTTTGAATTCGGATCAAAATACAAAGCATTCTCAAATTTAACGGCAGCTTCGTTACTGTTTCCTTGCTCCATCAACAGGTTTCCTTCAAGAATATAAGGAAGCGCGCTTTTTTTATCAGCTTTCTTAGCTGCATTCAAATAAGTCTGCATTAGAGCCGTATTGTTATTACGAGCAAAAGCCTCAGCAATAGCTACTTGCATTTTAGCATCTTTTCTATATTGCTTGTTTTTACTGATCGATTTCAACTCTTTAACAGCACCTTTCAGATCCGTACCCATAGTAATAGTTGCCAATCCTACGCTATTGTATAAGTTTGACGGGTCTAACTGCAATCCTTTCGTGAAATAATTTTTTGCTTCAGCTGTGTTTTTTTCTCTCAAAAAAATCTGGCCTAAATAATAATTATCCATTGCATCCGGATTCGATGTTGATAAAAATAGTGATTTTGCTTTATTCAAATCACCTGATTCGTAATAATCGATTGCTGTTTGATTGCTTGCAGTTATCGTTGCAAATAATGCTACAAACAATGTTAGAATCATTCCTTTTTTCATTTTTGTGTAATGTGTATTTGTTAGTTAATTAAATTTAATTTTTTTCGCGATAATTCTTATAAGTAGCATATTATCTCTGTTATGAGATAATAAACCACGCATCTCTTTATTAAAAAAAATCACAGTAATTATCGCTTTATTTTTTATCCAAATTTTATACCAAAATAAATTTATCCTGTTATTTTTTATTATTGTTCAACAATTTTCACAGCTTGAATAGGCATTGTGGATGGCAGCAAGCCGGTTCTTTTGATTATTCGTTGTCCTTGATCACTTGTCACAAAACGTGAGAAACCTTTCGGAAGCTCACCTCGCGGATCGTTCAGCAATATAAATATTTCTCTTCGGTATGGATACTCTGCATTATAGAGGTAGTACTGATAGGGCTGTACGCTGTTGTTTGGAGTAGCTTTATCTTCATAAGAGACACGCATCACTCTCACTTTATTTGTAAAATCTATAACGGTCGAATCGTTTTCATCGCTAATGTGATTTACACCGATTAGACCAAGTGCACCCGGAACCTTTGCAACATGTTCTACTACTTCTTCATTGAGTTCCAAGGCATTTAATTCGTTTGAAAGGGGTTTTTCTCTACATATAGAGTCGTTGGCATATCTAACGATACTCGATTTTGTATTGTCAAAAACCACTTGTATTTTACCTAATCGTGAACCCGGATAAATCTGATTCCACTGTGTCACTTCACCTGTTAGGATTCTTTTTACGTCATTACGGCTTATTACTGAGTCTTTATTGGAGGGGTGTGTAATCAGTGCAATTCCGTCAATCGCAATGCGATATGCTTCTGGTTGGAAGGTTTTTTCATGAAAATAAGCTAATTCTGCCGCGGAAAAATTTCGTGCGGTAATGGCTAAACGAACGGTATCTAATTTCAAAAGCTCAATTGCTTCTTGTTCGGTAGTAAAAATAGGTTCGATAATAGCCGGATACAATCCTTCGAAAACATCTATTTCTTGTTGAATTACATTTTGCAATGTTTGGTCAACAGCTATCTTGATATAGCCACTTCGCATTGTGTTCTGATTTTCAGACGTTTTCTTTTGCCCACATGAAATCATGACACCGGCTATCAAAATGAGAATCGGAAATAATCTTATTTTCTTCATGGTTTTTTGAAATAATTTGTTTATTAATAACAACAAAATTTAATCAATCCGCGATAATTTAAATCGAGACTGATTAAATTTTGTTACATTTTATTTCGGAATATTTTCGTAAATATTACTGAAGTCTAAACTGTACCGGTAAAGTATATCTTACTTTTACAGCGTTTCCGCCTTGTCTTCCCGGAATCCATTTCGGCATCGCCTTGATTACACGGATTGCTTCTCTGTCCAAGCTTGGATCTACTCCACGAACAACCCGCACATCTTCGATTTCTCCATTTCGTCCAACAACAAACTGACATGTTACACGTCCTTGGATATTGTTTTCTTGTGCAATTACCGGATAGTTGATGTTTTTACTCAACCATTCATACATGGCACTTTCACCGCCTGGGAACGAAGGTGGTTGCTCCACTATTTCGAAAACTTTTTCTTCTTTTACTTCTTCTTGGACTATCACTTTGTGCTCTTGAAGTGTAGCGATATCAACACCCGTTTCTTCATTCGTACCTTTTACGTCCGCGATAGAAATCTGAACATTGGACTGCACAACTTCATCCTGAGTCTTAATCTCGGCGTCCGCGGGCACTTCTTCGTCCTTTTTAATTTCAGGTACAGTAAACTGAATGGTACTTTTCAATTCAACGGGAGGTGGCGCTTCAAATTTTTTCTCAATCATTTCTTCGGGTACTTCCGGTTTGTCAAGGCTAATGTTTGACAATTCGGAAACTTGAGTCATAGTTTCGCGTGCTTCTCTCGCTTTTTTGATTTGACTCAGCGTAATAGAAGCAGCAACAACTATAGCCGCACCCAGCAGAACAACGAGAAAAGCAAATGTGTGTCTTTTCGGAGAGTTCTTACGTAGCGTATAGGCTCCGTAATTTTTGTTTCTCCCCTCAAAGATAATATCAATCCACTTCTCTGATGTTAAATTTATATCTTTTGCCATTTTTTCTTAAATTAAATCTGTTAATACATTTGCTTACGATTAATCTACTACATTAAATTGCACATTCGAATTTATGAGCATTTTTTCATCGTTCGCATCTAAATCGGCAATTGCATATTTACCTACACTCGCAATCAACATTTCATCAAGAGCAGAAACCAAATTATCATAATTTGAATTATCAAGTGGTTTTATTACCACTACGGGAGTATTTGGACTTCCTTTTAATTCTTTTACTTTTTGGTCATATTCTTCCTGTGAAATCTGTAATCGAGTCTTTTGATCTTTAAGCTCATTTACCTGTGTCACTACCCTTATGTTTTTATCCATCAACAGTTTTCTTAATCCTGTAGCAGAAAAGTCTGTCTCTTTTAAGAAATTCGGGGTCTCGGGTTCAGGTATTCCAAGGAAATAGTAAATCTTATTGTCTGCTCCCAAATATATTGTGACAGCATCCGACTCTTTGGCTACATCGCCTTTGTCTTTCGGAGTGTCTTTTGCAGGCATCGCTATTTCCATAGTCTGAGGCTTACTTAATGTCGTGGCCAACATAAAGAAGGTCAGCAGCAGCATTATCATATCCACCATGGGTGTAAAATCCACCCGGGTGTCAAACTTCTTGCCTTCGCCTTTTCTTCTTTTGCCTTCTGTATCACCTTGCATCATACGCTTTTATTCGTTTTTATTGTTATAATATCATTTTCTATGCCGAATTGTGTTTTCGGACACAAAAACTGTAACACTGTTTAATCACCCGTAGGTGTTGTCGAAACTTCACGGAGTGAAGTAATCAAGTTATATCGGTTTTCCTTCAAGTCTTGAAGTGAGCTCATCACGTCTTTAATCGCGGTATAAGGAGTTTTAGAGTCAGCTTTGATGGCTATGACCATGTCTTTTCCTTTTACTTCCCGAGCGGCCAAAACCCAACCTTTGAATTGATTATCAGTTGAATCTGTAGGTATTCCAAGCAGTTTCAATTCTTCATTTTTTTGCTCATCGTCTAAAGCCATGAATTGTTTGAAAGCTTGTATCGGAGTACCGAAAGATGTTGCAATACTGAAATCATATTTTTCTTTATCCGTCAGTTGAATATTGTAATTTGATGCCATTCTCTCGAGAACTGCGATTCTATCATTTTGATTATCCAAATCGAGAAATACCTGTCCTTCCGGTGATATCAAGATGGACAGGACGTTCACTTCAGGAATTTTAATTTCTGAAACAGACATCGGAGTCGACACCGTTACGGGTTCAGGTTTCAAGAACGTAGAAGTCAACATGAAGAAAGTGAGCAACAATACCATCACGTCACTCATCGGGGTCATGTCAATCCACGTGTCTTTCTTTTTTACTTGTATTTTTGGCATTTTGTCTTTTCTTTAAATTAATTACACGAATCAATAATATTAGTAAACGAGTTTTTCTTGAAAACGGGCAAACAGCATTTATATTAGAATGTGTTCACGCTATCGTTTAACCTTATGTAGAAATTCAAGTTTTTAATTACTTTGATTTCTTACAATCAGATTCTCAATTAATGTCTAGATTGGAAAACACCAGTGATAGCAAATCCGATTTCGTCAATTGCGTAAGAGATATTGTCAATCTTAGCAGAGTAATAGTTGTAAGCGATAACAGCTAAAGCACCTCCCAAGATACCAAATCCTGTGTTTACAAGAGCCTCGGCAATACCAACTGAAAGTGCGGCTGAGTCAACTCCACCTCCACCGGATCCAAGAGCGGCAAACGCGCGAATCATACCCAATACCGTTCCGAACAGACCGGTTAATACGGACAGGTTGGTAAATGTAGCAAGTACAGGCATGTTTTGGTTCATGGTAGGCATTTCCAATGCAGTTGCTTGCTCGATTGTAGTGTTAATAGCAGCTAATTTTTGCTCTTTCAGCAGTCCGGTAGTGTCATTCGCCATTTGTTCATACGTTTTTAGTCCTGCATCAACTACAGCAGCTACTGAACCTTTTTGTTTTGCACAAAGTTCTTTTGCGCCTTGAATATCTTCAGCTTCAAGTTTTTGTTTTACATTTGCAACGAAGTTGTCAAGACTGCCTTTTCCGCGACATCTGTTCAAAGCGATGAAACGCTCAACACTTAAAACAATAACTGAAAGTAACCAGGTTACAAGGATAGGTACTACGAAACCTCCTTTATAGATTGTACCAAGCATGTTTCCTTGAAGCGGGTGGTTTTCAGGGTTATTGTCAATAAAGTTTGCCGGATTTCCAAATACGAAATTGTAAATGAGAAGAGCCGTAACAAAACTAGCAACAATTACCAACGCAGCAGATAATCCTTTTGATTGCTTTTTGATCTTTGTGGGTTGTTTTTCTTTAGCCATAATAGTGAAAATTTTGTGTGAAATCTTTTATCTCACGTTTGTTAATAAATTTAGATTTGAATTATTTGAAAATTATTTTTTTTGCTATTTTAATTCACTAGTGTCCGGTTGTTTAATTT
>LSQX01305679.1_pt1 | contig 51622 bp, 54 predicted proteins | sample 654561 | NCBI WGS metagenome assembly LSQX01 (sample SAMN04489861, study PRJNA283612) | anaerobic digester metagenome | isolation source: 4 biogas reactors fed with cattle manure at either 37C or 55C with and... | place: Denmark: Kongens Lyngby | collected 2014
GATCGGGCGCAGGATCGAGTTGCCGAAGTTGGTCTTGTCGGCGAAGAAGTCTTCCGGCAGGCCGATGTGCAGCGCCAGGGCGCTCAGCCCCCGCGCGCCCAGCGCGTCCAGCGCCTGGTAGATGCCGTAACCGTGTTCGCGGAACTCAGGCACCTCTTCCGGCCACTGGTTCGGCGGCATGACGTCGCGGTACTTCGAGTCATCCGGGATCTCCCGGCCGATGTGCCAGAACTCCTTGAGGTCGAAGTGCTTGGAGTCCTTCGCGGTCTCGATGCCGAAGGGCGTGTAGCCGCGCGCGCCGCCGCCGCCGGGCACGTGGTACTTCCTCTTGGTCTCTTCCGGCAGCGCGAAGAAGGCCTTGAACGCGTCGTAGGCCTCGTCGATCAGCTGCTGCGGGATGCCGTGGTTGCGGATGCCGGCGAAGCCCCACTCGCGGTACGCGGCGCCGAGGTCGGCGACGAAGTCCAGGCGGTCGCCCGGGCTCGCGGGGTGGGTGAATCGGCGGATGTCGAGGGTTGGGATTCGCGGTGCCATGGCCTGCCCTGATCGCGGCGCTTCCCGGCGGGAGCGCAGGCCGCACATGATACCGCCTGGCCCGCGCGGGGGCGCCCTCAGGCCGCCGCCCGGACCGCCTCCGCCAGGCGCTCGAGCGTGGCCGACACCAGCGCCTCGTCGTCGGCCTCCACGGTCACCCGGACCACCGGCTCGGTGCCGGAGGGGCGCAGGAAGGCCCGCCCGCGCCCGGCCACCAGGCGCTGGGCCTCCGCCAGCGCCGACTTCACGCCCTCGGCCTCGGCCGGTCGCGCGCCGTTGGCCACGCGGACGTTCACCGTGCGCTGCGGCAGCTTGACCAGGCCGCGGAGTGCTCCGGCCAGCCCGGTGCCCCGCCTGTGCAGCACCTCGAGCACCTGCAGCGCGCTGACGATGCCGTCCCCGGTGGTGGCGCGGTCCAGGCACAGCAGGTGCCCCGAGGCCTCGCCTCCGAGGATGCCGCCGTGCTCGACAAGGGCCTGGTGGACGTAGCGATCGCCCACCCGGGTGCGGATGAAGGGGATGCCGCGGCCGGCAAGCGCCTGTTCCAGCGCGTAGTTCGTCATCAGGGTGCCGACCACCGGGCCGCAGAGGCGGCCGCTGTCCTGCCAGTCGCAGGCCAGCAGGTACACGAGGTCGTCGCCATCGCGGACCACGCCGTCGCCGTCGACGAACACCACCCGGTCGCCGTCGCCGTCGAAGGCGATGCCCAGGTCCGCGCCGGTTTCGCGCACGCGCGCGGCCAGGCCCTCGGGATGGGTCGACCCGACGCCGTCGTTGATGTTGGTGCCGTTGGGGTCGACGCCGATGGCGTCCACGCGCGCGCCCAGTTCGCGCAGCACCATCGGCCCGATCTGGTAGGTGGCGCCGTGCGCGCAGTCCACCACGATGCGCATGCCCTCGAGGTCGAAGCTGCGCGGCACCGAGCCCTTGCAGGCCTCGACGTAGCGGCCGATCGCGTCGCGGGTGCGCACCGCCTTGCCCAGGCGGTCGGAGGCCACGGTCCGGAACGGCTGCTCCAGCGCGGCCTCGATCGCGAGCTCGGTGGCGTCGTCGAGCTTCTCGCCGTGCGCGTTGAAGAACTTGATGCCGTTGTCGTGGTGCGGGTTGTGCGAGGCGGAGATGACGATGCCGCCGTCCGCGCGCATCGAGTGCGTCAGGTGCGCCACCGCGGGGGTCGGCATCGGCCCCATGAGCTGCACGTCGACGCCGGCGGCCACCAGGCCGGCCTCCAGCGCGGCCTCGAACATGTAGTTCGAGATGCGGGTGTCCTTGCCGATGATCACCATCGGCTTGCGCCACTCGTCGCCGCCCTTCACCGCGGCGGTCAGCGCATGGCCGTAGGCGTTGCCCAGGCGGAGCATGAAGTCCGCGGAGATGGGGCCCTCGCCCACCCGGCCGCGGATGCCGTCGGTGCCGAACCAGCGGCGCTGCCCGGCGCTCACGGCGCCGCGTCCGCGTCGACCGCCGGCGCCGGCTGGCGCATCAGCATGGCCAGCAGGCCGGCGATGCGGTCGCGCATCTCGCGCCGGTCGCAGATCTGGTCGATCGCACCGTGCTCGAGCAGGAACTCCGAGCGCTGGAATCCCTCGGGAAGGGTCTCGCGCACCGTCTGCTCGATCACGCGCGGCCCCGCGAAGCCGATCAGCGCCTTCGGCTCCGCCAGGTTGATGTCGCCCAGCATCGCGAACGAGGCCGAGACGCCGCCGGTCGTGGGGTGCGTCATCACCGAGATGTACGGCAGGCCCGCGGCGCGCAGGCGACCGAGCGCGGCCGAGGTCTTGGCCATCTGCAGCAGCGAGAACAGGCTTTCCTGCATGCGCGCGCCGCCGCTGGCGGAGAAGTTCACGAACGGCGAGCCGATCTCGAGCGCGCGCTCGGCACCGAGCGTGAAGCGCTCGCCCACCACCGAGCCCATCGAGCCGCCCATGTAGGCGAAGTCGAAGGCGCTGGCGACGATCGGGCTGCCCTTGAGCCGCCCCTCCATCGCCACCAGGGCGTCGCGCTCGCCCGTGGCCTTCTGCGCGGCCTTGATGCGGTCGGAGTATTTCTTCTGGTCGCGGAAGCGGAGCACGTCCGTCGGCCCCAGGCGGGCGCCGATCTCGACCCCGGAACCGGCGTCGAGGAAGGCCGCCAGCCGCGCGCGGGCGCGGATCGGCATGTGGTGGGCGCACTTGGGGCAGACCTCGAGGTTCTCCTCGAGCTCGGGGCGGTAGAGCACCGCGCCGCAGCTGTCGCACTTTTCCCACAGCCCTTCGGGCACGCTGCGCTTGCGTGCGGGGCTGCCCTCGGTGCGGATGCGGGCGGGCATGAGTTTCTTCAGCCAGGACATGTGGTGCCGTGATCCTTCTGCGGGCGGAGCCGCGAACCGGGGGAGTTTAGCCCACCGGCCCGGCGGCGCCGGCGTCCAGCGCCCGGCGCAGGGGCGACAGGAACGCCGCGGCGGCTGCGGCGGCCCGTCCGCTTCCGGCGGCGTCCATGGCCTTGACGAGGGCGCTGCCGACCACGACCCCGTCGGCGTCCACCGCCATCGCCGCGGCGCTGGCGGCGTCGTGGATCCCGAAGCCGACCACCACCGGCACCGGGCTGCGGGCGCGGATCGCGCGCAGGTGGGCGGCCGCGGCTGCGGCATCCAGGCGCGCGGAGTCCCCGGTCACCCCGGCCATGCTCACGTAGTACAGGTAGCCCTGGGCGAGGCTGCAGAGCATCTGCATGCGTTCCTCGCCGGTGGTCGGCGAGGCCAGCAGCACGAGGGCGACGCCGTGGGCCGCGAAGGCCTCCCGGAATTCGCCGGCCTCCTCCGGCGGAAGGTCGACCAGCAGCACGCCGTCGACCCCGGCCTTCGCCGCGGCCGCGGCGAAGACCGTCGGCCCGCGGATCTCCACCGGGTTCAGGTAGCCCATGAGCGTGACCGGGGTGGCGTCGTCGCGCCGGCGGAACTCGCGCACCTGCTCCAGCACCCAGGCCATGCCGGCGCCCCGTGCCAGCGCCCGCTCGGAGCTGCGCTGGATGGTCGGGCCGTCGGCCATGGGGTCGGAGAACGGGACCCCGAGCTCGATCGCGTCCGCACCGGCCGCGACCATGGCGTGCATCACGGGCACGGTGTCCTCGAGCCCCGGGTCGCCGGCGGTGATGAAGGGCACCAGCGCCTTGCGGCCGGCGGCGCGCAGGGCCTCGAATCGGCGTGCGATGCGCTGGACGCTCATACCTCCACCCCCTCGCGCGCGGCGATGGTGTGCACGTCCTTGTCGCCGCGCCCGGACAGGTTGCACAGCACCAGCGCGTCCGCGGGCATGTCGCGCGCCAGCTTGATGGCCTGGGCCACGGCGTGGCTCGACTCCAGCGCCGCGAGGATGCCCTCGGTGCGCGCCAGCAGGTGGAAGGCCTCAAGCGCCTCGTCGTCGGTCACGCCGACGTACTCCGCCCGGCCGGTCTCTGCGAGGAAGGCGTGCTCGGGTCCCACCCCCGGATAGTCCAGCCCGGCCGAGACCGAGTGCGTCTCGACCACCTGGCCGTCGTCGTCGCACAGCACGTAGGTCCGGTTGCCGTGCAGCACGCCCACGCGCCCGGCGGAGATCGAGGCCGCGTGCCGGCCGCTGGCGATGCCCTCGCCCGCCGCCTCGGCGCCGACCAGGCGCACGCCGGGGTCGTTGAGGAAGGCGTGGAAGATGCCGATGGCGTTGCTCCCGCCACCCACGCAGGCGGTGACCACGTCGGGCAGGCGCCCGTGGCGCTCCAGCATCTGCGCGCGCGCCTCCTTGCCGACCACCGCGTTGAAGTCGCGCACCATGCGCGGATACGGGTCGGGTCCGGCGACCGTGCCGATGATGTAGAAGGTGTCGNNCTTGTGCGCGCCGGTGTGGTTCAGGTCCTCGCGCTTGAGCAGGATGCGCGCGCCGCCGACGTGGCGCGACAGGCCGGTCGCCTCGTAGATCGGGCTCGGGCGTCCGACGTAGTCGGCGAGGTCGGCCTCGAAGGCGGCGACGAAGCCCGGGTCCGCGCGCGCGGCGTCGTAGGCCGCGGCCAGCTCCTGCAGGGGGCCCGCCAGGGTCTCGGCCACGAAGCGGCCGCCGTGGCGGCCGAAGTGGCCCGCCGCGTCGGGGAAGGCGTGGTAGTCGATGGGCATGTCGGTCATGGGGTCTCTCCGGAGCCCGGCGCGCTCGCGTCGGGACTGCAGTCGGCTCGCCGGACTTCGGCGACGAAGGCGCGCATCAGCTCGCCGTCCTTGCGGCCCGGCGCCGCCTCGATCCCGCTGCTGACGTCGACGCCCCAGGGCCGGGTGCGGACGACGGCATCATTGACGTTCCGGGGCGACAGGCCGCCCGACAGCAGGAAGGGGCGCGACAGGCCCGCCGGCAGCGCCGCCCAGTCGAAGCAGCGGCCGCTGCCGCCGTCGTGGCCGCCGCCGTGGCTGTCGAACAGGAAGCCCGCTGCGTCCGGGTACGCGGCCTGCAGCGCGGCGGCGTCGGGCGGCGTGCCCCCGCCCATCGCGACCGCCTTCACGTAGGGAAGGTCGAAGCGCCGGCAGAAGGCGCCGTCCTCGTCGCCGTGGAACTGGAGGAGCCCGGGCCGAAGCAGCCGGACCACCTCGCGCACCTCCCCGGCGCTGTTGTCGCGGAACACCGCGACCACGTCCACCAGCGGCGCCAGCGCGGCGCGCAGCGCGCGCGCCTCGGCCGCACGCAGCTGGCGCGGGCTGTCTTGGGCGAACACGAAGCCCACGGCGTCCACGCCCAGCTCCCCCGCCAGCCGTACGTCGCCGGCGCGGGCCATGCCGCAGAACTTGATGCGGGTTCGATGGGGAGTGCGTGGCATATCAGGGACGCGGGAGCTGGAGGATGGAGCACGGCGCGCCGGCGCCAAGGCTGACCTCGGCCGGCAGGCCGAAGCCGTCGGGATAGAGCGGACCGAGGAAGACCAGGCCGCCCGCGGGCGCCGTCGGTCCGGCGAGGCGGCGATCGCGCGCATGCAGCACCTCGGCGATCCACGGCTCCGGGCGCGCGCCGGCCCCGACCTCGAGCAGCGAACCCACGATGTTGCGGACCATATGATGCAGGAACGCGTTGGCCCGGACCTCGACCGCGACCACGTCCCCTTCGCGGCTGACCTGGATCTCCTGCAGTTCGCGCCGGGCGTGGGGCGCCTGGCACTGCACGGTGCGGAAGGAGGAGAAGTCGTTCTCGCCCACCAGCGCCTGGGCGGCGCGGTGCATGGCCTCGGCATCGAGCGGGCGCGGCGTCCAGGCCAGGTACTGGCGACCCAGGGCCGGCCGCACGGCACGGTTGAGGATGGCGTAGCGGTAGCGGCGCGCGCGCGCGGAGAAGCGCGCATTGAAGCCTTCGTCCACCGCCTGGCACCAGCGTACCGACATCGACGGCGGCAGCAGCGAGGTGGTGCCCAGCATCCAGTTGCGCGGACTGCGCTCCGCCTCGCTGTCGAAATGCACCACCTGGCAGCGGGCGTGGACGCCGGCGTCGGTGCGGCCGGCGCAGGTGGTGGCGACCGGGGCGTCGGCCACCCGGGACAGCGCCGTCTCCAGCGCCGCCTGCAGCGTCTGGTTGCTCTCCACGCCGGCCTGCGTCAGGCGCTGCCAGCCCAGGAAGTCGCCGCCGTCGTATTCGATGCCCAGGGCGTAGCGCATGGCGTCCACGGACCGGGCGCCGCGGACCTCCGCGGCGCCCGGATCAGGCGATCCCGTCCAGGATCCGGGTGGCTTCGGCCCGCGCCGCCGGGTCGCCGGCGTCGGCCACCTCGCGGAGCAGGTCGCGGGCCGTCTCGACGTCGCCGAGGTCGATGTAGGCGCGGGCCAGTTCGATGCGCTCGACGCCCCCCGGCGCGGGGTTCAGCGAGGCGATCACGGCGGCGTCGACCGCTTCGAGGGCCTCCCGGTGCGCGGCGCCGGGCGACTGCCCCGAAGGAAGCGAGGCGGCTTCCGGTGCGCCGTCCGCGTGCCAGGTCGGCGCGGTGCGCGCCGCCGGCGGGGCCTCCGGGACCGGCGGCTTCGCGGCGGGCGTCGACGGGCCGCTGGCCGACGTGGCCGCGGCCAGGGTGGCGGCGTCGAAGCGCGGCCGCGGCGTCGACCGCGGCGAGCGGCGCAGCAGCAGCCAGGCCATAAGGCCCACCAGCAGCAGGCCCGCCCCGATCCATGCCCAGGGAAGGCCCGCGGCGTCACCCGCCTGGGCCGCCGGCGCGTTCGCCAGCCGCTCCTGCACCGCGGCGAGCTCGCTGTCCTTCAGTTCGATCAGCTGTGCCTGCTGCGACTGCAGGCGCTCGAGGTCGGCCACGCGGGCCTTGAGCTCGGCCACCTCGGCCTCGCGCGCGGCCAGCGTCTCCTGGTTCTGTTGCAGTTCCTGTTGCAGTTCCTGTCGCAGCATCTCGCCCTCGCCACCGGCCTGGATGCCGGATCGTACGCCTGCCTCGCGGCCCTCGCCGGCCGCCGGCGGCACGATCTCCAGGCGGGCGTCGGCGACCCGCGGCCCGCCGGCGCGGCCGCCGCTGCCGTCCCCGGCCACCGCGGCTCCCGCCTCGCCGGAGGCCGCGGCCTCCGGCAGCGGGGCCGGCTCGATCATCTCCCGCCACGCGGCGATCTGTTCGCGCATCAGCGCGCGCGACTCCGCCAGGTCGAGGCCCGCGATCTCGCTGCGATCGGGGATGCGCAGCACCGCGCCCTGCCGGACCAGGTTCAGGTTGTTGGCGATGAAGGCCTCGGGATTGGCCCTGAACAACGCGACGACGGCCTGCTCGCGCCGGATGCCGTCGCCGACCAGGCGCTGGGCGATCTCGCCGAGGGTCTCGCCGGCCTGCACCGGCCCGTACTCGCCTTCCGGCCCGGGACGCGCAGGCGGGGGCGCGGGCGCGGGCACCGGCGCGGCGGCCACCGCCTCCGCGGGCGCATCGTCGCCGGCGGCCGCGTTCGCGCCCGCATCGCCCGCTTCGGCCGGGGCCCCATCGTTCGCGGACCCGGGGTCCTGCGCCAGCGCCTCCCCGGCCACCGGCCCCGGCGGGCGGACGATGGTTCCCGACGGCGCGGCGGACGGAGCCTCGATCGCGGGCTGTGCGGGCGCGGCCACCGTCTGCGGTGCGTCGACCAGGGCCGAATACTCGCGCACGAGGCGCCCCTGGCCCCAGTCCACCTCGACCAGGAAGGTGAGCATCGGCTGGGTGACGGGTTCGCGCGTGGTGACCCGGATCACCGGATTACCGCGGACGTCGAGCGCGACGCTGAACTCCAGCCCCGAAAGCACCGCGTCCGGCGCGGGGAGGCCGATGCGGCGGAAGGTGTCGGGGCTCGCAAGTCGCGCGCTCAGCGCGTCGAGCTCGGCCGGATCGCTGGAGATCACCTGGATCTCGGCGAGCAGCGGCTCGCCGGCGCGCGACTTCACCTCGATGCGCCCGAGCCCCAGCGCCAGCGCCTGGCCGGCGCACAGCAGGAGCACCAGCCCGAAGGCGGCCGCCCATGCCATGGCGCGTGTGGATCGCAGCTTGATGGTCACGCATTCCCCCGCCGATATCCCCGAGACTCTAGCCGCGCGGGGCCGCGATTGGCAATGACCGGGCCCGGCGCCGCAGCGCCGCGCGGTCGCGCGCGCGGGCGCCGGATGGCGCTATCGTCGCGCTTGCACCGGCACCGGCCAGGCGCCACCGATCGAGGGAAGACGGCATGCATACGGCAGTTGCGAAGCAGGGCGATTTCGCAGGCAGCGACCGCCTGCTCTTCGGGCTGGTCCTCGGGGTCCTGACCTTCTGGCTGTTTGCCCAGTCGACGCTGAACATCGCCCCGGCGATGGCCGCCGACCTCGGCGTCGCGGCCGGCCTGATGAACATCGCGGTGGCCGCCGCCGCGCTGTTCTCCGGCATCTTCACGGTCGTGTTCGGCGGCCTCGCGGACCGCGTGGGACGGCTGCGCATGGTGCGCATCGGGTTCCAGCTGGCGATCGCCGGCTCGCTGCTGATCGCCCTGGCGCCGGCAGGCACGCCGGGCGCCGCGATGCTGCTGTCGGGACGCGCGCTCCAGGGCCTGTCCGCCGCCTGCATCCTGCCGGCGAGCCTGGCCCTGGTGAAGACGTGCTGGGGCGGCGCGGACCGCCAGCGCGCGATCAGCCTCTGGTCGATGGGCGCCTGGGGCGGCGCCGGCATCTTCAAGATGGCCTCGGCGCTGGGCGCGGCGCTCGGCCTCGCGGTCTCGGCCACCGTGTTCACCGCGCTTGCCGGCGGCGGCGGCGGAGTGCAGTGGCTGGAGGGCGTGGTCACTTTCCACGGCGAACAGCGGAACCTGGCGATCCGCCAGGCCGCCATGGTGGCCCTGATGGCCAACGTGCTGCTGGTCGCGCTGGCGACCGCCGCGATCGCGCTGGCCATTCCCCGCGGCAGGCCCGCGGACTGAGCCGCGGCGCTTCAGTCGCCGGCGATCACGAGTTCGGCCAGCTGCACGGCATTCAGCGCCGCGCCCTTGCGGATGTTGTCCGAGACCACCCACAGGTCGATGCCGCGCGGGTGCGAAAGGTCCTCGCGGATGCGGCCGACGAACACCGCGTCCCTGCCCGAGGCGTGCGTGGCCGGCGTCGGGTAGCCGCCGCCCGTGCGCTCGTCGACGACCTCGACGCCGGGCGCCGATTCCAGCAGCGCCCGCACCTCGGCCGCGCCGATCTTCTCCCGCGTCTCGACGTGCACGGCCTCGGCGTGGCCGTAGAACACCGGCACCCGCACCGCCGTCGGATTCACCTGGATGGAGTCGTCGCCCAGGATGCGCCGGGTTTCCCAGACCAGCTTCATCTCCTCACGGGTGAAGCCGTTGTCCATGAACTCGTCGATGTGCGGGATCAGGTTGAACGCGATCTGCACCGGGAAGCGGCTCGGCTCCGCGCCCTGGAAGCTGAGCAGCGACGCCGTCTGCCGGCCGAGCTCCTCCAGGGCCGAGCGCCCGGCGCCGGAGACCGACTGGTAGGTCGCGACGTTGATGCGCTCGATCCCGGCGCGGCGGTGGATCGGTGCCAGCGCCACCAGCATCTGCATGGTCGAGCAGTTGGGATTGGCGATGATGCCCCGCGGGCGGTCCCGCACCGCCCCGGGATTGACCTCGCTGACGACCAGCGGCACGTCCGGGTCCTGGCGGAAGGCCGACGAGTTGTCGATCACCACCGCACCGGCGGCGGCGAAGAGTGGCGCATGGGTCCTGGAGACGTCGGCGCCGGCGGCGAACAGCGCGATGTCCACGCCCGCCGGGTCGAAGCCATCGAGGTCGCGGACCATGACCGCGTCGTCGCCGAAGTCCACCATCCCGCCCGCCGAGCGCGCGCTGGCCAGGGCGATGAGTTCGCCGACCGGGAAACGGCGCTCCGCGAGGATCGACAGCATCGCCTCGCCGACCGCCCCGGTCGCACCGACCACGGCCACCCTGTACGACCCGCCCATGCCGACTCCTCCGATCGCGCGGGACGCTCCGCGCAGCGGGGCATTATCGCGCTTCGTCGCGTCCCGCGCCCGCGCCCGCGACCGCGACCGCATTCCGGGCCGCCGCGCCGCGGCGACGGCCCCACCACAGCAGCACGAAGCCCGCCAGCATGGCCAGCCCCACGTCGCGCAGCTCGCGGGCGCTGCCCTGCGCGAGCAGCCAGGCGATCACGAGCAGCGCCACCGCCACGGTGGCCACGCCGCCCGGCGCGCGGAACAGCGCCGGCGTCACGTCCTCGCGCCGCCGCAGCACCGGTACCGCGGCGCAGGTCGCCGCGTACGCGAGCAGCCGCGTGAGGGTGCTGATCGCCACCGCCGACAGGAAGGATCCCGAAAGCGTCAGTACCAGCATCGCGGTGCCGGTCAGCAGGATCGCCACGTGCGGCGTGTGGTGCCGCGGATGGGTGCGCGAGAACAGCCGGGGCAGCTCGCCGTCGCCCGCCATGGCGAACAGCAGCCGCGGCGCCGCCAGCACCAGTCCATTGAGCGTGCCGGCGATGGACACCAGCGCGCCCACCACCACCACGCTGGCGCCGAGGGTGCCTGCGAACGCTCCGGCGGCGTCGGCGAGCGGACGGCTCGAGCCGGCAAGCCCCGGCAGAGTGCCGATGCTCACCACCTGCACCAGGACGTAGAGCGGGACGATCACGGCCAGCGCGGCGAGGATCGCGAAGGGCAGCGTCCGCCTGGGATCGCGGACCTCGCCCGTGGGCACGGTCGCGGTCTCGAAGCCGGTGAAGGCGAACACCAGCAGCAGCATCCCCCCGGAGAAGTCGGCCACCGAGGGGGCCTCGCCGGGCACGAGCCGCGCCGGCTCGACGAAGCACAGCCCGACGCCGGCGAAGAGCAGCAGCGGCACCAGCTTGCCGACGGTGAAGACGTTGGCGACGATTGCCGCCGGGCGCACGCCGCGGACGTTGACCGCGACGATCAGGCCGACCACCGCCGACACCAGCAGCACCCGCCAGGCCGGCGTCGTCGCCGCCGGCCAGAAGTACGCGAGATAGTCCAGAAGCAGGTTGCACAGCGCGGCGAACGCGGTCACCCGCGTCAGCCAGACCAGCCAGCCGACCTGGAAGCCCACCACCGGGCCGAAGGCCTCCCGCGCGTAGAGATAGGGGCCGCCGGTCCGCTCGAAGCGGCTGCCGACCTCGGCGAAGCACAACACCACCAGCAGCACCAGCAGCGCACAGGCCAGGTAGGCCAGGAGCGCCCAGGGGCCGAGCAATGCGTGCACGCGCGACGGCAGGCCGAAGATGCCCGCCCCGACCACGGCATTGATGAACAGCGCGACCATGCTGGCGCGGCCGATGCCGCGGACCAGCCCCTCCCTGGTCGGGGCCTCAGTGCGTGCTCCCTCCATCCCCACTCCCCCTCGAAGCGTCAAACGGCGGCGTCACGGGGTGCGGCGGCCTCCCCGCGTCCGGGCCGAAGCCCATGGCCGCCACCAGGTTGTCGACGGCCAGTGAAACCATCGCCCGCCGCGTGGGCAGCGTCGCGCTTGCGATGTGCGGCGTCAGGACCACGTTGTCGCAGGCCAGCAGGCGCGGGTCCACAGCAGGCTCCCCCTCGAACACGTCCAGGCCCGCGGCCGCCAGGCGTCCCGCCTGCAGGGCGTCGGCCAGCGCCCCCTCGTCGACCAGGCCGCCGCGGGCGATATTGGTCAGCGTGGCGCCCGGCTTCATGCGGGCAAGCGCGGCGGCATCGACGATGTGGTGGTTCTCCGGCGCGTAGGGCAGCGCCAGGACCAGGTGGTCCACCTGCCCGAACAGCGCGTCCCGCGCGACCCACTCCTCCGCGCAGTCCCGCTCCCCCCCCGGCGGCAGCCGGCTGCGGTTGTGGTAGAGCACGCGCATCCCGAAGCCGCGTGCGCGCCGGGCGATGCCCTGCCCGATCCGCCCCATCCCGAGGATGCCCAGGGTGCTGCCGTGGATGCCGGCCCCATGGAACGCATGGAAACCCCAGCCATTCCAGCGCCCGTCGCGCAGCCAGCGCTCGGCCTCGGTCATGCGCCTCGCGGCCGCCATCATCAGCGCGATGCCGAAGTCGGCCGTGGCCTCGGTGAGAACGCCGGGCGTGTTGGTGGCCACGATGCCGCGCGCCGCCAGCGCGGCGACGTCGAGGTTGTCGTAGCCCACGCCCACGCTCGCGACCGCGCGCAGCCGCGGCGCGGCCGCCACTTCGGCGGCACCGATGCGGTCGTTGAGGGTGACCAGAGCGCCGTCGGCACCGGCGAGCGCGGCCGCGATCGCCTCCGGCGCGTGGTCGGTGACCGTGGGCGTGCGGACCACGTCGAACCACTCGTCCAGCCGCGCCTCGATGTCCGCGTACAGCGGCTGCGACACCCAGACCACCGGCCGCCGCTCAGCCATGGCCGCCCTCGCCGGGCGTCGCGGGAATGCGCGGCGACACCGCGCCGACGTCGCCGCACTGCGCGCGGTGCCGCAGCGCCTGGTCCATGAGCTCCAGCGCCAGCATGGCCTCGCAGATCGGCGTCGCGCGGATGCCCACGCAGGGGTCGTGGCGGCCGGTGGTCACGACGTCGACCGCGTTGCCGTCGACGTCGACGCCGGCCACCGGGAGCCGCAGGCTCGAGGTCGGCTTGAAGGCAACCGAGCACACGAGCTGCTGGCCGGTGGAGATGCCGCCGAGGATTCCGCCGGCGTGGTTGGACAGGAACCCGGCGGGCGCCATCGCGTCGCGGTGGACGCTGCCGTTCTGCGCGACGCTGGCGAAGCCGTCGCCGATCTCGACGCCCTTGACCGCGTTGATCGACATCATCGCCGCCGCGATGCCGGCGTCGAGCTTGCCGTACACCGGCTCGCCCCACCCCGGCGGCACGCCGTCGGCGACCACGGTGACCCGCGCACCGACCGAATCGCCGGATTTGCGCAGCGCGTCCATGTAGGCCTCGAGCTCCGGCACCTGGGTCGCGTCCGGCCAGAAGAAGGGATTGGACTCGACCGCGTCCCAGTCCATCGACCGCGGCGTGATCGCGCCCAGCTGCGACAGGTGGCCGCGCACCCGCACGCCGTGGCGGTCGGCGAGCCAGCGCTTGGCGACCACCGCGGCGGCGACGCGCATCGTGGTCTCGCGGGCCGAGCTGCGCCCGCCGCCGCGCGGATCGCGGATACCGTACTTCTGCCAGTAGGCGTAGTCGGCATGCCCGGGACGGAACCGCGACGCGATCGCGTCGTAGTCGCGGCTGCGGGCGTCCGTGTTGCGCACCAGCAGCGCGATGGGGGTTCCGGTGGTCACGCCGTCGTGGACCCCGGACAGGATCTCCACCGCATCCGCCTCGTGTCGCGCCGAGGTGTGGCGCGTGCGTCCGGTCGCGCGCCGCTGGAGGTCGTGGGCGAAGTCGCCCGGCGCCAGCGCGATGCCCGGCGGGCAACCGTCGATCACGCAGCCGATGGCCGGCCCGTGGGATTCGCCGAAGGTGGTGACGCGCAGCAGCCGTCCGAAGGTGTTCACGCGCCGCTCCCCCGCGCCCGTCCCCCGGGGCCGCGCATCAGAACAGGCTGCCCGCGCCTGCGCCGGGCCCGGGCCCGGGCTCGCGCGCGGCCGCCAGCGCCTGGATGCGCGCGTTGTGGCTGACCAGGTCGTGGCGCTCGGCGACGAACACCCCCATCTGGCCGACCTTGAACTCCACCCACGCCAGCGGCAGCTCGGGCAGGAGCCGCGACAGCGCGCGCTCGGCCTCGCCGACCTCGCAGACCAGCACGCCGTCCTCCGACAGGTGCAGCGGCGCGTCGCGCAGGATCTTCAGCACCAGGTCGAGGCCGTCGTCGCCGGCGCGCAGGCCCAGCTCGGGCTCGTACGAATATTCCCTGGGCAGCGCGTCGGTCTCGTCGTTGGTGACGTAGGGCGGATTGCTGACGATCAGGTCGTAATGCTCGCCCTGCAGCGCCGAGAACAGGTCGGACTGCAGGAAGCGCACGTTGCGCGCGTCGAGCCTGCGCTCGTTCTCGCGCGCGAGCGACAGCGCCTCTTCGCTGAGGTCGACGCCGTCGACGTGCCAATCGGGGTTGTAGTGCGCCATCGCGATCGCGATGCAGCCCGACCCGGTGCACAGGTCGAGCGCGCGCCGCACCTCGCGGCCGGACAGCCAGGGCTCGAAGCCGGATTCGATCAGCTCGGCGATCGGAGAGCGCGGCACCAGCGCACGGCGGTCGCTCTTGAAGCCCAGCCCGGCGAACCAGGCCTCGCCGGTCAGGTACGCGGCGGGGATGCGCTCCTCGATGCGGCGGATGAACAGCCCCAGCACCTCCTCTTTCTCGGCCTCGGTCACCCGGGCCTGGCCATAGACCGGCGACAGGTCGTGCGGCAGGTGCAGCGCATGCAGGGTGAGCTGGGTCGCCTCGTCCAGCGCATTGTCGTAGCTGTGGCCGAAGGTCAGCCCCGCCGCGTTGAACCGGCTGGCGCCGTAGCGGATCAGGTCGATGATGGTCTTGAGCTGGTGGGTGGTCATGGCGCGCGGTCGCGGCGCTGTCGCCGGGCACCGCAGTATAGGCGAGCCGGAAGCGCGCCCGCGCGCCGCCGCTATATGATGTTGCGCCCCCGACGCGCCGAGGCACCATGTTCAACCGCAGCATCCTGATCGTGCTCGTGATCGCCCTCGCCGCCGGCCTTGGCCTGGTGGCGTCGCAGAAGTGGTTCGGGCGCGGGGCGCCCGCGGCCGGCCCCGAGCTCGCGACCGTGCGCCTGTTCCCCCAGCCCCGCGAGCTGCCGCCCTTCGCGCTGCAGCAGTCCGACGGCACCCAGCTGGTCCCCGGCGAGCTGCATGGCCACTGGACCCTGGTCTTCCTCGGCTTCACCTACTGCCCCGACGTCTGCCCGACCACGCTCGCCGGCCTGGCGCAGGCGCAGAAGCAGTGGGAGGCGCTGCCCGACGCGCGCCGGCCGCGGGTGCTCTTCGTCTCCGTCGACCCCGAGCGCGACAGCCCGGACCGCATCGGCGAGTACGCGGCCGCCTTCCACCGCGACACCCTGGCGGCCACCGCCGACATCCCGGCGCTGGAGGCCTTCGCGCGCTCCCTGTCGCTGGTGTTCATGAAGGTCCCCGGGCCGGACGGCGCGCCGGAGGACCACTACAGCATCGACCATTCCGCCGCCATGGCCCTGCTCGACCCGCAGGGGCGCATGGCCGGCGTGGTGCAGCCCCCGCTCGACCCGGCGGCGATCGCCGCCGACCTGGTGACCCTGACCGGGGCCGGCCCGCAGTGAGCCTGGCCACCGCACTGACCTACGCGCTGCCGCACCGGCTCCTGTCGTCGGCCGCCCGGCGCCTGGCCTATTCCGACAACCCGCGGCTGCGCGCCTGGCTGATCGACACGGTCGTCCGCCGCTTCGGGGTCGACCTGGGCGAGGCCGCGCAGCCCGATCCGGCGGCCTATCCGACGTTCAACGCCTTCTTCACCCGCGCGCTGCGACCCGGGGCGCGCACGCCGGACCCGGACCCGGATGCCATCCTGATGCCGGCCGACGGCCGCATCAGCCAGTGCGGGGCGATCCGCGACGGGCGCATCTTCCAGGCCAAGGGCCGGTCCTTCACCGCGGCCGAGCTGCTCGCCGACGACACCGCCGCGGCGGTGTACGACGACGGCCTGTTCGCCACCGTCTACCTGTCGCCGCGCGACTACCACCGGGTGCACATGCCCTGGGACGGGCGCCTGCTGCGGACCGTGCACGTCCCCGGACGGCTCTTCAGCGTGGGGCCGGCGGCGGTGGCGAAGGTGCCGCGCCTGTTCGCGCGCAACGAGCGCCTGGTGTGCCACTTCGCCACCGACTTCGGGCCCATGGCGGTGGTCATGGTCGGCGCGCTGCTGGTGTCGGGCGTGGAGACGGTCTGGAGCGGCGAGGAGATCCCGGCCTACGCCGGCCGCGTGACCAGCCGCGACTACGTGTCGTCGACGGTGGAGCTGGCCCGCTTCGACGAGATGGCGCGGTTCAACTACGGCTCCACGGTGATCGTGCTGCTGCCGCCGGACGTGGCCCGGCTCGCCCCCGGCCTGGCCGCGGAATCGCCGGTCCGGCTGGGCCAGCGGCTCGCCACGCGGCTGCGCTGACGGCGCGCGCGCGGCGCGGGGCGTAGAATCCCCGTCCCCGCACGGCCGTCCCGGCCACACCAAGGCCGCAGATGAGTCCCGACGCCCCCGCCCCCCTGTTCTCCGACCTCGGCCTGCCGCAGCCGCTGCTGCAGGCGCTGGCCGCCGTCGGCTACGAAGCGCCGTCCCCGATCCAGGCCGCCACCATCCCGCCGCTGCTGGNNCGCGAGCTGGCGATCCAGGTCGCCGAGGCCTTCCAGAAATACGCCGCCTTCCTGCCCGGCTTCCAGGTCCTGCCGATCTACGGCGGCCAGGGCTACGGCCCGCAGCTGCAGGCGCTCCGCCGCGGCGTGCAGGTGGTCGTCGGTACCCCGGGCCGGGTGATCGACCACCTCGAGAAGGGATCCCTGGACCTCTCGGCACTGCGCCTGCTGGTGCTCGACGAGGCCGACGAAATGCTGCGCATGGGCTTCATCGACGACGTCGAGGCGGTGCTCGCGCGCACGCCGGAGACGCGCCAGGTGGCCCTGTTCTCGGCCACCATGCCGCCGCCGATCCGGCGCATCGCGCAGACCTACCTGAAGGACCCGGTGGAGGTGGCGATCAAGGCCGCCACCACCACCGCGCGCAACATCCGCCAGCGCTACTGGATGGTGAGCGGCACCAACAAGCTGGACGCGATCACCCGCATTCTCGAGGCCGAGCCCTTCGACGGCATGATCGTGTTCACCCGCACCAAGCAGGCCACCGAAGAGCTGGCCGAGCGGCTGCAGGCGCGCGGCTTCGCGGCCGCGGCGATCAACGGCGACATCGCCCAGCAGCAGCGCGAGCGCACCATCGCGCAGCTCAAGGACGGCAAGATCGACATCCTGGTGGCCACCGACGTCGCGGCGCGCGGCCTGGACGTGGACCGCATCAGCCACGTGCTGAACTACGACGTGCCCTACGACACCGAAAGCTACGTGCACCGCATCGGCCGCACCGGCCGCGCCGGCCGCAGCGGCGAGGCGATCCTGTTCATCGCGCCGCGCGAACGCAACCTGCTGCGCGCGATCGAGCGCGCGACGCGGCAGCCGATCGAGCAGATGGACCTGCCGACCGTGGAGACCGTCAACGACGCGCGCATCGGCAGGTTCAAGCAGTCGATCACCGACACGCTGGCCGCCGGGGGCCTGGGGCTGTTCCAGTCGCTGGTCGAGGACTACGAGCGCGAGTTCAACATCCCCGCGATCGAGGTCGCCGCCGCGCTCGCGAAGATGGCGCGCGGCGACGTGCCGCTGCTGATGGAAGCGCCCGCGCGCGATCCGAAGCCGGCGCAGGCCTTCGGCGACGAGCGCGGACCCCGCGCACGACCGGAGCGCCACGAACGCCCCGGGCACGGCGACCGCCCCGCCTTCCCGAAGAAGGAGCGCGTGCCGCGCCCGCCGCAGCCCGGGATGCGGACCTACCGCGTCGAGGTCGGCTACGACCACGGCGTGAAGCCGGGCAACATCGTCGGCGCCATCGCCAACGAGGCGCAGCTGGAAGCGCGGCACATCGGCCGCATCGAGATCTTCGAGGACCACAGCCTGATCGACCTGCCCGAGGGCATGCCGCCGGCCACGATGGCGCACCTCAAGGGCGTGTGGTGCGCCGGCCAGCAGCTTCGCATCACCCTCGACGGCGAGGCGCCCGACATCGGCGGGAAGCCGGCCGGGCGCCGCCCGGGCGCGGGCAGGCCGTTCCCGAAGAAGCCCTTCCCTCCGCGCAGGCCGCACCGCAAGGGCCAGCGCCCGGACTAGCCGCTCCCGTACCGGCGGCCGGCGCTCAGGGGCCGAGGACGTGGATGACCTCCTCGAGCGGCGGCCAGCCGAGGAACGGCGCCAGCCACCAGTACCCAGCGACCACGATCAGCAGCCACAGCGCGAGCCTGAGCACCACGCCGGCCACCTTGAAGGCCAGGTAGAGACCGATGATGATCGCGACCAGCCCGAGCCAGCTCACGGACGGTCCCGCCGCGCCCGCGGGCGCACGTCGAAGGGAGTGGATGGAATCCTTGGCATCGCCGCATTCTACGGGGCGCGCGCAGCGGCGGGCGGCGACACGCGCCGCGCTATCCTGACGCGATGACGATTGCCTGCGACGTGCTGGTCATCGGGGCCGGCGCCGCCGGGCTCATGTGCGCGCTCGGCGCCGGCCGGCGCGGCCGCCGGGTGCGCGTGGTGGAGCGCGCGAACCGCCCCGGGAAGAAGATCCTCATGTCCGGCGGCGGCCGCTGCAACTTCACCAATACCGGCACCACGCCGGCGAACTTCCTCTCCGCCAACCCGCATTTCTGCAAGTCGGCGCTCGCGCGCTACACGCCCGCCGACTTCATCGCCATGGTCGACCGGCACGGCATCGGCTGGCACGAGAAGGAGGCGGGCCAGCTGTTCTGCAACGATTCCTCGAAGCGGATCGTACGCATGCTGCTCGACGAGTGCGCCGACGCCGGCGTCGACGTCGACTGCGGCTGCGAGGTGCACGGCGTCGTGCGCGACGGCGACGGCTTCGTGGTCGATACGGCGCACGGGCGCATCGCCGCGGAATCGCTGGTGGTGGCCACCGGCGGCCTGTCGATCCCCAGCCTCGGCGGCAGCGGCATGGGCTATGCGCTGGCGCGCCAGTTCGGCCACGGGGTCCTGCCGACCCGCGCGGGCCTCGTGCCGCTGGTGCTCACCGGCGTGCACGCCGAGCGCCTGGAGGGACTGAGCGGCGTCGCGCTGGAGGTCGAGGCCTCCGGCCGCGGGCAGTCGTTCCGCGGCGCGATGCTGGTCACGCATCGCGGGCTCAGCGGGCCGGCGATCCTGCAGGTGTCCTCCTACTGGGACGCCGGGGAGCCGCTGGCCATCGACCTGCTGCCGGGCACCGATGCCCTCGCCTGGCTGCGCGCGCAGCGCGAAGCGCGCCCGGGCGGCGAACTGCGCACGGTCCTGGCCGAACGCATGCCGCGCCGCTTCGCGCAGCGCCTGTGCGAACACTGGCTCGGCGACGGGCCGCTGCGCCGCTTCGACGCGCCGGCGCTGGCCCGCGCGGCCGGCGCGCTCTCCGCCTGGCCGGTCGTCGCCAGCGGCACCGAGGGCTACCGCACGGCCGAGGTCACCCTCGGCGGAGTCGACACCCGCGGCCTGTCCTCGTCGTCGATGATGTCGCGCAGCGTGCCCGGGCTGTTCTTCATCGGCGAAGTCGTCGACGTCACCGGTTGGCTGGGCGGCTACAACTTCCAGTGGGCCTGGGCCTCCGGCCACGCCGCCGGCGGCGTCGCCTGACTCAGCCCGCCGAAACGTAGCCGGCAACGGCGCAGAGGCGGGTGTCCGCGGCCGTGGCGGCCGGGATCCCGTCGCCCTGGAGCGCCACCAGCCGCAGCACGCGCGCCCCTGCCTCCTCGTAGCTGGCCAGGGCAAGGAAGCCGGTCTTCATGTTCCCGCACGGAGACGGACCGTCCGCGGCCCGCGTCTCCTCCAGCACGCGCCGGAGTTCGACCGGCTGCCCGGCGTCGACCGCCATGACGTCGGCATAGCGCTGGCCGGCCGCGAACTCGTCGCCGGCGCGCACGATCGCCACGCGCTCGGTGAGGAAGCCGGCGCCGGTCGCCCCCGTGATCCTCGCGTCTTCCACCTCGAGGGTGCCCGTCAGCGCTTCCGCGACCCGGTCCGCGGCCCTGAACCGCCCCAGCGCCACCGGCTGCAGCGTAGGCGGCGCGGCGCGCTCGATCGGGGCCTTGGCCGGATCCGGTTCGAGCGATGCGCGGGGAGCCGGCGGCGGCGCGCTGGTGGTGGGCGGCTGCCCTTCGGGGGCGACCCGCTCGTCGCGCGCGCAGCCGGGCAGGAGCAGCGCGGCGAGCAGCCACGCGGCCAGGGTCAGGCGGGACGCAGGCAGTTCCAAGGCGGGATCCGGATTCTCGCGGGGACGGGCGCCGATGATAAGCCCCCCGCGTCCAGTCCGCGTCGGCGCGTCATCCCGCCGCGGCCCTCCAGAGCAGCACCACCGGCAGCGCCACCAGGCCGAGCATGAACACGATCCCCACCAGGATCCCGGCCACGCGCAGCGGCTCGCGGCGCACGATGTCGGCGAAGCTCTCGGCGCTGCCGTCCCGGAGCGAGGCCTCGCGCTCGGCCCTCGCACGCGCCTGGCGGGCGGCCTGGTAGCCATCCATCAGGCTGCGCGCCCGCGGGTAGTCCGCATCCTCCGAAATCCAGATCCCGCCGTGGGAAATGCCCCAGCGGCTGGGCCGGGTCTCGTGGAAGGGGATGCCGTTGTCGCGCAGGAAGGCGCGGACGTCATCCGCCTCGTCCTCGGGCACCATCCGCATGTTGAGCAGCAGTCTGGCCATGCCGGGAAGGATACCCGGCGCCCGCGGCCGCGCGCGCCCTCGCGGACTCAGGAACGCACGCGAAGCGCGCGGCGCAGGTTGTCGCGGGCGGCCGCGTCGAGGCGGGCGTGGAACCAGTCGCTGAGGTAGATGCGCGGGCGCCGCAGCAGGCCGCGCAGGAAGCGGCGGCGCTCCAGCCGGTACAGCCAGCCGGGCACCGCTCCGCGGTACTCCTCGGCGATGGCGCGGTCGTAGGCATCGAAGGCAGCCGCGTCGGCGCCGAGGATGGCCATGTCGCAGTCGAGGAACAGGGCGCGGTCGCGGCCGTCCGCGCCGCCACCGAGGTCGGCGGCCTCGAGCGCGCCATGGCGCGCGGTCAGTTCGATAAGCCGGGCGACGTGCGCCAGGTCCAGGCCCGACCCGGGCAGCCAGCGATCGATTTCCGCGACCGCCAGCGCCGCCGAGCGCGCTTCGTTGTCGCGCCGCCCGGGCACGTGGACGGCGTCGTGGTAGAGCACCGCCAGCCACGCCTCCCGCGGACGCGCCCAGCCCGGTCCGCGGGCCACCTCCTCGAAGTGCGCGAGGACCGCTTCGACGTGGCCGAAGTGGTGGTAGGCGCGCGGGGGAGTGTCATAGGCCGCGCGCAGCGCCTCACGCATGCCGCCCGGGAGCGGGATCAATTCGCGCATGGCGACCTGCCGCGCAGCCGGAGCTCGCGCGCCACGCGCTCGAGCACCGGCACCAGCTCCCTCCGCGCGCCGTCGGGCAGGGCCGCGCGCGCCGCTTCGACGCAGGCGTCGTCGCCCGCCGGGGCATCGCCGGTCCAGGCGAACGCGACCCGGTTGTTCATCTTCTGCTCCTCGACCACGAGCACGCGCCCGGGACCGAAGGCCTCGCGAAGGCGCGCCAGGTGCGGCTCCGGGCGGTCGCCGTGGAGGTTGCTGGCCATGGCCCCGCCGGGTGCCAGCGCGTCGCGGCAGGCCTCGTGGAACGACAGGGTCGACAGCGACTCCGGGATGCCGCGCGCGTCGTACCCGTCGACCAGCAGCAGGTCGTAGCGGCCCGGACGCGAAGCGATGAAGCGCGCGCCGTCGTCGAGGAACACCTCCAGCCGCGCATCGTCGTCCGGGATCCCGAAGCGGCCCCGCAGGGCGATCACGCCGGGGTGGTTCTCGACCACCTCCAGCCGCGCGCCGCGCAGGTGGCGGTGCAGGAACTTGACCTGCGACCCCCCGCCCAGGCCGACGATGCCGATCCGCGCGGGCCGCGGCCGCCACAGCAGCACTGCCAGCATGGTGCGGGTGTAGTCGATCAGCAGCTGGTCCGGGGCATCGCTGCGCATGCGGCTCTGGGTCTGTCCGCGCACGAACTGCAGCGACACGTAGCCGTCGTGGTGGCGCAGTCGCGCCGGGGGCAGGGCCAGGCCGGTGGGATCGACCGGCCGCTCGCCGGCCGCGCGCGCGAACCGCGCCGCGATCCGCTGCCACCAGCGGAGTCCATCGGTCGCGTGCGTCGGATCGGTCATCGCTCGAGACTAGCGCAAGACGCCGAGGCGCCGGCGCGCGGGCCGGTGGCCTCAACGCAGCTGGCTGTCCTTGCTGCCGCGGCGGTTGTAGCCGGCATGCCCGGACTCCTCCTCGTCGCGGGCCGCCTGGCAGGTCACGCACAGGCGCACGCCGGGGACCGCCTTGCGGCGCGCCTCCGGGATCCGCGCCCCGCACTCCTCGCAATCCTCCCGCCCTGGCCCGGTGCCCAGGCGGCTGCGCGCGCGATCGATGGCGTCCTTGACGGTCGCGTCGATCTGCTCCTGGACCGCCCCGTCGCCTGCCCAACCAGTGGCCATGCCCTGTTCTCCAACAAGTGTCGCCCAGCGTCAGTTATCGGGGCGGGAGGCGCGCGGGGCAAGCCCTCGGCGACGCCAACGCTGGCACGCTCGTTGCTTGATGCCCTCGGCGATGACGCCTTCCCCCGCCGCCTGCATCGCACCCGCCCCCCGCCGCCGCGCCGCCCGGCTGCTCGCCGCGCTGTTGCTGCTGGCCGGTGCGTGGAGCCACGCCGGCGCGCGCGAGCTGCTGCGCCTGGAGTCCTACGGACCCGACGAAGGCCTGCCGCAGTCGACCGTGAAGGCGCTGGCGAGCGACGACCAGGGCTTCCTCTGGGTAGCCACGCAGGACGGCCTGGCCCGCTTCGACGGCCACCGCTTCGAAGTCTGGCGCGGCGACGTCGACCCGCTTGGCCCGGCCGACGCCAGCCGCAGCCTGGCCAGCGGCAGCATCGAAGCGCTGGCCTTCGACCGGGACGCCCGCCGCCTCTGGCTGGGCACCAACGATGCCGGCGTCGAGGCCATCCACCTGCCCGACTGGACCCGCCTGCGGGTCGGCCGCGCCGACGGCCTGTCGCACCGGCAGGCCACGCATCTTGCGCTCGACGGAACGGGCGGCGCCTGGGTGGGCACCGGCGGCGGTCTGGACCACGTCACGGCGACGGGCAAGGTGACGGCGCTCGGCGGCGGTTCGCTGGTCGTCGGCCTGGTGCGCGTCGAGGGGACGGATGCGGTGCTGGCGCTCGGGCGGGACTGCAGGCTGTGGCGCGCCACGCGCTCCCGGCTGCAGCTGGTGGCCCGGCTGCCGGCGGCGCCGGAGGACTGCGTCGCCCTGCAGGCCGGTCCGGAAGGGGCCTGGGCCGCGAGCGAGCACGCCGGCGTGTTCCTGCTCGGGGCGGACGACGGGCGGGTGCTCCGCCGGCTGCCGCTGCACGCCCTGCTGCCCGACGCGCGGCCGGTCAGCGCCCTGCTCCGCCGGCGCGACGGCAGCCTGCTGGTCGGCTTCCGCGGCGGACGCATCGCCCGCATCGCCGGGCCTTCCGCCGCATCGGCGCCGGTGCTGCTGGACCAGGCGATCGACAGCGACCTGACCACCCTGCACGAGGATCCGGCCGGTGCCCTGTGGATCGGCAGCTACACCTCGGGCATGTACTTCGCGCGTCCGCTCTCGCGGCTGGTGCGCGCCGGCCGGGCGGAATCCGGCGCCGCGGAGGGATGGCCGCAAGGCAGCATGCGGGCGATCTGGCGCAGCGGCGGCCACGTCCTCCTGGGCACCGACGCGGGCCTCCTCGAGCGGCACGGCGCCGGTGAATGGCGCGACGTGCCCGCGTTCAGCGGCCAGTCGATCCGTGCCATCACGCCCGCCGCGGGCGGCGGCTGGTGGATCGGCACCCACGACGGCCTCTGGCGCTGGCCCGGCCACGGCACGGCCACCGCCCTTCCCGGGCTGCCCGACCGGCGCATCGACACCCTCCTGATCGAGGGCATGGATGGCTGGATCGGGACCCGCGGCGGCCTCGCGCGGATGCGGGGCGGCCGCATCGTCGACGATCCCGCGCTGGCGCCCCTGCGCACCAGCCACGTGACCGCCATGGTCCGCACCGGCGGGCAGCTGTGGATCGCCACCAATGCCGACGGCCTCTGGCGCATGGACGGCGAAGCCGCGCCCGGGCCGGTCGCGCCCGACGCGCTGCACCGCTCGCTCTGGTCGCTGGCCCTGGGCGCGGACGGCGCGCTGTGGGTCGGAAGCTACTCGCGCGGCGTCTACCGGATCGACCGCGCCGACGCCGGCATCCAGAATTATGGCGAGCGCCAGGGGCTCGGCAGCAGCGTCGTCTATGCGCTGCTGCCCGACCACCTCGGCCGCATCTGGGTCAGCACCAACAACGGACTCTCGGTCATCGACCCCGACGACGGCTCGATCCAGGTGATCGGGCCGCGCGACGGGCTGGTCAACCGCGAGTACAACAGCAGCTCGGCCCTGCGCGGCGCCGACGGCCTGCTCTACTTCGGCGGCACGCGCGGCGTCGACGTCGTCGACCCCGCCGGGCTCCCCCGGCAGAGCCCGCCCGCGCGGCCGGTCCTGACCGCGCTGCGAACCACGCCGCGCGACGCCGACGGCGAGCCGCGCGAGCTCGACATCGTGTACGCCGACCACGTGCAGCTGGACCACGGCGACCGCATGCTCTCTGTGCGGATGACCGCGATCGATTTCGGCGCCCCGGACGCGGCGCAGCTGCGCTACCGCGTCCGCGGACTGCACGAGGACTGGGTGTACCCGCACGCGCCGCGGGCCGAGTTCTCGGTCACCGAGCTTCCCCCGGGCAGCTACGTGCTCGAGGCCGAAGCCGCCGGCCGCGACGGCCGCTTCGGCCCGCCGCGGCAGCTGCAGCTGGAGATGGCGCCGCCGTGGTGGCGCCATCCGGTGGCGCACTTCGCCTACGTGCTCGCGCTGCTGCTGTCGCTGGCGCTGGCCGTGCACCGGGTCGATTCGGCCATGCGCCGCGAGCGCCGGCAGGTCGAACTGCTCGAGCGCACCGTCGCCGAGCGCACCGCGCAGCTGCAGCTCGCCAACCAGCGCCTGAGCCGCACCAACGCAGAGCTCAGCATCGCCACCCGACGCGACCCGCTCACCCGCATCTCCAACCGGCGCGACCTGCAGGACTGGCTGGGGCGCGAGGCCGCTTCGCTGCGCCGGGAGATCGAGGCCACCGGAGCCGGCGGCAGCCGCCTGGTGTTCCTCATGATCGACATCGACGACTTCAAGCGGGTCAACGACGTCCACGGGCACCAGGCCGGTGACGAAGTGCTGGTGCACTTCGCGGACCGCCTGCGCCTGCTGTGCCGCGACGACGACCTCCTGGTGCGCTGGGGCGGCGAGGAGTTCCTGATGATCTCGCGCTTCACCCGGCTCGAGGACGCGGCGCTGCTCGCCGAGCGCATCCGCGAGGCGATCGCGTCGCAGCCGATCCAGGCCGGGCGCGGCCTCGCGCTCGAGCTGACCTGTTCGATCGGTTTCGCGCCGTGGCCATTCGCGCTGGAATGGCCGGGGCTCGGCGACTGGAGCGCCTGCGTGGGCCTGGCCGACCGCTGCCTCTACGCGGTCAAGCGGGGGAGCAAGAACGGCTGGCTCGGGCTGGTGCCGGGTGACGCCCCCGAGCCCGATGCCGTGCGCGCCCTCCTCGCCGGGACTCCACCGGAGGAAGTCGGCCACCGCACCGTGCGCGTGCTGGGCTCGTCCAGGGACGGCGGGAACGTCGCCTGAGCCGCCGGGCCCGCAGGTTCACCGGGGGCATGCGACCATGCGCGGCATGCGCCTGATCGCCCTCGCACTCCTCGCTTTCCCTGCCGCACTCGCCGTCGCCTTCGCAGCGACCGCCCCGGTCCTCGCCCAGGAACCCGCGGCGCCTGCGCCCACGGATGCCGCCAGCGCGTCCACGTCCGCGTCCGCGCAGGACGACGCGGCAGCGCGGCAGCAGGCGGACGCCGAGGCGCGCGACCTCGCGGAGAGCCGCAGGCTGGCCGAGCGCCTCCACGGGACCGAAGGCCTGGCCGACGTCACCGTCACCGTGCGCGATGGCGTCGCCGAGCTCGACGGCGTCGTGCTCGCCCCCGAGGACCGCGTGCGCGCCGGGCAGGTCGCCGGCCAGCATCCAGGCATCGAACGCGTCGACAACCGGGTGGTGCTGAGCACCCGGCTCTCGGACCGCTTCGCCACCGCCGGCGCGCTGGCGCTGGACAAGGTGATGCGCCTGGTCGCCGCCCTGCCCTTGCTGCTGGTCGCGCTCGCCGTGGTGGCCCTGGCATGGTGGCTCGGCAAGTGGGCCGGGCGGCGCGTCGGGCTCCGCATCGCGCGACGCAACTGGCAGGCGGAAAACCCCTATTTCGCCAACCTGGCGCAGCGCCTCGTGCAGTGGCTGGTGCTCCTCGGCGGCGTGCTGGTTGCGCTGGACCTGCTCGGCGCCACGGCCCTGGTGGGCGCGGTGATGGGCTCCGCGGGCGTGATCGGCCTCGCCCTCGGCTTCGCGTTCAAGGACATCGCCGAGAACTACGTCGCCGGCGTGCTCCTGAGCCTGCGCCGCCCGTTCGCACCGGGCGAGCTGCTGCGCATCGACGGTGCGCACGAAGGCCGGGTCGCGGCGCTCACCTCGCGCGCCACCATCCTCGTCACCCATGACGGGAACCGGCTCACCCTTCCCAACGCGCTGGTCTTCAAGTCGGTGGTGCTGAACTTCTCGAGCAATCCCAGGCGGCGCCTGGAATTCGCCATCCCGGTCGACGCCGCCGAGTCGATCCGCTGCGTCCAGGAGCTCGCTCTGGATGCGATCCGACGCACCGACGGGGTGCTCCCGGACCCCGGCCCGTCCTGGACCGTGGAGGCCTATGACGCCAGCGCGATCACGCTGCGCTTCTTCGCCTGGGTGGACCAGCGCGAGAGCGACCTGGGCAAGGTCCGCAGCGAGGCCATCCACGCGGTCCGCACCCGGCTGGCCGAAGCCGGCGTGCGGGCGCCGCGCAACATCCAGTACACCGCCGCGCTCGACGAGGCGCCCGCTGTCCCGGCGGCATCGACCCCGGGCGGCGCCCCGGCCGCCGCCGACACATCGGTCAACCGCGACCTCGACGCGCACCTCGCGGCCGAGCAGCGCGCGCACGCGGGCGAGGACCTGCTGCCGCCCGATGGAGAGCAGGCTTCGTCCTGAATGGGCCGTGCCGCGAGCGCGCGCGCCAAGCGGGCCGATTTCGGAAGATTCCTACACCGCATTCTCCCCGTCGCCGACGTGCGCGCGGGAGGGCCGGGCGCATGCTTCCCATGCCCCGGCAGCAGGCCCTGCACCGGTCACCGATGCCGCTCAGCAATGGAACTGGCCGCGACCTTGAGCAAGTCGTGAAGCTGGGCCGGGGCGCCCCACGCAACCAGGACACCCCAATGGTCGAGATCAAGGAGGTCGAGGCGGGTTTCCAGGTCTCCGGTGCGCACTACCACGAGGTCTTCCACAGCCGCTTCAAGGCCACGATGGCCGCCTACGCAGTCGCGCTCGGGGACGCGACCGCGGCAGGACATCCGGTCGCCATCAGCCTTCCCGGCGACTGGGGCGAGACCGTGCTCATCGAACCCGGCCCCGGCCAGGTCCCGCAGCCGCGGGCCTGAGCCCTGCCCGCGAGGCCCTGGCCCGGCGTCAACCGCCGGGCGGGGCCGGCGCCGGCATGTCCGCGGGACGCGCGCAGCCCGGCGTCGGGCCGATGCCTTCGATGGTCAGCTCCGCGGCCAGGGGGAACACCGCGCCGGACATGCTGTCCTCGCACGGCCCGGGCAGCAGGATCACCGAGATCGAGCCGGCTTCGTCGCGCGCATGGACCACGCGGGCACCGTCGGCGTCGTTCGCGCTTTCCACCCGGAAGCGCCGTCCGTCCACGTCCGGACCGCTCAGCACCACTTCGGCGGCATCCACCCGGGCCTGCCAGAACGGTTCGTTGGTCAGCACCACGAACTCCCCGGGCAGGTCCGGCGCCGTCTCCGTGGCCGGATCCGACGCGGCCACCGGGGCCGATGCGTCGCCAGGCAGGGCGTCCGGCGGAGTCGGGCTGCGTTCGCAGGCGGCAAGCGGCAGCGCCAGCGCGAGGAGCACGGGCAGGAGTCTCTTGTTCATGGTCGCCCCGGGGGTCTCGAAGGGGGCCCAGCATGCCGCATCCGCAGGCCGCGGCGTCAAGGCCGCGTCCCGAGCCAGCGCAGGGCGCCCAGGGCAGCCTCCCGGCCGCTGGCGAAGCAGGCGGTCAACAGGTAGCCGCCGGTCGGCGCCTCCCAGTCGAGCATCTCCCCCGCGGCGAAGGTGCCGGGGCGCCGGCGCAGCATCAGCCCGTCGTCGAGCGCCTCCAGGCGCAGCCCACCGGCGCTGCTGATGGCCTCGGCCAGCGGCCTCGGGGAGCGCAGGCGAAGCGGCAGGCGCTTCACGGCCGCGGCGAGCGCCGACGGATCGCGCAGGGCCCCGGCACCGAGCACCTCCCGCAGGAGCGCGCTGCGCACGCCGTCCAGGCCGGCGCTGCGGCGCAGGTGCTCGGACAGGCTGCGCTTGCCGCGGGGCCGGGCCAGTTCGCGTTGCAGGCGCCCGAGGTCGCGCCCCGGCGCAAGGTCGAGCTGCAGCACCGCGTGGCCGTCCCGGTCGATGCGCTCGCGCAGCAGCGCGGACAGGGCATAGACCAGGCTGCCCTCGATGCCTTCGGCGGACACCACGCACTCGCCCTGCAGCGAGTGTTCCCCGCCTTCGTCGTCGCGCCAGTGCGCGACCACCGGCTTCAGCGGCGCGCCGGCATGCCGCGCGGCGAAGTGCGGCGACCAATCGACGTCGAAGCCGCAGTTCGCCGGGCGCAGCGGAGCCACCTCGACCCCCGCGTCCGCCAGGAGCGCCTGCCAGGCGCCGTCGGACCCGAGCTGCGGCCAGCTGCCCCCGCCCAGGGCCAGCACGGTGGCGTCCGGCACGCGGGTCGCGTCGCCCGCCGGCGTCGAGAAGCGCAGCGCGCCCCCGGGTCCCCAGCCCACCCAGCGGTGGTGCACGTGGATGGCCACGCCCTGGGCGCGGAGCCTGCGCACCCAGCCCCGCAGCAGCGGCGCGGCCTTGAGGTCGTCGGGGAACACGCGCCCCGAGCTGCCGACGAAGGTCGGGACGCCAAGTCCCGCCGCCCACGCACGCAGCTCGTCCGCGCCGAATCCGTCCAGCCACCGCCCCACCACGACCGCACGCTCGCGGTAGCGGCTGGCGAAGAGCGCCGGCGGATCGGAGTGCGTGAGGTTCAGGCCGCCCTTGCCGGCGATCAGGAACTTGCGCCCGACCGAGCCCTTGGCTTCGTAGACATCGACCTCGCAGCCGGCCCCCCGCAGCGTCTCCGCGGCGAACAGGCCCGCCGGGCCGCCGCCGACGACGGCCACCCGGGGCGCCCCGGCCCGCCCCTGGGTGGTGCCCGGCGCCGCCTGCATCGCGCCCTCAGGCCTTGCGCAGGAAGCAGGTCTTCAGGACCAGGTCCCGGATCCTGTCGGAGTGTCCTTCGATGTTCTCGGGATCGCCGTCGATCAGGCGGATGTTGCGGATCATCGTGCCCTGCTTGAGCGGGATCGACGAACCCTTGACCTTCAGGTCCTTGATCACGACCACGCTGTCGCCGGCCTCGAGCGGATTCCCGTTGACGTCGCGCACGACCACGGCGTCGCCAGCGCCGGCCGCGGCATCCGCGGACGTCCACTCATGGCCGCAGTCCGGGCAGACGTAGAGCGCACCGTCGGGATAGGTGTTCTCGAGGCCGCACTGCGGGCAGGCGGGGATGGTGGCGGGCATGGCGACTCCAGTCGTGCGATGGGACGCCTCATTGTAGCCGCCGCGCCCGGCGGGCCCCCGCGTCTCCGGCTGCCGGGCGCAGCACCCGCGCCGCGCGCCGCAGGCGCTGCAGCGGCGTGGGGTCCACCGGGCCGTCGTCGAGCAGGGTGTCCGCCAGCGCGCGGCGCAGCGGCGGGAGCGCGCGACCGGCACCGATGATCGCCCGCCGCAGCGGCCGCATCGGCGCGCGGTCGTCGGTGAACACGCGCACGACCACGCCGGTCCCCAGGAACAGCGTCGCGCAGCCCGCGCGGTGGCGGCGCTGGTAGCGCGCCAGCAGGGCGGGGTCGGCGGGGTCGCCGTGCCGGTCCACCGCGTCGGCGACCGCCGAGGCCAGCCGTTCGACGCTGGCAAGGCCCAGGTTGAATCCGTGCGCCGTCACCGGGTGCATCCCGACCGCGGCGTCGCCGACCAGGGCGAAGCGGCGACCGACGAAGCGGTGGGCCCAGGTCGCCACCAGCGGATACGCATGCACCTCGCCGGCGAGCACCATGGCCCCGAACCGGTCCCGGTAGCGCGCCTGCAGCTCGGCCGAGTACGCGGCCGGGTCCAGCGCCTTGAGCCGCGCGGCCTCGGCCCCGGGCACCGTGACCACGGCCGACGCCAGGCCGTCGTTCAGGGGCAGGAGCGCGCGCGTCTGCCCCTCGCCGAACCACTCCCAGGCCACGCCGCCGTGCGGGCGCTCCAGCCGCACCCGGGAGACCAGCATGGTCTTGCCGAAGTCGTGCATCGCGACCGGGATGCCCATGGCGCGCCGCGTCGAGGAGAAGCGGCTGTCCGCCGCGACCAGCAGCGGTGCCTCGAGGCGGCGCCCGTCCTCCAACGCGACCGAGGCGGAGCCGGCGCCGGTGGACACGGATGCCACGCGCGTCCCGAAGTGCACCCGTACCCGCGGGTCGCCTTCCACCGTGGCCCAGACCGCCGCCCGGAGGTCGCTGTTGGCGACCAGGCTGCCGAGCGCGGCGCGCCCGAAGGGTCCGGCGTCGACCTCGAAGCCGCGGCCGGCGTCGCCGTCGGCGACCCGTGCGCGCACCAACGGCGACGCCGCGCCGTCCGGCAGGCGCTGCCATGCGCCCAGCTCGCGCAGGATCCGGATCGAGGCGTGGGTGAGCGCGATCTCGCGGCCGTCCGGGGCCGGGGCCACGACCGCTTCGCGCGGCTGCTGCTCGAGGACGTCCACGCGGAGGCCGCGCAGCGAGAGCGCGCGCGCGAGGCAGAGGCCGGCCGGGCCGGCGCCGATGACAAGGACGGACGGGTCGGTCATGCCGCTCCCCAGGTGCAAGGAGCGGCCAGCCTAGGCCGGCGGGTGAGCGGCGACCCTGACCGGGATCAAGCCGCAGCGCGGTTGCGCGCCGCTGCATGCACCGCGGGTTCGGCGAGGAAGCGCCCCACCTGGTACCACACAAGCAGCGCACCGCCGCCGATCAGCAGCGCGAAGACGCCGTTCCCCGGCTGCGAGACGTGCAGCGCCGCGGCCAGACCGATCGTGGTCGCCAGCCATGCCCATGCCGGCCAGCGCCTGAGCAGCGCGCGCCTGGTCTCGCGTCCGATGATCTCCCGGGCCTGCTCGGGGGGAATTCCGTACTCCTCGCTGATCGTTTCCGGCTGCATCGATGCCTGGCTCCTGTGGCTGCTTCTATCGCTGGATCGGGACTGCGTACCTCGGTATTGACAGACGACGTGGGTGGTTCGATTACGCCATGGAACGGCGCCGAAAAAAAGAGGGGGCGGAAATCCGCCCCCTCGCCGTTACCAGATGCGGACCCGGTCCTCCGGGGCGATCCAGAGCGGATCGGCCTCGGTGACGCCGAAGGCCTCGTACCAGGCATCGATGTTGCGCAGCGGCGCGAAGGCGCGGATGTGCCCCGGCGAGTGCGTGCCGTTGACCAGCTGCTGGCGCAGCGCGTCGTCGCGCCACAGCGTGCGCCACACCTGCGCCCAGCCCATGAAGAAGCGCTGCTCGCCGGTGAAGCCGTCGATCACCGGCGCCTCCTTGCCGCCCAGCGAACGCCGGTAGGCCTCCAGCGCGATGGTCAGGCCGCCGAGGTCGCCGATGTTCTCGCCCATCGCGACCCGGCCGTTGATGTGCATGCCCGGCAGCTGCGGGAACTCGTAGGCCTCGTACTGCGCGCCGAGCTTCGTCGCCTGGACCTCGAACTTCGCCGCGTCCTCGGCCGTCCACCAGTCACGCAGCAGGCCCGCGCCGTCGGACTTGCGGCCCTGGTCGTCGAAGCCGTGGATGATCTCGTGGCCGATGACGCCGCCGATCGCACCGTAGTTCACCGCCGGGTCGGCGTCGGGATCGAAGAACGGTGGCTGCAGGATCGCGGCCGGGAACACGATCTCGTTCTTGACCGAGTTGTAGTAGGCGTTGACCGTCTGCGGGGTCATACCCCACTCGCCCTTGTCCACCGGCTTGCCGATGCGCGCGCGGCGGTAGTCCCATTCGAACGCGAGGGCGCGCTCGGCGTTGCCGAACACGTCGCCGTTTTCGAGCCGGAGCCCGCTGTAGTCGCGCCAGGTGTCGGGATGGCCGATCTTGAGGCCGAAGCCGGCCAGCTTGGCGCGGGCCTCGGCCTTGGTCTCGTCGCCCATCCACTCCAGCTGGTCCAGGCGCGCGCCCATGGCCGCCTTCACGTTGGCAACCAGCGCGTCCATCTTGTCCTTGGCGTCGGCCGGGAAGTACAGCTTCACGTAGTCCTGGCCGATGGCCTCGCCCATCGCCGACGAGGCGTAGGACACGGCGCGCTTCCAGCGGGCTCGCTGCTCGGGCTGGCCGGACAGGAAGCGGCTGCGGAAGTCGAAGTGCGCGTCGACGAACTCGCGCGACAGCAGCGGCGCGGCGCTGTCGGTGGTGTGGAAGGCCTGCCAGGCCTTCAGCGTGTCGAGGTCGGCGTCGGCGAAGATCTTCGCGATCTTCGGCAGCGCGGTGTCCTGCCTCACCACGCCGGCATCGGCGTAGTCCACCCCGGCCGCCGCCAGGTAGGCCTGCCACGGGAAGCCGGGGGCGAAGGCGTCGAGTCCGGCGAAGGCCACCGGGTTGTAGGTCTTGTCGCGGTCGCGGCTCTCGGCGCGCGTCCAGTGGGCCTCGGCGATCTTCGTCTCCATCTCCATGATCGCGTCGGCCCTGGCGGCCGCGTCGTCCCAGCCGGCCAGTTCCAGCATCTGCGCGACGTAGGCGACGTAGCGCTCGCGCTGCGGCGCGAACTTCGCGTCGAGGTACATCTGGCGGTCGCCCAGGCCAAGGCCGGACTGTCCCAGGTACAGGGTGTAGACGTCCGGGTTGCGCTGGTCGTCGGCGACGTAGTGGCTGAAGAAGCTTCCGTTGAAGCCGGCATTGGCCCGGCCCATCAGCCTCGCCATGTCCTCCTTGCTGGCGACCGCGCGGATGGCGTCCAGGTGCGGCTGCAGCGGCGCCGCGCCGAGGGCCTCCACGGCGGCCTCGTCCATGAAGCCCTGGTACAGGGCGGCGAGCTTGGCCGCGTTGCCGCCGCCCGCCGGGTCACCCAGCGCGTAGCCTTCGAGCAGCCGGTGGACGCGCGCCTCGGACAGGTCGCGCAGGACCAGGAACGAGCCGTACATCGACTGGTCGGACGGGATCCGGGTGTTCGCGGCCCAGTTGCCGCTGACGAACGCGAAGAAGTCACTGCCCGGCGACGCCGAAGGGTCCATGCCGGCGGTGTCGATGCCCCAGCTCCCGTAGCGGTTGGCGGCGACGGTGCCGGTCGCGGCGGCGGCCTGGTCGCCGTCGTCGACGAGGGCGGTCATGTGGCAGGCATCGTCCAGGCAGCGCTCGTCGGCAAGGGCGTACGGGGCGGCGCCCACGCCGAGCGCGAGGGCGGTGGAAAGGCTGAGGATCGTCTTCTTCAAGGCGGGGTCTCCGGCGCATCGGCGCGCAAATGGCTGGGCCCGCGGCTGCGGGCGCACCGGACAGTCTAACCAGCGCCGCGGCCGGCGGCAGGGTGTCGCTGGTCATGGCACGCCGCAGGGGGCCGGCCGGCGCGGCGCGGGCGGACCGCCGGGTCTAGAATCGACCCACCATCGGAGGAACCCGCCATGACCCGCCTCAAGCGCAACCTCGTCCTCGCCGCCCTGGCCCTGGCCTCGGCCTGCTCCTTCCAGGCCCAGGCCACGCTGAAACCCGGCGACCCGGCGCCCGACTTCACCGCCCCGGCCTGGCTCGCCGGCGAGCCCTTCGAATACTCGCTGTCCAGCGCGCTGCGCGAAGGCCCGGTGGTGCTGTACTTCTTCCCCGCCGCGAACACGCCCGGCTGCAACATCGAGGCTTCGCTGTTCTCGCAGGCCGTGGACGACTTCAAGGCCCGGGGCGTCTCGGTCATCGGAGTGACCGCAGGCAACACGGAGCAGCTGCGCGCGTTCTCCGCGGACAAGGCGACCTGCGCCGGCAAGTTCCCGGTCGCCGCCGACGAGGGCGCGCGGATCGCCGCGCAGTACTCCGCCGTGCTGGAGGGCAGGCCCGGGGCGTCGAGCCGCACGTCCTACCTCATCGGCGGCGACGGCCGGGTACTCGCCGTGCACTCCGACATGAACCCCGCGCAGCACGTCAAGCGCATGCTGGAGGCGATCCCCGGCGGAGGCGACTGAGGGCCCTTCCCGTCCGCGGCGCGGTCAAAGCAGGCGCAGGACCGCCGCCGCGGCGGCGCCGACCACCACGACCGCCAGGAAGGGAAGCCGCAGCGCCAGCGCGGCGGCGGCGGCAAGCAGCGCGCCCGCGCGCGCGTCCAGCACCAGCGCGCGTCCCTCGGCGAAGGCGTTGACGGCGGTGAGCGAGGCCAGCAGGCCGACGGTCAGCGACATCGCGGCGGCCCGGGCGCGGGGGCCGTCGAGCCAGTGCGGCGGCACCAGGAATCCGGCGAACTTGGTCGCGAAGGCGGCCGCGCTGGCCAGCAGGATCCATCCCCACTGCGACATCAGCGCGCCTCCGGCCGGGCGAACCAGCCCCAGGCGCCGGCCACCGCCGCGGCCACGAGGATGGGCACGCCGGGCGGCGCGAACGGCACCGCCAGGACCGTCGCCAGCGCGCAGGCCGCGGCGATCGCAACCGGCTCGCGCGACGAGAGCCGCGGCCAGAGCAGGCCCAGGAACGCCGCCACCGCGGCACCGTCGAGGCCCCAGCGGCGCGGATCGCCGAGAGCGTCGCCGAGCAGCGCGCCGGCCGCGGTGCAGAGGTTCCACAGCAGGTAGATCCCGAGGCCGGCGGCCCAGAAGCCGCGGCGCTGCTCGTCCGGATCGCGCTGGCCGACCGCGGTCGCGGTCGACTCGTCGATGCAGACCTGCGCCGCGGCCAGCCTGCGCCAGCCGCGCGGCCGCAGCATGCGGTTGACCTGCACGCCGTACACCGCGTTGCGCACGCCAAGCAGGGTGGCGGCGCCTAGCGCCGCGGCGCCGCCGCCACCGCCCGCGACCACGCCGATATAGGCGAACTGCGAGCCGCCGGTGAACATCAGCGCGCTGAGCGCGACCACCTGCAGCACGTCCAGCCCCGCGGCGACGCCGAGCGCGCCGAAGGACACCCCGTACAGGCCGGTGGCGATGGCGACCGAAAGGCCGATGCGCACGGCGGGCGTCATTTCCAACTGCATCCGCCGATTGTAGGTCGCCGCCCGACGCCCACGCATGCCGCAAAAGTGCTAATACTCTCCGGGCGGTCCATCGGAAGGGGACGAATGGCTGGGGACGCGACGGGGACGTCTTGGGCTCGCCGGGCATGGCTGCCGCTGCTGGCCGCCGTCCTTGCGCTGTCGACGGCGCAGCCGGCGTCCGCCGCCGGCGGCGACGCGCGCCCCACCCTGCGCTTCGGCGGTGACGCCGACTATCCGCCGTACCACTTCCTCGACGACGCGGGCCACGCCGACGGATTCGACGTCGCCCTGACGCGCGCGATCGCCGACGACCTGGGCATGGACGCCGCGTTCGAACTCGGCGACTGGGGCGACGCACTGGAGGGCCTGGAGCGCGGCGACGTGGACCTGGTTCCCATGTTCTGGTCGGAAGCCCGCAGCCGGCGCTTCGTGTTCACCGAGCCGATCCTGCTCCGCCACCACGGCCTCTTCGGCCACTACGAAACGCCGACCGTCGAGTCCCTGGAAGCGCTGGCCAACGTCCGCGTCGCAGTGCAGGAGTCCGGCCTCGCCTGGGAAGCGCTGCGCGAACTCGACCGCCCGGGCGTCACCATCATCGCCCTCGACAACGAGGCGGAGACCCTCGCCCTCGTCGCGCGCGGCGGCGCCGACTATGCGCTGGCTCCGACCGGGATCGGCTACCACGCGATCCAGAACTCGCACCTGCCGGGGATCGTCGCCCTGAGCCCGCCGCTGCTCGAGCGCAAGTACGTGTTCGGCCTGGCGCGGGGGAACGAGCGGCTGGCCGCCAGGATCAACGACTCGCTCGAGCACCTGCGCCGCGACGGCGTGCAGAACCGGCTCTACGTCGAATGGATCGGCGGTCCCGCGCCGCCGGACCGCGCCGGCGGGGCGCGCCCGGCCCCGGCGACGCTCTGGATCCTGGGCGCGCTGGCCGCGGTCCTGCTCGGCGGCCTGACCTGGCTGTCGCGCGGGCGCGACCGGACGCGCCCCGCGGCCGCGCGCGGCAGCCCGCCGATCGTGCCCGACCCGCAGCTGATGGCGGAGCTGCGCGAGTCGATCGCCGCGGGCAGCCTCGGGTTCGCCCTGCAGCCCAAGGTCGACCTCCGCAGCGGCCGCGTGATCGGCGCCGAACTGCTCGCGCGCTGGGACCATCCGCGGCTTGGGCCGCTCGCTCCCGATGCCTTCGTGCCCATGGCCGAGAGGATGGGCTGCATCGGCGAGATGACGCTCCACCTCGTGCGCCGCGGCCTCGAGCATGGCCGCGACTGGCCGGTCGCTGCGGGCAGGCTGCACGTCTCCATCAACGTCTCGGCCAACGACCTCGCCGACTCCGCCCTGGTCGACGCGATCCTCGAGGCGTGCAGCGGCGGCGGTCCTTCGCTGATGCTCGAGGTCACCGAGACCGAGGTCATGCGCGAGCCCGAGCGGGTGGCGGTGGCGCTGCCGCGGCTGCGCGCCCACGGCATCCGGATCTCGGTCGACGACTTCGGCGCCGGGCACTCGTCGCTGGTGAACCTGCGCCGCCTCGGGCCCGACGAGCTGAAGATCGACCGCTCGTTCGTGGGCGCGCTGCTGGCCTCGCACTCCGACCGTGCGATCGTGCGCGCCACCATCCACCTGGGGCACGAGCTGGGCGCGAAGGTCGCGGCCGAAGGCATCGAGGACGAGGCCACGCGCGACTGGCTGATGCGCGCCGGCTGCGACATCGGCCAGGGCTATGCCCTCCATCGCCCGATGTCGCCCGCGGACTTCCTCGCCCTGCTGCACGCACGGGCCTGAGCGGCGCCCGGGCGGCCCGGGTCTGCTACCCTCGAAGGGTGCCGGAAACACCGGCACCCAGCGCGCCCCGCCCGACCGGCGGCGCATCCTCCCACCGCGCGGCCATGCGGCCAGCGCCTCGAAAGGGGGGCCCCGATGCCCGGCTACTCCACCCGGACGATGACCGTCCGGGTCGGCGCGCACGACTATCGCCTGCGCGTCCTCAGCGACCGCCAGCAGTTCGCCGATCCCGATGGGCACGGTGCGCGGCTCGGCATTTCCTCGGCCCAGTGGAGCCATTTCGGCCAGCTCTGGCCGTCCGGCCGCCTGCTCGCCGAAGCGGTCGACTCCATCGACATCCAGGGCAGGCGCATCCTCGAGGCCGGCTGCGGCATCGGCCTGGCCAGCCTGGTGCTGCAGCGCCGGGGGGCGGACGTGGTCGCGTCCGACATCCATCCGCTCGCGGAGGCCTTCATCGCCTACAACTCGGCGCTCAACGGGCTGCCGGCGGTGCACTACCGCCAGCTCGACTGGGAGCAGCCGCTGCCGTCGCTGGGGGAGTTCGACCTCATCATCGCCAGCGACGTGCTTTACGAGCGCGGCCACGCGGAGCTGCTGGCCGGGGTCGTGGAGAGGCATGCCCGCGGGCGGGCCGAGGTCCTGGTCGCCGATCCCGGGCGCGGATACAGCGGCGCCGCCGCGCGGCTGCTCGAGGCCCAGGGCTTCGCCCACGAACGGATCGACGTGGCCCTCGGCGACGGGCCCCCGGTGCAGGGCCGGATCCTCCGCTTCACCCGCGAGGAGTGACGCCGGCCGGCTGCGGCCGGTCTCCATGCCGGCTGCGTTGCCCACGAACGCACCCTTCCGGCGCAGGTCGCCTGCCCCCGACCCCGGCGATTGTCAAGGCCGCGCGAACGTTTTGTTAATGTGCGATTCCGTAACATGTCCGCAAGGACGTGATCCCCCTGTCCGGGGCTCCGCGTCCTGGTCCGGCAGTCCCTCCCAGGTGCCCCTGCGCACCGCCAAGCTTCACGGGGCCGACGCCCCGCCCTGCCCATGGCCGCCCTCCGCAGGCCCGCGGTCCGCCTCGTCCGCGGCCGGGCCACCCATACAGGAGCCGAGATGTCCCGCAGCAACGCCCAGAAGAAGACCGATACCCCCGCCCGCGCCCGCGCCTCCGCGCCGCTGCGCCGCTCGTCCAGCAGCAGCAGCTCGCGCAACAACGCCGCCCAGCTGACCAGCCAGCGGATCGCCGCCGACCTCGCGGCCTTCAAGAAGTCCGGCGGCCGCATCGAGGTGCTGGGCAACACCCCGATCCGCCCCTACGTCTCGCGCACCAGCAGCCGCAAGACCACGACCGCCGCGAAGGCGGCGAAGACCGCCAGGGCCACCAAGGCCGCGAAGTCCTGACCCGCGGCCCGGAGCCGCGTCCCTGACCCAGGTCAATGCGGCCGGCGCGCAGGCGATGAGACCCTTCCCGGGACCCTTCCCGCGCAGGAGGCCGCCGTGCCGCACGACATTCCCATCCAGCTGGCCGAAACGCCGGAGATCGAGATCGACGCCGGCCTCGTGGCGGGCGGGCTCGGCCTGGACGTGGACGCCTTCCGCGAACTGATGTCGACCCGGAAGGTCAGCGTGCTCTGCGAGCGCGGGACCGGGGACGACGCCGGCCTGTACCGCGCGACCTTCTACCACGGTGGCCGGCGCGTGCGCCTGGTCGTGGACGCGGACGGCCGCCCGGTCGACCATCCCTCGCAGTCGGCCACCGGCGGCTGAGCGCCCGCGGGGGCCTTCACGCGCGCGAAAGGTCCCGGCGGGCCATCATCACCCGGTTTCCACGTGTTCGAGGTGATTGATGAAACTGCATGCCACCCTGCTTGCCGCCGCCTGCGCGCTCGCCCTTGCCGCCTGCGGCGATGATTCCCGTGCGCCGGACACCGCCGCCCCGCCGGCATCCACGCCCGACGCCACCGCCGGCACCACCCCCGGCACCGACGACGCGACGACCGCTCCCGACGCGGGCTACCCGGCGCCTGTCGACGGCACCGCCGCGGCCGACGGCACCACGCCCGCGGACGGCACCGCGGCGGCGCCAGGCGACACGGCGACCGCCGACGCCGCCCAGCCCGCGGCCGGTGGCTGCTCGGTGGACGTCGAGGGCAACGACCAGATGCAGTACAACGTCTCCTCGATCACGGTCCCGTCCAGCTGCGCCGAGTTCACGATCAACCTCACCCACGTCGGCCGGCTGCCCGAGGCGGCGATGGGCCACAACGTCGTGGTCACCTCGACCCCGGACATGGCGGGCGTGGCCGCCGACGGCATCTCGGCAGGTGCCTCCGCCGGCTACCTCAAGGCCGGGGACGAGCGCGTCATCGCCGCCACGGAGATGATCGGGGGGGGCGAAAGCACGTCGGTGACCTTCGACGTCGCGAAGATCCGCGACGGTGGCCCGTACTCCTTCTTCTGCAGCTTCCCGGGCCACGCGGCCCTGATGAAGGGCACGATCAGCGTCAACTAGACGCCCGACCACGGCCATGGCCGCGCCGTCCCCCTCGGGGGGCGGCGACGGCCGGCCAGCGAGGCAGCCGACATGACGTACTACACGGGAGCAGTCTCGGCCGTCCCGACGGCACGCCGCCAGGACTACATCGACTACGCGCGCGCGGTCTGGGAGGTGTTCCAGCGCTACGGCGCCACCCGCATGGTCGAGACCTGGGGCGTGGACGTCCCGCACGGCAAGCTCACCGACTTCCACCGCGCGGTCGAAGCCGCCGAGGACGAGTCGATCGCGTTCTCCTGGATCACATGGCCCGATCGCGACAGCGCCGACGCCGCCTGGCGGAAGATGCAGGAGGACGGCGCCATGGACGCGCTCCCGAAGATGCCCTACGACGGCAGCCGCATGATCTTCGGCGGCTTCGCTCCCGTCGTGGAGGAAGGCGGGACGGCCGCCGGACGCTATTACCAGGGCTTCGCGCTCGCGGTCCCCGAGGCCAACAAGGCCGCATACGTCGATGCCGCCCGCAAGGCCTGGACCCTGTTCGACAGGACCGGGGCACTGGGCCTGGTCGAAGCCTGGGGTGACGACGTGCCCCGCGGCAAGCGCACCGACTTCTATCGCGCGGCCGCGGCCATCGAGGGCGAGGTCCCGGTCTTCAGCTGGATCGCCTGGCCCGACCGCGCCACCTGCCAGGCCGCCGAGGAGGCGATGCGGGCGGACGGCGAGATGGAGATCGAGATGCCCTTCGACGGCAAGCGCATGGTCTGGGGCGGATTCGAGCCGGTCTTCGACTCCGGCGCGTAGGCCCGCGCGGCCCGGGCGACGGACGCGCGGCCCGCGGCCGCACGCCCTGCCCTAGTCGGCGCGCGTCGCCGGCGCGGGCGCTGCCGTTCCCACGGGAACGCCAGGCGCCTGCCCTTCGCCCGCGGCGCCCGCAGGATCGGAGAACAGCGCCCAGGCTGAAATGAAGAGCGCCGCGACCAGCGGGCCGATCACGAACCCGTTCAGGCCGAACAGGGCGAGCCCACCCAGCGTCGACACCAGCACCACGTAGTCGGGCATGCGCGTGTCCTTGCCGACCAGGATCGGGCGCAGCACGTTGTCGACCAGCCCGATCACGAACACGCCGTAGGCGATCAGCACCAGCCCCTGGGTGATCGCGCCCGTGGCCAGGAAGTAGACCGCCACCGGGCCCCACACCAGGAAGGTGCCCAGCGCCGGCAGCAGGGACAGGAAGGCCATCACCACCGACCACAGCACCACGCCCTGCACGCCCAGGATCCAGAAGATCAGCCCGCCGAGCGCGCCCTGCACGATCGCCACCACGATGTTGCCCTTCACCGTCGCCCGGATCACGGTGGTGAACTTGCCGATGAGCGCGCGCTTGTGCTCCTCGGCCAGCGGGATCGCCTGGCGGATGCGCACCATCAGCGCGGCGCCGTCGCGCAGCAGGAAGAACAGCAGGTACAGCATGATCCCGAAGCTGACGAAGAAGTGGACCGTGTTCTGGCCGAGGCTCAGCGCCTGGGTGGCTACGAACTGGCTCGCCTGCGCGGCTCCATCCGCGAGCCGGGCCTGGAGTTCGGGGACGCTGCCCAGCCCCAGCCGGGCGAGCAGGCCGCTCAGCCAGTCCGGCAGCACCCCCATGACGCGCTCGAAGTACTGGCTGAGCCCGGGCTCCCCCGAGCGGACGCGCTGGAACAGCGCCGTCGCCTCCTGCAGCAGCGAAGCCGCGATCAGCGCCACCGGGAGGATGACGATGAACAGGCAGATCCCCAGCGTGGCCAGCGCCGCAAGGTTCCGGCGCCGCGGCATGCGCGCCAGCAGCCGGCGGTGCAGCGGCATGAACAGCAGCGCCAGGATCACGCTCCAGAACACCGCGCCGTAGAACGGCCACAGCACCCAGAGGAAGGCGACCGTGACCGCCAGGAGGAGGAACAGGAAGACCTTGCGCTGCAGTTCGACGGAATCCATGGACCGGGACCTTGGCGGCGGATGGCCCATTATGGCCATCCACCGCGCGCGCGGCCGGCACGGGAGCGCACTCAGCCGCTGGCGCGCTCCAGGGCATCGAGGGCGTCGCCGGTCAGCCGCAGCCCGGCCGCGGCCATGATCTCGTCGAGCTGGCCCACGCCGGTGGCGCTGGCGATCGGGGTCACGCCGGGGCGCCCCATCAGCCAGGCCAGTGCGACCTGTGCCGGCGTGGCGCCGAGTCCGGAGGCGACCTCGCGCAGGGCATCGAGAAGCTTCATGCCGCGGTCGTCGAAATAGCCCTTGAGGAAGGCGGCGCGCGCGCTGCCTTCCAGGTCCTCCACCCGTCGGTACTTGCCGGTCAGGAAGCCGCTGGCAAGCGCGAAATACGCCACCACGCCGAGCTCCTGCTCCCGTGCCAGCCCGGCCAGCTCCGACTCGTAGCCGGCGCGGTCGTACAGGTTGTAGCCGGGCTGGATGACCTCGTAGCGGGCAAGGCCGCGCGCCGCGGACACCTCCAGCGCTTCGCGCAGGCGCGCCGCAGCGTAGTTGGACGCGCCCAGCGCGCGGACCTTGCCGGCGTCGACCAGCTTCGAGAACGCGGTCAGCGTTTCCTCCAGCGGCACGCCGGGGTCGTCGGCGTGGGCGAAATAGACGTCCAGGTAGTCGGTGCGCAGCCGCCGGAGCGAATCCTCGACCGCCGCGGCGATGTTGGCGGCCGACAGCCCCTCGCGCGGCCCCCACTTGCCGACCTTGGTCATCAGCACCACGTCGTCGCGGCGGCCGCGCCTGGCAAGCCAGTTGCCGATCACGGTCTCCGACTCCCCGCCCTGCAGGCCCGGCGCCCATGCGGAATAGGAATCGGCGGTGTCGATCGCGTTGAAGCCGCGCGCGGTGAAGCGGTCGAGCAGGGCGAAGGACGTGGCTTCGTCGGCGGTCCAGCCGAGGACGTTTCCACCGAAGACCAGCGGGGCGATCCGGATTCCGGAGCGGCCGAGGGAACGTAGCTGCATTGGTATTCCTCCTGTCATGGCCCGGGAGGGTACCCCGGGCCGCAGGCGAGGGCGCGGCGACCGCGGCGTCGCCGGCTAGAGCGTGCCGGTCACCTCCGCGCCCCGGCCGGCGAGGAACTCCCTGGCGCGCGACTGCTGCTCGTGCGACAGCGCGTGCACCACCACCGTCGTGCGATGCGCGTCCATGGCGTCATGCGTCGCCTGCACGTAGCGGTCGTGGTCGGGGCGGATGGACACCAGGCCGCCGAACAGCAGGCCGCCCACCGCGCCGAAGGCGATCGTGACCAGGGACGCCGCCACCGGCGAGCGGGCCACGAACGGGACGCCCAGCCACATCATGATGCCGAAGGCGACCGCGCCCAGCACCGCGCCAAGCACCCCCAGCCACAGGTGGGCACGGACGATGGTGCGCCAGATCCCGCCGCCCTCGGGCTCGAGCTTGATGTTGGCATCGGGTTCACCGGGCTCGATCACCTTGACCTGCGCCGGCTGCAGGCCGACGGCGGCGACCAGCGCCGCCGCGGCGTCGCGGGCGGCCGTGGCGCTGTCGAACACCGCGGCGAGCTTGCTGTTGGAGACTTCTCCGCTGAGCGGGTTGTCGGACACGGCGCGCGCTCCGGATGGCCTGCAGCGATCATTCCAGACCGCGTGTCCTCCGGACGTGAGCGGGAATCCGCCGCGCGCGCCGGTCGGGGCGGGTGCCGGTCAGCTGCAGCCGCCGCAGCAGGTGCTGCCGCCGCTGATGTGCAGCTCGTGGACCAGCGGCTCGACCGCGTGGCCGGCTTCGCGCAGTGCCGCCAGCACCTCGGCGCTGCCCGCGCTCGACACCACCTCCATCCGCGACGTCGCCACGTCCAGGATGATCCGGGCGTCGGGGTCAAGCGGGCGCAGAGCGGCCGCGAGCGTTGCGGCATCGGGCGTGCCGGACAGTTGGAACTGCATGGGTCGTCTCCTGGCGTGGGCCGGCATCCCCGGCGGCGGCCATGATCGGCCCCGCCGGCCCGCCGCGTCCTTGACCGGGGTCAAGCGCGCGCAGGAGGTATATCGTTGCAGGCACCCGCCACCGCCGGAGCGCCGCCATGACCCGCCTCACCGCGAGGGATTTCCCCCCCGGACTGCTGGAGCTCTACGACGGCTACGCCCACGGCCGGATCAGCCGGCGGCAGTTCCTGGACGGCGCCGGGGGCCTGGCCCTAGGCGGCATGACCGCGCTCGGCGCGCTGGCGGCGCTGGTGCCCGACTACGCGCTGGCGCAGCAGGTCCGGTTCACCGATCCGGACATCGTGGCCGAGTACATCACCTATCCCTCGCCCATGGGCCACGGCGAAGTCCGCGGCTACCTGGTGCTGCCGGCGAAGGCGCGCGGCCCGGTCCCGGGCGTGGTCGTCGTGCACGAGAACCGCGGACTCAATCCCTACATCGAGGACGTGGCGCGCCGGGTGGCCAAGGCCGGGTTCGCCGCGCTTGCGCCCGACGGCCTCTCCTCGGTCGGCGGCTATCCGGGCAACGACGATCGCGGCCGTGCGCTGCAGCAGCAGGTCGACCCGAAGAAGCTGATGAACGACTTCTTCGCCGCCATCGGCTTCCTGATGCGCGACCGGCGCACCACCGATCGCGTCGGCATCACCGGCTTCTGCTACGGCGGCGGCGTCTGCCATGCCGCCGCGGTGGCCTATCCCGAGCTCGCCGCGGCCGTGCCCTTCTACGGCCGCCAGGCCGAACCCGCCGACGTGCCGCGCATCAAGGCGCCGATGCTGCTGCACTTCGCCGAACACGACGAACGCGTCAACGCGACCTGGCCGGCGTACCGGGCAGCGCTGGACGCGGCCGGCACCACGTACGAGGCATACGTCTATCCGGGCACCCACCACGGCTTCCACAACGACTCCACGCCGCGGTATGACGAAGCGGCGGCGAAGCTGGCCTGGGAGCGCACGACGGCCTGGTTCCGCCGCCACCTCGCCTGACGCGGCGGGCCGCCGCTCAGCCGGCCGACGCCAGGCGACGACCGAGGCGGATGGCGAGCCAGGCCATCGGCAGGTAGGCCAGGAGCAGGTCCGCCGCGATGAACCAGGCCGGGGCCGGGATCATGGTCGCGGCGGCGACGCCTCCGGCCAGGAACACGACCCCGATCGCCCATGCGAACGCGGCCCGGTGGCTGCCCGCCACCCACCAGGCGACGAACGCGCCGGCCAGCGTTCCCAGGGCATGCGCGAGGAAGGGCGCGGCGAAGTGCCTGGCCTCGAACAGATGGATTCCCGCCGCGAGGCTTGCCGGGTCGGTGACGTCCACGCCCGCGGGCGGCGGCACCAGCATCGGGCCCGCGGCCACGATCCCCATGTTGACCAGGCTGCCAACGAGCAGGCCCGCGACCACCGCGGCGATGTTGCGCAATACAGGCGTCATGTCCCCTCTCCCCCGGGCGTCTCCCGCGGCGCGGGAGCTGGCCGATTCTATCCACGCGCGGCGTGCGCCGGGGCCCCAGCGCGCCGCTCCGCCGGCCCGTCCATGCGCGATGCGCTACGATGCCCTCCCCTGTCCAGGCCGTCCGCTGTCCCCAGCCAGCCTCACCGACACGCCGGCCCGCGCGGCTGGCGCGGCCGGCTGCGCCGCCTGCGACACCGTGTACCCGAGCCACCGGAGACCCATGGCCAAGCCCAACTATTCGTTCGAGAAGCGCCAGCGCGAGCTGGCCAGGAAGAAGAAGCAGGACGAGAAGGAAGCGAAGAAGCGCGCCGAGCGCGAAGCGAAGGCCGCGGCCGCGCAGGATCCGCAGGGCGGCACCGGCTGAATCAGCCAGCGCGCCCCGGACCGGCCGCGTCCGGCGCCGCGAGCATCGCCGCGAGGTCCCTGTCCTTGGCCTCCCAGAGCGCGTTCAGCCACTGCTGGAAGCGGGCGCGCACCGCGCGGTCGTCCTGGTAGCTTCCGCCCAGGGACGGCACCGGGTGCTGGCGCACCCGCACGCGCACCACCCGCACCCGCCCGGCCATCAGCTCGAGCATGGACGGCGGTCCGTCCGGATAGGCGATGGTCACGTCGAGCATGGCGTGCAGGGCGTCGCCCATGGCGTCCACCACGAACGCCACGCCGCCCGACCGCGGCTTGAGCAGGTGCGCGTAGGGGGACGCCTGGCGCGCGTGCTTCTGCGCCGTGAAGCGGGTTCCCTCCACGAAGTTCATGATCGCCACGGGCATGCTGCGGAAGCGCTCGCAGGCACGCCGCGTGGCCTCCATGTCGCGCTTGCCCAGCTCCGGGTTCCTGGCGACCTGCCGGTGCGAATAGCGACCCATGAACGGGAAGTCGAGCGCCCACCATGCAAGGCCCAGAACCGGCACCCAGAACAACTGGCGCTTGAGGAAGAAGCGCAGAAGCGGGATGCGGCGGTTGAAGACCTTCTGCAGTACGACGATGTCCGCCCAGGCCTGGTGGTTGGCGAGCACCAGGTAGTGGCCGTCGCGCCGGAGCCCGGCGTCGCAGTCCACCTCCACGCGCGTTGGCGTGAAGAGGTCGACCAGGGTGGAGTTGACGCCGATCCAGGCCTCGGCGATCGCCGCGAGCAGCCGGTTGCAGGCGCGGCGCACGGCGGCGAACGGGAGCACGGCCTTGCACAGCGCCACCAGCAGCAGCGGCAGCGCGTGCACGAGGGTGCTGGCGACGATGACGAGCAGGACCGGCGCGGCGCGCAGGAAGGGGGGGAGCACGGGGCCGGTGGATCCGGTGTGTGGGGGTGCAAAGCGTAGCAAAACGCGTCGCGCTCAATGGGGCCGCGAACCCACCCCGGCGGCCACGCCGCCGCCGATTCCCTCCGCTTCGTCGTCGCCGAGCAGCGGGTCGCCGCGCAGGTCGCCCAGCGGGGGGATGACCAGCGTGGTGTATTCCTCGTAGTGCGCGGCGGGCAGGTCGCGCAGCGCCAGGCGGTCGGCGCGCGGGCTCTCGATCGGCAGTCGCGCGGCCTCGTAGAGGATCACCTCGTGCTCCGGCGGGTACCAGCGGAGCAGCTTTTCGACCAGCGCCTGCAGCCCCTCGGGCTCGGCGTGCAGGCGCGTGCACGTCAGGTCGCCCGAGAGCGCCACCTGCCACAGCAGCACCAGGCCATCGGTATCCGGCTTGCGGTCGTAGTACAGGAAGTGGGTGGCCTCCATCGACTGCACCCCGCGCTGTCCCGGATCGATGCCCAGGTCGGCGTACAGGCAGGCCTCGGCCGAGATCCCCGGCTCCATCCGCGCCGGGATGCCCTTGGCGCGCGCCTGCCGCAGCACCGAGTGCGGGACGTCGGCGAACACGCCGGGGTGGCCGTAGAACACCGCGCACACGCGCTTGCCGGCGTCGACGGCGGCCATGATCGCGGCGTCGATCTCGCGGTAGGTCTGGCGGCGGTCCTTGCCCGGCGCGTAGTGCACGCCGAGGTTGATGGCGTCGGGCCGGAATCCCTGGACCATCGCCAGGGTGAAGGTGTCGGCGAGGCAGAACACCACCTCGGCCTCGCGGATCTCCGACAGGCAGCGCTCGCTGGCGTGGCGACCGAACTGGATGCCGCTGCCCACCACCACCAGCCGGCCGCCGGCCTCCACCGGTTCGTCGCCACCCGCGTGCACCACGCGGTCGCGGCCGTCCTTCTTGGCCCGGTACAGGGCCTGGTCGGCATTGTGGATGAGCTGTTCGAGGCTGGCCACGTCGCCCTCGTCCTCGCAGACGCCGACGCTGAGGTTGAAGCCGAAGGTCTGCCCGAACACGGTGATCGGCCGGATCCGCGAGCGCAGCCTGCGCAGCAGCGCCTCCGCCTCCTGGGCGTCGGAATCCAGCAGGATGGTGAACTCGTCGCCGCCGCTGCGCCCGGCGATCCCGCGGTCGCCCACGACCTCGGCGATCCACTCGCCGAGCGAGCGCAGCGCCTCGTCGCCGGCGGCGTGACCGTGGCGGTCGTTGACCTCCTTGAACAGGTCGATGTCGGCCACGATCGCGGTGAAGGGCCGGCCGGCGGCGCGCGCGCGCGCGTAGGCCTCCTCGCCGAGCCTGCGCACCTGCTGGTAGTTGTACAGGCGGGTCAGGCCGTCGCGCTCGGACTGCCAGCGGTAGCGCCGGCGCTCGCGGAAGGAGCGGCGCAAGAGGCCGGTCAGCAGCAGCATCGTCGCCAGCAGCGCCACCATGCCCAGCAGCAGGAGCAGCTGGCGCCGCTGGGTGGCGGTGACCTGCAGCGCGGCGAGCTCCTTCTCCGCCTCCAGCAGCGCGATCTGCTGCTCCTTCAGCCGGGTGTCGAATTCCACCTGCAGATAGGCCAGCCGGCGCTCGCGCGCGTCGCGTTCGGCCGCGGCGGTGGACGCCATGGCCTGCTTCAGGTGCGCGAGCGCCTGCGCGGGGTCGCCGCGGCGCTCGGCAAGCCGGGCCAGAACGCTCTCGGTCTCGGCGATCGCGAGGTGCGCGCCCTGCCCGCGGTAGTGCTCCAGCGCCCGGGCCAGCATCGATTCCGCCTGGTCCAGCCCGGTCCCGGCCTCGACCAGGCCCTCGGACACCAGCAGGCGCGCGCTCCACGCGCCGGCCGTGAAGCCCGCCGCCTCGAACTCCGCCAGCGCCTGGCGCGCCCAGTCCAGCCCCTCGGCGTGGCGCCCCTGGGCCGCGGCCGCCTTGCCGACGCCGTACTTGCCGTTGGCGACGAAGACCAGGTCGCCGGCGCGGCTGCAGGTCTCGATCTGCCGCCTCCGCCACGTCTCGGCCTCGCGGTAGTTCCCGGACTGCTCCTCGGCCAGGGCGACGTCGCCCAGGGCCAGGCACTGCGCCCGCAGGTCGCCTGATTCGCCCACCGATTCCAGCGCGCGCTGCGCGAGTTCGCGCGCCTTCGCCGTCTCGCCCACCAGCGAGTGCAGGTAGCTGGCGACGCCAAGCAGCGTGTCCGCTCCCCCGGGCGCCTCGTTGACGTAGGCCAGGCCCTCGCTCAGCCAGCTGAAGGCCTGGGTCCACTCCTCGAGGTTGGCCGCGATGCTGATCGCGGTCGCGTAGACGCGCAGGCGCAGGGGCGCGGCCAGGTCCTGTTCGAGCAGGCCGGCCAGGCCCTGGAGCGCCGCTTCCTGGTCGCCGGCCACCGCCAGGTTGCGCAGGCGCACGTATTCGATCCTGCGCCGCTGGTCGTCGGACAGCTCGTCCAGCCGCGACGCGAGGTCCTTGATCCGCCGGTCGGACTCGCTCCAGTGCGCGGTGAAGCCCAGGCGCTCGATCTCCTGGACGCGCGGTTCAAGCGCCTCCGACGCGAACGCGGCCGTGCCGGCCAGGGCAACCAGCAGGAGGAGCGCGATGGTGACGACCCGGCGCATGTCGCGGACTGCCGTCGGGATCGCGGGCAGGCGGTTCAGTACGCCTTGATGATGTGGTTGGTGGCGAACTGCCCGTCCACCAGACCCGTCAGGCGCTTGATCGTGGCGTAGTCCTTCGACAGCATCGCCCGCTGTTCCTCGGCCGTGAGGCCGGCGCGGGCCAGCACGGTCGCCGGGTCCTTTTCGTAGTCGGCGGCGAGCGCGGCGTCCTGGCCGAGCTTCCTCATGAATTCGAGCAGTGTCGACATCTTCCTCTCCCCAGAGCCTGAAGCTTCCATTGCCGCGCGGGGAGTGCCAGTCCCCGGCCCGTCGAAACCCCGGACAGTAGCACAGCCCGGACGGCCCGGCGGCCCGGGCGCCGCAGGTCACGGGGCGATCATGCCCGCCCGGGCACCATCGCCCCATGACCGGACCCGAACGCCCCGGCCACGACGCCCGGTACTTCGCACCCGGGCCAGCGCCGATCCCCACCCCGCTGGCGGACGAATGGACCATCGCCGTCGCCGACGGCCCGGTGGTGGCCACCGCGATCCACGACGGCCACGCGCTGCGTCCCTCGCTGCGCGCGCGGACTGCGCTCGCCGACCACGTGCGCCTGCGCGAGGAAGACCCCCTCACCGGCCTCCTGACCGAGGTCGGCGACATCCGCATCCAGGTCCGCAGCTCCCGCTTCGAGGTCGACCACAACCGTCCGCGCGACGGCGCCGTGTATGCGCGCCCCGACGACTGCTGGGGGCTGCAGGCCTGGCGCGAGCCCCTGCCCGGCCACGAAATCGAACAGTCGCTGGCCGCCTGGGACCGCTTCCGGGCCATGGTGGCCGAACTGCTCGACCGCCTGCTCCAGCGCTGGGAGGCCGTGCTGCTGGTCGACCTGCACAGCTACAACCACCGGCGCGACGGCCCGCGCGCCGAACCCGCCCCGCAGGAGCAGAACCCGGACATCGAGCTGGGCCTGACCACGGCCGACCCGGGCCGATGGGGCGCGGTCAGCGCGTGCTTCGCATCGGCCCTGCGCCAGGTCCCGGTGAAGGGCCGCATCCCCGACGTCCGCGCCAACGTCCGCTTCCCCACCGGCGGCGACTTCCCGGAATGGGTCCACGCGCGCTGGGGCCCGCGGGTGTGCACGATCTCGCCGGAGTACAAGAAGATCTTCATGGACGAACACACCGGCCAGGCCGACATCGCGGCGCTCCATGCGCTGCGCGAAGGCCTCGCGCTGGCCGTCGACGCGGTGCGTCCCGCGTTCGGGATCCGGCGTTGAGCGCGAAGCCCGCGCCGGCCGGGCCGCGCCCCCTGCCGCCGGTCGCGGACGCTGTGGACCGGGTGCTGGCCGACATCGACGCCCGGCTCGACTGGCTGCTCGCGCTCACGCCGCTCGGGATCGATGCCCTCTGGGCACGGTTCGAGGCCAGCGGCTACCGCGACCTGCCGCCGCTGCGCTACGCAAGTCCGCCCGCCGGCCTGGAGCGGATGCGCGCACGCCTGCTCGCGCTGCCGGTGGCGCGGATCGAATCGCCGCTGCTGGAAGCCGTGCTCGCCGGCAAGCAGCTCGAGGTCGAACGGATGCTGGAACTGGTGCGCCTGCGCGGCTCCGACGGGTTCATGGCCGCGAGCGTCGAGCTCTTCGGCGGCGTGGAGGCCGGGCTGCTCGCGCTGGCACGCGACATCCTCGACCAGGTCGCGCCGGGCGAACCGCTGGAGGCGGACACCGGCGTCGACGCGGTCGTCGCCGCGGTCGAGGACGAAGTGTCCTGGTACCGCGCCCAGGCGCCCGACTTCGCCCTCGAGGTCGTGGTCGACGCCGACACCGGTTCGCTGATGATGGTGTCGCACGGGCGCCTGTACCTGGACGCGCGGCTCCGCCTGCCGCACGCGCGCCTGCAGCCCCTGGTCCAGCACGAGCTCGGCACCCACGTGCTCACCCGCTACAACGGACTGCGCCAGCCGCTGCGACAGATGGCGGTCGGGCTGGCCGGCTACGAGCCGCTGCAGGAGGGGCTGGCGGTGCTGGCCGAGTACTTCGCCGGCTACCTGCCCGGCGAGCGCCTGCGGGTGCTGGCCGCGCGCGTGGTCGCCGCGGGCATGGCGCTGGCCGGAGAGCGCATCCCGGCGATCTTCGGGCGGCTGCACGAGGAGCACGGCTTCTCCACCACCGACGCCTTCGACATCGCCGTGCGCGCGCGCCGGGGCGGCGGCCTGACCAAGGACGCCGTCTACCTGCGCGGGCTGCAGGACCTGCTGGCGCACCTGCGCGGCGGCGGTGCCTTCGCCCCGCTGTTCGCGGGCAAGTTCGCCCTCGCGCAGCTTCCCGTCATCGGACGGCTCGCGGCGGCCGGCTGGGTGGTGCCGCCCGCGCTCCTTCCCCGCTACGCCTGCGCGGACGGCTTCCCGCAGGCGCTCGAGCGCTGCCGCGGGCTCGCCGCCTGCGAGCTCCACCATCCGCGGCCCGCGCCGCATTCCCTCCAGGAGCCCCCCACGTGAGCGATCGACCGCTGCGCCTCGGATTCGTCGTCAATGACGTCGCCACCGAGCAGGACAACTACACCACCATCCGGCTTGCGCGCACCGCGGCCCGGCTCGGCCACCGCGTCGCCCTGATCGGCCTCGACGGCTTCATCTACGACGCCAACGGCACGGTCTGCGCGATGGCCAGCGTGCCGGCGGAGGGCGACTACGCCGACGACGCCGGCCTGCTGGCCGAACTCCAGGGCCGGCAGGCGACCACCGAGCGCATCAACGTCGAGGAGCTCGACGTGCTGATGCTGCGCAGCGATCCGGCCGAGGAGCAGGTCGACCGCCCCTGGGCGCCGACCAGCGCGCTGCTCTTCGCCCAGCTGGTGACGCGCCGCGGGGTGATCGTTCTCAACGACCCCTTCCACCTGACCAATGCCTCGAACAAGACCTATTTCCAGCACTTCC
>LSQX01142784.1_pt1 | contig 51487 bp, 29 predicted proteins | sample 654561 | NCBI WGS metagenome assembly LSQX01 (sample SAMN04489861, study PRJNA283612) | anaerobic digester metagenome | isolation source: 4 biogas reactors fed with cattle manure at either 37C or 55C with and... | place: Denmark: Kongens Lyngby | collected 2014
CCCACCCCGCATTGGTTGGCCTTGCGTCTCCGCTTGTGCCAGCCTTACCTGCACCTTCACACAGGACGTGATGGGCCTCCCCGGGTAAGTCTGCTTGCCTGAGCATGAGCGCTTCCGTCCGAACCCACCAGGTTACCCAGCTATCGGGCTTTCCCATATTTCGCAGGGTTACCCACCTGACGGGCCAACCTCGGTTCGCTTTCGCTAAGTCCCATGCTCCCCCTTCGGCTTCCTCCAGACGGTCTGTTGCCAGGCCCGCCCTTGCCTACGGGTTCCCTTCCCGCTGGTTGAGTGGTGAGGGCTTCTTTCAGCCCTCCGGCTCGGCAGACATGCCGGGCGCACAAAAACCCCCGGAAGAAGATGTCTCATCCGGGGGTCCGATTGTCCGCCAATTCACTTCCCATACCGCTATTGCTTCAATGAATCCTCGATGATCGCCGCCACCCGGCGATGAATGCTCTCCAAATGAGTGATGGGAGCCACGGTTCCCCGCCAGACCGGATCCATGCTAATCCGACGCGGGTTGAGTTCATTGGACACCGGGTACAAAGCTTCCGGTGGGGCCAGGTAATTGGCTTGATCGAAGATGGCAGCGTAGTTCTTGTCCATGATACCCAACGCTCGCGGATAGGCGGGCAGTGAAGACAGTAGACACGGCAGACGGCCCGTCATTCTCACCCACTGATCCACGTTCTCTTTTTTCGTGGCGTAAAACTTGACCCATTCCCAAGTCTCGTTAAGGTGTTTGGTCTCAGCCAAAATGTGGGGTCCGTTGCCGCCACCTATGCTGAGCGGTCCCAACTTACCCCATGGCAACAGGGCCATGTCCCAATCAAAGGGAGCGTTTTCCAGATACGGCCCGATAATCCCCACACCGTCCTGGACATCGATGGCCGTCTTCCCGGTCCAGAAGTAATACGAGGCCGGGTCGCCGACGCGATACAGCTGAGTTATGCCCTCCTGGAAGATGCGGACGTAGCTTTCCACCGCCGTGACCACCTCGGGCGTGGTCCACAGGCTGCGGACGGGGCGCATCAACTCATCGAAGACGTAGAACAAGCCTCCGTTTTGTATCACGCTCAGGCGCCAGCCCGCACCGGTGGGCCGATCCACGCCGTAGATGTCAGGCACTCCATCTCCGTTGAGATCTCTGGTCAGCTTCTTGCCGCTTTCCACCACGGTATCCCAGTTCCAATCCCGGCCGAGACGATCCGGTGTCGGTACACCGTGCTGAAGGAACAAGTCGCGGTTAAAGAAAGTGATAAACAAACCGAGCTCAAAAGGTACGCTGTAAATGGCTCCGTTCGGTGCCGTCAGGCCAGCGATGATGGCCTGATTGTACGCTCTCAAAAGCCCGTCTCTTTGCAAGAGCGGTTTGACGTCGACCAACTGCCCCAAAGGTCCCAGATAGGCAAAATCCGGCAGGTCCATCACATCGGGGGCCACGCCGCCCAAGAGCATGGCCTGGAACTTGTCGTGCAGACCGATGATGATCTCGACCTCGATGCCGGGATTCAGTCGTTCGAACTCCTCCGCCTTCTCTTGCAAGTAAGCGTGGTATCTGTCTCCGTGATGCGTATAGGTCAGATGCGTAATGGTGATCTCCGCCGCGGCTGTCCAAGCATACAGCCCCATAACCATGGCTAGCACAAATCCGGCGATCCTCTTCACGGTGAGAAACCTCCCTTCCGGCTGCTGCCGATGAACTTAGCCGGGCTACACCGTCTTTTCGAAGATCTCATCAATCTTGGACAACTGTTCGGGCGTCAATTCCCAATCAACAGCCCCGGCGGCTTCCTGAATCTGTCCCGGACGACGAGCTCCCCAAAGAGCAATTGTCACACCGGGCTGATCGAGCACCCAGCGCACGGCCAACTGGGCCAGGGTCTTGGAACAAGACTCGGCCAGCTTTTTCAGCTCGGCGATGATCCGCAGATTTCTCTTGAAGCGCTCGCCCGTGAAGTCTGGATCTTTGGCCCGAGTATCACCTTCCGGAAAAGCTGCATCCTCGTCGAACTTACCGGTGAGCAAGCCCCGCGCCAGCGGACTGTAGGCCAGAACCGCTATATTGTTTTCCCGGCAGTAGGGTATGACCTCCTCCAGGGCTTGTCGGTTGAAAAGATTCAGTTTGGGTTGATTGGAGTGCAGAGGGGCGACCTTTCTCCAGGTCTCCATCTGTTCAACGTTGTAGTTGCTCACACCGATGGCTCTGATCTTGCCTTCATCGTACAGCTCTTTCATAGTGGCTGCGGTCTGTTCTATCGGTGTGTCGGGATCCGGCCAGTGGATCTGGTAGATGTCGATATAATCCGTATTCAAGTAGCGCAGGCTGTCCTCTATTTCCTTACGAATGCGTTCAGGCTTCGAATTGCGAAATGTGTTGCCGTCTTTGTCCCAATCCAGACCGGCCTTGGTGGCGATGACCACCCGCTCCCTGGGCACTCCGCTGCGGCGGATGGCCTCGGCTACGATCTTCTCCGACAGACCGAACCCGTAAGCCGGAGCCGTATCGATGGTGGTAATGCCCATCTCCAGGGCCTCACAGGCAGCCTGAATGGCATCCTCGACGTTCGTGCCGCCCCAGAGGCGTCCGCCCATGGCCCAGGTGCCCAAAGCGATACGCGATACCTCGATACCCGTCGCTCCAAACTGCGTGAACTCCATCATCATCCCTCCCAAAAAGTCTATACACTATCTGCGCATAAATCCCCTCCCTGCCTATCCAAAAACTGCAGTGCAATACCCTACCAGACCGAAAGCCTGCAGCATTGAGGACGTCTTGTCGGCACCAAAAAACCACCCCCGAGTCTTGTCAGGGGTGGCCGCCCAACAGGCTATCCGCCAGGGATCTCCTGTTGGGCCTTGACCAGACGCGACCCAGCCGCGTCTGAGAAAACTTGGCATCTTCCGGTCTGCATATCGCCCGAAGCGGTTACGCTTAAATTATATGACATATTTCCTGTTATGTAAATGTCTGTTTCGTATTTTGCCTGTGATTATATTTCAACGGGTTCCTATACTGATCAAGATGCTTGTCGCTACAGCGAGACTCGAGGCAGCAATGCCAACGGGCCGATGATCGAATCACCCAAAGGACCCAGCTGGCGATTGGTCTCCTCGTATTCCGGTTGTCCCAGGCGTAAAGCTGCCCATTGCATGAACAACTGCGGTCGAAGCTCGACGGCAGTGATCTGCTGTTTTGACCAGCGCTGCGGGTCAGCCAGAAATGGATTAAGATAAGCCACTACGCGAGGCATACCTCGGCCGTCCGGGGTCAAGAAATTCCACAGATCCACACGGCGATGATAGGCCAGTTCACACAACAGGGCCAAAGCGTTGGCGTTGTACAGAGTATACGAAAAAGACCGCGTCCGCCGCTCCTCCAATGGTTGAGCACCCTCGGGTGTGATCTGCTGCGGAACCAATACATCCCGGTACCTGTCGATCATCGAATCCACGACGGCGTCTTGGCCCAGCCAAGAAGCAAAGGTGGCCACCTGAACGGCCCAATACGTCCCATGGTTGTTCTTTTGCCTCATCTCCTCGAGCCCTTTTTCGCTTTCCATGAGCCAGGCTAGATAGGCGGCAAACCACTCGCGCAAAGCCTGCTGATCATCGACAGACCATTGGCCGGTGGCGGCAAGGAATTCCAGACTGTGCACCAGACCGATCAGACTGTTGGAATCAATGATACCAATCCCTCGTCCGTCACATCTGCCCCGAATGGCCTGAGCATACTCCAAGTGCGGGTTCATCCTGGTATCCGGGTCCAAAAACCAAGTCCGCAATACTTCAGCCGCTCGCCGAGCGTAGCGACCCTCGCCAAGATAAAAGGCCGCATATGACAACGCCTGACAAGCTTTCGACATCTCCCCCAAGGCCTTGCGATGGGCGGTAAAATGATCGGGATTCACCTCGCCGTCACGGCGAATGTAAGGTCCTGAGGGATCTTGCGGATTCGGCCACCAGTACGGGCCCTCGCTGAAATAGTCATGCGGATTCCCGCTGACCGCGGGACTGGGATAATCCGTGATTCGCCAAGGACCCGCATCAATCCATCGCTCGGCCTCTGACCTAAGTAAAGCGGCCAAATCGGCTCTCGCACCGCTTTGCACATCGCGCTGCAACTCACGGGCGAACGCTTCCTCCACGTAGATGAACAAGGAACAACACCCTCTCCCGCCTCCTCACCGAGGAGACGTTACGGATTCTACTGCCCAAAACGATCCGCTCTAGGCTGTCTTACTCCATCTTAAGTCCCGATGCACGAAGTCTCAACCAACGTCCAAGAAGCCCGAGTGGCCGACTGCGGTATTTGTCTCCTACCCACCTCCCCCCGCATATGCTAAGGCGGGGTGCTGACATGATCCGATTGATGTGGAAGAGACGCCCGCTCACTTTGAGACGGATCATAGGTTATCTGCGGCGCAAACTGAGAAAAAAAGAGACTGCTCGCCAGCCCAGCGCACCGGAGCCGTCCTGGGATTGGAAGCGCCTGGCCGAAGCACTGGGAGCTTTGGAAGAAGAACTGGCGGCAGTGCATTCCCTTTTGCAGGAGCTGTCGGCTTCCCCGCCGCCTCGCCACTCACCTTAGGCGTCTGCCGCCGCCGTCTCCTACTTCACTGCTGGATTCCCATTCCGATTTTCGTAAAGCCGGCATAGTAGTAGGACGAAGTCACGGACGCACAAAGGAGGGCGCTGCCATGGCCGTGGACAAACCGGAAAGCAAGACCAACGGTGGCGATCACGACGATGTCCAAAAATACCAGGCGGAGGTGCTGGACAAGATACGCAGCATTCACGGCACCGTAGGTGAGATCAAAGCGACCTTGGCCCAGACACATCGGCTCACCGCAGAGATCCACGAGCGGATGACCAAGAAAGGATCCTCCTAGATCTATCGACGGCCCATATGGCAAGTATAGACATTTTGCCATATGGGCCTTTTGTCCACAATGCTTCAGCCGCCGGTCTTTCTTCCGCAGATCAGTCGACGGGCTCAACGGTCTGGCGGATCTTCCCCGACAGTCCTGATCCCATTTCTGTTAGGCCAAAGAACGGGCTTGCGGTCTTGATCCCAAAAGAGCGGTATTGAACGCACCTGCCAGCCCTTCCTTCAGGCTGCATATCAGATCAGTCGTCCGCTTTTTCCAGCAGAACAAAGGTGATCTTCGCCTCTGACACTGAGACTTCGATCAGACCGGGACCGCAGGAACCCGCTTCACCAAGACGCCCAACGGGTGTATAGGTCGTCTCATGCAGAGCGCGCACCGATACGTCCCAGCCGCAACGGTGGAACTCGCCTTGGGGCAGAACCTTGGGATCTACGGAGATCTGCTGTGCCTTGCCGGTCTTGTTCCACACGGCGACGAGAGCGGCATCGGTCGCCGGAGCCTGTTGCCCCGGCAGTTGACACCTCCTTCGAGCGTCCAAAGTGTATAGCTTGGCCACCACATCCTCAGGCGCAGTGACTCCCACATCGTCCAAGAAACGTCCGTAGCCAAAGAAGGGCCAAGCCGACTCACGCAAAGCCAGACAGCGTTTGACCTCTTCCCACATCTTTGGATCCGTGCGGAAGTTGCAGTAGCGGGCATCTTCTTGATCGTAAAACCAAAGATAGACGCCGACCACCGTGGACCGATAAAGCTGTTCATAGGCCTGTTCCGACATCCAGGGCGGTCTGAATTTCTGTCCTTTAGACGGATAGACCATATCCACAAGGCAGTGATCCGGATAGACATAGCGATACATCTCAGGGAAGGATTCGATGTAGAAACAGGCGCGAATCAACTGCCCCGAGACATACTGGGCAAAGGCGTCACCGCAACCCTCGATCATCGTAAAGGTGTCCGGGGCGTGAGTGCGCAGCTCCTCTTCAATGCCCAATAGCGTCCGGACGGCATCCTGATTCCAGCTGCCCGGCGTCGGATGTCCGTGCCCCGTATCGTAGCAAAGAAAGGGACTGATACAGGCGAAGCAATCCAGATAGACACCGCTCACCCCGAAGCCTTTGGCCAGCCACAGGACTGTGTCGCGCATCAGCTTCTGGTAATCGGCGACTCCGCGGCAACTGACGTAGAAATCCTCGTTGAAGAAGCGCCGCTCAACCAGGCTACCGTCACGGTTACGTACACCCCAGCGCCGGCCCATGGTTGCGGCGTACTGCGAGCTTTGGCCGAACAACGCCGCGTTGATGTACAGGGTGACAAAGCCTCCCTCGCTCCGGATGTACTCGATGCCCCTGGCAAAATCGAGCATCGTGCCCAGCCCGAGATCCGGATAGTATTCTGGGTAAAGCTTGTCGAAACCGCCTGAGCTCCATCCGGCCAGGAACAAATGATCTATACCGTCAGCGGCGGCCCGCTCATAGAGCATCGGAATATCAGCGAAGTCGTGACAGATCGTGCCGTCTTGCCACTTGAAGTCATAGTGAGCCATCAGAGCGTGTCTGCGCCGCAACCAAGCGGGTACCCTCGGTGGCTGCATGTGCCGCTCGGCCCAGACGCGGTAGCGGTCTGCTCCCCAATGCCAGTCACCGTCGTGAAGTCCCACTCCGTAGCTCGGCGAGCGCCAAGAACGGGAGCCGACATGTTTGCCAATAGCCAACCCGCCGCATTCGGCTTCGGGATCGGCCATGGCCATCAAGGTGGTAAAGGTTAAACCCGGATCGTACGAGGCCATGTATAGACCGTTCTCGGTGCTGTGCACGTCCATCCAAAGCATGGATGCCCCGCCGCAGTAGTTGTGTTTGTAGACAAGACCGTCGTACGGCGTTCGCGCAGTCCGAAACGCCGCCCCTGCAGGTGCCTGGAGTAGATTCCGATCGGCCGTAGCGATAAAACCGGGTACCCGCAACCCGGCATAGCGCGGGAAAAGAAGGGTGTCCTCCTGGCCGCCCTCGCTGAGCTGTACACCGTGAATATAGGGAAATAAAACCGTCTCGATGGTCAGACGGGGGTCCTCACTCCTAACCGCGATCTCCCAGCAGCTTTCCGGGTCGTTGGGAAGCAGTGTCACCGAGTACTCAAGATGCATCTCGTATTCGTCCTTGGCGATCCGAAGACCGCAAAAAGAGAACGTCAATTTGACTCCTTGGCCAGGGACTTCCGTTCCGGAAAGCGCGGCAGTGCCCATCTGCTCGGGACCGACTCTCACTTCCTGACCGTCCGAAAGACGAAGACAAAGCTGAAACGGCATGGAACGGGCCCCATCGCCCGGACGTTGGATATACTCGCGCCCGCTCCGGAGATTCTGCATACCGATCAGAGCACCATGCTTGGTGAAAGAAAGCATCACGGCACAGTTCCAAACACGAAAAGAGTCTTCCATTGGCTCGACATGTACGGCGTGATCATGCGATCCCGCCGTGCGTTCGGGTTCATCACACATGAAAAGCCCAACCTCCGTCCCCTTTGATCTGTCTCCTTGTCTCAGTCAGTCAGCTGCGCTCTGAGAACCGCTTCTATCTGCCTGTCTAATTCCTGGAAAGCCTGGCCTTTCCCATCTCCCGTTGCTTAGTCATTCTTACTCTCGTATTCACACCATGATAGGGTACGCTACTGCTGAGACACGCTCGGTCGTTTGGAAGAAACCTGCAAGACACTCAATCAGAGCCTCTAACGGACGAAACCGGAGGCTGTCTTCTTGGGACAGCCCCATAGACTACGGCAAACAGATCTCACACGTCGTAACAGGATTGGACGGCCAGATCGCTTTAGCTCATTACACGTGTCGGGAAAATGCAAGCGGTGAGCAAGACCGTCGCCTGCTCACCGCTACTGCGTTTTTACATCTTATTCTGATCCAATATCGCTTGTATGAGGGGCGCAATGGCCTCCAAATCCGCCTTTACGCTTACCTGGCCGGTACGTATGCGACCCCAGCTCTGGTTCAAAATGTTACCGATGTCGGTTGCCCCGTATCCCGTCATCAGATACCAGCGCCACAACACTTCGGTAGCATCCGTGAAGACCGACAGGTTGCAGCCGGGCATGAGCCGCTCCCAGCGCTGCAGATAGTCGCGCATCGTTTCGCGCAGCATCGGCGTACGGTTTTCCGCCCGGGTGAACAATAGGGCGCCCTCCAAATCATGGGCCAGGAACTTGACCAACTCCCATCCTTCTTCCTTGTTGGCACTTCCCGCCGAAATGCCCAGTGACAAGAAGGCACCTTGCGATACCCGCTGCTTAGCCTTGGGCAATACGCCGAGTCTCCATTCAAACATGCCGCCGGCTTCCATTTGGGCACGGATGTTGTTCACGTAGTACGACTGGACTATATTCATCGCCGCGGTGCCGCTCAGGAATGCGCCGCCGCGTACGTTGTATTCGGTATAAAGCTTCATGATCTCTTCTACGGCTTGGACGACTTCCGGATCCGTACCGCGATATTGCGTACGATCGGGATCAATATCCTGCACGCCCCACAATCCGAGCTGGTTGTAGCCGCCATAGGAGCCGAAGTTTTGAATCCCCCAGTGGTCGTTAACGCCGTCACCGTTGGTGTCGTAGGTCAGCTTTTTGGCGGCCGCGACGAAGTCCTCCCAAGTGAATTCGTCCGTGAACCAGTCCGTGGGCAAAGGTGATATACCGTTTTTTTCCAAACTGTTCACATTGTAGAAAATACCGTAGATGCTGACCGCGGTAGGCAGCGAGTAATAGTGTCCGCGCACCTTCATCAATTCGACTACCGGCCCCGGATAGACGCGCAGATTCACACGGTCGCGCGCTATAGGATCATCAATCGGATGCAGCGGCTTCTGCTCGGCAAAGGCAAAGATGCGTAGGTCATCGCCATATACCACATCAGGCGCTACTCCCGCAGCCGACATGGTGATGAACTTCTGGTTCATATCCGGCCAACTGGCTACCGGGATCTGCTCGATAGCGATTCCCGTCCGCTTCGTGAACTGAGCGAAGGCGTCCTCAAGCTCCGGTCCGAAATACCCCGTGTTTCCCATGAACATGATCTTCTTTTGGGCTGCCGTCATGGGAACGGTGTGCAATACTATGAGAGCCGTAACAACCGCAATAAACCGCAAGCAACGTGAAAAGCTTCCCCGCCACGTCATCGTACATCCTCCTTTTTTGCGGCTCAGTCGATTGTCGGAGCCTTTGTTCTTGTTTGCAAACAGCTCTCCGCTTATTGTACTTGGTCACGATGTCTACACTCTCCTGCCTCCTTGCTGCGCTGTCAGCACTTCCGCAGCTTGGCACAGGCTGTTGATGCGCCGTCACGACGCCGGAAAAAAGACTTCCTGCTTTCGCTTGGAAACGATAGACCCCCTTTCACCCGATACGACGTTGAAGAAGATCCGGATATCGCTCGCCCGCTTCTAGGAACCGACCGATTGACGCATCTCAACACTTCGATACAGCCGCCTATGCCACCCTGACACCAACGGATCCTGCAGTTGGCCAGGGTCCGATACCGCAGACCTTGGAGAGACTCGCTCAACACAGCGGCCCAACCCGCCGAGGATCATGGAGAAGACATTCATCAACAGCGAAACCTGCCGCGATGCGGTCGACTCACTGACCGTTCCCATCGGACAGGTGCGACCATCGTCTGTGTAACCAACGATGCGGGCCACCCATCACTCAAGAAGCGGACATTGTTCTTCTGACGCCCTGGAAGGGGACCATTCTCCCAGCGGAGCCATGGTATCCCGCATCGCCTAACCGGACACGGCCTACATCCTGCTCATCGCCGTGGCGCTGAGACATCGAAAGCAGCCCATGCAGTGTCCTATCGAAGCTCCGTAAGCAGTGATCAACAAGCGCCACTGAAGAGCCGGTGCCTGACTGCGCAGAGGGTTTTGCTTTTTTGAAGCGAACCACTGCCACAAAGAAGAGCAAGGTTTGTTTACTCGCCAATACAGACAACTACGCACTCTTGGCGCCTGCGCTCGACATGAGCGTTCAAGGACAAAAAAAGATATGAAGAAAGGAGCGAACGACAGTGATTTGGCGGTTTTCAGCACTGACAGTCCTCCTGGCATTGACCTGTGCGATGATCGTGGCCCATGCATCGTCGCTCATCCCCAACGGTGATTTCGAACAACTCGGCACCGGCGGACTGCCTGCCAACTTCTCTACCTGGGCAGGTGAAGGCTCGCCGAAGTTCGGCGTGGATTCGGAACATGCCTACTCCGGCCAGTACTCCATCCGCATCACCGGTGACGGGGATGATCGGGGCAGTTTCAACATCACGCGGCCCTGGGAGGGCGGAACGTACAAAGCAACTCTCCGGTACCGGATCAGCCCGGGAATGGCCGCCGAAGCCGTGGTGTTAAGGATTATGGCCTTCCATTCACCGGGTTCGGCCGAGACGGACAAGATTTCGTGGAACGTGAACAGGATCGCCCCCGGCCCCGGGACCACGGCGCTACCCCAAGGGAAAAACCTGCATGTGATACCACTCAAAGAGTCAGAGGATGATGCTTGGCATCTGCTGGAAGTAGTCTTCGCGGTTCCCGACGAGGTCGTGCGCATCCAGTTCAACCTGTTCAACTGGCTAGGCACAGGCACGGTCTGGTTCGACGACTTCCACATCGAACCCACGACCTTCGACTGGGATGCCTATCAAGCCACGAGGTATGAACGCGAGCTGCAGTCACTGGGAGGTCTGTCCGTGGTGGTCAATCTTCGTCCGGAGCATCCTCGCCTGCTGATGAACAAAGATGACATACCCCGCCTTAAGGCGTTGATCGCCGAAGATGCCCAAGCCAGAGGCTGGTATGCGGCGCTGAAGAACAGCGCTACCAATCTGCTTTTCCAGCCCCCGTCACAGTATGAGATTCCTGACGGGATTCGTCTTTTGGCCACCAGCCGTCGAGTCCTCGACCGGGTCATGCTCTTGGCCTTTGTCCATCTGATCGAAGAAGACATGCGATTTGCCGACAGAGCTTGGCGCGAATTGGAAGCGGCCGCTCAGTTTCCCGACTGGAATCCCAGCCACTTCCTCGACACGGCCGAAATGACGAACGCCTTTGCCATCGGCTACGACTGGCTGTATCACGTCTGGACTCCCGAGCAGCGCGAGATACTGCGCAATGCCATAGTCTCCATGGGACTCGAACCCGGCCTCAACGCCTACCGAGGCAATGCTTCCTGGGTTCGGGCTACACACAACTGGAATCTGGTGTGTAACGGCGGTTTGGCCATGGGAGCACTGGCCATCGCTGACGAGGAGCCCGCCATGGCCGAGCTGATCCTGCGTGCCGGGCTGAAGAGCGTGCCCAATGCCATCACCCAATTCGCACCAGACGGCGGATGGAACGAAGGAGTTGGCTACTGGCACTACTCCATTCGCTATCTGATCCCCTACATCGCCGCTCTGGAGAGCGCGCTCGACGACAGTTACGGTCTGTCCGACACCCCCGGTCTGGATCTGGCAGGAACGTTTCCCATCTATCTCACCTCTCCCGCCGGTTTGGCCTTCAATTTTTCTGACAGCGGCACGGGCGTCGTCAACAGCCCGGAGATGTTTTGGATGGCCAAACGCTACGGACAGCCCAGTTACGCTTGGTGGCAGCACAAGATGTCCGGTGAAAGGGCCAGTGTTTTGGGCCTTTTGTGGTACTCGCGTGATATGATCGAGGCGTTTGACCCGGCCACCCTTCCTCTCGACCGGCATTTCCGCCACGTCGAAGTAGCCACCATGCGCGGCGATTGGGGGGATAAAGAAGCGGTCTTCGTGGGCTTGATCGCTGGCGATAACAAGGCCAATCACGGCGATTTGCATATGGGCCAGTTTGTCCTTGACGCCCTCGGGGAGCGCTGGGCCATAGATCTGGGATCCGAAGACTACAACATCCCCGGATACTGGGGTACCCAGCGTTGGACCTATTACCGCAAACGGGCCGAAGGACATAATACACTGGTCATCAATCCTTCCGGCGATGTGGATCAGGATCCCCGGGCGGTCTCTCACATCGTCTTCATGGGATCCGCTGAAGGAGAAGCCGTCGCCATCGCCGATCTCACCCCCGGATATGAGCGGCAGGCACGCTCTTTCAAACGGGGTATCGCCTTGATGGATGATCGCAGTCAAGTCATCGTCCAAGACGAGCTCGAGACGCGGCAACCCTCAGAAGTCTGGTGGTTCATGCACACACGGGCGAATATCACCATCGACGGCGACGGCACGGTGGCGCTTCTCGAACAGGGCGGCAAGCGCTTGGCAGCGCGAATTCTCTCCCCTGCGGGAGCGAGCTTCACCGTCCTACCCGCCACTCCGTTGCCCACTTCGCCCAATCCTCCGGGACAGAACCCGAACCAGAACGTACAAAAGCTGGCTATCCGTCTTCAGGAAGTCACGGACGTCCGCATCACCGTGCAGTTCACCCCGCTGCGGGATGACGAACTGAGTTCGTTGGCTCCGGAGATCAAACCGCTGCAAGTCTGGCAAGAGACCATTGCTGCTGGTCAGCGCCTCTGGGCACCTTTGGAGAGAGCCGAGTTGTCCGTGAGCCTGCCTCAACAAGCTGTGCGCGGCGTCATCTCGGTGCCCATGGCCTGGAAGATACCCTCTGCCAGCCGTGTGGAACGGGTGAGCGTCAGCGTTGACGAGAAGATCATCTACCAGGAAGACCGACTTCCCGAAGAAATCCTGTTCGACACCTTGACCGTGGCTGACGGCGCCCATCGACTGGTGGTCGAAGCCGCCATCGACGGAATATCGGCCCGTAGGGAGTACTCTTTGCGAGTGAGCAACTGGTGGCGCATGATCGATCGCATGGAACCTCCCATCGACAGCGGCTGGTTTGGCACCTTGATCCGCTCACTGACCAGTTCCGAAAGCGACGGCTGGACCTACACCTCTGCCGAGTCCAGCAGACAACTCGGAGGAGTCGACCGTCGCATACGAGTCCAAGACACTGAAGAGTACCTGATCTGGGAGACTCCGCATCTGAGAAACCTCAAGATCTTGGTGCACGCCTCCAAGACGGCAGTGGAGCCAGCCCTCAGGCTTTTGGTCTCCCAAGACGGCGAGACATGGGATCCGCTTGCCTATACGGTGAAGGAGCTCGAGATCTCTTCCGACGGACTGTACACCTTGGCCGTGGAGGCAGAGCTACCACCGGCTGCCGACGTACAGTGGTTTCAACTGCGCATCCTGCCCGGCCACTTCGCTTCGGATGAGCTGCAGATCTCACAGGCCGAGCTGATAGGGCTGAATCAATAGCAAACCAAGGAGGGAGGATGCCTGGGCGTCCTCCCTCCTTACCGTGATTACTGACCTCCGTCTACTGACGAAAACCCCGGAAGTTCACCTCACCCAGATGGATGTCATGATACGTCGGTGACTCCCGCAAGACCAGACGAAACGAGGTCACATCCTCCGGCTTGGATATGGCTCCTTCCAACAGCAATCTGAACCGCCCATGGTCCGACGGTTCCGTCTCTTTGATGGCATAGGGCAAGGCGGTCCAGCTGCTTCCGTCTGCGGAGGCGTAGACCCCGACAATCTCCGTGATCAGCTTGTCTTGGGCGTACAACGTAATACTGAACTCGGTCAACATCGGAGTCTCCCAGATCAGATACTCCGTGGTGTTCCCGGTTCGGGTCAGGCGGCTCTCATCGCCCCAAAACTCCTCTTTGCGCTCCGTAGCGTATTGCCAACCGGCCGATTTTTCACTGGTTCTGGAGCGATCGATGACACCGAACCAGGCGGTCTCCGTAGGCGGGTCGAACGGATCCCACAGCGTCCAGAAGTTGCGCGTCACAAAGGTCGCCGAGCTCGTGAGATGGCCGACGTCTGTGACCAAAATGCGAGCGGTCAGCTCGTGACTTCCGTCGTCCAAAGCCCGTGTGTCGATCATCACCTCTTTTGCGGCGGGCAATCTCGCCCCTTGGTAGATCGGGCGATCATCGAGCAGGATCTCCACGCCCCGGATATCCTCCGGCTCGGCCAAAGGCAGAGAAAGGCGGGCATCGAGCATGCCGCTGACGGGCTTAGCCGCCTCACTCAATCCTTCGAATCGGATAGCCTGTTCATAAAACGACGCCGGAATGGCGCTCTTGATGTGACAGACGACCACGTCATCGGCGTAGACCTTGCTGTTCACCGCGCTGTCAATCGTCACTACGATTTGCGCTCTGGCCACTGCCTGCCCATCCACCGCGGCCGGAATCTCCTCCAACAGAGCCAGGCTTGACCATCGACCGGCGCTGGAGGCGAGCGGTACGCGAGCGGTCTGGTAGGTAGTCAGATTTGCCCCCTGCTCGTTTTTCAAATGGAAGATCAGTTGGATGGTGCCGTCCTCGGTGCCCTCCGGAGCGAAGTAACGCGCGGCCACCGCAGCCAAGCCGGGTTGAATGTCAAAGGTTTGATGGGGTCCGCCGCGCATCATGCCCTCGATGAGGAAGCTGGCCCGGCCTGTATAGGCCACGTCCTCCACTCGCTGGATGCTCCCGGTACTGACTATCCACTTGTGCCAGACGCGTCCCGTCTCTGTCGGATCCTCAAAGGAAGGGGCTTTCGTCAACAAGCTTTGGCCGTCCCGGACAGACAGCAGCAACTCGGCAAAAGCGCGTCGCTGCCGCGGCTGCGGAGTGCGGGCCCACTCTTCCACTTGCCGCGTCAGGGGCCCTCCGTCCGGTTCTCTTTCTTGCATGTAACGCACCAGATGAGCAAACTCCGCCGTCGGCCAGCCACTCCAGCGACCGATCCGATCCGGCAGAGGGAATCTCAACAGCGGATGGGCGTAAGAGGCGACCAGTTCATGGCGCTTCGACGCGCCCTTCACACGTTGTTCGAGCGTCTCACCCACTTTGGTCAACAACGCCAACGCCGCGGTCTCATCTTGCGGAGCCTCGATCTGTCGCGGGTAGCTGAGCACCGACGCTTCGCAGTATTCGAAGCTTTGTTGGATCAAAGCAGCCCGGGCTTTCTGCTGTGGGGTTTGTGCCTTGGCCACCACGGAGGCCAAGAGCCTCTTGCTCTCTTGGATATCCTCATCGGTGACCAGATGCACGTAGCCTTGGTCATTGAAAGGCATGTACGTCCGACCTTTGGCCACTTCAAACCACGGCGATCCTTTGATACGGACGGTCCAGAAATGCTCCCACAACTCGTAAAAAGCGGCTAAGTCATCGGCCGCCTCAGGGCCCACGGCCCGGACGTACCACTCGCGTAAGAGCTCATCGACATCCTGATCCGGATTCCATTGCAGCCTGGCCGAAAGCCAAGGTTTGGGACCATCGAGGACCGTATGGTACATCTCCGTATACGTGCCCACGACGTTGTTGGCCTTGGCGTAACGGAAGTTCTCGGCCATGACGTGATTGAAGATCCGCGGCACGACGTAGAAATTGGCGCCGTACATGTAATCGTACCAGGCCACCTGAGCCGCCACTTCGTTCCAGGCCTCCATCTGCCGATGGCCTGCTTCCCGGATCTCATCGTCGATCCAGGCCAGCCGATCTTTGGTGATAAACGGAATCACCCGCGGATGCAGGGGAAATGACGGGGGATCCATCACTTCATAGTAGGCCAGAAGTCCGAACCATTTATCCGGATAGACCTCCAAGACCCGGGAGACGACCTCGTTGACCCAAGCGTAGTAGATCTCCGATATGTGGACCATACCGACGGAGTTGATCTTCCCCGGATAGTCCGGATGAGATGGATCAGCTTCGCAATGGCCGCGGGAATCGTTTACCCCCAGAGAAAAGAACTTCTCATCAGGTCGCTGGGCAAAATAGGCGATGATCTCCGCCACGGCCGTCTCCACACTTCCCGGAGCGGTGAAACACGGCTGCCAGCCCGTCTTTTGATCCGGACTGGGAGGCTTACAGTTGGGATAGAACTCACAGTTGGTCTTTCCGTACTTCTCCGGCGGGAAGACCGAGTGAAGATTGTGATGGAACCGGATGCGGTCGTTGTATCCCCCTTGCAACCTGTTGCGCTGAGCCCACTCGTTATGCCATTGCATGGCTCCGGGACTGTCGGGTGAGCCTCTGATCGGGCTGATGGTGCGATACGTAAAGGCCGGTTCATCTTTTATCTCCCCAAATGGCACAACGATCGAGCTTAACTGCGGGACATCCTCCCCGTCGGGACCGGGCAAAAGCCAGCGGACGCCCACATAGCGCTCCAAGAAGTCATAGACACCGTGGAGCGTGCCCCATACGGAAGGACCGACGATGAGAATGTGATCATCTTGACTGCGGATCAAGAAGCCTTGCTCATCGAGGCCGGCCAACTCATCGACTACGTCGGGTTCTACCTCCAGGGCGCTTTCTCCGACAAAGACCCTAATGCTTCCGTCCGCCTCTTGCCCGTCGCCGCTAATCAAAGGTAGCTCCGCCCCTGTGGATTTTTTTACGTATTCCGCGAGAACACGGGCGGCCTTCCGAGTCTGCATGTCAGCGTCCGGACGGATAACTATCACGGCCCGGGCTTGGCCTTCATCAACGACCGTCAATCCTGAGCCCATGGCCGACACCCCCACGGCTAAGATCAGGATCGCCAGCGCCATCAATACCTTCAGTTTCATCATCAACTCCTCCGCACATGAGCTTATTTCAGTTTGCCGACATCGACCAAGATCTGGTCCATGAGACGTGTAATCTCATCGAGTGCCGCCGTCGGGGCCATTGTACCGTTGGCCACCTGGGTGAGCAACGGATTGGCCACTTGACTCGTCTCGTTGTAGCGAATGTAAGGATACGGCCCGGCGTTAGCCAGAATGTCAGGCGTGTTGGTCAGATACGGTCTTTGGCGGAACACCTCTCTGGCCACAGAGGAACCGAAGGCCTGACGATAGGGCGACATGGGCTCATGCATCTCCGTCAGTGCAGCCTGCATCGGCGGGCTGACCATGGTCTCGATCCAGGCCCAAGCCAGATCGGGATTCTTGGCTGCATTGGGGATGACATACATATTACTCCAGCCGACGGTGGAACGTCTGGTTCCTGAGGGACCCGGAGGGAAGTCAGTTTGCCCGACGCGGAATGTCGCCCCATGAAGAAGAGCTCCCGCGGGCAGCTGATTGGTCATCATACCCACCTGACCGGCATGGAAAGCCGGCAGTCCGCCGAGACCGCCCAGACGATGGAGATGGAGCAGATCGCCCAGGAAGGTCAAAGTCTCAAGCCCTTGTCGGTTATTGAAAGCTACACCGTTGAACCGGTCGTTATAAAACTGCCCGCCGTTGGCATAGTGCCATGCGGCAAACATGGGCAGGTTCAACCCGGTTGTAAACCCGGCTACGGTGACCCGACCCCCGTCCGACCGATACATTTTTTTCGCCGCCGCCAACAGCTCATCCCAGCTGCCCAAAGCGGTAGGCGATGAGTCCAGGCCGGCTTGCTCCATCATCTCAGCGTTATAGACAATGGTGTGAGCTTCCATCGACCACGGTACTCCAAAGATCTCGCCGCGGAATTGGTTGTAGATCTGTGCCGATGGGAAGAACTGGTACTGCTCCAGGCTGCTGCGCTTCCAATAGTCCGTAAGCGACATGAGCAGTCCCCGGTCATAGAGGTCGAAAGCATAGGCGATCGAAGCGATCGAGGCATCAGGCGAGACCCCGCCGGCGATGGAGATGACGAGCGGATCCGCCCCCCAATCGACGTAATGATAGTGCACTTTCAGATTCGAAATTTTAGACTCCGCTTCTTCTTTGACCACCTCCAGCCATTCTCCAATGGTGCCGTGTTGTGCACCGGTCCACGCCTTCCACAGAAATACCGTGATCTGCTCACCGGCCGACGGTCGAACTCCGACGCCTAAGAGCAAAACCAGCATGATTGAAAACGCTACAGACATCTTCGATACCCTTGGCCAACGATCCATCGAACAGACCTCCTCGCTGTCTCACGACTGGTCGGAAACGGTTCTATCATTTGCCACACGGCGCTCCTTTCCGACCCTTCATTATTTAGGCGCTGAAAAGGTAGCACCTTTTCAATGTTGATCTCCTGTTTCCTGCACAACCCGCCATAATAACCGTCTCATCAGCCTACATTGGGCTTGTGCAGGATACTTATCGGATATAGGGAATTGACTGGAATGCACAGACCGACGAGATCCTTTCGCTGACAAAAATGCGTTCGGGTAATCATATGGAGTCGACGTCGGCGCAGTCTTTTTGTGTGCTGGAGTCTTATTCATGCCACGGACGAGCGAACGTCGGGTAGCGTGTTTTCACGCTTGTCTCGTTTGGTCGTTGCAAAGAACAATTCGAAAGGCGGGCCAAGTCTATGCGAAGAGTGATTCCGATCTGGCTGTTGATCGTTTTCACGGTGTCTTTTGTCACCGCGGCCGGTGAATACCGGTTTTACTGGGAGAGAGTCGACCTTTCCAATGCCGGCTTTGAAAGGCCTGAAAAAAACGGGTTGATCCCGGGATGGCCGGAGAGAATCGTCAATCGCTCCGAGCACGGCCACATCACTTTGACCGACGAAAACGCCTCAGAAGGGACACGCAGCTTCCGGCTGGTCGATGATAGCCCAACCGCTACCGTGGAGCTGCGCAGTGAGCGCATCGAGGCCGAACCGGGCGTGTTTTATACGGCAGCGGCCGATGTCTTCTTTGAAAAAAGCATCGGCACCAGCGCCTGCATCTACCTGGAGTTTTGGAACGCACAAGGCCGCCTCATCCAAAGTTACAGACAGTGCTGCGATCCTCGGGAGCCGAATATCGATCAAGGCACCTATGCGGTCAAATCCGTCATCAACGGTCGAGAGTGGCACCACATCATGGTCCAAGCGCATGCTCCCCAGGGCACGGCCGCTTTGAGCGTCAAACTGGTCTCCACTGATACCAACATCGGAGTCTCTTACTGGGACAACGTCCGGCTCTTTCGCCTGGATGAGAGCCGGCTGGATTTTGAGTTGAAGCCGGATCCGGGCTGGGCACCGCAGTTTCGGACGAGCCCTGCACTGCCGAAGCGCATTCCGATCGTCGTCGACTGGGCGGACAACGATCAGCTCAGTCACGCCCCGGTCACCTTCGGCGTGCCTTTTCCGAACAACGTAGTCCATGACACCAAGCAGCTGCTCCTGGTCACGGAAAAGGAGACAGAGCTGCCCGCACAGTTCGAAGTGACTGCCACTTGGGATCGAAAAGACGGTCCGATACGCTGGGTTCTGATCAGCGCCCGGCTGGACAAAGATCAGCGGTACTATCTGGAGTATCAAAATGAAGATGTAAAGCCTGCGCCCGTCGAGGGATTGCAGATCGAAGAAAGCGAACGGGCTTTTGTCATCAACACCGGTCCGATGGAAGTCCTGATCAGCAAAGCCACGCCTACGCTTTTGCATCAAGTGGCCCTGGATCTTGACGGCGACGGAGTGTTCTCAAGAGATGAGGTTATCGTCACCTCGGAGCAGGCCCTGCGCTATCTGCCCGTGGTGGTAGACGCAAAAGGCCGTGAATATGTGGCTCGCGGCAAAGAACATGGTTTCAAAGCTGAACTGGTCCGCAGCGGTCCGCTCGAGGCCGTCATACGCCGAGAAGGCTGGTACTCGGACGACGATGGCACCCGCTTTGCGCAGTTTATCACCTACACTCACTTTTTCGCCGGGGAAACCGGAATCCGTCATGACCACACGCTGGTCGTGGCCTTCGACAGCACCCAACACCAAATCCGGGACATCCGACTCAGCATCCCGGTCGCCGTCGATGACCAGGCAGAGGCCCGGTTCGCGGCTGACGCATCGTCAACGGGCAATCTCATCTCACTGGCCCCCGGTGCCGGAGGGAGCTTGCTCCAGGAGTCTCACAATCGCTGGAACCTGGTCTCAGATGGCGACGATCCTATCATCGGCGAACGAGCCGGGGGATGGTTCGGGCTGGCCGACCGTCGATGGGGAGCGTTTGCCGGTTGGCGCGACTTCTGGCAGCAGTATCCCGCGGAGTTGGAGATTCGTGACAAGACACTCCATCTGCATCTGTGGCCCTCGCGCGACGTAGATGTGCTCGATTTCACCCCCTCTGCCGTTATGGGAGAGGATTATCCCGGAGATCGGATCTTCCATAACGATTTCTACAAGGACGGTCTGGACAGCTGGACACAGGCCTACGGTTTGGGCAAGACGCACAACATCTGGATCGGATTCCACATAGAGCAGACGCGCGATCACGCCGCGGCCCTCACGCGCTCCTTCGTCAACAAGCCGGTGTTGGCCCTGGCGGCCCCGGAATGGAACACCGCCACCGGAGCGCTGGGTCGGGTGCATCCCGAAGACCGAGACAACTACCCCAAACTGGAGTCCGTGCTGGACGCTCCTATCCACCGCAAATTCTGGCTGCAAGAGAGGTTGGAAAACTACGGCTGGATCGACTACGGCGATGTCAACTATCGACTGGACAACCCCCTCGATCCGGAGTCCATCACTTTCAGCTTGTGGCGGCGCTGGGCGAGCATGTTCTACGGCGGTCCCAATGTCGCTCCGCTCTTGTACTTGCGCTCAGGCCGGCGGGATGCCTGGGATCTGCACCGAACTAACACCCGGCATATCACCGATATTGATATCGCCCATCTGGATCATCCGAGGTTCGGTAAACGCAAAGGCGGGCGCTACGGCGGAAACGGAGGTATAGTGCACTACGCCGCCAACCTATATGATCTCGGTCCCGACACCCATCTCAGGTTCATGCTCTTCGACTACTATATAAACGGCAATCTGCGAGTGTGGGAAGTGGCCAACTACTACTTGGATAACTACCTGGCTCTCACGTCCAGTCGGAGCAATCGCATCTATCGTCACCGCAACACTGGCGGATCACTGCGCCTATTTTCCGAAGGGTACGAGGCCACCTGGAAGCCCGAGTACCTGGCGGCGATGAGGCAGTTTGCTCACGCCCTCTACGGAGCCGCGGCCGCCTTGGGCTTCACCCGCTACGATGACGTTTACATGAATGAAGGAAAGATCAAATACTACCAGCTGACGGGCGACGAACAGATGCGAGAGCTTCTCTTGCAAGACATGAGAGTGCTCATCGAGCGCCGGGATTTCCATGTGTTCAATGACATCCGCCACACCACCATGGAGGGACTGGCGCACGCCTACTGGTTTACGGGAGATGAAAGCTTCCTGGACTTCCTCTTCTGGCAGTTGGAAGTAGCCCTGGGTCCGGACGAGAGCGGAAGCAAACCTATGATCCCCACCCAGGGTGATCCCGCTCTGATCGGGGCCACGGGACAGACTCTGGAGTATGCCTATCACTCCACGCTGGGCAATCAGCTGCCGGTGGTCATGAAGTTGCTCGATGATCTGGGAGTGCCGCTTTCGTACCTGCTCAGCAAGCCGCGTCCTGTCGAGCTGATCAAAAAAGTGGGTCCGATGGTCATTCACGCTCCCGACGGTCTCACCCCTCCGCCTCTGCCCCAGCCCGTACGGGTCTATTTTCAAGTGCCCGAACAAACGCGGCATCCCGCAGTGTACGCTGACACGCCGGTGCAGCTTTTCAACCCGGCAGGTGAGCGAGTGGGCGACGAGAGCGGAGTCTCGGGCTGGATTGATCTTTCCGAGGCGCCGGCGGGACTGTGGTGCCTGACAGTCCTATCTCCTCTGGCGAGGTATCAAGTGAAGACGCACAACCTGCCGCCCTTTTTTGCTTTGGAAGATCCGTCGCGCTACGAGGAGGCCGGTCTCTGGATCGAATGGGCATCAGCTATGCCGCCGGGTGGCTCGCCAAAAGAAGAAATAGTCCTCGACTTCCGTCTGCACGGCAAGGGCAGTGATCGGATCAGCGGCGTACGGGTCAGTCTGGACGGGGAGACACTCTATGAAGATCGGCAAGTCCCGAAGGATCTGTCTTTGTCCGTGGCCGATCTGCCCTCAGGCCATCATGTGAGCCAAGTGGAGATCATCGATGAGAACGGTGAAGTCTGGCGCTACAGCTATGAGTTCCACATTGAGCACGTTCGCCTGAGCGGCGAGAGCATCGCCTGGGGCGAGCGGCTGCGTGGCACCGTGCCGTTGGCCTTTGAAAGCATGGTCCGCCCAGATGAGGTGCAAAGCTTCTCAGTCCGCCTGAACCGGATCTCCGACGGACAGGTAACTGACTCGTTCACCGTTTGCGAAAGCGCCTTCCCGGTGGATGGGTTGTCTTTGACGACTGGCGAATTCCCCGACGGGGCCTATGATCTGGAGATCAGTCTGGTGACACGGGCACAGCTCTCCACCCAACACAGCGTACGCGTCATCTTCGACAATTGGGAGATCGTTGAGGACACGATCCTTCCGCCTCTGTCGAGCGGCTGGTTTGGAGATGTCGACCGACTCTTAGCCGTAGATCGCTCAGAGGGCTGGGAGTACACGGCTCAAGACCCAAGCGCGTTCTTTGGCGACGCCCAAAGAATACGCCTGGCTCAGGGAGTTAATGAGGGATATCTCACCTGGAGCCTGCCCGATGTGAAGGAGTACACGTTCATCCTCTACGCTCGACGAAGCGATGTGGGGGACATCGTCCGGATCGCCTGCTCGCAAGACGGCGTCTCCTGGGCCGACCTGCCTTACACGGTGAACTGTGAAGGCCCTTCATCAGGCGGGTGGTTCAGGTTGACAGTAAAAGGCGCGGTTCCGGCTGGCAACGAGTTAGTCCGCCTCAGCCTACGCGGCGGCCACAGCGACGATGAGGCAGTGGAATTGGGACATGTACAACTGAAAGCTTTGAAGAACTGAACGCTGCCCAATCAATCGGCGAGGCCGTGGACACACTGCACGGCCTCGCTGTCGTCTTCATAGGATCCGATTCGCACACTGATCACCCGTCGCCGACCTGCCCTCCGGTTTAACCCACACCCCATCAAGCCGCGATGGCGCGAAGCGCTGCATGTGCTCCAAGAAATCAGTGAGGGTTCTGCAGTTGGACATCGCTTCACTGAACTCACTGTGGATCTTCGAGTAGACCGGCGAGACCGTCCGGATACGCACATCCGGATGGGTGAGCGCTTCGATCCACACCGAGATGCTCGGCGGATGGTGTCGGTCCGTGAACAGCGTCGGCAACCGAGGAGTGGCTCTCCGATAGGCCGTCGCATGTCCGGGGGCGCATGTAGGTGATGGCGTTACCATGATCGGCCGTAAGGTATCTGATCCACTCAAGGTGACTTCGATTCGAACAGGACGACCTCGCTGCCCTGCCGCATTTTCGGTCCCCTCGGATAGGGAGCCACTTCATACTCGAAGGGATTGGGCGACGCTTCCGACAGACCGATCCACCAAGAACCGTCTTCGAAGCCGATGGCCGCTGTCTCTTCCGAACGGAATTCAGGCCTGTCAGTGGTGGCCCAACCCGGCCGATAGAGCTCCAGGTAGAATTCCGGACCTTTAGCGACCGCGACATCCTTGGTGAACGTGGCATATCTGGGCTGGATGTGCTTATCAAAGGCGTCGCCGCCGGCATTGTGGATGAAGGCCCGAGCGTTCCCATAGTGCGCCGCGTCCATCATCACGGCCCGACGATCGTTCGCCTATGTCTGGTGACATCCTCGGCGCGATCTCCATCACGGTATCCTAATCCCGATTCGGACCCGACTGTTGGGGAGTCGGCAATCCGGCCCCCGGAACAGTCGGACATTGGAGATCGTAGTCACGGCATTGATCTCGGTCGGCAAACCGAGCAGGGCGCCTTCCCATCGCAACGGCATCAAAGAGATGGGGATAAAACCGTTCTCCGGCACAGGGATTGTCACTATGGCCTGGAATAAGGGTTGCGGCAGCCTGGGTTAGAGAGGCAGATGCAATGCAACTGCGTGATGTGACCGCGACTCTGCAACTAGAGACACACCAAGAGGTATTGTCCCGAGAGTGGGAGGTCTCGCAGAGGTCGCGTCCGACTGGTGATTTGTCTTTTCTACGGCGGGATTACCTGGCCGACATCTGTCAGACGATCGGCATACCTCTCGCGGCGCTCGAGTCTCTTGAGAGTACCGCCAAGAGCGTGGCGATGAACCCCGCACTCAGTGCACTGGCTTGGCATTTTTGCCACTGTCTGTGCAACAGCTCCTATCCCCGCACCTCCATAGCCGAATGGCCGTCTTTGGAACACATCCTGCCCGGAGCATCCTCGGGGTTTTATCTGCTCACGGTACTGGCTGGCATCGACTCCCTCAGAAAGAAATACCGGCAACGCTCCATCGGCGGCATCGAGGCCCAAGAGACTTTAGCCAGCGTGGGGCGCGTGGCCATAGCATTCCACGGGCGAAACAACAGATGGGGGCTCTCGCTGGACAACCTCCGCTGGTTGGCCATTCATCTGCGCTGTGAGTTGTTCGAGCTGGGTCGGTTGCAGTTCCAGATAGGGACCTATCGGGGTCCGGCGCGAGCCTTCCGACACCGACACCGAGGTACGGTGATAGGGCTGTCCGAGGGCGGATTGAGCTATCGTCAAGACGGGCAAAGAAACGGGGCCGGAGGAGTAAAAGAAGGCGTCGGTGTCTGGGAATCCGTACTGGAGTTCAAAGATGAAGGTGTGTTTGGCCATCCAATTACGCCTACGGGAAGGGCTCTGGCAGACAAGATTCTGTTGGCAAGCACAGAGTGGGAGCAGATCCTGGCCCCGGGAGATAAGGTCCTGCATCTGCACATACCCGCCACCGGCAAACTAGACTTCCGGGAATGCGCCGAGTCATTTCGGCGTTCATCGATCTTTTTTCCGAGACACTTCCCAGAGTTTGATTTTGTCGCCTACACCTGCAACTCTTGGCTTCTTGATCCGCAACTGGAGGGGTTGCTCCCGCCCGACTCCAACCTGGTTCGCTTTCTTTCCGAGTTTTACCTGTATCCGATTCTCTCCGCCGGACAGGAAGGCTTGCGTCGGGTCTTTGGCTACGTTCCGGAGGATCCCGCCAGGGCACCGCAAGACACCACGTTGCAGCGGGAGATGAGAGAGCATCTGCTCAAAGGCGGACACTGGCGCGGTGCGGGAGGATTCATCATGCGCCGAGATCTGGACTGGGGAAAGCGAGTCTATCGGCGTCAGGATCTTTCTTGGCTGGTGAAGTAACGTCGCCGGAGGTCCCACACCTTCCTTGTTGCACTGACCGGTGTCCGTTCCCTCGATCGCGGCACCTGATATCCCTTGTCAGACGCGCCGGCAAGTCTTGTCATAGAGCGCGGTATTGCGAACTATGGTCACTGCAGATGGATGCCGGGGGGGCAATCCGCACAAGCGCCTTTGGCCATCGTCCCTTTGTAGTACAAATCCGCCGAAAGCCGGAACGACTGCCAAATCGCCTTGAGCATCCCGCAAAAAGGCAAGCGCCGAGGCGAGAAAACGTAGCGTCAAGATCCGAACTTGGGAAATAGGCTGTATTGCGTCAAGACCCATCCCGGGTCCCTGAAGTGTTATGTTGCCGAGACTGCCGTCCCGGCAACGCCCGTCATTCCTCTTCAGCTCACCGATGGACCTATTCCCGGACCAAATACTGTTGAGCCTGGCGCTGAGCGTTTTCCATAGCCGCTCTTGGGGATTGGCCGCGAAAGACATTGGCTACCGCTGAACGCAAGATGTTCCAAATGCTCACGCTGTCCGGATACAAGGGCCAAAGCACGGCGGCATCGTACATCTCGCCCAAGACTCTGTAGAGAGGGTCGCTGTTAATGGCCGCCTGGAAGACCCTGGTGCGCACCTCAGACTGCCGTACCGGCGGAAATCCTGTCTGCACTGCCCAATTGGCGTGCACGTCCGGGCGCAGCAAAAACAACATGAACTTCCATCCCGCCTCCGTGCGGGAGCTGCCGGAGGCCAGTGTCAACAAGTCGAGACTCGACAGCGTACGCGGTTTCGGAGTGTTTTGAGGCGGCAGAGTCATATCCAGATCGAAGGGCAAAGTAGCTCTGAACGACTGCAAAGAGAACGGTCCGGTGGATACGGTCATGCCCGCGGTGGCCGAAGCGAAGGCGCCGCCCACCACGCCGCGCTGTTGCAGCTCCAGCATGAACTCCAAGGCCCCGATGGCCTCGGGACTCGTAAAGCCGAAATCAGTGCCATCGGCATTGAAAAGATCCGCGCCGTTGGGCCAGTAAAAAGCATAGATCTGGTTTCTGACATCCTGAATGCCAAACACGTCGGGTTGACCGTCACCGTTCAGATCCTGGGTCAACCGCTGAGCGTATTTTGAAAAAGCCTCCCAGGAGACAACCGCCGCTTCGCCGGGCTCCAAGCCGCGAGCCAAGAACATGTCCTTATTTTGAAAGGTCACCCGCTGAGGTCCGCCGGCAAACGGCAGTGCCCACACTTGACCCTTGTAGGTGATACCTTCCCAAATGGCGGGAAATATGTCGTTTTTCAACTCCGGCACTTGAGCCAGGAAGTCATCCAGAGGCCTCACTATACCGGCGTCGATAACATCTGCGGTCCACAATCCACCGGTCAGCACAACGTCGAGTTCCGTCCCGGTGACGCTGTCGATGATCAGCCGATCCAGATACTGCGTGGTGTTGGTAGCCGGGGATTCATACTTGACTTGAATACCCGTCTCTTCCTCAAACTGCCGGAACATGCCCTCCAACAACTCAATGCGCGGACCCGTGACACCCCACCAGGTCCGAAAGACGATGGACTCATTGGCTCCGACACCTGCCGCTCCTAGAGACAGAATCACCATCAGGACAAGAATCACATGTGTACCCCGCGACTTCATAACCTTCCCTCCTTTTTGGGGATATGTTTCACATGCGTCTTCTTTCCCCTTTTGGCTTTCTCAATGTCTGTTCGGAAGGAGAGTTGGCAAATCCACAGAAGCGAAAGGAGAGCACTTTGAGTTCAGCGCCATCAACAGTCTTTCGGAGGGTTACATATGGGACGTATCGATACCAAGATGAAATTCATCTCCGACACCGCACTGGCTTTCTCACTGGTCGTCTTGATGGTCTCGCTCGTCGCCTCAACGGCGGGCACGGCATCGGCAACCGGAAGCTGCGATGCTTTGATCATAGAAAGCCCCGGTGAATTGATAATCCGTCTCGACTCTGACGGATCGGCTGTCGAGGAGACGGAAGCCACTCAATTGAGCCCGGATATTATCGTCGATGCCCTCAACGCGGGCCGACACGTCATTGTCCGAACGATCGACGAAGGAACAATCGAAATCGCCTCTGACATTCGTTGGACGACCGATGTTACGTTGAGCATACGGGCCCACGGGGATATCGTCATCGGAGCCACGGTGGTCAACACGGGCGGAGGCAGTCTGAGCCTGAGGGCGGACTCTGCCGGCACCGGCATCGGCACGGTGCTGTTCACCGATTCTGGTTCGGTGAAACTCAGTGGAGGCAGCGGAAACGTGAACATATTCTACAACCCGCCCGCCTATGATCAGCCCGTGAAATTCGGCTCTCGGATCACCGTCGAGGGCGGCACGCTGACGGCCTACATGCTCGTCAATGACCTCGATGATTTGCTGAGCATCAACTTGAATCGCCATCAGGGGCAATATGCCCTCGGCAGGGATATCGATGCCAGAGTCACTTCCACATGGACCCATGAGGATGGACGCGGTTGGCGGCCCATCGCCACCTTTGGCGGTCTGTTTGACGGACAAGGTCACGTCATCGACGGATTGTTCATAGAACGCCCCGAAAAACAGTACACCGGACTGTTCGATGTCATCGCCTCAACCGGAGTGGTTCGGAATCTCCGTTTAGAGAACGTGGAGATCAAGGGGGCGAGACAAAGCGGCGGCTTGGCGGGTCTGAGCAGAGGGACGGTAGAGCGAGTCTCTGTCTCCGGATCGGTTAGCGGCACCAGCTACGTCGGGGGACTCATCGGTCAAAATAGGGGCGTCGTGCGGGAGTGCTTTAATTCCGGGGCAGTCACCGGATCTGAGAACCAAGTCGGAGGTCTGCTCGGTGACAATTGGGCCGGCGAAGTGATCCAATGCTACAGCACGGCCTCAGTCGCCGCAGGCGGTTACAACGTGGGCGGTCTGATCGGGCTCAACCGCGGCTTGGTGCGTGAAAGCTACAGTGCGGGCCGCGTGGAAGGAACCTCGAGCAGAATCGGAGGGTTGGTCGGCAGCAACTCCGATGAGGTGGTCTCCGCTTACTGGAACGTGACTACCTCGGGCCAAAGCGAAGACGTCGCCGGCACGGGGATCACCTCAGCTCAGATGAGCAGTCCGGCTTTTTGGGCCGAAGAGACTGATTGGGATATTGATTTCACCGGCGAGCGCGAGAGCGTCTGGCGTCTGTATGAAGATGATCCCGCTCCCCGACTGAAGGCCTTTGATAAACCGGAAGTTGGCGGTGAAACTCTTTCGGCAACTCATTCCTCCTCCATTTCTGAAAGGCCATCAGCGGCACCGTCACCACAAGAACAACCCTCGGATGATGAAACCCCGCCACGCCCGTCGACGACTCGTGAGCCGGGGCAATTGCGGGCCATGCGAGGCGAGTTGGTGCCCAAAATGCTCAGCCCCAATCTGTTGGCCAACGGAGATTTTCATCTTGGCCTGATCGGTTGGAGTCTCGTGGAGCAAGAGGGCGGCCGCGGCAGTCTAAGCGTCGTAGAAACGGAGTACGGCCCCGTTTTGCAGCTGGAAAAAGAAAACGACGGAGTCGTCCAACTGGTATCCGATCCGATTCCTGTCACGCCTAATTATCAGTATCAGGTGACGTGCCTGTACCATACCCATACGGCAAGCTTCGGGAATATGGCTGAGTTCACTCTGGTGGAGGTCTCGGATCCGTCCCGCCCGGCACAAGCCGATGTGCCAAAATGGCGCCCGTCGGTATCCGCCACGCTGGGCCATCGCACCCTGTTTAACTCGCCCGTCAACGAATGGCGCAGAAAGACGCGAGTGTTTACCGTCTCTTCACGGGCCAGATTCGCCAGGCTGGTCTTGACCGTGGAAGGTCCGCCGGTGACTTTGCTCTTGGACAATGTATACTTCTCGGTGCCCAACGAATCATCGCGTCCTTCCGTGGAACATGATCGGGAAATGCCCACCAGTCTGTCACAGGCGCGCTCTATGCTTCTGGAAGGCAGAAGAAGGCTCGACGCCAGGGGTGACTCGAGCGCCGTCGTGCAAACCGTCGACGGTATCCCCCGCCTTTTCGTCGACGGGCAGCCAGCGGTCCCCCAAATCCACATGGGTGATGTGAGCAATCCGGCCCGCTCCTATTTCCGCCAGTTCGGTGAGCACAACGTGCGCGTGCACATCGTGCAAGTGCGTGACATCTGGGTCGGTCACCGCAACTACAACCTCGCCGCGGTCGATTCAGTGCTCTGGGACGCCGTCTTGCGAGCCCCGGACGATTATTTCATCGTTAAGATCAGCCTCAATCCATACCGCACATGGCACGAGGATTTTCCCCTTGATGCGGCACAAGACAAAGACGGAGAATACTCCACGTCAAGACATGATCGCTTTGCGCCTCCTGACTACTGGTCGGATGAGTATCGGGAGCAGGCTTATCACTTTGTGAAGACATTGGTGGAACACATACATTCCCAACCGTACGGAAAAGCGGTCATCGGTTACTTCGTCGGAGGAGGAGAAGACGGTCAGTTCTACTGGCAAGTGGGACGCGAAACTATTCAAGACGGCAACGCCCCCGGATCTTTGTCTCTTTTCCGGCGCTGGCTTCGGGAACGCTATCCCACGCTTGAAGAATTGAGGACGGCCTGGGGTGATCCCACACTCACTTATGAAACGGCCCTGCCTCCCATCAAAAATGAGAAGTACCCCGGTTCGTTTATGGATCCGGCCGAGCATCGCAAAGAGGTCGACTTCATGACCTACCTCAACGAGGAGTTGGCCCGATTTCTCTTGGAAAACGCACGGATTATCAAAGAGACGGCGCCTAAGGAGGTCATCGTCGGCGGCTACTACGGCCGAGGGGCCAGCATGTCGGTCTATCCGATGTTTGCGCAGACTAAGGTCATGCTGCAATCCGATCTCTTTGATTTCATGGGAGCGCAACCGGGCTACTACGGGTGGCGAGAAGCTGGAAGTGAAGGACATATCAACTGGGTGTTCGATTCAGTCCGAAAGCACGGCAAGATCATGATGACCGAATTAGACTTCCGCACCTGGATGGGTAATCTCAGGGATCTCGCTGACGATTTCCACCACGCGCGCTACTGGAATCTGGAAGAACTGACGGGAGCCGCGGCTCGTGATATCGGAAAGCTGTTCTCGGTCATGGGCGGGGCTTGGTGGATGGAGATGACCGGCGGCTGGTTCCACCATGACGACATCATGGACATGATCGGTCACCTGCACGACGTCGCTCAACAGCTGTACGAGAAGGATCCGGTCATCACCCCGGCGGATATAGTCTTCATCGCCGATGAGGACAGCTACTTCTGGTCGACGGAGCAGTTCAACATCAGACAGGCCCGACTGACCCACGCTCTCAACGTGCAGCAAAGAGCGATCAATCGGGCGGGACTGAAGTATGACTTCTACTACCTCGACGATGTTATCGCCGACGAGATGGTTGATTACAAAGTCTATGTCTTCCTGAATCAATACTACGTCACGGATGAGTTGCGGCAGTTCATCGACACGCACCTCAAAAAAGACGGCAAAGTGATCGTCTGGCAGTACGCTCCGGGATATGTGACGCCAGAAGAATGGTCATTGGAATCCATGGAAACACTGACTGGCATCAAGATGGGCACTGACAACGGCCATGTGGCGGCCAAGTTCGCCAACGCCTTTGATCTCGATCTCTCCGCAGAACAAGCGCGGACGGTGAAGATGCTGCTCGCCGACATCGAAGGCAAGTCGGTCGGTTTGGGACTCGGGCCGGCTACCCAGAGGTTCTACGTGGATGATCCCGAAGCGATTCCCCTGGCCTACTACACCGACGACGGACGTGTAGCCGCGGCCGTGAAGTTCATGGACGGATACACGAGCATCTACATGGGTCATCCGTCAGGCTTCACCCCGGATTGGCTGGCCAACATCGCCAAGGTCTTCGATGTCCACACGTACATGGAGCCGGTCGGAGAGATGTTCATGCATCACAGGGATGATTTCATCGTCATCCACGGTGTGGAAGGAGGCCAGCGAATACTTCGCTTGCCCTATAAGGCGAAAGTGACGGATCTGCTTAATGACCGAGTCTTGATGCAGGAGGGCAACGAGGTCGTCGTCCAACTTGAACCCACCGAAACCCTGTGGCTGCACGTGGAGCGATTGGAGCAGTGAAGCAAATCAGGGGGGAGAAATCCCCCCTTTTTTTACCACGATGCCAACAGCGGATTCACGCGTTGGGTGAAGCTCTCCAGTGCGGCCCGGGCTGACTGGCGGGCATTGAGAACCGGATTCACTTCCTCCCAGAACATCTTTTCCATCTCATCCCACACCGGAGTTACCGGAAGGGGCCTTGACAGCGCCACCAGCTCGGGGGCTCCCATCAGATTGATCGGCACTGGACCCGGCGTGGTCCTGATCTCTTCGAGAAATACCTGCAGTCCCCTGCGTTTGGCCGGTGCTCTGGAAGCCAGCCTGGCGCGCATCCTTTCGCTCTCCGAGCTGACCAGATACTCAACAAACTTGTAGGCCTCTTCCTTGTTGGGGGCGTCTTTGAACACCACATATCCCCCGCCAAAGATGGTAGAAGCCGAGGTCACACCGCTGGGTCCGATCGGAAAGCCGACAATGCCCCAATTGAACGGGTAGATGTTCCGATTCTGTTGCACCACATTGAGGGCTGACACCCAAATGCCCACCTGTCCGTTGTTCTTGGTGGCCGACGTTCCCCGAGTGGTCACCCCGTGGGCATTGATCAAATCGGCGAGAAACTGCAACGTCTCCACCGCCTGTGGCGAGTTCATCGTGCTGGAACGCATCTGGGCATCCAAAATGGTGGCTCCGTTGCTCCAGTACCACCCGGGCCAATCGCCGGGCCAGGTCCCCGTCACCGACATACCGGCCTGGTCGATGCGGCCGTCGCCGTCAATATCACGGGTCAGTCTTTTGACACTCATCAAGAACGTATCCCAATTCCATTGGTTTTGTTGCCACAGCTTGGTAGGATATGTAAGCCCCGCCTGATCAAAAAGATCGGCATTGAACTCCATCCAGGAGACATTTACGTCCGTCGGGATGCCGTACATGTAGTTGCCCAAAGTAACCTCATCGAAGGCGGCCGGAAACACATCATCCATCTCCGGAAGGTGCTTTCGCAGAGCAGTCAAATCCTCGAAGACACCTACCGCGGCCAGACTGATCACAAAGCGCAACGAGTAGAACGCCACATCCGGAATGACGCCGCCTGCCAACATGGTGGCCAACTTATCCGGATAGTCCGCCCAACGCATGGCGATGACTTCCACATCCACCCCGGTTTGCTTCCGATACCCTTCGGCAAGGGCGCGCCAGCCTTCCTGATCGGAAGTGTTGTCGTTAACAATGAATGTCAACTTGGCATGCGAACAGGGTGTTAGAACAAGACTCATGATTAACATAAGTAAGAGCAAACGGGTAATCCGAGCAGCCACTTCCACCACCTCCTATATCCTTTTCTGATTATTCTAGTCCTCAGCATCCACCCGGTCAAGTCTGAAAGAAAAGTCGATTCATCTCCTGATCGTACGGTTCAAGCTCAGAATGCGGAGTATCCTGCAAGTCCGACGGTAGAACGACAAGACCCACCCTAAAGAGGGCGGGTCCTGACATGAAAGACGGGGTCACTTGTTGGCATCTCGGGGCAACGACACGGAGACGCTCGACGATCTGTAACACTTGCGAATAACGGTGACGACGCGTTCCAGATCGTCTTCGGTCAGACTTGATCCGGAAGGCAGGCACAGTCCCCGTAGGAAAAGATCCTCTGCTATTTCTCCGCCGACGGCTTCACACGAAGCGTAGACGGGTTGCAAGTGCATCGGTTTCCACACCGGTCGCGACTCAATATTGACCTCTTCGAGCGCCAACCGTACGGCTTCACGATCGGCACCGAACAGCGCTTCATCTATGGTCAAGCACGTGAGCCAACGATTGGCCCTTCCCCATTCAGCTTCGGGCATGAAATCGATCCCCGGTATATCCGAAAGGGCCTCATAGTAGAAACGGAAATTCGCCCTTCTGGCCTCTACACGCTCATCCAAGACCTGCAGCTGTGCTCTGCCGATACCGGCCAGGATGTTGCTCATCCGGTAGTTGTAGCCGATTTCCTTATGTTCATAATGAGGAACCGGTTCACGGGCTTGAGTGGCCAACTTACGGGCATGAGCGATCAAATCGGCGTCTGCAGAGACGATCATGCCGCCTCCCGAAGAAGTGATGATCTTATTGCCGTTGAAAGAGTACACCCCGAAAAGACCAAAGGTGCCCGTGTGACGCCCTTTGTAGGTGGCTCCCAAAGACTCAGCGGCATCTTCTATAAGAGCCACGTCGTAGCGCCGACATGCTTCTAAAATAGGATCTAAATCGGCACTTTGACCGTAAAGATGCACCACCACCGCCGCCTTGGGCAAGCGACCCTCGGAAGCTTTACGTCGCAGCGTCTGTTCGAAAAGCTCGGGATCCATGTTCCACGACCGATATTCGCTGTCTATAAAGACAGGCTTGGCCCCCAGATAGACGACGGGATTGGCACTGGCTGAAAAGGTGAGCGTAGAGACCAACACCTCGTCACCCGCCTGCACTCCTGCCAACAAAAGCGCCAAATGGATTCCGGCCGTCCCTGAACTCAGTGCCAGAGCGTGGGGTGAACCGACTTTCTCGGCGAACTCTTTTTCAAAGGCGTCTACGTTGGGCCCCAGCGGGGCTATCCAATTGGTATCAAAGGCTTGCCGTATGTATTCTTGTTCCTTACCTGACATATGCGGAGGCGACAGATAGATACGCGAAGGTTTCACCCGAACCACTCCTAGAGTATCCGGTCGCAGTCCGTACCGCGCCATCTCGGGACTGCAGGCCAAGATGCTGTAGACTTCAACCGCGCTCTTTGATACAAGAACACTAAGCGCTGTTTTACTTCCCTTGCGAACACGGCAAATCCTTTATCTTCGTCATATATTTGGAGGGTGGGCTATTCTGTCCCACCCTCCAAGTCTCATCCGCTATAACCTGATCGCCAATGCGCCGTCCGGCGGAATCTCATGGTCCCCGTACTTGCGAACCGTTTTTCCGGTGTTCATCAGGAGCAACAGCCTGTTGCCCGATGGATCGACCAGGACCTCGTAGTCGTCCCGCTCCCAACCGGGGACGGACATCTCATCACCGCGCCGATCACCGGTGAGGAAGAACTCCTCGTACTCGGCCATAATCTTGCTCACCGCGGCAACGGAATTGAAAGTTCGCGAGTCAAGAGTCTCCAGGGAGTACATCAGTATGCCTCCCGTGGAGTCAGCGGCCCGGCGCAGCAGAGTCGCGGCCGAAAGATAGGTCGGAGCGGTTCTTTGTTTCACATCGTATGGATAAGCTATATGCCCCAACACGAGCGGGGTCTTGCCTAAAGCGGTGCGAGTGGCGTTGAGCTCATCGATGGGACGACCGTATCCCGCCATGGCGACATCGATCTTGTCCGCCAAGAGTGACCAATCCACGCCATAGACCCGCTTGTGCGTCTCGCTTTGATACCCACTGTACACCGAGAATCGGACGTTCTCATTGCATGCCTTCAGCGCGGAGCGCAGTTTTCCGGCCAGCTCCGCCATCCGCATGTTCATGAAACGAGTCCACTCCGCCATATAGCGGCTGGGAATCTCGCTTCGCTCGGGAACGCTGTCCAGCCCCGCAAAAGCCCGGAATCGCTCCAGGCAAAGCGGGCAGAAACAGCTGATGTAGGACTTGGTCACTTCGCTTTCATAGTCCCAGTTGACATGATCCGGGCGTCCCCGCCGCTCATACCACTCCGGCATCTGCTTGCGGAGATACTCATCAAAAGCAGCTCCCTCAAGCATAGCCGTCGTGCAGACATAGGTGCCGCTTCGCTGACCGGACAGATCCACCAGTCGATCTCGGATGTTGCTTGAGATGTAAGGCCTCAGATCGAAATTCCAGGTCTCGAAGTTGATGAGCACAAAAGAGCGGACATTCGGATTGCTGCTTTCCGGACACTCATTGACGCCCATCTTTTCAAACTCCAGATGGTATTTGGCCAGCAATTCCTTGTCATCCATGCTGGTCAGCCATCCGGTCCACAACTGAACGATGAGCCGTTCGGGCTGACGGCCGTCCAACGGAGGCAGCAGTCTGACCTGAAGCTTCTGCGGGATCTCCACTACCTTGCTTCTTTCACTTCCGCAGTAGTAATAGATGGGATCACCCACTTCGGCCTCCAACGGAGCCCGGAAGACAAAGGCCACATGGCGGTACAAGGGCTCGGAAAAAGCGGGATCGTGAGGCACCCCTGCTTCGAATCTGACGGCATGCCGCACATACTTCTTCCCGTGGCGCACAACCTCTCCATCCGTCTCCACTTTGAGCGGCCATGTACCGTAATACCCCGAGGCACCTTCTACCGTGTAATCAGCGGGCAGCTCAAAATACAGAGTGTAGTCACGAAGCATGTGTCCCGGAACGCCCAGCGGCCGCACCAGCAATTGCTGAAGCCCGCCGCGACTAACCGTAACCCCTCCGGCCTCCTCCCAGTTGGGCCAGATTTGAGTGTGTCCGGCCAGCAGGATCATGTCCCCTCCCGGGTGACGGAAGGTGAAGTCGCCTACCCTAAACTCCCCACCGTCGGCTCTCAGTGTGTTTACACCCCAGTTGAGAGGAGCTCCCGAGGAGACTCTGACACCGTTTAAGATCACGTCCCGGCCGGGCTCAAACACCAGCGCCATGGCCGATGCATGTACCTTGCGGAAAGGAGATTCGTAGTAAAGAGCCAAATCTCCGGGACGGGCGGCTCTAAACTGGAAGTCCAACTCTCCTTCAGGAACTACGAATTGCGCCTCGGTGCCGACGTAGAACTGGCGGCGCAACTCGTTGCCCTGACGGGTATTGATCTCAACGGCCACCGGCTGATTAAAGGCCAGACGATTGGTTCCCGGAGTAAAGGCCGGCAACTCGGTAACCGCCAAAGCGGGGACTCCTTCATCGAAAATCAGCTCCCCGAAGGTGTTCTCATGGAATCCGCGACTTAGCACCTGCCATGAGCTGGCCTCTTTTCTGGCGGCTTGCATGCGTCCGGCCATCACGTACAGCCGCGCTCCCGGTTCCGGACTAAAACCCAGCGACTCAAACGGAATGGCCAGACTGACTGTCCATCCTTGTTCATCGCGGCTTGTAGTCACCTTGGCTCCCGAATTCCACTCGAAGTTGCGGGACCCCCAATAGTCCGGAGCCGTGCTTCGGGCATCCAGCAATGCTCCGGTTGCGTTAGCGACAAAATCGTAGGCCGCATCAGCTTCCGGATCAGGCTTGATCAATAACAGAACGCAATCGTCGTTGTATATGTTCGTATCGTCATCGGCCGTGACCTGGCTTTTGAACTCGTGGAGGCGGTTCTCCACGGGATTTAGCGCCGATTCCCAACAGCGGAAAGTGACGAACAGATGCGTGTCGTTGTAAGCAAAGCGGACGACAGTCTGTTCGCTGGCCAGTTTGCTGGTCTGGTTCAACATGAACGGTCCGACGGCAATGCTGTTTTCCGGGGTAGCCTCATCTCCCCGTCCGATACGGACTCGCCCGGAAACGGCAATGGACAAAGGCTTTACCTCCTCATCTAAATCCTGCGGGTGAGGGTTCGTGGTGATGACTACTCGATCCAAAAGGATTTCAGTCTCCGGGTCGGTTCCATACTGAATCTCCACTGCGGGATAGACCGCCGCTGCGTCGACCGGCCCGATACGCAACCACTTCCATTCATCGGCATCCCGCGTTTCGCCTTGCGCCACTCTTTGATATCCGTTGCGCAGACTGGCGGTGATCTCTTTGTCCGTGCTGCTTTTGACCCGTAAGAAGTAGTACAACGGACGCGAGGTCATCGGTGCCGGAAGGCGGGTGACCACGTACCAACGTTTCCCCCACATAGCGGCCCCGCCGGATGCGTCGGCCACCTTCGTGATCCTACCGTTTACCGCGGGATAGTCCTCGGCTTCAAAACTGACTCCTTCGATCTCCCGGTCATAAAGCTCAGGCTGTACGCCGGAGATGATTTGGAAATTCCGCAGATGAAACTTAGTGGCATACCCTGATTCGGAATAGATGCTTATCGATTCGATGCCCTCGAAGTAGTAATCGAATTGGATGGTCTGCCACTGATCTGTCAAGGCGACCGTCGGTCCGTAGCTGGCAATGCCGCCTCTGCCCCAGACGGCCATGCCGACGTTGCCTTCGCCGCGAGCCTCGAAGCTGACTATGCCTCGCTTGCGGACCACTTCGAACGCTTGGGCGATGCCGGCGGCCCGCGCTCCCGCGAGTCGAGCCGGGGCGGTGATGGAGATCACCTCCCCGGCGATCTCCATCGCAGCGCCCGAAACCGCCTGCCAGTTCAACTTGGATACGGAAGCCCCGACAAAACCTCCCATGACCGCCACTGTCACCAGTACGCTGCATACGATCAACACGACATCCGGCAAGCATCGTGGACAGCGAAACGCATCTTTAGTCATGAGACGGCTCCTTTCCGTACCTCACCCTTTAGGACTGACCGTCCAGTATCTGCTGAATCCTGACCGCGGCGTTGCGCATCTCGTTGCCAACAGGCGCCTGCCTGGTAAAGATATTGCCGAGATGCTCGGTCATGATCGTGTTCACTTCGGGATACGTATTCCAGTAATCCATGGTGCGTATCAGGTTGCGACCGTAGAAGTCCCTCATGACGAAGTCTCTGGCGTAGTTGCGCTTCTCGGGCGTGTGCACCTGGAAGTACTCATTCCACAGATCCGTATAGGGACCCAAGGGATGGCACTTGAGTTCACGCACGATCACCCTTTGCCCTTCGTGACTGATGAGCCACTCCGCAAGACGCCAGGCTTCCTCCGGATTGGGAGCGTCTACCGGGATGGAGAACATATGCCCCTGGGCAAAAGCCAGTTGTCCCGCCGGTGCCTTAGGCATGGGAGCAAAGCACCAATCGAAAGTGAGTCTGTCAGCAAAAGCGGCGCCATATGACAGCCAACCGACTTGCATGGCCAGGCCCCCGGCGTAGAAATCTCGGCTCAAGGCCCAAGCCCCCGGCCAACCGGGTGTGGCATTGAGGTTGTTTTGCAGATCGTTCCAGAACTCCAGCATCTCTATATTCGCCGGAGTATCAACAAGCGCGGTCTTGCGATCATCGCTGATCCAATCATGGCCCGTCCACAATTGCGTCCACTGAAGGGCGTGCGTTCCCCCCTAGCTACCTCGTTGTAGGTTGCATATACTTGTTTGACGGGATCGACCAGCTTGCGGGCCAAGGCACGCAGGTCTTCCACCGTCCAGTCGTTGCCGGGGAAGACGACCCCTTTTTCAGACAGATACTCAAGGTTCACAAACCAGACCATGGAGTTGAAGTCAAACGGCACTCCATACATCCTGCCCTCGCTCTTGGGAGCGTCTATGACAAACGGATACAGCCGCGCACTCCTGGCCACCCGGCTGCTTTCCCATTCCGCAGTTATATCTCGGAGGATGCCCATTTCCACATACTTCGGTTTGTACTGAGCCCAGACTTGCATCAAATCCGGGGGAACACCGGCGGCGATCTGAACCATGAGCTTCTCATTGTACTCACCGAAGCTGTAGATCTGAACTGCCACATCGATATCCGGGTTGGCTTCCATAAAAGGCCAGAGCATGTTCCACCAGTCTTCCGCTTGCAGCCCGCCCATGGCGTAGGTTGCCAATTGAACTGTTGTTTTGGCCGAAGCCAAACCCACGCCGGCAATCGTGATCAATACGACTAGCGACACCACCAACCACAGTCTCTGTACCGAGCCGTCTCGGACACCGACTTTGGGACGAAACACTGACGTCACTCCCTTTACCTACGATTTGCCTTACGCGGTCCTCGCAACACTACTCGCCTTGACCCGTATGACGGCGATTTCGTCAATTTCTTCCATGAATCCCTTCTTTTTCCTTCCTAACTAACGTTTTCCCGACTGACACGGGCTATATCGCCTTCTCAGCCCCTCTCTCGTCCCGGCGCGGCCACACCTTGGGGGACGAAGAGGCTTTCGAAATACCTTGTCACTAGGAATCAATGGTTGGCTGAATAAAATTCATTCTTTCGACTCTTCTGTGCATAAACCGCCAATGCCTGTCTCCCTCTTTATCCGGCGCAAGGATGAATCTCGTATCGACGCTGAGTGAAGAGCACCCAGCCTGTTTGCCGTCTCAGAAAAGATGCTTGGCCAGTTCGCCTTTCCCGATCAGAGTAAGGATTAAAGGAAAGAGAGTAGATTCCTTCCGCCGTGCTGTGTGGATCCCGTCTTGCTCCCTGGAGGTGATCAGTCGGAAACGCAGAAGTGTGATTGGGAAAAAGCGGAACCAAACCGCTTATCCTGCCTAGAAGGGATGTGTTGATGTGTCTGTCTCATGGCGAAGCAGAAGCTTGGCCGTCGTGACCGCGCTGGTCATCCTGAGCGTCCTGACGTCCGGCGCAATGGGCAAGACAAAGATCGTACTGTGGGACAAACTGACCGCGGATTCGATGGAACTGGAACTATACTGGATTAAAGCCTTCGAAGCGACGCACCCGGACGTTGAAGTCGAGCATATAAGCACGCCTACGGATTTCATGAACAAGCTCTCGGTAGCCGTCGCTGCGGGAGTCCCGCCGGATGTCGCCCAGCTGATACCCACCTACTCTTTGGCTGAGTTCGCCGAAGGCGGACTTATACAACCCCTCGATCCTTTCATTAAGAAAGCAGGCATCAAAGAACGCGACTTCTTTCCTTTGGTCTGGGAGTCCTGGCACTACGACGGCAGCATCTGGGCGATGACCTATGACGTCGACCCTCAGATGCTTTTCACAAACCGCTCTTTGTTCGCCTCTTCCGGGGTGGCCCTGCCTGAAACCATCACCGAGCTGGATGAGGCAGCCAGGCGCCTGGCGCGGACAGACGAAGCCGGCAACATCAAGCGGATGGGTTTCGTTCCCTGGTTGGGCGACTGGTGCACGTGGTTTTCGGCCTGGGATGCTCCGTTGTGGGATCCCGAAACCGGCCGTATTGTCGCCAACCACCCCAACACGGTCGACATGTTTGCCTGGATGGCTTCTTACTCTGAGCGCTACGGCTACGGCCGCATCGGCGCTTTGACATCGGCCATCCAGAACTACCACCGCGGCGATCCTCTCTACAATGATCAATTGGCAGCCATGGTGTGCGGCCCTTGGCTTGTGCGCCGCTTTGACCTGTACGCCCCCGGTTTTGAGTGGGACATGGTTCCCCTGCCCTATGCTCCCAGCGGAAAGCCCAATTCCACCACCGGTAATGCCCTCACCTTGACCATACCCGTGGGAGCCAAGCATCCGGAAGAAGCCTTTGAGTATATACGCTGGCGAACAAGCGAAGAGCATATGCTTGAGCGCGTCGCCGTGCCGCCTCCTCCGGGATTCCCGGCACGCATCGCCGTAGCTCGGGCCTATGTGCAGCGCTATCCAGAGTTCATGCCGATGGCCAACGCGTTGGCCGGACCTAACTCACGACCGTACTTGCCTACCATGCCGGTCAGCGTCTTCTTATCCAGTGAGCTGGCCAAAGCGCGCAATAGAGTCATCCAGCTCGTTGAAAGCCCTCAGGCCGCGTTGGATACGGTGACGCAGATCGTCCAGGCTCGCTTGGATGATGTGCTGCGCGCTTCGAGCAGGAAGCGTTGATGCGACACAAACGGACTGTCTTCAACCGGCCTCAGTTCGTCTGACGATGAGCTACGTTACGGATGAATGTATAGCCACCCCAAAGCTTTTCCCCGGCTCCGGGCTCCGCGGTGGGCAGCTATACAGTGCTATCAAGGCCACGGACAGTGCCGATCACTCCAAACTGAAACCATCTGATAACACCGACGAGGGGGCCATTGCCACCCTATAGTGCGCATCGACCTCAACAGATTAGGCGCGACAGGGGTGCAGCGAAACACCCCTGTCGCGCCGCACAGCCTCAAGTGTGTGAACAACGATCTGCTGCCGACCATACGGCAAGAAGGCGCCGTGATCATAGCTATGGCCATTCGGCCGGATCGTACTATCTACGGGAGGTGTCTCAAGAGCATGGATGTAACGATAATTGTGGCCCACAGTCTCAACGGGGTGATAGGCAAAGGGGGAGCAAGTCCGTGGCACTTGCCTACGGACCTGCGTTTCTTTCGCCGCCAGACAGAGGGACACATCGTCATCATGGGCAGAAAAACCTATGAGAGCCTCGGCAAACCGCTGCCCAATCGCCGCAACATTGTGCTCTCGCGGCATTTGAGCGCTGCCGATCAAGATGTGGAGGTCTACAGAAGCATTGACGACGTGAAGGCCGAATTGACCGCATCAAAGCCGACGCAACAGGAGATCTTCGTCATCGGCGGCGGCCAGATCTATGAAGCCTTCTTGCCTGATGCGAATCGGATATATATCACCCTGGTTGAGGCCGTCGTCGCCGGCGACACGTATTTTCCGCGGCTCACCGATTGCTGGCACGTTGAGTTGTTGGAGGCTTACGATCGACCGCCGCAGCAAGAATCCACAATGGGCCTTCCTTGGTATCCGCATCGGATGTACCGTTTGACCCGCTGCTCGCCCTCGGGCAAGACGCTCGCTGACCAGGTCGGCTGATCCTACACATACCGATTGCGAACGATGATCGGGCGCTCGCTCATCGTCAGATGATCGATGAGCCGAGCCCGCATCTCGCTCAACAGATCGGCGTAGCGCTCATCGTCGGCCAAGTTGTTCAACTCATCGGGATCGGTGTGTAAATCGTATAGCTCTTCACGCCCTTGGGGCGACCATCGAGCGTATTTGTAGCGCCCGGTTCTTATACACTTACCGTTGGATTCTTTATTCTCAGTCGTATACTCACACAGGATCTGCTCTTTGCCGCCGGCCTCCCCTTTCAAAATCGGACGCAGGCTGATGCCCTGAACGCTCGGAGGAATGCGCAGGCCGGCATAGTCAAGTATGGTGGGCGCCAGGTCGATCAGTTCGACCAAACCTGAGACTCGGCGCTGCACATTCTCGTCGCCGTCAGGCGGCTTGATGATCAGAGGCATGCGAATGACAGGCTCATAAAAGCGTCCCTTGCCGAACCTGCCGAAATCCCCCATCATCTCCCCGTGGTCGGAAGTGTAGATGATCAAGGTGTTCTCATAAAGATCCAGCTCTTTAAGCTTTTTCACCACCATGCCGACCAGATCGTCAACCATCGTACACAGACCGTAGTAGTGGGCGATCCAGCGCCTCATAACATCGGGCTCCGGGACCCGCGATGATTCCGGCCTCTTTAGGTACTTTTCCGACAGAACGATGTCGTCCGGATCATACATGGTGGAATACGGCTCCGGAGCATCGACCGGAGTGTGCGGATTGCACAGACCCATCCAGACAAAGAAGGGATTGTCCTTCTCCCTTTCGATGAAATCGATCGTGTTCTCCGTGATCCAGTAGTCGACGTATTCCTCAAAAGCAAGAACACTGGTTACTGCCGAGTGGTATTGACGATACTCCCGGGAACGGCGTTGCTCATAGATCTGTGCATAGGCCCCAGGGCGTTTTTCTTCCAACCAACGGGCGTAGTCGTCGCCAAACTGATGCGGACCGAAGGGAGCTCCGTACGGTACGTGCCAACGGGCACCCTGACCGTTGGTCAGCTGCATTTCATCAAAACCTTTGTGCGGATGCATATGAAGCTTGCCGAACGCGCCCGTGCGGTAATCCGCGTTCTGCAGACGTTCCATAAACGTCACTTCCCAGGGCGGGAGACCGGGTGTCGTATGGATAGCGCTCTCCATGTAGCGCAGACCGTGTTGGTGTGTGTAGCGCCCTGTCTGCATGCAGGCCCGACTGGGCATGCACACGGGATTGTTGCAGAAGGCGTATTCAAAAAGGCTACCCTCGGCGGCCAGCTGATCCAGGACCGGTGTCCGCACTACGCTGCCATAGGCACCGACGGTATCAAACCGCTGCTGGTCTGAGGTGATCAAAACGATATTGGGTTTTTGCGACTTCATAGATTTGGACTCCTTCTCCTACGTGCTCTGTTCATCCCGGCGGTGTCACTTCGCCAATGCTCTCGACTCGCCAAATGCATTCGGGCCGGACGACACAACCTCGCCTTCTTCGACCTGCACCCGACTCCGATGAGATCCCCGGCTGCTCTGACGCACCGGTAGGTTTAGACAGGAACTGTCTTCCAGCACATCGGCCCCCCCAAGCAGGTTATCCCGTCCTCACGCATCTGTCTATATTTTTCTGAAGCCATATTACTACGGGCTTCACATCAACGTCAACGCGGCCGATCCGGCGCACCCACCGACCGATTGTCTAACATACAGGAACTCGTCGCATACAACACGAATTGAAAAGATGGTGATTATTTTCCGATTTCGATGATCCGATGATTGTCAGATCGCCGACACGCTGCATAACAAGCCCTTTCACTGTTGTCGAGCTCACGTAGCCAAAAGGAGTTGAACGCCGATTATGTCCGGATCCACGCGCCGCGAAACGAAGTTCCGATTCGGAGTCGATCGTCTCCTCGATTCAGAGTACAAGATACTGGAAGGTAAACGACTCGGACTGATCACCAACGAAACAGGTCAGACCTCCGAGCTCGTGCCTACCATCGATGCTTTGCGTGAACATCCCAAGCTGAATCTCGTCGCCCTCTTCGGTCCCGAACACGGGGTTCGCGGTTACGCACAGGCGGGCGCCCGGGTCTCATCGAACGTTGATCCCGGAACCGGACTGCCCGTGTACAGCCTCTACGGAGAGAGTCTGAAACCGACCCCGCAGATGCTAAGCGAAGTCGACGCCATCGTTTTCGACATTCAAGACGCCGGAGTCCGCTTTTTCACCTACATGTCGACCCTGGCCCATGTGATGCAAGCGGTCGCCGATACACACATCGAGATCGTAGTCCTTGATCGGCCAAACCCCATAACCGGAACCCGCGTTGAAGGCTCCGTGCTCGATCCCGACTTCGCCTCCTTTGTCGGACTGTATCCCATCGCCTTGCGCCACGGTATGACGGTCGGTGAAATGGCCATCATGTTCAATGAAGCCTTCGACATCCGCTGCAGACTGAGCGTCGTACGCATGGACGGTTGGAAAAGGTCCTGGTGGTACGATGAGACAGGAGCTTTCTGGGTTCTGCCCGGGCCGAACGTAGCCACGCTTGATTCGGCTACACTGTATCCCGGCACCTGCTTGATCGAAGGAACCAATGTCTCGGAAGGCCGAGGCACTACTCGGGCCTTTGAAAACATCGGCGCTCCCTGGATTGATGCCCGCCGGTGGTGGCGCAGCTTGCGTGAGCTCGATCTGCCGGGAGTGGCCTTTCGACAAGCCTACTTCATTCCCACCTTCCACAAGTATCAAGGAGAGCTGTGCGCAGGCGTTCAATTGCATGTTACTGACCGCGGGGCCTTTCAACCCGTCACCACCGGACTGTATTTGATCGCCACCCTCAAGTCGCTGTACCCTGATGTTTTCGAGTTCCGTCCCCACTTCGACAGGCTGATGGGAACGGACAGTGTGCGCAAGCGTCTTGAAGCCGGAGACAGTGTGGAATCCATCGTGGCCAGTTGGGAACCTGATCTGGAACGATTCCGCAAGCTTCGGGCCAAATACTTGCTATATCAATGAAACGATGAAATAGTCGCGTGCAGCATCACCGCGTTCGGTCGGGGTCGCTTCGGTGACCCCTGCGTCGCTGTCGAGTGCTTGATCCAAGACGCACGGTGATGTGATCCATCGGTCACGGATCGACAAAAGCCCATCCGGCCCTCAAGCTCCGGGATCTGTCCCCGTTTTTTTGTCCATCTTTCCTCGGATGTATCCCCGGTATCGCCTTTGCTGACTTATCGCCATTTCGACGAGACCCAATTCGAGCCGCATCCTGTCCCGAACGATTCCTTGCAGGTTGCGGATACGAAAAAACCGAATACGGAATCGAAGCGGGTGTATCATCGTTTGAAAGGAGTGTATCCGGTGCGCATCCTGTTCCTCGACCTCGACACTCTACGTCCGGATCATCTGGGTTGTTATGGATATCACAGAAACACTTCACCCACGATCGATCGTATCGCCTCTGAAGGGGTACGCTTCAACAACTACTACTGCTCAGACGCCCCGTGTCTGCCTTCACGAGCCGCTCTTATGACCGGGAAATTCGGCATCCACTCCGGGATCGTGGGCCATGGCGGTACCGCTGCCGATCTGCGTCTCGAAGGCGCCTCTCGCGGCTTTGCTGATCTGTGCGGGCGTCACAACCTGCCCGCCTTTTTGCGCCAGGTAGGTCTGCGCACTGTTACCATCAGTCCCTTTGCCGAACGGCACTCCGCCTGGTGGTTTTACGCGGGCTTCAACGAGATGTACAACACAGGTCAACGTGGCATGGAGTCCGCCGAAGCAGTCACACCGACCGCCGTGGATTGGATTCGCCGCAATGCAGGCCAAGACAACTGGTTCCTGCACATCAACTACTGGGATCCGCACACTCCCTACCGCGCTCCCGCGGAATTCGGCAATCCGTTCGCCGATGATCCTTTGCCCGACTGGCTCACGGAAGAGGTGCTCATGCAGCACCGACAGATGGTCGGGCCGCACAAGGCCAGAGAGATCAGCATGTACGACAACAAGACCAATCCGCGCTACCCGCGCCATCCTGGCGAGCTGTATGACATGGACAGTCTCAGACAACTGATCGATGGCTACGACTGCGGCATTCGCTACATGGACGGACACATCGAGAGACTGATGAACGAACTCGACGCGGCGGGAGTCCTTGACGATTTGATCATCATCATCAGCGCGGATCATGGCGAGAACATGGGTGAGCTGGGCATCTACGCCGAACACGCCACGGCCGACTACGTCACTACGCGTATCCCCATGATCATTCGGTGGCCAGGCATGCAGGCCGGTCACGTAGACAACGGACTGCACTACAATCTCGATCTGGCCCCGACACTGGCTGACATGCTCTCCCGACGCCCGTCGGAGGTGTGGGACGGTCAAAGCTATGCAGCCGCCTTACGGCACGGTGAAGACTGCGGCCGTGACTTCCTTGTTCTCAGTCAATGTGCCCACGTCTGTCAACGCGCCGTGCGTTTCGGAGATTGGATCTACATCCGCACCTATCACGATGGATATCATCTGTTTGACGATGAGATGCTGTTCAATGTCGCTACAGACCCGCACGAGCGGAACGACGTGGCATCTGCGCACCCTGATATATGCAAAGAAGCCGTCTACATGTTGACTGCCTGGCATGACGAGATGATGCAAACCATGCCCTACGCGGAAGATCCGCTGTGGACGGTCATGCGCGAAGGCGGTCCTCATCATGCCCGCGGACATCTGCCTCGCTACTGCGAGTACTTGGAAAGAACCGGACGCGGCTGGGCCGTTCCTCTTCTCAAAGAGAGACACCCACAGGAATTCGCCTAAGGCTGTGATTCTCCAAACGCAGCAAGACGTCCGAGCTCAATAAAGTGTCCGTCTCTGCCAAAACGGCAAGCGGGAAGACAAAGACGGGCCCTTGAGGCACAAGCCCGCCCCGAGAGCCCGTTTCTTACATGCCCGGAAGTCTCTATTCGAGTTACTGCAAAGGACTGCCAGGGTCCATCGGACGATCTCCGGCGATGTCGGACTGGCCGTCAAACAAGTGCTTCATTCCGCGCGTCAGAGTGTCATCCTCAAGTACGCTATAGAGGTGATAACCCAAATCTTCCCGATCACGGAGCACCTCTTCCAGTACTTCCACCGTGCCGAAGTCTTTGAGTTCGTGGGCCCGACTGATCTGTTTGCGCAACATCTCCTGGATCTTCAGTTCGTGCTCCAAATCGTTGCGCAGAAAATCCCGTATCGTATAGCGGCCTTCCACTTCGTGCTTGATATAAGACAACTCGTGTTGGGTCACAGGATGAGCGGTGGGCACACCGCCCAAGCGGGCCACTCTTTCCCCGATCGAATCGATGTGTTTGATCGTCTTTTCGATGTGCTCTTCCAACAGCAGATGCAAGCTGAGGAAGGCCTCGGCGCCTTCAGTCAGCCAATGATGCTTGTTGTACTGGTGCAAGGCCACGGTTAAAGCGCATTGCTGAACATCCAGCATGAGAGCCATTTCCTGGCGCACCTCAAACGGAAGACCGATTCCGGCCCCGATGGTCTTCACCGTTCGCGGCTCCTGCCGCATGATCATGTTGTGTTCTGAAGAATGGCCGGGCATATTCGGATCAAGCCCGGACTTGTCCAAATGAAACTCATTTGCCGGGCTTTGCGTAACGGTTTTCGTCTGAGTACGCCCATCAGTTGTTGTGCTTGGCACAGACACACCCTCCTTTCCCGTCTGTTGTAGTATCACCGCCCGGACGGGCTGCATACCGTGCCACCCAATGTGAACAGACGACCAAAACCGCAGATGGCGGCAGTGATCAGCCGCTGAGCGGCGAAGTTTGGATTCGGGTGGAAATGATTCCCGATCACTGAGTACCACACCGTGTCAGATACGACAGACCAAGGAGGCAGCCCCATGAGCGAAGACAGCAGGTACGTATTGTGGTACGAGAGCCCTGCACGGGAGTGGGTAGAAGCCCTTCCCGTCGGCAACGGAAGGTTGGGAGCCATGGTTTATGGTACGGTTCCCGCCGAAGAATTGCAGCTCAACGAAGAGACGGTATGGGCCGGTCGCTATCGCGATCGCGCTAACCCCAAGGCTCTCGAAGCTCTGAGTGAGATCAGGTCTTTGTTGTTTGCGGGCCGAAATGAGGAAGCCGCCGAACTGGCCAAAGAGGCTATGCTCGGTATTCCCCACCGCGTGGAATCATACCAGCCCTTGGCCTTCCTGCGCCTGGAGTACTCCCCCGAACGAAATGCATCCTTTTCGGATTATCGCCGTGAGCTCGATCTTCGTACCGGAGTGGTCACGGTCACTTACAAGCAAAACGCTGTCACCTTCTCCCGACAGGTTTTAGCCTCAGCCGTTGACGGAATAGTCGCCGTCCGTATGACTGCCGACCATCCCGCTGCACTGACAGTGCGCATCCGGATGGAAAGAGCTCAAGACGTGACGATCAATCGCGCTGAAGGGCAGAGACTGGTGCTTCAGGGACGCCTGGGCATCGACGGCCTGCACTACCGTGCCGAGGCCCTGGTACAGACGGAAGGCGGCAGCATCCAGTCCCGCGGCAATGCTCTTTGGGTGCAAAGAGCCGACGCAGTGACTGTTTACGTCACGGGAGCCACAAGCTATGTAGGGCCGACCGACTACTCCGCCGATCCGGCGCAAAAATGCGGTGAGACACTGGCTAAGGTGAGCGACAAACCGTTTGCTCAAGTCTTGGCGGACCATATGGCGGAGCATAGCCGCTTATTCGCTCGAGTGGACTTGGACCTGGGCGGGGAGGAAAGAGCGGATCTGCCGACGGACCAAAGACTTACGAGGATGCAAGAAGGGCACGATGATCCCGATCTTATCGCTTTATACTTCCACTACGGCAGATACTTGCTGATGAGCTGCTCCCGGCCCGGAAGTCTGCCGGCCAATTTGCAGGGGATCTGGAATCACTGGTATGAGGCTCCCTGGAATAGCGATTACCATACCAACATCAACCTACAGATGAACTACTGGCCCGCCGAGGTGACGAATCTATCCGAATGTCACGAGCCGTTGTTCGACTGGTTGATCAGCTGTGCGCCCAACATGGAGTACATCGCCAAGAAACACTACGGTGCCCGCGGCTATGTGATGCATCACGTATCGGATCCTTTCGCCTGTGCCACACCCATGGACGGCACATGCGGCATTTGGCCCATGGGAGCGGCGTGGTTGGCTCTGCACGCCTGGGAGCACTTCGTATACACGGGTGATGAAGATTTCCTGCGCCACAAGGGTTGGCCTCTGCTGAAAGGAGCGGCGGAGTTCATCCTGGACTTCCTTGTCGAGGCTCCCCCGGGTATCCCCGGAGGAGGCTATCTGGTAACCTGTCCCTCACACTCCCCGGAGAACCGTTTTCGCAAGGCGGACGGAACGGTCTCTATGTTCACCTACGCGGCCACGATGGACTTGCAGATCATCCGTGCGCTGTTCAGAGACTGCCTGAAGGCGATCGACGTTTTGGCTGAAGAGAAGAACGAAGCTCTGCGAAAAGAGATCACCCAGGCTCTGACCAAGATGCCGCCTCTGCAGATAAGCCCCAAGACCGGTCGCCTGCAAGAGTGGATCGAAGACTACGACGAGCCTGAACCCGGGCATCGCCACATCTCCCACCTCTTCGGCGTCTATCCCGATAACCAAATCTCCTCCGGCGCTACGCCGGAGCTCATGGCGGCGGCCAAGAGATCGCTGGAGACTCGCCTGGCCCACGGCGGAGGCCATACCGGATGGAGCAGAGCGTGGATCATAAGCCTGTGGGCTCGCTTCAAAGAAGCCGACGAAGCCTATGCGCACTTGCGTCTGCTGCTGACCAAGGCTACACTGCCCAACCTCTTTGATACCCATCCGCCGTTCCAGATCGACGGCAACTTTGGCGGTTGTGCCGCCATCGCCGAGATGCTTATCCAAAGTCATGAGGGATTCATAGACCTGCTTCCTTCGCTGCCTAGCGTCTGGCCCCGCGGCAGTGTCGGCGGACTGCGAGCCCGTGGCGGTTTCACGGTGGACATCACCTGGGAAGACGGCCTATTGAGCCAAGCTTGCATAGTCGCCGACAAAGACGGCCCATGCAAGGTTAGAGTACCGGAACCAACCGCGGTCACGGTGAGCGTTGATGGAGCCATTGTCTCGGATGTCACAAAGCAGGATGACCGGATCGTTTTCACCGTTACCGCCGGCAAGGCCTATATACTGAGGGGCAGCCCTGCGTAGACTGACACGGGGAGCTCTTTGTGCACACCGTCGATCCGTATGAAACAATGCGTGGGTTGGAAGAATGAACTTCCAACCCACGCCCCTTTTATCGAGTCTGCGGGACAAACGTAGCCATCCGGGTCAATGCAGGCTCTGATCGATAAGCGCTTGCACGGCGCCCGCGACCTCTTCCATGGCCTGAGCGGGAGATATTTTATTGCTCACCACGGCGGTAACCGCCGGGTTCATGATCTTGACAATGTCCGTGTAGGTAGTCACCTTCATAATGCTCGGAAATACCGGGTAGTTGGCCACTTGCTCGACCACGATCCTCGGGTTCATTCGAGGGTTGACCGTTTCTTGCTGCCTAATCCACTCGGTTCCGATGGCAGCCACCCCTGGAACACCCGCTCCGAAATTGCGTAGTGCATTTCCCCGAGGATCCATGGTCATAAACTTCAGAAACTCCCAGGCCTCCTCCCGATTCGGTGCCGTGCGCAAGATGACCAAGCCGTCAGGGTAAACATGACCCGCGGGACGATTATCCCCGACCTGAAACCACGGTGCCATGGTCATGGGCACACCGGATCGGGTGATCTGCGGAAGGTACCAGGTGCCGAAACCTCCCATGGCCACCTTACCGGTCTGAAATCCTGCCAGTCCGCCGCCCGACTCACCTGTCTGCGGCATCACATGGTGCACCCAAGCCAGGTCCTGTATGTCCTGAAGCGATCGCAGGACGCGCGGATCATCGCCCATGAACCTACGCCTTTCAAGATCAACCCAATCGCCGCCCCAGGATCCCGGAGCTGTGAGCCAGCTGTCCCATGGTGGCCCCGCAAAACCGAACTGCGTGACCACTCCGTCTGCCGTTGCCTTGGTCAGCTTCTTCATATCTGCAACAAACCGCTCAAACGTCCAGGCTGGCTCGTTCCACACTCTCGGCGGATATGCCACACCGGCCTCGTCAAACAAAACCCAGTTATACATCATAACGACCGCCGAAGCTCCGTACGGAAGAACCCATTGCTGCCCTTTCCACTGCAGGGGCTTGATCAACACTGGGACTATATTGGAAAGACCTTTTTCGTCCCTTTCCAAGAAGGGATCAAGCGGAGCGATAAGATCGATAGCGGCCTGACCGACAAAATCCAATCTGGCGGTAGTCAGATCCGGCGACAGACCACCCGCCACCTCGACAAAGGTCTCAGCCCATTTGTCAATCATGCTCCCCGGAGCCTGACGATGTTCAACTTTGATCCCCGTCTTCTCCTCGAATGCCTCAAATAGAGCCTGGAAGCGGGCCTCTTCCCCCGGCAGGATGTTCAGCTTGGCAATCACTTTCCGCTCCGGGCCATCTCCCGCTTGTACCAGCGATACTCCCGACATGAGACAGATCACTGTTAAGAGTATCATGATGAAACGGACCAACCCAAGGGCTCTGACTGGAAACATGGCGAGACACCTCCTATGTCTCGATAATTGCGAAAACCATGGACGAGAACCCTGTGACCGGCTCGAATCGGGGCTGTCCCAAAAGCAAGGTTGGGACAGCCCCGGCTTTTGTCTATCAGACGTGTAATGGAACGTCTGGGGGTGTTTCCAAAGCAGATGACCGTCGGATCCCCGG
>LSQX01114763.1_pt1 | contig 51468 bp, 46 predicted proteins | sample 654561 | NCBI WGS metagenome assembly LSQX01 (sample SAMN04489861, study PRJNA283612) | anaerobic digester metagenome | isolation source: 4 biogas reactors fed with cattle manure at either 37C or 55C with and... | place: Denmark: Kongens Lyngby | collected 2014
TGGCTAATCACTATAATGCCGAACCGATAGAGGAATTGGTTACATCCATGGCAAAACTATTCTATTATTCTCTTTATTCGAGCATGATGGTTCCATTTAGTCAGGAATTAAACCATGTGGAACATTATGTTAAAATAATGTCTTTTCGTTATCCCGGGAGGTATGAACTTCGCAAAAAGGTTTCTCCCGAAATCATGGATCTTCAAATCCTTTCAATGGTAATGCAGCCTCTTGTAGAAAATTCCATTATCCACGGGTTTAAAAACCATAACAAAAAAGCGCCCTGTATTATATTAATTAAGGCTTATGTTGATTCAGGAGGTTTTATATATATAGAAATTACTGATAACGGGTGTGGAATATCGCAAGATAACCTAAACAGAATAAACAGTATGATATACTGTGATCAGGAAGAGGAGCCAAACCTGGAAGCTGACAGCATTGGTATTCTGAATATTTCAAAGAGATTAAAACTATTCAGCAGTTACTCGGATATCCAATATAAATCCAAAGAGAAATATTACACATCGGTAAGGCTGGTTATTCCAACCGAGGAGAGTTAGCCAGATAATTTTTCCGATAGCAGGCGGGTGAGCATTTCATCTGTCGCCTGAACAGTCTTCCGAAGTAACTTAAATCTTCATAACCCACTTTTTCAGAAATCACGCTGATTGGCAAATCAGAAACTTTTAGCAGCGTGCAGGCTTTTTTTATTCTAAGATCGGTAATAAACTGTATTATGGTTGTATTGGTATGTTTTTTAAATAGTTCAAACAGGTAAGATTCTGACAAATAAAACTGCTCGGCTATTTCTCGCATCTTTATTTTTTGGTTATACCGGGCAGCCAAATACGCTTGTAATGCCGAGACAGTTGGATTGTCCGAGTATCTGATCATAAATTCGGCAGATAACTCGGCTTCCTTTTTCATATCAAGCAATTGGGAGAAATTTCCATGTTTACGGCTTATTCCATAGGAAACAGTGTCGAGTACATGATACATATTCAAAGAGATTGAAACCAGACTTGCCTTTACATCGTTTGGAAACAGTAAATGCGTAATATTAATTTCTTTTGATTTATAATGGCGCTGTAAAGGAACATGATGATCCAGAACAAGAAAACAGTTGGGATAAACAGCGCACTGCTCAAGATAATTCAAGATATTTCGATCATTCAAAGCATTGCCCGAGGGTATTCTTAGCAAGCCTTGTTCGTCAAAAAAAATGTTATTCTTCTCGTTTAGTTTCTTCTTCAAAGTAGAAATTACATTAACCACTTCATTTTTATCAAGCGGTTTTGTCAGATAGTATAAAACACCTTGAGATATAGCTTTTTGGGCAACATTAAAATCGCGATAAGCACTTACAATAACAAATTCAGTTTCAATGCCTTCCGACCGGATCATGTTAATGAATTCGTCTCCGTTCATACCCGGCATTCTTATGTCGGTAAATATAGCATCCGGCCTGTGTGTACGAATAGCTGTTAATGCATCTTCTGCGCTGCTGCAGAGTTTTTTCACCTTAAAACCATAATCTTCCCACTGTATGATATTTTTTAAACCATTTAAAGCCCATTGCTCATCATCCACAAGAATAACGCTAAACATGGTTTTCTCCGTTGAAAATATTCGCACAAAATTTCAAAATAGATTTACATTAACAAGTATGAGCAAAAGCAATAAAGATTGTAATTATTGCTTCTATATAAAAAAGCTTTTCATAGATTTATTATACATAACAATAAAAGAAAAGCAAAATACATGTTTTGGGATGTTATCTCTAATGACTGTAAAATGATTGTCTGAAGTTAGCGTATAATTCCTGAAGGCAACAAAATTGGAAGATTGCCGTCACCGGCTTGACAGAAACCGCATGACTTAATCCGATTGACACATGCCGAAACCTATAGTAAAATAACTACGTGATATGCGCCCGTAGCTCAGCAGGATAGAGCACAAGTTTCCTAAACTTGGTGTCGCACGTTCGAATCGTGTCGGGCGTACCAGGGGTTTCAAGAAAATTGAAACCCTTTTTTCTTTCTTACGCTAAACTCTACGTTGCAGAATTCATTTTTTCTGTGCTATGGCTGTTTGCTGCCAAATAGGCTGCTAATATTGTCAAGGGTTTCCCTTTTCAGCTCCAAAACCGCAATAAATAAGCACTCCAATTTTGGTGTGCTGCTAAATTTCTCTTATAGGTTTTATCTTAAAACGGTATTTTTTTGTATGTGTTTTTCGTAATGCCCTTATAAATTTTGTAAATTTCCCGGACGGGATATTTATTGGCTTTGCTTTCGGAAACCACGACATCGATGTATTCTTCGGGAAATTTCAGACAATAGCCGCAGCCCTGCGAAGATATTTTGCAGGGCAGTGATATTACCTCAAAAACAAGCCCCATTCTTTCAAAATATCTGCTCATTTTTATCGTATAATTCCCGGAATCATAAACAGCAAGACAATCCATCCGTTCCAATCCCTGTTTTTGTTCACCTGTTTATATGATATACAGATTAATCAATATGGTGAGTACCTTTTGTGTTCTGAGACAGTTCGGCCAGTCGGATTTCATTTTTAAGCGAATCCTTGATTAATTCGACAAGGGGCCTGTTTCTTGAATACAGGCACGTATCGCTGTCGCTTCCGGTAATGCTCCCGGTCAGCACGTACGATGAATCGGCAATAAGCCTGATCTGGCCTGACGGCTTTTCGATCCTGTGTATAACAGCGCCTTTCAGTTCGGCTTCCCCCGATATAATTGCCACTACCTTAAGCCCTCTTCTTATAGCCTCTTCCAGTTCCTTTTTCATAAAAGGGAGTTCTTTCTCCGATATCGAAACATATACCCGTTCCTTTGTATTTATGATAATGTTTCTTATTTTGTCGATTATGTGCTTGAATCCCGTTATTGTTATATACGGTTCGGATACTTTTTTCGTCCGCGGACATTCCCGTTTTATTATATTAACTATTTCCTGCATATTGTTAATGATATTCCGGCAGTATTCATCAACCGGCACCGCCGTATAATGCGGCACTGCGCCTTCAATTACGTATACCGCGCCTTTATCGACCATCGCGGCTAAAGCCTGGTATGTGTTTGCCCTCGCAATACCGGTAATTTTGGCCGCTTCATACCCTGTAAGTTCCCCTTCCCTGCAGAGCGCGACATACAGCTCGGATTCGTGCCTTGTAAGGCCTGTTTTCATTAAACACTCTATGAGATTCAAACTATCACTTCCTTAGTGGTTTTATACACTACTACTATATAATAACATTTTCAAGTGTTTGTCAACGAGCCCTTTTTTCAGGATGCTCCTATACTTAGTTCTGTTTATGAACTGCTCTGTAGATTTTATTATAAAAAAAAGCCTTAAGGCTATTATTAAAAAATATACTCCGGTTTCGATTCCATTAACTGTTTTATTTGGTTTTTCTCAAACATTTCCAGTTTATCTATTAAATCTGTCAGCAAGAATTTGTTTTTTTCATCGATATCTTCTATCGACAGACCGTACAATTTTTTTTGCCCCTGATCTACAGACCATTTAACGACACACTGTAAGTAAATGAGAGTTGTATCCGGATTGTTGATGGAAACTTCGATAATATCGCCCTGTTTTAACTCGCAGTTTGTTATGATACAGAGTCCGGACAGGGAAATATTCAGCACAACGCTGTAGTACTCTTTCAGTTTTCCTGCTTCATGAAAAGTTGCGCTTAACAGTGCGTTATATCTCTTGTGTTTTCTTTCATTAGCGAGTGTTTTTAAATCATGTACCTCCAGTACGATCGAACCTGTAATCAGTTTTATATTATAGACGGTGGAATCCATCAGGTAAATGTTTTTTTCATCAATAACCATGCATTGAAGAGTATCCCCGGCCATTACTGCCGAACTGAGGAACTGTTCAATTTGCTTTACCTCGATGAATTTACCGTGAACATTCAGCACGATTGATTTCACCCATACATTTTGATCCTTTTGTTTAATCTCAATCGTAGAATATTCAGGTATAATTTTCTCAAGACGGATTTCCTTTTTCATTTGAACGTCCCCCTGTTTTAATATAACAGCTTGCCGTTTTCCAATCTCGCATAAATCATTCTGGCCTCCGACAAGAAAGTATGTGATATATTTCCAACTTTAATAGTTGTGTCTGTGTACACCGTCCTGATACGAATAGAGCTGTCTTCAGGTACCGATAATAATATTTTTGATCCCCTTTTTGATCCGGCAATATTTATTTCAATACCTTTTTCCGCCCTTATCTTGCCTCCGCGTACATATCCTGCTATATACACTTCCCCTTTGGAATATAACACTGAATTCACGCTTCCTTTGCCAAGAATTCTTATATCTCCGAGTGCCGTAATATTGCAGTTTGAAATTGTGGATAATGTTATATCGCCTTTTAACGGTGTATGTTTTTTTGACAAAAAAAGCATTCTTAATTCATTAATAATCTGGTACAGGTATTGTATATCGGATATTTCCGAATAATTTCCCATTAATGAACGTGTTTTTTTCATTAGCGAAAGTATAAAATTGTCGTCAATATCGTAATTACCCGTTCTCAGCGATTGCAAGACTTCATATACAGTATTGGGCAAATCCTTGTTTTCGCCGTTTAACAACATTCTTATTAATTCATTAAGCTGTTTTGCGCTATTATTATCTGATAACCTTTTTATGTTGTTTATCAGTTTATTAATCCCGTATATAAGTTTTTCCAGTAACGGAGCGGGATTCATAATAACCGCGTCGTTCATTGCCGCATTAAGTATGCTTGATACCACGGTACCTTTAATTGAAATATTGTTGCCGGCAAATATGCTCGCGAAATTAACATTGCCTTTAACTAAGACATTTTGTCCCGCGACTACTTCCATAGACTCGAATACATTATTTTTTATTTCGACGTCGCCCTTAAACCTGATATTCCCGGTTTTTATGCTTACCTCATCCACGACTATCGAATCATATATGTGAAATGTAATAATATTGCCCTTTTCCTGTGCAAACGGCCGTCCCGTTTTATTTGCAGTCACATTGCCTGTTTCTTCGTTATAGTATATCGATAACGAAGGGGATATTACAATTTCTTTGGGTTCTTCGGGGAAAATGGTTTCACCTGTGACGGAAATGCCGTTCTTGCCGGGAACTCCTTTATGAACGCGTGCTATGACCTGACCTGTGGTTACGGTTTTGTATTCGAAAATGTTTTTGTAATCAATATTGCCTGTTTCATCTTCTTCAAAGCGATATCCATTGTTTTCATCGACTTCGAAAAAGTATTCGATGCTGCCGTCAGTCGGGTCTTCCTTAGGTGTTCCTTCCGCGACAAGAAATTTGCCCGGCGTGTTGTTTTCGCATATTTGCTCTATAACGTCATGTTTTATGCCGTAAACTATGCTTTTGCTTTTTAAAAACTCAATTATCCGGTTTTTGTCGGTCTTTTCGGTTTTTATTTCAATTTGCTTCGTTTGTATATCAAGTTTGTTTACAGGCTCGGTATCCAATAATTCATAACGAATCTGACGCGCGGGCGAATATATCAGGTAACATTTAAGCTTATCTTCAGAAATCTCGACATCCAGTTGCAAATCGGTGGTCGTGCTTAATGCTTTTATTTCAATAGTGTCTTTTTCATTTACGGTGGAGAGATGGTTGCGCTGAACTCCGTTAATATACAGCACTGCTTCTTTGCATGGATTAATAAGAGGCGGCATTCCATCTCTTCCTTCGTTTTTAACAAATACTTTCCCATTTTTGATCCATACCAGACCATCTGAATTTTTTGCTTTTGTTATATTTTCTTTCTCTAATGTCATAACTACACCTGCCGCTTTTATGTCTAGTACTATATAAAATACAATATATTTTTACCCGTCAGATAAGGGAAAATAACGTATAAGCAATAACTGCCCGATTGTTATGGGATAATTATTCTCTTTATTTTATAATTAAGGGTTCCCTGCGGAACGTTTACAGTGATTTCCTGTCCGGTGTTTTTTAACAGAAGAGCTCTTCCAAGAGGTGACATCATAGATACGCAGTCAAGATCGACATCGTTGTTTCTTAAATAAGGCGGACAAATAAAAAATTTGTGCATTTCGTTATCGTCCGTATCCTGGGCTTCAACAATGCTCCATAGTATAACAAACGGAAATTTGTCTTTTTCAACCGTTTCTTTGCTGCTTTTTTTTATATGTTTTTTGATTTTTTCTATGTATTCCTTGACTAAAAACTCAAATTCAATACTTTCTTCGACATTATCGGAGAAATATTCTTTATATAGCGTTTCTTTCGCGTTATTTATTCTTTGTATGTTTTCAGCCAGTACTTCTGACAATTCCACTGCTTGTACACCTTCACTCATTTTTATCTCCCTCAATAAATAAATTACATTAAATGGGTTTTCGTCTAAAATACGACAAGGCATTTTGCAGATACCTGCAAAATGCCTACAAGTATATGTTAACATTATTGTTAATGCATGTCAACTATGGCCGGGGTACGCCAATAGTGCTTGACGATGAGGAAAAATAGTTTTATAATAAAATGGTTGTTTGGAGCAACGATTGAGTACGCTTATATTATTACTGGTTAGGAGTGCTTAAATGTTTGGAAACGCAGAAAAAAAAATTGAAAAAATGATACGGAAAGGCAAGTGGGAAGCCCTGACAAAGAAATACCTGGCTGCGGATGCTCAGAAAAGGCTTATATTGGCCGAACAATGCGCAAAATCAAATGATCCGGGAGTAAACACCATACTTAACAAGTTATTGAGAGATCCTGATGAAAGGGTTCAACTGGCGGCTGTTAAGTCATTGGGAATAACAGGTACGGATCATGAAGTGGCTCAATTGCAGTGGCTGTTATCCAATACAAGCGAGGATAAAAAGGAGCTGATATCGGCCCTTCATGATTCCATATCCAAAGTTAGAGGTAAAAGATAAACATATTCTTTATACACGTTAAAACTGATGCATATTTATCTGCTTAAGATATAATTGGAATTAATATTTGCCTCTGTTGATATGCCCGACAAGCTCGGCTTTGGAGCGCTGCTTGATGATCCAGGCTTCGTTTTTTGCTTTTTTAAAGGCTGATACGCATGGAGGGTCAAGATCAATCTCGATACCTTCCTCGCAGAGCTCAACGATTCTCATACAAAGCTGAACCAGTTCCATGTGGATATCATTTGTCCTATCCGATGCGTAAATCTTGTTCATCGCTTCTTCGTCGAGCTGTTCAAATTTCTCTTTCGGAGCTTCGCACTTGGGGCAAAAATCCGGAGCCTGTTCCCCTTCATAAACAAACCCGCAAACACTGCACTTAAATAGCTTTTTCATAATTTGCTACCACCCTTTCATAAATTCTTTTTAGATATTTACCCGCTAAAGGTGCTGATAAACGTCATTTATTCTTTTTTAAACATGTTATAACTTCGCCGACATACACACGGTGATAATCTTTTTGAGGGTAACACTCTGCATCTATTTCGGTGTCGATAAAGTTTGAAGGATCAATATCCTGGTAGTATATTTTTCGGCACTCAATTACAAGCCGTGCTTCGTTGAAAAAAACCGATCCGTTTTTTGTTTCGATCGCGGTTAAGCCGGTCTCCGCGGCTTTGTTATAATCCCTTCCCGAATGGCGGCCGCAAAAGTCCAAAATGCTGCGCTGGCTTTGATCAAAAAATGTTAAAGTAAATGTATCGTTTTTTTCCAAAAACTCGTAAGTGTAGCGGGAAGGGCGAACCAGGCAGATACAAACGTTTTTATTCCATAAAACGCCGAAACCGCCCCAGCCTGCCGTCATCATGTTGAATGAATCCTTGTTCCCCGCTGTTACCAGCATCCAATCCGCGCCAACAAGCTTGAATGGATTTTCGGTAATCTGTTCGGGCTTCAGTTCAGTAAACGTATTATACACTGGCATCACCTCGAAAAATTATTGATATGTGTTGATAATTTAAAATTGACAGGCACTGGGCCTGCTAAACCGGAAAAAAATGAATGTATCTTTTTACAATTATACAATAACAAATGAATAATGGCAAAGGGCTATATACTCGCCCTTTTCCACGCTGCCGGGGAAAACAGGACCAATAGCGGCATAATCTCAAGCCTTCCGGCTATCATACAAAAGGAAAGGACAATCTTGCTCAGGTCTGAAAAACCGGAATAATTGCCCATTGGTCCGATAATCCCTAAACCAGGACCGATATTTCCGATAGAAGTGATTACCGCCGTGACCGACGAAATAAGGTCTTTTCCGTCCAAAGCTACAATTAGAGAGGATATGACAAATATTATTATATATATAAAGAAAAAGGCCATTGTTCCCCAAAGAGTCGTTTCATCGACTGCTTTACCTGCGATCATCACTGTATGGACGACTCTCGGATGTATTATTTTGGCCAGTTCGCGTTTTATAATTTTAAACAGCAGGAGAAAGCGGATACATTTTACGGATCCGCCGGTTGAACCTGCGCTTGGACCTATGAACATCAGCATTACAAGGATAAATTTACTGAAAACGGGCCAAAGGTTAAAATCGGTGGTTGAATAACCCGTTGTTGAAATAATCGAGTTTACCTGGAACGCAGAATGTCTTAAACCTTCTCCGAATGAATAAAATCCGTTTAAAACCAGGTTCAGCGTTATAGCAATTATTGACGCGAACACCAATCCAATATAAAAACGGAATTCTTCATTCTTAAAGAAACTCCTGAAATTGCCCTTAAGCGTATGATAATACAGGGTAAAATTTATACCGAACAGGAACATAAAAACCGTTATTATAACATCAATAAATACACTTCCATACGCGCCGATACTTAAAGTTTTACTGGAGAACCCTCCTGTGCCGGCAGTTGCGAAAGCGTGAACCAAAGCATCATAAAGAGGCATGCCCGCTATAAGCAGTAGTATAACCAGGAAGGACGTTAAAACGATATAAATTGAATATAGAATTTTGGCCGTTTGCCCTATTTTCGGAACAAGCTTTTCAGGGTTCGGCCCCGGGCTTTCGGCTTTCAATACATGGTAAAAACTCGCTCCGGCGGACGGCAGCACCGCGGCGGTCAATACAAGCACACCCATGCCGCCCATCCATTGGGTAAACGACCTCCAGAAAATGATACCGCGAGGCAACGTTTCAACGTTGTCAAGTATTGTCGCTCCTGTTGTGGAAAAACCCGAAACCGTTTCAAAAAACGCGTTAACCGGTGACGGGATTGTTCCGCTTAACAAAAATGGCAAAGAACCGAAGACGGAAACAAAAATCCAGCTTAAAGCCACAACTGCAAATCCGTCTCTTGTGTAAAAGTTGTTCGTTTTTACCTTTGTTGTTAACATTAAAAGACCTGCGCAAAACGTTATTAAAGCTGAAAGCAAAAAGGCCATCGCGTCGTTCTGGCCATATATCAAAGCTATAAGAAAAGGAAAAAGCATGCATAACGCTTCTATACAGATAACAATGCTTAAGTTCTTTATGATGAGCCTGATATTCAACTACTTATCACCTCGAAGCGATTATATCGTTCAGATCCGATATTTTTCTTCCCCTGACAATTAAAATTACGCTGTCGCCGGCTTTTATCATGTCATTTCCATGCGGGATCAGTATATCGTTTTTTCTTACGATAACAGCGACCAATATCCCCTCTTTAAACTTAAGGTCCCTAAGCGGAATATTAAGAAAGTCGGTTGATTCATTCGCGGTAAACTCTATTGCTTCGGCACGCCCGTCAATAATTCGGAAAAGAGCTTCAATAGGGCTTCCCTGCGCGTTTTTCATCCCGCGTACGTAACGGAGTATATGGTTTGTTATAATCTGGCTTGGGTTTATGACACTCTCAATGCCAAGACTTTTTATTATGCCTATATAATTATTCCGGTTTATTTTTGCTATGACCTTTTGAACACCCGCTTGTTTTGCCATCAGGGCAGACATGAAGTTTTCCTCGTCCATGTCTGTTAGCGCGACAAATGCTCCCATTTCGGAAAGATTTTCGGAATGAAGCAGCGTGTCATCGGTGCCGTCACCGTTAATTATAAGGGTATGGGGAAGAAGCTCCGAAAGCTCAACGCACCGCTCTTCATTTATTTCAACAATTTTAGCTTTTATTCCGGTTTCTTCGAGAAACTTTGCAAGATAATAAGCTATCCTTCCGCCACCGGCAATCATGACATTTTTTATCTTCTGGTTGTCTATGCCAATTTGCCTGCAGAAACTCGATACAATTGCGGGCTTGCCGACAATATGGAGAATATCGTCTTCTTCAATACGAAAATCACCATTCGGTATGATTATTTCGTCGTTTCTTACGACGGCTCCTATTAATATCGTAGAAGAAATCTTCTCGGCAATTTCCCTTATTTTCATGCCAACAATCGAAATTCCCTTTGAAATGCGTATTTCAACAATCTCAACGCGTCCGCGGGCGAATATTTCAATGTTTGCAGCCTGCGGAAACCTTACCATCCTTGATATTTCACGAGCGGCCGCCCGTTCGGGGTTAAAAACCATATCAAGGCCAAGGTCATCTTTTAGAAGATTAAGCTCATCGGCATACTCGGGATCCCTGATTCTGGCGATAGTACGCTCGACACCCAGTTTTTTGGCCGTAAGACAGCATACCATATTTATTTCGTCGCTTGCGGTCGCGGCGATAAGGAGCTGAGCCTCCTTTACTCCGGCTTCTATCAATACTTTAGTGCTTAAGCCGTTCCCCTTTATACACATAACGTCAAGGTATTCATTCGCTTTTCTTAACGCTTCGGGATCCTTATCTATAACAACAACGTCGTTGTCTTCGTTGGATAAATTTTCAGCTAAACTGTATCCTACTTTTCCATCCCCGATGATAATTATCTTCATGTTGTTCTCCTTTATAATGCAAAAGCACGGTTAAAACCGCGCGGTTTTCCTGCTTGAACGCCGGTAAATATAAAGCATGTATTTGGAAACTCTCATTCAATTATTACCGGCTTTACGGGAATTATATTACATGTGAATAAAAAGATCAATGATACCATTATATTACCAATTGACCGTTTTTTACATAAATCATAAATCGCAAAAATGATTTAAATTATTTTTTGCAGGAAGCATTTTCGCTTGTATGAACACTATTTCCGCGGGTCTTGGTTTGGGTGTTTCGTTTCCTGGGTCGACAAAGCACGTACCGTACAACACGCTCCGGATCCTGTTCATTTTTTTGAGAAGAGGTCTCCATATCCCGAGTCGCTCATTTGCCCGCTCCACAGTTGCCTGTAAGCAGCGGAGCGTTGGAGCATGTCGCCCGTCGTCACCGAAAGCACCCAAACCACCCGCTGTCATTTCAACGTAACTATCACAGGCAGGACCTGCGGGAATAGTGCTCATACACTGCTTATTGAAAAATAACGTCAACGTAGAGCTTCATTTGCAAGAGTTACACAGTTCGGGCAAGTCAAAACTCACAAAAATGCTTTATAAAAGGAGAAATGAAACACCCGACCAGGGCCCGCGGAAATAGTGTTCATACAAACAGCGGTTATTGCTTTACTGTGTTTTTTTATATAAAATTGAAGCAGGTTTCAGCCAAAGCAGGCGAAAATGAAGAAGAGGAAGTGGATGCCGCATGAGGAGCGAAAATATTTCTTTTCACGGCGGAAAGGTTTCACGGAACGAACGGTTTTCCGTTTTGGGTCAAAAAGGCGTTGCGGCATGGATGACGGGTCTTTCGGCATCCGGGAAATCAACAATTGCCGTAGAAACCGAAAAGGTGCTTATTGGCATGGGTAAAGCCGTATACAGGCTTGACGGCGATAATTTGCGGCATGGTCTTAACAGCGATCTTGGTTTTTCCGAAAAGGACCGATTTGAAAACATCCGGCGCGCGGCGGAAGTATGCGCGCTTTTTGTTGACGCCGGTTTTATTGTTCTTGCGTCGTTTATATCTCCGCTTGCTTCAATGAGAAGCATGGCGAAAGAAAAAATAGGGGATGGCTTTATCGAGGTATATGTAAAGGCAGATCCCGAAACATGCGAAAAGAGAGATCCGAAGGGTTTGTATAAAAAGGCGAGAGCCGGAGAAATCCCCAATTTCACAGGCGTGACAGCCCCGTATGAAGTGCCCCGGTCGCCTGCTCTTGTGCTGGACACCGAAGAACATTCAATAGATGAATGTGTCAGGATTCTTGTCGATAAAATACTGCAATTAAGCGCGTTAAAATAACAGAACGGATTGTGCTGTATGAATGACGCCGGTTTCGGCAAGAATAAACGCCTCTATAAAGGCTTTATAAATTTCAGGCTTTTTTCGAGGATCTCTATTTTCGCCTCCGAAAACCGGAAAAGTTCCCCATCCATATTGACATGCACCGGTTTAGAGCTTTTCATTTCAATGGAGCGGCACCGTTTAATCGATACTTCTTTCATATCTGTGTGTGTTCCCTTTATGAGCCTTGGGAAAAATCTAAGTAATTTCAGCCTGTTTACATCATTTATTATGCAAAAATCTATTAATCCGTCATCAGGGACGGCATTCGGGGCAGGCATCATTCCGCCGCCATAATAACGCCCGTTCGCAAAAGCCGACAGCAGCATTGTTTTGGTATGCATCTCAGAACCGTCAACAACAAAATCCGCCTCTATTTTTTTCAGACCGATAACCGCCAGCAGAATTCCGCCGATATACGCGACTTTTCCTTTTATTAATGGAAGCTTTTTCAGGTATCCGGTCATCGCCACCACATCCGCGTCAAAGCCAATTGAAGCAATGTTTAAAAAATACCGGTTGTTAAACCTGCATACATCGACAGGTATTGGGTCGGAATGCACGATGAGAGGAAGTAATTTAAAAGGGTCCTTTTTCATACTGAAGCTTTTTATAAAATCATTTCCCGTACCGGCCGGGATTACTCCCAAAGATGCATTGGTACCTACCATTGGCTGCAGTATTTCATTCATTGTGCCGTCACCGCCGACGGAGTATATTCTTATCGAATCGTTAGTCTTTATGTAATGCCCGGCTATTTCCGAGGCATGTCCGGGAGCCTGGGTTATTTCTATCCTGTAAGGAAGGGAAAACTTCTTCATTAAATTCTCAATTTCGGGAACCATTCTTAACGTTTTACCTTTTCCTGCCGCGGGATTAACAATGAAAAGATGCTCCATAACAAAATGCTCCTTGATTTCGCGAATATTTGATTTATTTGTTTCCGTTATCGGCTTTTTTCTCCATTGTGACAATTATATCACAGCAAAATAAGGGAAGGAAGAACGAACTTCGCCTTTTATTGTATTAAAAACTTAACAAAATAGATATTGACAATCATTATCAAAAATGATAACTTACATTTTGGATAACATATATATAAAGTTTATTGAACTTGATACGTACAGTTAATATTACGTCTTGGAGGTATACCTGAATGACATTGAGAGATCTGAAAACAGGCGAAGAAGCGGTTATAGCCACTATAAAGGGCGGATATGGCTTACAAGCGAAACTCGAGTCAATGGGGCTTCGTGAAGGAAGCCGCATTACCAAAAAAAGCGCGGTTCTTGCCGGAGGTCCTGTTATTGTCCAGGCTGGAAACACGCAGATAGCCATTGGAGCAGGGATGGCGAACAGAATCATTGTTAAAAACGCGGATTGATGCATTTTAATTGTAAAAACGGATTAACTTATGTATATGTCTGGAAAAGGAAGATAATACAATATGAAAAAGATACTGCTTATGGGTAACCCGAATGTTGGCAAAAGCGCGATATTTACCAGTTTGACCGGGATAAACGCAAGAACTTCGAATTACCCGGGTACAACTGTCAGTTATACAACAGGAACATTAACGGTTCTGAAAAAGGGCAGCGCATGCGCGTCATGCTGCAAAAGCAGTTGCAAAGGCTGCAGTTATGGTTTCGTCGAAAAAATTGAAGTTGTTGATGTGCCGGGCACATACAGGCTCGATCCTTTGAGCGAAGCCGAAAAAGTGGCGTGCCGGCTATTGCCGGAAGGCGATATGATTATTAATGTTGTCGATGCGACAAATCTTGAAAGAAATCTTAATCTTACCCTCCAACTGCTTGAAATGAATAAGCCTGTCATCGTTGTACTGAATATGTGGGACGATACCATTCACAAAGGAATCAAAATAGATGTCGAAAAGCTTTCAGAAATGCTCGGTGTGCCGGTCGTTCCTGCAACCGGTACTACCGGACAGGGAATAGACAAACTTATTGAGTATATAACGAATTATCCGCAGGAACCGGTTTCAAAACGGGAATACAAGAATCGCTGGGCAGCGATTGGTGAGATAATCAACGCCGTTCAAAACCTGGAGAACAGGCGTCATACATTTCTTGAAAGGCTTCAGGATATCAGCGTACATCCTTTTGCCGGCATACCTATCGCGATTATAGTGATAATAGCTATTTTCAGGGTGATTATCGGAATCGGCGAGTATCTGATCGGCATAATGGAAAAATTGTTTGAAAGGTTCTATACTCCCGTTATTATGGCATTAAGCCGGCTTTTAGGCGGGGAAGGAGTGCTGCACCAGATTTTTATCGGTGATATTTCCGGGGAAACTATTGATTACGAGGCGGCCATGGGTGTTCTGACAACGGGTGTTTTTCTGGAAATCGGAATTGTCCTTCCATATATCCTGATATTCTATATAGTGCTGGGTTTTTTGGAGGATTTGGGATATCTTCCGCGGCTGGCTGTACTATTTGACCGTTTTATGCACAGGGTGGGACTTCACGGATTTTCAATAATACCGATGATGCTTGCGATGGGATGCAATATACCCGGAATTTTGGCGATAAGGAACATTGAATCGCGCCGGCAGAGGTTTATAACCGCAACCCTGACGGCGATTACGATTCCATGCTTTGCCCAGTCTGCGATAATCTTTTCAATTACCGCGTCATATGGTACAGGACACGTATTTGCCATTCTTGGAACAATTCTTTCCGTATGGCTCGTGTTGGGTTCGGCCTTAAGCTTTTTTGTAGAGGGAACGACGGACACGCTTATTATGGAAGTGCCGCCGTACAGGCTGCCCGCTTTTAAGGTATTGTTAAGAAATCTTGGAACAAGGATATACGGGTTTTTAACCGACGCTTTTCCATATGTGCTGGGCGGGATCCTTTTTGTAAATATTTTGACGATTCTAGGCGTCATGGACTTTCTCGGGAAAATTGCGGCTCCAATTATTACCGGAGTTTTCGGACTGCCTGAAGGCACGGTTGCGTCATTTGTGGTAGGCATTATACGAAAGGATGCCGCTGTCGTTTTGTTTGAACCTCTTAATTTGAGCGGCGCGCAAATGGTTACGGGAGTCACTTTGCTGATTATTTACTTTCCGTGTATGGCAACCTTTGTTATAATGCTCAAAGAACTTGGGCTTAAGGATACGTTTAAGTCGTTCATTATCATGGTTATCGTAACTTTGATTACCGGTACCTATATCAGGTTCTTCATGAACGTGTTAAAAGATCCGTGGCTCTATGTCATTTTTACCGTGCTGTTGTCATTTACCGTTATGCTTGTTCTTAGCCGTATAGCGGACAAAAGGCACCAGGCAAAATACATGTAAGCAAAGCTAAATACCGATTTTCTGCTCTCTTGCATAGTAAAAAAGATACTGCTGCGCGATACCCGCGATATCTCCAAAATAATCTCGGGCGAATTCCCTGATTGAATTAACGTCGGTTTCGCGTTTAAAATAAAGCGTTTCGATAACACGCTTAACCCAGCGATCAATCGGGAAGGCGCTCCTATCCAGCCCGCTGTACAGGAGAATGCAATCTGCGACCTTTTCGCCTATTCCCGGAAGAGATAAAAGGAATTTTCTAATGTCGGCCGGCGGAAGTTTTTGGATATGGCTTATCATAAAAGGCGTTTGATTCAATATCACCGCTGTTTTTGATATATACCGGCACCGGTAACCGCTGCGGCATATGCTTAAATCGTCCAATGACGCGTTTGCCAAAGCCGAAATGCCGGGAAAGGTTTTTTGGTCAAAATCACCCTTGACGGGTAGCCCGAAATGGGAGCATAACGATTCTATTATTTGTTTTATCCTTGGAATGTTATTGTTCTGCGATATTATGAACGATATCATCGTTTCCCAGAGGTCCTGCTTCAAGAGGCGTATTCCGTACCCGTGCGTAACCGCTTTTTTCAGATATTCGTCTTTTTCCGCAAGAAGCTTTTTTATTTTGCCGTAATCGGTATCCAAATCAAAGTAGTGTACGCAGTGCTTATTGAATTCCGATTCGCTCATATTAATGAACGTACATGTTTTTCCGTCCCATAGCATCCTTACTCCCAGATCCGAAATGATACCTGTCCAGGTACCGTCTTTATTAGCGTTCCACCGGAAACACTGACCGCAAAGAAAAGTATGATACGGGTTAAAATCGCTTATCTCTATTTTAAGGTTGTTGTTTTGTGACGAAATTATGCGAAACAAACCGGTTTCCTCCTGAATTTTTATATATAGCAGTAACATTATACACCAAATACGGCGCGTAAAATTAATTCTATTGAAATTTGTCGGGGATAATTGTAAAATGCTTTTAAAGAAAACAACAGCCGGTAAATATTAATTTTTTTACTGTCGTAAGCAGCTTTTGCCTGATTGATTATTGAATTTTTGCATAAATTTTGCGATAGCTTTGCCGTTTCATCCGACAAGGATATGTAAATAATAGTGAAAGGTTGATTTTGTTGAAGGAACGAATTTATACGATACCTGTTAACGATGCTTTCCGCGAAGATTGTGAGTGCCCTTTGTGCCTGCTTGAAGAGCAGCTTGAGAGCGATGCTCTTGAATATACTCTGGGTCCTTCAATGATGGAATCGGACAGCCGTATCGAAACAAACCGCAAGGGCTTTTGCAACCGTCATTTTACAAAGCTTTACAATATGCAGAAAAACCGTCTTGCATTGGGGTTGGTTATAGATACGCATTTAATTGAGCAAAACGGGATAATAAGAGATATGACCGAAAAAAGCCTGCCGCTGATAAAGAAAGAAGCTGCGGCAACAACAATGGAACGGATAGCCGGCTCGTTTAAAAGGGACAGGAGCGAGACGGTGCAGTTTATAAACGCAATGGTCGAGAAGCTGTCGAGCCTGGAAAAAACATGCACGATATGCGAAAAAATTGATTGGAACATGGAAAAGTTCACTGATGTGATCTTGTATCTTTTTTTTAAGGAACCGGATTTCAAAGACCTGTTCATGTCGAAAAAAGGTTTTTGTCTCCCGCATCTGAAACGGCTTTTGGAAGGTTCTTTAAAATACCTGAATAACAGAAACCGCAGCGAGTTTGTTATCGCGTTAATGTCGATGCAGTTGGCGCATATGGACAGGATAAGGGAAGAAGTGTACTGGTTTACGCAGAAGTTTGATTACAAGAATAAGGACGCGCCGTGGGGGAACTCACAGGATGCGATACCGCGCAGTATCCGGAAGATAGCGGGGCCGGCCGACCTGGTACGGTAGGTAATTGAACTTGGGGGTAACAAACTACTTTTTGGCAGCGAACGAAAGCAGCGTGAATGGAGTTGAAATAATGAAAAAAAAAGTTTATTCCTATGAAGATTTGCTTGAAATAATGAAGATTTTAAGGAGCCCGCAAGGATGTCCGTGGGATAGGGAACAGGACCACGAAAGCCTGAAAAGATATCTCATTGAAGAAGCATATGAGGTTATTGAAGCTATTGACTTGAAAGACCCGGAGAAATTGTGCGAGGAATTGGGAGATGTTTTGCTGCAGGTGGTTTTTCATTCCCGGATAGCTGAAGAGAACGGGCAGTTTACAATGAAAGACGTTATTCATACTGTCAGTGAAAAAATGGTGCACCGGCATAAACATGTTTTTGGGAAGGAACATGCGGAAACTGCGGATGATGTAATAGATTTGTGGGAGAATATAAAAAGGGAAGAAAAGGGAAATAAAGACCGTACATCGGTTTTGGACGGAGTGCCTTCTGTCCTTCCCGCTTTGATGAGGAGCTATAAAATACAGGAAAAAGCCGCGAAAGTCGGATTTGACTGGGATAATATTGATGACGCGTGGAAAAAGGTAACCGAGGAAGCAGGCGAACTGCGCGAAGCTTATACGAGCGGCGACATGGCAAAAAGCGAAGAGGAGATTGGCGATCTGTTGTTCGCCGTCGTAAATGTCGCCCGGTTTCTGAAGATAGAGCCTGAGATGGCGTTAACAGGGACCATCGGCAAGTTTATAAAAAGGTTTGAATATATTGAAAAGAGAAGCAGTGAAATGGGAAAAGAGCTTACAAGCATGACTCTTGCCGAAATGGATGAATTATGGGACGAAGCAAAAAGGACATTTTAACGGGAAAGGGGATCTTATGCGAATAGATAAATTTTTAAAGATAAGCCGTGTTATAAAAAGAAGAACGCTTGCGCATGAAGCCTGCGAGCGGCAGAAGGTAACCATAAACGGAAAGATAGCCAAACCGGGTTCCACTGTTCAGGAAGGGGATATAGTTGAAATCCGGTTTGGTGAAAATACGGTGAGGTTCCGCGTAAAAAGGATTGCGGAACACGCGAGGAAAGAAGAAGCGGGGGAAATGATAGAGATACTTTAATCCGGCAGTTTTAATCATCCGTACCCTTGCCTGCGCTGATGCTGTTGACAATAGCGCCGTGGGCAGGGGTATTATGTTTTATTTTACAAATGACATATTGTCGGCCATGTTCTCATAGAATTTCAATGCATGGACAATAACCTTCGGAAAAAAGGTCCAGTGCAATCCATTAACTTTTTAGGTGGTGGAGGATCATGGCCGAGGATAGACGGATACCGGAAAGGGAGCACCAGAATATTACCCTTAGGGACAGAAGAAGGCTGCTGATAACGGGTGTGCATAACGTTGAAAGCTTTAACGAGGAATGCATAGTCGTCGATACCGAGCTTGGAATTATTGTTGTAAGAGGGCTGGAAATGCATATAAACAAACTGGATGTCGAGAGCGCGGCGCTTGATGTTGAAGGCGAGATAGGTGCCATTGAGTATCTGGACCAATCGGCGCCTAAGCGAAAGGGCGGTTTTTTATCCGGCCTGTTCCGGTAGAAGGTTTGTTGTATGATACATGAAGTATATGTGTTCGCAAGTGCAATGGCAAGCGGTCTGACAGCCGGATTCCTTTACGATCTTATCCGGATGAAAAGAAAAGCCCATAAAACGAAGACGGCGATGTCTGTGTTCGAGGATATCGCGTTCTGGGTAATCGCGTCGATATTGGTTTTTGTTACAGCCTATATAAGCAACCAGGGCGAGATCAGAATGTATTTTATCATTGCCGTGCTTGCCGGAGTAGTATTCTATTACGCGTTCCTGTCCCACTGGGTGATTCTTATACTGACATTTATATTGAAAATTACTTTAAAGCCTTTTATTCTGTTATTCAGGCTTTTAACCCCGTTTTTTAATTTGATATCCAAATTTCTAAAAGATAAAGCCGAAAAAACCGGTGAAAAACTGCATATTGCAAGATTAAAAGCAAACCGCCGTTTAAAATCCGTAAAGCATATAATTAAAAAAGTCTGATGCCGAAGACAAACTGTTCATTATACCGGAAACAGTATTCTCACCGTATAAATCACGGCAGTTAGCGTAATGGCCGACAAAAGGGTGGACACCATAACCGCGCGTGAAGCGAAGCCGGGGCTGTTATTAAACTCGACGCTTATCATCGCCGTATTGACTGCGGTTGGAACGGAAGAGGAAATAATTAACACCTGCGCCATAATTCCCTTTATTCCAAATAATGAAACCAAAATAAACGCGATAACCGGTCCGCCTACTAAACGAACAAATGCGGAAAGCAAGACATCCGGATCCCAAAATTTGATTTTTGTCTGGGACAATTGTACGCCAAGGGAGATTAACGCGAGCGGGATAAAGCCGTCTTTTATATAAGTTAAAGCAGTCCATATAGGCAATTGTTCAAAGTTATATGGAATGAGTTTTAAAATAAAGGCCAAAATTACGGCATAAAATGACGGCATATTCAAAGCTTTCTTTACAGCGTCTTTTATGCTTCCTCCGGCACGGCTCGCGAAAAATACGCCTAATGTATTGGTCGTGGAGTTTTGGATTATAATAACGATTATCTGAATTGTCAGGGCAAATTTTAAATATGGCATTTCACCGTTTGCCTGGAACAGTATGCTGGAAAAAACAAGCGTAATTAGAGGAATACCGAAATTCCCCGAGTTATAGAACATGAGTGAATTAATAAATGCGTTTTTAAGGCTTTGATCATATCCCCGAATTTTGGCTATAACGGAACCAATCAGATGGTTTATCGGAATAATAAGAATAACCACAGCGGCAGCAACAATAAAATCCGTCCGGAATTCTGCCGTATAAATATTATAAAATGTGAATAGGGGCACAAAAGAATACAGCATAATTTTTGATAATGTCTGTACATCAAGGCTGAACTTTTTTCCGAGAAATATTCCCAGAGAGATTATAACAAAAATAGGGATCAAGTTATTGGTTAGTATAAATAGAAATATATTCATAATATCATCAGCTTTCCTTATGGCTGTCCGACTTTATGTAAATTCACATATGCAATATTATAAATATGAATTGCGGCATATGCAAGCGATATGAAAAAAGTTGGCCTATTTTCCGATATATTTATCAGAACGATAAAAGCATTGTAATAAAGCCTTATGTTGCTTGCGCGCAAATCTTCGTTCTTTTAAGCGAAATAATTGCGCGGAAATATGGCATAAGGCATGAATATAATGCTATGATAAAAAGGAAATTATACATGCAGTTTGTATTCATACAAAAGAAAAGGGGAGTATAAATGCGGAGAAAAAGACGTATTAATCCGCTGCTGTTAATATTAATGTCCGGCCTGATTGCCTATTTTATTGTTACTTATTTTCGCCAGCAGGAAGAATTTTCACTAATTCGTTCCGAACTGCGTTCCATTGAGTATAAAATAAAGCAGGAAGAGCAGACCCGGGAAAAGCTCCTTGAACAGCAAAGCAAAGCCGGTACGGATGAATTTATAGAAAGCATTGCCAGGGAAAAGCTTGGCATGGTCAAACCGGGTGAACGGCTGTTTGTTGATTCGGAATAAAACAGAGCCCTGCGGCCGCTTTGGCTGCCGCAGGGCGGGTATTAAGACTTGTCTTTAATTTTAGCCCATGTATCCTTCAAAGATACGGTCCTGTTGAACACAGGCTTTCCTTTCCTGGAAAACTTGCTGTCCAGGCAGAAGTAACCTATGCGCATAAACTGGAATTTATCTCCCGGCCTGACATTGGCAAGGGAAGGTTCGACCTTGCACCCCGATAAAACCACAAGCGATTCCGGATTGAGGTTCGCAGTCCAGTCTTCGCCTTCAGGAACATCATCGGGATCTTCCTTAATGAAAAGATGATTATACAGCCTTACTTCCGCGTCAACCGCGTGCTGTGCGGAAACCCATTGTATTGTTCCTCTTACTTTTCTTCCGTCCGGAGCGGTTCCGCCGCGGCTTAAAGGATCGTAAGTGCAGTGCACTTCGGTTACCTGTCCCTTTTCATCCTTTATGAAACTATTGCATTTAATGATATAAGCGTTCTTAAGGCGCACTTCTCCACCGGGTTTTAAACGGAAGTATTTCTTGGGGGGATTTTCTTCAAAATCGTCCCTTTCAATATATATCACGCGTGAAAAAGGAACCTTTCTTGTTCCCGAATCGGGATCTTCGGGATTATTTTCAACGTCCATTTCTTCGGTTTTATCTTCAGGATAATTATCTATTACAACTTTGAGCGGGTTAAGGACAGCCATAACCCTTTGGGCGCGTTTGTTCAAATCTTCGCGGATACAATGCTCAAGAAGTCCATAGTCAATGACGCTGTACGTTTTTGCGACACCGATAATTTCGCAGAATCGCCTTATTGATTCCGGCGTATATCCCCTGCGGCGAAATCCCGAAAGTGTCGGCATTCTCGGGTCATCCCACCCGTCAACTATTCCTTTTTGAACAAGCTGCAGAAGCTTTCGTTTACTCATAACGGTATAGGTGAGATTTAAGCGGGCAAATTCGTACTGGCGGGGCGGGTTTTCAATGTCAAGTTTTTCAAGGAACCAGTCGTACAAGGGCCTGTGATCTTCAAATTCTATGGAACACAGTGAATGCGTTATGTTCTCTATTGCGTCTTCAAGCGGGTGCGCGTAATCATACATCGGGTATATGCACCAATCGTTTCCGGTTCTGTGATGAGAGGTTTTAAGAATGCGATATATAACGGGATCGCGCATATTCATATTTGGCGAAGACATATCGATCTTTGCGCGCAGAACCTTTTCCCCGTTTTCGAACTCGCCGTTTTTCATGCGCTCGAACAAATCAAGGTTCTCTTCAACCGAACGGTTTCTCCACGGGCTTTCCTTCCCGGGTTCGGTAAGCGTACCCCTGTATTCGTGGATCTCTTCGGCCGAGAGGTCGTCTACGTAGGCGAGCCCTTTTTTTATCAGAACAATGGCATATTCGTAAAACTTCTGGAAATAATCGGAGGCAAAATACAGGCGGTCTTCCCAGTCAAAGCCCAGCCATTTGACATCTTCTTTTATTGATTCAACATATTCAATATCTTCCTTCGAAGGATTTGTGTCATCGAAACGCAGGTTGCACAGGCCATTATATTTTTCCGCAAGGCCGAAATTAATGCAGATGGCTTTAGCGTGACCAATGTGCAAATAGCCGTTTGGTTCGGGAGGAAACCGGGTATGAATCTTTTTTACTTTTCCGGATTCCAGATCCTGTATGATTATATCCTCGATAAAGTTGGATACTTTAATGTCCTTCTCGTTATTCTCTCTAACGTCCTTTTCCATAGTCTCTTTAACGTCCTTCTCCATAATTTCCTCCAATTACCATGCATAGGTTTTTTGCTTCGTGCGGCTGCGATTTCCGCGTTGCTGTAATGCACGTTATAATGCTTTATTATAAGCCATTTTACGGTTCATGTAAACTATATGAAATGAAACACCAGCAATGCCTAATTTAGTACGTCAGTTGTTTGTACAGCGCATAATTCTGAAGAACTATTGTACAATAGTTCAATAAGCAGTGTATGAACAATATTCACGCGGCCTGAATCAGGACCCGCAGGAGTATCGAATTATAGTTTAAAAACGACACTTGAACAGCAATGCTTATACAGCCGCATACAAGTAATTGTTCACCATCAACGCAGGTATTGAGAAGTTCCGTAATATACTTTATAATGTGTATATCCCGGTTTAGCCGGCAATTTTTACATGATAATCTGAAACTTGCAGAATGACGATAATGGGGAAACTGATAAAGGGAGAAATTTAAAAGGGGATGATCCTATTAATCTTAATGATTGGTTAAATCATAAGCTTCCTGAGGTTGCCGGGGCGCTCGAGGAAATAAACAGTAAAAATTCTTTAATAAATAAAACAATAGGCTTTGCGGGCAAGGAAAGGGTGTACCGGGTGCTGAATTTAATCCGGTCAGCTTTGTTCCCCGGAGTGTATGAAAAACACCCGATAAACGAGTCAAACATTAATATATTGACCGGGAACAATATTCGCGCGGCGGCGATTGAGCTGAGAGAGCTAATAGAAAAGTGCCTGCAAAATGAATGCGACAAAAAGGATAAAGCACATCCCGGATGCACTGAATGTATGGAAAGAGCCGATTGTATAACTATAGATTTTCTTGAGCAGCTTCCCAAAATCCGTGAACTTTTACATAAAGATATCGAAGCGGCATATGAAGGGGATCCTGCCGCGCTGCGCAGGGAAGAAATAATTCTGAGCTACCCTTCAATTGAGGCGTTAAGCGTTCACCGCATCGCGCATGTTTTGTATAAGAACAAAGTGCCGATTATTCCAAGAATAATGTCGGAATACGCTCATCAGAGAACCGGCATCGATATTAATCCCGGCGCTCAGATCGGGGAATACTTCTTTATTGATCATGGCACCGGTGTGGTAATAGGCGAAACATGCGTTATTGGAAATCGTGTTAAGATATACCAGGGAGTTACTCTCGGTGCAAAAAGCTTTACGCTTGATGAAAAAGGCAACCCCATAAAGGGAATTAAAAGGCACCCAGACATAGAGGACAATGTTATAATCTATGCCGGAGCTACTATTCTCGGCGGTGATACGGTTATAGGCCATGATTCGGTTATCGGCGGGAATGTATGGCTGACGCGTTCCGTTCCCCCGTATTCAAAGGTATATAATTCGCAGCCGTCACCGACAATAAAAAACGGAAAGCCTGATGACATGATTGAACGCGGAAGCCGTTACAGCAATAAATAGGCTCTTTTGACTAATTATGAAGGAAATTAGACCCTAAGAAGAGGAGAATAAATATGAAGCTGTATAATACATTAACTAGAAAAAAAGAAGATTTTGTGCCTCTTAAGCCCGGTGAAGTGACAATGTACAGTTGCGGGCCTACGGTATATAACTATTTTCATATTGGAAACGCGAGGCCGTTTATTATTTTCGATGTTTTAAGACGCTTCCTCGAATATACCGGGTATAACGTGAAGTTTGTACAAAACTTCACCGACATTGATGACAAAATGATAAAAAAGGCAAATGAAGAGGGCAAGTCCGTCTTTGATATTGCCGAATTTTATATCGGCGAATACTATAAAGATGCCCGCGCGCTGGGGATAAAAGACCCCACGGTGGCCCCGAGAGCTACCGATAATATTGACGCTATTATATCGACAATAGAAAAGCTTATCGAAAAAGGCTATGCATATGAAGAAGAGGGAGATGTTTATTTCAGCGCCCGATCCTTTGACGAATACGGAAAGCTGTCCGGTCATAATATCGAGGATCTTGAGGCAGGAGCAAGAGTCAGCGTTGACGAGAGAAAAAAGAACCCGGCTGACTTTGCGTTGTGGAAAGCGCAGAAACCAGGCGAACCCGCGTGGGACAGTCCCTGGGGAAAAGGAAGACCGGGCTGGCATATTGAATGTTCGGCAATGGCGAACAGGTTTCTCGGCGAAACCATTGACATTCACAGCGGAGGCCAGGATCTGATTTTCCCGCATCATGAAAATGAAATAGCGCAAAGCGAAGCTGCAAACGGAAAGCCTTTTGCACGGTATTGGCTTCATAACGGTTTTATCACTATAGACAACGAAAAGATGTCAAAGTCGGCAGGAAACTTTTTTACCGTGCGCGACATAGCGAAAGAATACGATTATGAAGTTATTCGCTTTTTTATGTTAACCGCGCATTACAGGAGCCCGATAAACTTTAGCGATGAATTGCTTGAGCAGGCTAAGTCAGCGTTGAACCGGATATACGAGTGCCGGGATAATATGCTTTTCTATTTTTCAAACAGTGAAAATGAAGGAACCGATGAAGCTGTTTTGGAGAAATTGCGGCAATACAAGACTAAGTTTATTCAGGCGATGGAAGATGATTTGAATACAGCCGATGCCCTTGGGGCGATATTTGAGCTTGTCAGAGAAATAAATACAATCATTGCTTTACAGGTGCCGCCGGGTAAAGGCACAGTCGAAAAGGCTTACGAACTGCTGGCCGAGTTGACCGGGGTTCTTGGGATATTGAGCAGGAAGCACGAAAACAATATCGATGAAGAAGTGGAAGGGCTTATAGAGGAACGCCAGAAGGCGAGAGCAGAAAAAAATTATAAAAGGGCAGATGAAATACGCGATCTATTGAATAAAATGGGCTTTGAAATTCAGGATACCCCCCATGGGGTTAAAGTGGTTTCGAAAAACCGCCGGTGACAAGTAAGAAAAGGAATGTGCCGGATTAAGGGGGATAGTGGATGAAGCAGCATATTACTCCGGAGGATCTTTTAAAACTTAACAGCAGCCAGGTCCTGAATTTAAGGGATATGTGGATGCCGAAGCCGAATACGATGGCTATGGCCAGGATCTGTAAGGATGTCATAAATGATGAATATGAAACGATAGTTTTTGTTATTGGTGAAGTGATAGTCCAGGAAGACAGTACAAGGTTGATACTGAAAAGTCTGAATCCGTCAGGTGATACCGGCATTGCTGAAGATGACATGGAATTGCCGGAAGATGACGACGATGATGAAGAGTTTTTCTTCGAATATTCCGGGCCGGATCAATACTTCAGCAAGGACGACTGCCTTCCGGTTTTGAACATAGGTCAGATAATAGAAATGCTGAGCCGTGTTAAGTACGGCCAGGACGGTTTTTCGATATTCATCCCTCCCGCTAAAAGGTTGGTCGGAGACAGGGGTTGCAGGGTTGTAAACGGCAATGAGATGGAATTTGAGGAGGAAGAACTCTGCGACGCGCTGTGGAATGCACTTGTAGAGTTTCTGTAATTAATAAGAGAAGGACAAGCTGTCCTTCTCTGTTATAAAAATCTATGTATTAATCAATTAAACTGTCAACGCAGTTTATATTTTTTCAGCTTCTCATCCAGTTCAACGACAAGCTGGGACAAGCTTGCCGAAGCCTCCTGCAATTCTTCGAAAGCTTTCATTTGGGTTTCCGTTAACGCCGCCATTTCCTCGCTTGCTGCCGCGGTTTCCTGTGATACCGAAGAAATCTGTTCGATTGATTTAATTACTTCGTCTTTGTCCTGCTGCATTTTGTTGACCGATTCGTTTACGTTCCTGAATTTTCCGACAATAGCGTTAATAGCGTTTTCGATATCCCGGAATGCGTTTCTTGTTTCTTCAACCGAAAGGTTCTGTTCTTCAGAAGTCTTTCTTAAATCGTCCATTACTGCGATTGCCATTTGAGACTCTTCGCTTATGCTTTCCACGAGGTTCTCAATTTCGAGGTTTGATTGCCTGCTCTGATCGGCAAGCTTTCTTACTTCTTCGGCCACGACCGCGAAACCAAGACCTGCTTCTCCGGCTCTGGCCGCTTCAATTGCGGCGTTTAAAGCGAGAAGATTTGTTTGCTCCGTAATGTTTTCTATTGATTTCGTGAAATTTGTGATTTGTTGTAACGTATTAATAAGTTTTTCAATAACGGAAAATATCTTTTCCGATGCGGCATAATTCATCTCGGATTTTTCCTTCAAAAGTTGAACGGTATTGACGCCTGCGGTATTAACCTGCGCGATTTTATCGGTTTCTTTTATTATTTCATTTGAACTGTTATAAACGGAGTTGATTTGATCCGCAAGCTTTTCAACGATTAACACCGAATTCTGGGCTTCTTCCGCCTGGTTTGAAGCGCCTTTTGAAATTTCATCCGTCGAGTTTGCGATCGTCCTTACAGCTTCCGAAGCGTTTTTAGATACCGTGTTAACAGTATAAGACGAAGCGTTTATTGCAAGCGATAGTTGAAAGAAACCGTCAATTAGTTTCTTAATATCGCTTAAAACCATATTTACAGTGGTTGCTACCGGTCCTAAAATTCCGTATTCTTTTGGGACTATGAGAACTGAAAAGTCACCCTCTTTTATTTTTTCCATTTCATTCGAAAATCTGTCCGCAAGGCGTTTTATCGACAGTTCAATCGCGAGCTTGGAAGAAAATGCGATAACAAAAGCAAAAGCCGTTAGGACCGGAACAAACAACCAATTGCCTGTTTGCAAAGCAAAAACAATTCCAAGCACAAGACCTGCAATTGTTGCAATAATCATGACCAACTGAGTAAGATTTATTCTTTTTTTTTCTTTCGCCATAAGAATCCCCCTTATATTCAGACATTATGCCAGTTAAATTAAACTAAAACAAACACTTTAAAAACATTTTTTAATATTCAGATTTTTCTTGTATATTATGTCGGCAAACAGGAATGAAAAAATAAGACAAGTTTTATCAGGTTACAGTCTTTCTACTTCGTCAATTGAAATGTCCCTGGTATGCCGGGTATGAATCCATTCTTTTCTTCTCGCGTCCTTTATTCCGGCGATTGTTACCGGCAACCATGTAAAACAATAGAACGGATATATGAAAAAACCGAGTATTATTTTTATATCCCATTTTTTGTCGAACAATACCACCAAAGGCCCGAACAAAAGCTGTATTAGTACAATTACCGACCAGATTTCGTCAGGAAATGCATATCCGATTATGTAGAAAGGTGCTTCGGGGAACACCACTTCCGACCATGAGAAAAGCATAGCCAGTCCGAAACAAATAAATCGTATCGGCTGGAACAGGTATACCGCGCAGTCAAATGCCTTTAAGTCGGCTTCCCTGAATGCTTTTTTGAAAAGCTTCGGCAGGTAACGTATCGCGCAGTCGGTATGCCCCTGCATCCATCTTTTGCGCTGGCGCCATGACTGGATAAACGTAAGGGGTTTCTCGTCATAAACAACGGCCTTCCTGCAAAAAGAGACCTTTCTGTCGTTCAGCACAAGCTTCATTGTGAACTCAAGATCCTCTGTCAGGCATGTAGCTCCCCAGCCGATTTCTTTTATAACCGAGGTGCGTATACAAAAACCGGTTCCGCATAACCCGGAGCTTAAACCGAGGTTATATCTGGTCTGCTGGAAAACCCTGTTTGACAACCAGAAAGCAATGGAATAGGAAAGAGTAATCCATGAATCAAAAGGGTTTTTGCTGTCAATATACCCCTGTATAACTTCGTGTCCCATATTCAGCATTGCGTTTATTTCCATAAGGTATGTTGAAGTGACAACATTATCGGCATCAAACACGCAAATTGCGTCATAGTCTTTCTGCATGTTGAAAATTCTTGTAAAAGCCCATTCCAATGCATAACCTTTTCCCCGCTTATTATCGTTTTTGCGTATTAGAACATCGGCACCTGTTTTTTTCGCTTCATATGCGGTGTTATCGGTGCAATTGTCGCATATGACGAATATATCGTAGAGATCGGCGGGATACTTTTGTTTTTTCAGGCTTTTAACCATGCTGCCGATTACTTTTTCTTCATTATGCGCGGGTATGACGATAGCAAAGCTGTTAAAAACAGCGGTTCCGGTTTTTTCTTCGCCGGCGGACGGAAACGGAAGCCATCCCGATATCATGATTACGGTATAGTAAGCTCCAAGTATAAATAGAAAAATCTGAATCAGGTATGAAAATGAAAAAAGGATCAAATGAATAATCGCTTCCATAAATTCCTCCGGTACGCGCTTTTGTGTTTTTTATATACTTTATATTGACATTTCAACACACAATTTCTTTTATATTTTCTGCACGAAGGACAAAAATATAATTGGTAAATCAATCATAACGAAACATACGAACCAGGACCTGTTGGATTACTATTAATGGGTCACTTATTGAACTATTGTACAATAACGTCAACAAAAAGCTTCATTCGCAAGAGCTGCACAGTTCAGCTCGGGCAAGTCGAAACTCACAAAAATACTTTTAAAATTATTGCTGGCAGCATTATTTCCGCGGGTCCTGTCTCGGGTGTTTCGTTTCCTAGGTCGACAAAGCACATACCAACAACACGCTTCAGAATCCTGTTCATTTTTCTGTTGAGAGGTCTCCATATCCCGGGTCGCTCACTAACCCGCTCCACATTTATCTGTAAGCAGCAGGGCGATGAAGCATGTCGCCCGTCGTCACCGAAAACACCCGAGCCACCCGCTGTTTTTCTGGTTGAATCAGCACAATAATTATGAAAAACTGTTGTACAATAGTTCATAAGTCAATTTCTGATTAAATGCTTCCGCATATTTTGTTTCGTGCGATTTGGGAAATATTTGATTTACCCGCGTCAAAGGGAATGATATAATTGATTTGCCGCCAATTGTGTACTACCTTCATGGAGGTTATGCATGGGGAAACCTTATATTAACAATGCCGTTATCGGGAATGGAAGCATGCTCGGATGCATTACCGAATCAGGCGAACTTATCCGTCTGTACTGGCCTGAAATTGATTACCCGCAGCATATTGAAAAAATGCTTACGGGTTTCTTCGGTTTTAACAATAATACCGGTACGATCTGGTTCAGTGAAGGTGATCACGAAATAACCCAGCGCTATGTTGAAAAAACAAATATACTTGAAACGTCGGCAGTTTTGCAAAAACTAAACCTGTCGGTGACACAGACGGACTTTTGTCTTCCCGATTCACCGGTTATGGTACGCCGTTATTATGTAAAGAACACCGGTGAAGATAATATTCATCTCGGAATAGGGCTCGCATCGCATGTAATATCGAATGAGATTGATATAGGATGCTCGATGTTTGATTTTTATCTTGACGCGTTGGTTCACTACCGCCATGACTGCTGCTGGGCGATAACTTCGGATATCGAAGTAAGGGAATTTCAGATTGGAAACAACCCGTTCGGCGCTGTCTGGGAAAGAAAGCTGAACGGCATAGACAGCATAGGAATGTCCCCTGACGGCGCGTTGTTGTGGGATATGGGCATACTGCAGCCGGGCGCGGAAACCGGTCTTACTCTGCATATGACGTTTTCAACGTCCCTTAATGAACTGAAAAAGACCGCATTGGATATAAAACAGATGAGTTTTGACGAACTTTACGGTATAACAAAGCGATATTGGAACAATTTTTTCAGCGGCTTTATTAATACGTTTACCGGCAATGAAAGAATAGACAGGATATATGAACGTTCTCTGATGCTTTTTAAATTAATGTCGGACAAAAAAACCGGCGGCATTCTCGCGTCGCCTGAAACTGATGAGGGCTTTACGCAGTGCGGCAGGTACGCGTACTGCTGGTGCAGGGATGCGGCCTTTATAACGCGGGCATTTGACGAAGCCGGCATGTACCGTGAGACCGAAAGGTTTTATGAGTGGGCTCGTAATGTACAGGATATCGAAGGGTTCTGGCACCAGCGTTATTTTATGAACGGCAATGTAGCGCCGTCATGGGGAATACAGATTGATGAAACCGGAGCGATACTGTTTGGAATACTTGACCACTTCAATTATGTAAATGATATTGATTTTCTGAAACGGATGTGGTCTGCTGTTGAAAAAGCGGCGGATTTTCTTATCCGGTTCATTGACGAGGAAACTGGCCTTCCATGCCCCAGTTTTGATTTGTGGGAAGAAAGAATGGGCGAGCATACTTATTCAACGGCGGCAGTAATAGCGGGTTTACGCGCCGCGTCGGAAATAGGCCGAAGGCTTGGCGTTTCAGACGAGAAAACGCAAAAATGGCTGAAAGCGGCCGATAGCATACGGGAAGCGCTCGAAAAGGAATTGGTGGATAAAACAACCGGTTTGTTTTTAAGGAGCGTACGTACTAAACTGAATCCGTGGGGAGCCGAACCTTCTTCAAATACGGTATGGATAACGGTTAATAGCAAAGGGTATTCAAGAGACGTGACTCTTGCGGATAGCAGGCTGGATATAAGCCTTATCGGCCCTTCGGTGCCCTTCGGCGTATTTGAATACGATCATGCCGTAGTTGAAAAAACAGCGAAGAAAATTGAAGATGCGCTTTACTGCAGCAAAGCGGGAGGAATTTACCGGTATGAGGACGACAGCTATGCGGGCGGAAACCCGTGGATTGTATCAACCCTTTGGCTGGCGCTTTATCATATTGAGGCAGGAAACGTACAAAAGGCTGCGGATTATTTCAAATGGGCAGTTAAGTGCGCAACACACCTATATCTGCTGCCGGAGCAGGCGGATAAAAACGACGGGAAAGCCTGTTGGGTTATTCCCCTTACGTGGTCGCACGCAATGTATATTCTGGTTTTGAAAGGGTTAATGAAAAAAGCCGGTAAGCATATTTTTGATAATATATAACCGCGGCAGGAGTCTAATTGAAAAGGGGGCCTTATGTTGGCAAAAACAAGAACGATATTTGTTTGTTCGGAATGCGGGTATGAAACCGGAAAATGGCTTGGGAAGTGTCCAGCGTGCAATATGTGGAACAGTTTTATCGAAGAGAAACAGCAGCACCGATCAAAACCGGTTCAGGCATCAAGCGCGCAAAAAGTCGTTCCTATAACGGATATTATAAAGGATACGGAGGACAGGCAAAAGACAGGCATTTCGGAACTGGACAGGGTACTCGGGGGAGGAATTGTTCCCGCTTCTGTTGTGCTTGTGGGCGGGGACCCCGGGATAGGGAAGTCAACGCTTTTGCTGCAGATGTGCGGGGCGCTGCCGCAGTCACATAAAATTCTTTACATATCCGGAGAGGAATCCGTCAGGCAGATAAAAATAAGGGCTGAAAGGCTTTCGGTTAACAACCCGAATATATATATGGTTTCAGAAACAAATTATCAAATCATCGAGGATATAATTGGACAGGTTAGGCCGCATACGGTTATACTTGATTCAATTCAAACGGTTTACAGTGAGGAGCTTACGTCGGCACCGGGAAGCGTCAGCCAGGTCCGGGAGGTTGCGGGGCGGCTTGTTGTAATGGCAAAAGGATCAGGAATAACGGTTTTTATAGCAGGTCATGTGACAAAAGAAGGCGCGATAGCCGGACCGAGAGTATTGGAACATATCGTCGACACGGTACTGTATTTTGAAGGAGAACGCCATCAGAATTACCGCATCCTCAGATCTGTGAAGAACAGGTTTGGTTCAACAAATGAAATCGGCATATTTGAAATGCGGCAGGAAGGGCTTGTCGAGGTGGAAAACCCATCGATGACATTGCTTGACGGGCGCGCGGAAAACCAGTCGGGATCGGTGGTTGTGGCAAGCATGGAAGGAACCCGGCCGATGCTGCTGGAAATACAGGCGCTTGTCGCGCCGACCATTTTCGGAATGCCGCGCAGAATGGCGACGGGAATTGACTATAACCGCCTCACGATGCTTATGGCTGTGCTCGAAAAAAAGGTAGGCATGCGGCTTTACAATTATGACGCATATGTAAATGTTGTCGGAGGAATCAGGCTGGATGAGCCCGCCGGTGATCTTGGCGTTATATCGAGTGTCGCCGGAAGCTTTAAAAACAAACCTATCGATTCCGGTACTGTTGTTGCCGGCGAAGTGGGCTTAACGGGCGAAGTCCGGGCTATAAGCCAGATCGATAAAAGAATAATTGAAGCAAAACGACTCGGTTTCAATAAATTCATCCTGCCGGCAGGGAACAAAAAACAGAGCGACAGGGTGAATACCCCGGGAGAAATAGAGCTTCTGTTTGCAAAAACCGTCGACGAAGCGTTAAGCTACCTGTTTTAGATATACTTTAAAACTCACCGGTCGTTTTTAACCGGCAGGTTCGATGTACGCCGACTTGATAATTTCCGCAGCGTTTTCAACCTGGTCTTCACCGCCCGACACGGCGACATAACAGCATCCTTCCGCTCCGTGAACGCCGCCGGCGGCAATAATTTCAGCCTCGGCGCCGGTTATAATCCTGATTGCGTCGAGTTCGGTAATAATATTCCCGCTGATCGGGAATAGCCTTGGACCGGACGAATTCGGGGAATTTACCTTTGCTGCGATGAGATCAAGGTTTCCGGGCACCCTTTTTTCCAAACCGACAGGAATGTATAATACCGCTCTTTTTCCTATAACCGCGCTTATCGCGGCCATTACCGTCCCGCCCTCGGAATGCCCGATAAGGACAGCGGCTTTGCGGTTTATCATGTCAACGGCATTGGCACCCTTTATTATTATGTCTCCCTTATCGAGATTTTTGCTGACATCAAAAATAGTTTTTCCCTTAAGCCATATTCCTTTTTCTATAACGACATCCCCGGGGAATTGCGTTTCGCTGTCCGGTTTTTCAGTATTGTCCGAAGAATAGCGGGGAGGCAGCGTGATTCCCCGATAGAAGTGCTCACTTTTAAAACCATCGGATTGTTCAATATGATTGAGAAGCTCCCGGGCCACATAACCATTCGTTGTCCCGGCGACTACAACAATGGTATGGTTCTTTAATGCCCTCAGTATTTCAGGGATATAAACAAAGGCTTTTGCAATAAGCCTTTTCCCCGCTTCAGGAGTAATTATAAACTGCCTTGTAACAATATTTTTACGCACACCGGCACCCCCTCTACCTGAGACTGTATTTTCCCAATAGCTTCAGGCGTTTAAGCTCTTTTATTATTACATCGTACAGGTTCAAGTCGAGAGTATTGCACATCGCGGCCAGGTAAAAAAGGTTGCGTCCGATATCTTTTTCCAAAAGGTCACGGCAATTTTCGCATAATGAGTTTTCTATATGAGAGTGCATATGGTTTTTCATTTCATCAAGATTGGAAATATCCGGTATTTCCTGTTTTTTCGCATGAATGCGCACGCAGCCGCATTGTGTAACCGCTTTGGCCAGGGTTCTGGTAATTCTGGCGGAAGAGTCGGTTATTTTCGTCAATAAATCAAGTACGCTCCTGTTGTGAATGAGCAAATCCTGCGAAGTATATTGGAAATCATCCAGAACGGTATCTTTCAGTTCGGTCAACGTTAACACCCCTTTTGCGTTCAATCTGACTATCTTGGCGTAAACCGGAGCAAATGTGAAAACACAATAAAAGAAACAACCGTACAGTACAATTATAATTTTAACCGCAAGGCTTTGTCAAACAAAAAAGCCTTTAATTGCCATATGATTGATCGCATAAAACGACATAATATCACAGTTTTAATCGCCGATTTATTCGGACCGCCGTGGCAATAATCCCTGAAATATATGTACGCTTATGCATTACGCCGAATCGACATAATAATGCATTAAAACTAATAATCCGCGGCAAACGGTGAGTTCACCAACTTATCCGATTTTGACAATTAATTCATCTTGTAGTATACTATTTAGCAGACAGTTGTGATTATTGCTCGTTTCCGCGCATTTCGGAATTAAGCGTAAGGCTGCGGCATTTTTACGATACCGGCAGCTTTTGGTATTTTGGGTAAATTATAATTCTCCTGGTTGCATGCATATTTCACCGGTTTTTTTTCTCGAAAAATGCAGGGGATAAAAGCCGAGGTATGAATGTGCAAAAGGAGCGGAGCTATGTTTGACATTGGAGATAAAATAGTGTATCCCATGCACGGTGCCGGGATAATTGAGTCCATTGAAGAGAGGGAAATTCTCGGCGAAAAGAAAAGATATTATATAATGAGAATGCCTGTTGGCGAAATGAAAGTTATGATTCCCATTAATTGCGTTGATGATATAGGGATTCGTGAAGTTATTGATAAATCTATGGCGGACAAGGTTTTCAGTTCTCTCGAGGGCAGTGTTGAAGAACAGCCGTCAAACTGGAATAAACGTTATCGCGAAAACATGACAAAAATAAAAAGCGGCAATGTTTTTGATGTGGCTGATGTTGTGAAACATCTAATCATAAGGGAAAAGCAAAAGGGCCTGTCAATGGGAGAACGAAAAATGCTTAACAGCGCGAAGCAGATCCTGATAAGCGAGCTGGTTCTTGCCGAAGGCATGGATCCGGATAAAGTTGAAGAGTTGATTAACTGCAAAATAGGGATATAGTATTTGAAACGCATGGCAAATATATTGAAAATGCCGTTTTACATACATTGAAAAAAGGTATCAAATACCTTTTGAATATGATGTCGGGGAGACGGTTTTAGTGTTGGAGAAAGCCATGAAGTATGCTTTTGCGATAGTCGGCGCAATGACAGGGTTTACGCTTGCCCGTTTTGTACTTAAGAGCGCCGGAATGAACCTTATGTCCTTTACGGGCATAGGTATTATGGTGGCGGCAGCCGTAGCATTCGGATTACTGATGCTTTTGTTTGGAGGCAAAGTTGTTAGTTTTGCGGCGGTGTCAGTGGAAAAAATAGAAAAGTTCCTGCAATTATTAACTCTGTACGAACTTATGGTTTGCGTTGCCGGACTTATCGCCGGGCTTATTGTTGCAAATCTTCTTTCAATCGCTCTGATGAGAATTCAGATCATCGGTATTCCGCTTACGATTATTGCGAATATATTATTTGGAAGCTGCGGCGTATTTCTTGCGATGTCAAAAAAGCATGAGAATATTATCGAGGACAGAAAACGCAGGTCACATAACTGTAAGGTTCTAGACACAAGCGTTATTATTGACGGGCGCATTCTTGATATTTGCAGAGTTGGTTTTCTCGAAGGCGAGCTTGTCGTGCCGGATTTCGTACTCGAAGAATTAAGGCACCTGGCCGACTCGCGTGATGATATAACCCGCGCTAAGGGACGCAGGGGTCTCGATGTATTGGAAAACCTGAAGCAAAACGCGACAATACCCGTGAAGATCTCTAAAACAAAGTTCGATCCCGCCGTTGAAGTTGATGAAAGGCTTATGCAGTACGCAAAAGAAGAAAATGCGTGCATAATAACAAACGACTATAACCTGAACAAAGTCGCATCAATTAACGGCATCTCCATCCTTAATGTTAATGATCTTTCAAATGCGCTTAAACCGCTTGCCGTTTCGGGTGAAGAAATGACAGTTAAAATTGTCCGTGAGGGAAAGGAGAACGGTCAGGGCATAGGATATCTGGAGGACGGGACAATGGTGGTTGTTGAAGGCGCGTTGAAATTTAAGGGCTCCGAAATTGATGTAGTTGTTACAAGTGTCCTGCAAACATCGGCGGGGCGCATGATATTCGCAAGATTCAAATCTGCCGGCCTGTCTGCCGTAAAATAATTTTCATGTGTATTTATAAATATAAAGATAGGGTAATTTTATGAGTGAATTATTCAGGGTTTCAACGATAATAGCCGCCGCAGGAAAATCCACGCGTATGAACGCCGGCATTAATAAACAATATATGATGGCTGCCGGCAAACCTGTGCTGGCGCATACAATAGACGTATTTGAAAGGATTGGAATAATCTCTGAAATAATAATTGTTATTGGAAAAGAAGACGAGCCTGTTTTTAATGATTATATCTTAAACCGCTATAAATACTCGAAGATATCCGCCGTTACATACGGAGGGAGCGACAGGCAGGCTTCCGTATATAACGGGTTGCGGGCGGTGTCGGCCAAATCGGATATCGTTTGCGTGCATGACGGCGCGAGGCCTTTGATAACGCCCGATATTATATTAAATACAGTTACCGCCGCTTATGAAAAAGGTGCCGCCTGTGTCGGCGTCCCGGTTAAGGATACGATAAAGAAAACGGGCGGTGACGGAATAATTGAAGAAACTCTTGATCGCTCAATGCTGTGGAGCATACAAACACCGCAGGCTTTTAAGAGGGAAATCCTTGAAAAAGCCCATAGAATTGCCGCCGAAGAGGGATTCATCGGGACGGACGACTCTGTTCTTGTCGAACGTTTGGGTTATCCCGTCCATATGGTAATGGGCAGTTATAAAAATATAAAAATAACTACTCCCGAAGATCTTATCTTTGCCGAAGCTGTTCTTAAAACATATAACGAGGCTCAAAAATGAGCCTCGTCTTTTCATGTTGAGGGTAATTAGAGTAATGATTTACAGTATTTCTTCGAGAGCTTTAACCAGTATCCTGTTTTCTTCTTCGGTTCCTACGGTTATTCTGACCCAGTTGTCCATAAACGGCCTTATAATTACACCTTTTTTAAGAAGCTTTTGGAAAGCTTCGCCGGACCGGTACGGCAATTCAACCCATATAAAGTTTGTATATGATTTTACATATTTAAGCCCAAGCTTTTCGAATGCGTCATACAGGGAGAGCAGCCCTTTTTTGTTTTCGGATACAACACGGCTTATAAAGCTTTGATCTTCCAAAGCCGCAACAGCGGCTTTCTGGGCAATGGTATTAACATTAAAAGGGGGGCGGAGCCTGTTCAGATATGATACAATTTCTGCGGAAGCCATCCCGTATCCTACCCTCAAAGACGCAAGGCCGTACGCTTTGGAGAAAGTACGCAGCACTATTATATTCGGGTATTTATCTAAAAGCAGAACGGATTCCGGGAAATATTCCCCTTTTGCATATTCGTAATATGCTTCGTCGAGAACAACAACCACATCGGAAGGCACTGAATTTAGGAAGTCTTCCTGCTGTCTGCCTGTAATTATTGTTCCTGTGGGATTGTTAGGGTTGCAAATCCATATTATTTTTGTTTTTTCGGTTAGCGCGCTTTTTATCGCGTCAAGGTCAATCGTAAAATCTTTTAACGGAACTATAACGGGTGTCGCTCCCACAGCCCGTACCGCCGTGTCATACCACACAAACGATGGGTGAGGGCAGATGGATTCATCGCCGGGATTTAAAAAAAGCTGCGCGATAAAAGATATTATTTCATTTGAACCTGCGCCAAAAATAAACTGCTCGGGCTTAAGGCCGTGATGCTTCGCGAGACTTTCCCGAAGCAGCGTCGCGTTCCCGTCGGGATACAGGTTTATTTCCGACAGACTTTCGGATATTGCCTGTTTTACTTTTGGAGAACAGCCGAAAGGATTCTCGTTTGAGGCAAGTTTAATTACATTTGTAAGCCCCAGTTCCCTTTGAACGTCGCTTATAGGTTTTCCGGGAACGTAAGGTGATATATTGTCGATAACGTCTCTGTATGGCAGCACCATTAATATCATCCTTTCAAAAATATGCTGTTTGCCGCAGGGTGTTTGGTTCTGAAGGTTTGAACAGACAACTCATACGGTTAAACATATTGTAATGAAAAAACATAAAACAGGCAAGGATAAAATTTGCAAATGCTGCGAAGCGCTTCAATTCCTGCTGCCTGCAGGCAGATGCGGGACGGGTTAATGAGCGGCCTGGGATATGCAGACCTCTTTTATTTTATTTATATATTTTTCCATAAGCAGTTCGGCCTCACGGCCGGTATTCCCTTCCGTATAAATATGCAGCAGCGGTTTGTTTGCATCGGGAATAATAAGAACCCAGGAGTTTTTCAAAGAAATTCTAATTCCGTCGCAAAGCTGTTTGGCGGTATTATCTTCCGAAAGAACAATACGCATAACTTTCCCTATACTGTCAAAGGAGCATAAAACAGATTTATGCCTTAGATGGTACGCGGGCAGAAACTTTAATATATTATCCAGCGTTGTTTCGTGTCTGCACATGAATTCAATGATTTTTGCCAGCGACGCTGCCGCGTCAAACTGCAGCATATACTGGTTAATTGTGCCGTCGTAAATATCCGATTTCATAAGCTCTTTCAAAATTGCGTGTTTCGAGGCTTTTACCCGCTTAATCGTTCCACCGTGCCTGGCTGCGATGCGTTCAAGCTGAGAAGTCATGTTCATCGGCGAAACAATATTGCATCTTGGAATACTTTGAAGCAATATATACGATGTTAATAAAAAAAACAGGTTTCCGTCTATTACTTGCCCGTACGAATCAACAAGTATAAGCTTTTCGCCGCTGCGGTCGATAAACGCGGTCAAATCGGCGCTTAAAAAATGTTCAACGCTGCGGATATTTTTAGAGTCAAATTCGCGGACAAGCATTTCGCCGCCGATTGGAATTCCCAGTTCTTTAAAAATATTACGAATAAATGAAAGCATTGATTCACCGTTGGACACTAATAAAACCGACGGGCACGCTTTTTCCCGTATGCATCCGGTATCTGTCCTTTCGAGCAGATGACGGAGATACCAATCGGATAAGTCACCTATGTTGTTTATGTCAAGGATTGACTGGGCACGGCATCGCAGGAAATCCTCCTTGTAAAAAATGCTTTCGATGCTTTTTGCGACGGAACTGTCGGCATCGGCTCCATATTTATCAAAAAAGTCTATTTCAAGCTTATCCGCGGATTCGCTGCTTCTTTTCACATGCACCCCGCCAGCGGCCTGAAGCAAGCGAACTGCCTGCCGTGACAGCGGAACGGGAGCTTCGCATATATTATTAACCTTTATTCCAACCGACATTAACCCCGAGATAAAGGCATATTTGAAAAGACTTGAAGCATTCGAATCATCGGATGAAATGACTATGCTCTTTCCCTGACCAAGAACGGATCCGTATGCCGAACCAAGCCTTGAAGCAAATTCAGGCGTTATGTCTACATTGACTGTTCCGGTGAGACCGTCCTGACTGAACAATTCGGGCTTATACCGGGATACCCAAACAATGTTCCTGTCAACAACCGACAGCGAACCAACAATTTTACGCGGCCATATTCTTATATTCGGTTTAATTATCGATCGTTCATGAATAACGCACTCGTCACCGACTACAGCGTTTTCATAGCAGGAAACGTAGTGCATTAAACGGACTTTATTGCCGAGAATACTGCCCCTAAGCTCGCACCCGCGGCCAATAGAACAGTTGCTCATTAAAATGCTTCTTTTTATTGAAGTTTGCTCTTCAATAAAACAGTTGTTTCCAATCACCGAATAACTGCCTATCACGGTACCGTGCCCAATATAACAGTTGCTCCCGATAAGGCACGGGCCGTTTATTACCGCTGTTGGTTCAATAATTGTCGACCGCCCGATGATGATGTTATCGCCGTATTTGTTTTTTCCGAATGATGATTCCACCTTCAGGTTAAATATGTCGCAATGTGTGTTTAAGTATGATTCAACGGTACCTATATCCGACCAGTAGTCATATGTGACAAATCCGGCCAGGGGATGGCCCTTATCCAGCAGAACAGGGAAAAGATCACGGCTGAAGTCGCTGGGTTTGTCATGATCAATATGGTTAAATATTTCCGGCTCAAGCACATAGATCCCGGTATTTATTGTATCGCTGAAAACCTCGCATCTGGACGGTTTTTCAAGGAATCCCGCGATATATCCGTTGCTGTCCGTTGCAACGATTCCAAAATTTACAGGGTTTTCTTCTCTCGTCAGAACAAGGGTGGCCATAGCCTGTTTTAAACGGTGGTATTCAATAGCTTGCGCAAGGTCCAAATCCGTTATACAGTCACCGCTGATTATAACAAACGTACCGTCAATAAATGAAGATGTGCTTAATATACTGCCCGCTGTTCCCATGGGCTTTTCCTCGGTAAAATAATGTAGCCGTACGCCCCATTTTGACCCGTCGCCGAAATAACTTGTTATCCTCTGCGGAAGAAACATCAATGTTATCCCGATATCTACTATTCCATGCTTTTTCAAAAGGTTTATGATATGTTCAATTAAAGGAATATTCATAACCGGCAGCATCGGTTTAGGTATGCTGCATGTTATCGGACGAAGACGTGTGCCTTTTCCGCCTGCCATTATGATTGCCTTCATTTAATCAATCCCTTCCAAATGATTACTGTTCAGCCGGTTGAACTATTGTACGGATGAGCTTGTGAAATCAATTTTTTTATATTAGTTAAAACAGCGGAAGAAATTGCTTAGCAATTTCTTCTTTGTTATAATTTTATTATTAGGTAGAATACTTTATGATGCAGGTATATAACGAAGCTCAAAAAGCTGCCTGTCTCGGCAATTTCTTCCGTTGTTTAAAAATAACCGCTGATAATAAATTAAACTTTTTTACGAAAGGGTTGCCGGAATATTAAAATTCGGTATATAATACTCTTTGACTGCTGTTGATAAATGACTGGATGGAATTAATCGGGTTTTCAATATTATTTTATGTTTTTGAACGGGATAACGGTTAACAATTCAGCTGCTTAGAGCAGGTACAGAAAAGGGGGATTTTGGTGAAAGAATATAGCGTTGACAAGATACGCAACGTATGTCTGCTCGGACACGGAGGAGCGGGCAAGACAACACTGGCGGAAGCGCTTCTTTTTGGGGCGAAAGCAATTGACCGGTTTGGCAGTGTTGTTAATGGAAACACGGTAATGGATTATGATCCTGAAGAAGTAAAAAGGCAAATAAGCACCGGTACTTCATTGGCACCGTTGGAATGGAAAGGCTGCAAGATAAACATTATCGATACTCCCGGTTATTTTGATTTTATCGGTGAACAGCGGCAGGGGCTCCGCGTAGCGGATGGAGCCATTATTCTTGTAAGCGCGAAGGACGGCGTTGAAGTCGGTACTGAAAAAGCATGGCAGGAAGTTGTCGAACAGCATATTCCCAAGATGTTTTTCGTAAGTAAAATAGATGAAGAGCATGCAGACTTTTTCAAGGTTTTCGATCAATTGCAGCAGATGTTCGGCAAAAGCGTTATTGCATTCGAACTTCCTATTATTGAATCCGGCTCATTTGCGGGAATAGTCGATGTAGCGACAATGAAGGCAAAGCGTTTCAATGGAAAGGATTTTATAGATGCCGAGATACCCGACGGCATGGCCGATATGGTGGAGCAGTATCGTGAAGGCATAATTGAAGCGGTTGCTGAAACAAATGAAGATTTAATGGAGAAATATTTCTCAGGGGAGTCTTTTTCCGATGAAGAAATTCTCAGCGCGTTGAAAGCGGGAGTAAAAGCGGGCGAAATAGCCCCTGTATTGTGCGGATCCGCGATAAATCAGGCCGGCGTGAAAATGCTTCTTGATGCAATTGTCGATTATATTCCGTCATTTAGTGAAAGAGGGCAGGTAACTGCTAAAAATAAATCGAATGATGAAACCGTGCAGCTCAATGTTAGTAACGATGAGGCATTGTCGGCATTGGTGTTTAAAACAATAGTTGACCCGTTCGTTGGAAGAGTATCTTACATCAAGGTTATGTCCGGAGTTTTGAATTCGGACTCAACCGTTTACAATTCCAAAAAAGACAAGAATGAGCGGATTGCGCAGTTGTTCCTTGTAAAGGGGAAACAGCAGATAAACACCGACAGGCTCGTTGTCGGTGATATTGGCGCTGTCGCAAAACTTATGGTTACCGAAACAAACGATACCTTGTGCACCAAGGAAAAGCCTGTTATACTGCCGGAAATAGAGTTTCCGCAGCCGATGCTTTCGATGGCTGTCGTGCCGAAAACGAAAGGCGATGAAGAGAAAATAAGCTCCGGCCTGACGAAGTTGATGGACGAGGATCCTACATTCAAGGTAGAACTGAATACCGAAACAAAACAGACACTTATATATGGTATCGGAGATCAGCACCTGGATCTGATACTGAGCAAACTTCGTACGAAATTCAAGGTGGACGTCGAGCTTAGCGCTCCGAGAATAGCATATCGCGAAACAATACGGTCAAGTGTCAAGGTTCAGGGTAAACACAAGAAACAAACCGGCGGGCATGGGCAGTTTGCCGATGTGTGGATTGAATTTGAACCAGGGCCGACAGAAGACCTTGTCTTTGAAGAGAAAATATTTGGCGGCGCTGTTCCGAAACAGTACTTCCCCGCTGTTGAAAAAGGGCTCAGGGAAAGCATACAGAAGGGTGTTTTGGCCGGTTACCCGGTGGTAAACCTTAAGGCAACGCTCTATGACGGAAAGTATCACCCGGTTGATTCTTCCGAAATGGCGTTTAAAATTGCCGCGAATCTGGCATATAGGGAAGGACTGCCAAAGGCATCACCTGTTCTGCTTGAGCCGATTTCGCGCGTAGAGGTGCTGGTGCCCGAAAACTATATGGGCGATGTTATCGGTGATCTTAATAAGCGCAGGGGACGCATTCTCGGTATGAACCCGGTGGGTAACGGGATGCAGCAGGTAATAGCCGAAGTACCCGATGCCGAAATGTATAAATACGCTACCGATCTTCGTTCGATAACGCAGGGAAGAGGATCATATACAATGAAATTTGAACGCTATGAGGAAGTTCCGCCTAATATTGCGGAAAAAATAATAGCCGAAGCAAATAAGGAAGAAGAATAGGATTACAAGGCGTAAAATCATTCAAAAGGCCGCAGCAGTTGAATTAACTGTCGCGGCCTTTTTTGGAACTTATTGTTGCCCGGCATCGTCTTATCATTGTAAACATTAAGCCTTAACGTGAACATGAAAGGAAGTGGATGGAATGTTCAAGGCAAGAAAAATAGTTGTATACGTTCTGTTGATTATAATGCTTGCAGCTGTTACAGCCGGATGTTCAAGCCGGCAGAAGGCGGCCGAAGCCACGGCTGCGTCAGCTCCGCGGGACCAGGCGGTAACAGATGACGGCCGGAATATAATGTACGGCTCATCCGTTACAAGTGTAAGCGACGTTGAGATCACCGGTGATCGCGGAAACTACAATGTTTCGATGGAAGATAGAGCGGTTGCCCCGGAATCCGGCATTGAAGTCGAATTCAGCGAACAGGCTTCGGGAATTGTCGCTACCGGATACGACGGAAAAAATCCGGATCTGGATATTCTGGCGCAGCGAAAAGTCATACGAAACGCGAACCTCAAACTTGAAGTGGATGAATTTTATACAGCTTACGGAAACCTGCAATCAATGATTACGGGGATAGGTTTTATCCAGGAAAGCAATATCCACAGGGATTATTATATGTTTGACGGCGAGCGTCGTTCAAGAATTACGGGCGACATTACAATCCGCGTTGACGCACGGCATTTCGACAATATCCTCAATGACGTAAAAGGCCTTGGGGAAGTTATTGACGACAGAATATACAGTACCGACGTGACCGATCAGTATTTCGATACTGAAGGGCGGTTGAAGATACTTAAGATAGAATACGAATATCTTGAGGAGTACATGCGTTCATTGAAAGATCCCGACGCAATTTTTAAAACCCGCATGCGCATGACCGAACTGCAGACCGAAATAGAACGTCTTACCGGAACTTTGAACAAATGGTCTGATCTCGTTGAGTTATCCACTATTTACATAAGGCTCGAAGAGAAATATCCTGATGAAATGACAAAGAAAAACGAGACATACTGGGACCGTCTCGGGAATTCGGTAAAAAACATGCTGACCGGAGTTGTTGAAGCACTTGGGAATTTGGTGATATTCATTATTGAAGCGATACCTACCCTGGTTGTATTGGGCATTTTATTCCTTATCGGTTTGCGTATCTATAGAAAACATATTAAGAAAAAGAAGGCTCTCCCGCCGGAAGAAAAAAAGGAAGAGTAGAAATAAACAGCATAGACCGTTAAAAGCTGCCATCCGGCAGCTTTTTTTACTAAGGACCCGCGGGAATAAATGCCAGGCATTTTACTTTTTGAACTATTTTACAATAGTTCTTTATATGAGCAACATACGGCGAACTAAAACTACAAGCACAGCGGGTGGCTCGGGTGCTTTCGGTGACGACGGGCGACATGCTCCAACGCCCTGCTGCTTACAGGCAAATGTGGAGCGGGTTAGTGAGCGACCCGGGATATGGAGATCTCCCCGTAAAAGATGAACATGAGCCAAAGCGTGCTGAACGGTGTGTGCTTTGTCGCACTAGGAAACGAAACACCCGTGCCAGGACCCGCGGAAATAATGTCAGACATTTTACTTTCTGAACTATTGTACAATAACGTCAACAAGGAGCTTCATTTGCAAGAGCTATATAGTTCAACTCGGGCAAGTCGAAACTCGCAAAAATGCTATAAAATATTTATAGTATGAAGCATTTTTGCTCAGACAGTCGACTTGCTTAGCCTCGCTCTGACTAAATATCTCTATGCTGCATTCCGCTATAGTTTCCTTATATTGTACAATAGTTCTTCTGAACAAGCGGTAACACAGCGGGTGATTCAGCTATAACATGCCCCTTGAAAATCAGGAAAAAATAAAGTATAATAATAGTCAGAGATAGTCAAAGACAAATTGGTAAGGGTGATATTATGGCAAGATTAAGTGATATTATAGAATCATTTATTAAAGAACTGATAAATGATATGGATGGTTCGGTGGAAATACAGAGGAATGAGCTTGCAAACCGCTTTAATTGCGTGCCGTCACAGATTAATTATGTCATATCCACCCGGTTTTCAACAGACAAAGGATATTATGTCGAAAGCAGAAGGGGCGGAGGCGGCTATATAAGCATTAAGCGCTTAAATACGAATTCTCCCGGGGAATACCTTATGCATATTATTGCATCAATGGGGGATAGATTGACACAGCACGCATGCGAAGTGTTTATACAGAATTTCATTGATTATGATGTCATAACCGAACAGGAAGCCGGCTTAATGAAAGCGGCGATATCCGATAAAGCATTGGTTTCGGTAGCGCCGGAAATCCGTGATGAAACAAGGGCGGCAATATTGAGAAATATGTTGTTAAGCCTTACAATATAACCACATTCTGCCTTTTATGCATTTATGAAAGGAGGCGGTTACCATGCTGCTGTGCCAGATATGCAAGCAAAGGGAAGCAACCGTCCACTTTACGCAAATTAAAAACCAGAAAAAGGTCGAAATGTATGTTTGCGAACAATGTGCAAGGGAAAATAGTCAATTAAAGATAAATTTTAACAACCTTATTTCAGGAATAATGTGGACAGACAATATTGCGGGTATTAAAGAGCAGCCGGTTCTATACAGGAAATGCGGGGGCTGCGGCTTAACTGTCGATGAATTTAACAAGACAGGAATGCTCGGATGCGTGAAATGCTACGAAACTTTCGGCGACAGCATACAAACAATGCTGAAGAGAATACACGGGAACGTAAAACATCATGGTAAAATACCGAAAAAACTTTTTGGTAAAATTAACGAAGCCAGAACTTTGCAAGACCTGAAGGGAAGGCTTCAGCAGTGTATTATTAACGAAGATTACGAGCAGGCCGCCCAGCTGCGGGATCAAATCAGGGCAATGGAGCAAGCAAGGTAGATTGCCAAGAAGCGGGGTGATAACATGAAAATGTGGTATGTCGAAAAAGGACCCGATTCAGATGTCGTTCTTAGTAGCAGAGTGCGTTTGGCGAGAAATTTTTCCGAGTATCCCTTTCCGCATAAAACCACTCCGGAAATGCAGCAGGAGATTGCAGATAAAACCAAAAATGCTCTGTTTGCAGGCAGTGAAAACATGAAAGATGTTTTTAAATATATTGATTTTTCGAATCTTGACATTATTGAAAAGGCTGTTTTGGTAGAAAAGCACATTGTCAGCAAAGAACTTGTGGAAGCCGACCGGATAAGGGGGCTGCTAATCAGCAGTGACGAACAAATCTCTATAATGATTAATGAAGAGGATCATTTAAGGATACAGTGCCTCGTTTCGGGCATGCAGCTTTCGAAAGCGTGGGAGATATGCAATAATATCGATGATTTGTTGTCGGAATCAATTGATTTCGCGTGGGATGAAAACATAGGATACCTTACAAGCTGTCCGACAAACATAGGAACAGCGATCCGCGCGTCGGTGATGATGCATCTTCCCGCCCTTACGATGACCGGATATATCAAGCCTGTGCTTGAGGCGACCGGGAAGCTTGGAGTGGCTGTCCGCGGTATGTATGGAGAAAATACCGAAGCATCCGGGAATATGTTTCAGTTTTCGAACCAGGTAACGCTCGGAAAAAGTGAGAGCGATATAATACTTGGAATAAAAAATATAGCGCAGCAAATTATAGAACAGGAAAGAATACTGCGGCAGGAGATTTTAAAAAAGAACCGTTACGAGCTTGAGGACAAAATTTTCCGTTCTTACGGGATTTTGAAAAACGCAAGGCTTATAGATACCGGAGAAACGTTAAAACGCCTGTCTGATGTCAGGCTTGGAATAGATATGGGCATTATTGACGGGATAGACATAACGGATATAAACGAAATAATGCTGATGATTCAGCCGGGCGGGCTGCAAAAGAGAACAGGAAGGTTATTAAAGGCCAACGAACGGGATTGCTTCCGTGCGGAGCTTATCAGGGAAATGATAAACAAGCAGAAGCAATAAACGCGGTTGATAAACAAGCAGACGCATTTCTCCGGTGCAAAGAGAATATGAGGTGATATAAATGATATACGGAAGGTTCACACAGAAAGCAATGCAAGCTTTGAATCATGCAAAAGAATGCTCATTAGCCCTTGGGCATAATTATATCGGTACAGAGCATTTGCTCTGGGGCCTTGTAAAGGAAGGAACCGGTATTGCGGCCGGGGTTCTTATGACCAATGGCGTCACTGAAAAAAAAGTAATGGACAGCATATTATCAATAGTGGGAAAAGGTGACGGATCCCAGCCGGTTGTCGGATATACTCCGCGGACAAAAAGGGTAATGGAGCTTTCCTATGCCGAAACAAGAAGAATGGGACAGAACTATATCGGTACTGAGCATCTTTTGATGGGTATTTTGCGTGAAGGCGAGAGCATCGCCGTTCGCATACTTTTGGAAATGGGTATTGATATCAGCAAACTTTATGAAAATATTATTACAATGCTTCAGGAAGATACTCCCGCTGCTGTTACGGCAAGCAAACCGAAAGCAGAGGAGATGGAAACCCCTACTCTTGATTCATATGGCAGAGACTTGACCGTGATGGCAAGAGACGGCAAGATTGATCCTGTTATAGGCAGGGATAAGGAAATTGAACGCATTATCCAAATCTTAAGCCGCAGGACAAAGAATAATCCGTGTCTTATCGGGGAACCCGGTGTTGGAAAAACTGCCATATGCGAAGGGCTTGCGCAAAAGATAATTGAAGGGAATGTTCCTGAAATACTTAAGGACAAAAGAGTGGTTACGCTGGATTTATCTTCAATGGTGGCAGGTGCGAAATACCGCGGTGAGTTTGAGGACCGCCTGAAGAAATCAATTGAGGAAATACGCAACGCCGGAAATGTTATTCTTTTTATAGACGAATTGCACACGATTGTCGGGGCAGGTGCGGCCGAAGGGGCAATCGACGCTTCAAATATTCTGAAACCTCTTTTGGCAAGGGGCGAGATCCAGGTAATCGGCGCGACTACAATGGATGAATACCGTAAATATATTGAAAAAGATGCCGCTCTTGAACGGCGGTTCCAGCCGATTAAAATAGGGGAGCCTACCGAAGAGGAAGCTGTAGAGATTTTAAAGGGAATCAGGGATAAATATGAAGCGCATCATAATGTAAAAATTACCGATAATGCTTTGGAAGCCGCAGTGAAGTTGTCGATACGGTATATTACCGACAGGTATCTTCCCGACAAGGCGATTGATTTGATAGACGAAGCGGCATCAAAAGTAAGGCTGAAAAGTTTTACCGCACCCCCTGTTCTGAAGGAGCTTGAACAAAAAATAGAAGAAATCCACAAAATGAAAGAGGATGCGATAGTAAGCCAGGAGTTTGAAAAAGCCGCATCACTGCGTGATGAGGAAAACAAACTTAAAGAAGAGATGAACGCGCGCAAGGAAGAATGGAAAAAACAGAACCAGACTCATACGCAGAAGGTTACGGAGGAGGAAATAGCCGAGATTGTCGGAAGTTGGACAGGTATACCCGTAAGCCGTTTAGCCCAGGAAGAGACCGAAAAACTTAAAAACCTCGAAGGGATTCTTCACCAGCGTATAATCGGGCAGGACGAAGCGGTTAAGGCTGTTTCTAAAGCTATCCGCCGCGGCAGGGTTGGTTTGAAGGATCCAAAGCGTCCCGTCGGTTCGTTTATCTTCCTCGGACCTACCGGAGTTGGTAAAACCGAGTTGTCGAAAGCACTTGCCGAAGCCTTGTTTGGCGATGAATCACAGATGATAAGAATTGACATGTCCGAATATATGGAAAAACACAGCGTTTCGAGGCTTGTCGGTTCGCCTCCGGGTTACGTCGGTTATGACGAAGGAGGGCAGCTCACCGAAAAGGTGCGGAGAAAGCCATATGCTGTTGTATTGTTTGACGAGATTGAAAAAGCTCATCCGGACGTTTTCAACATTCTTCTGCAGATTCTCGAGGATGGGCGTTTAACAGATTCAACCGGAAGAACAGTTGATTTCAGAAATACGGTCATTATAATGACATCGAATGTCGGAGCGCGCGATATTGTAGAACCTAAACGTCTCGGGTTCGGTGCCGCGGTTGTTAACGAAGCGCGGGATTACGAGGATATGAAGAAAAACGTGATGAATGAGCTTAAACGAACATTCCGACCGGAGTTTTTGAACAGGGTTGATGAGCTGATAGTATTCCATCCGCTGTCACAGGAAAATATAAACGATATCGCGGGATTAATGCTGAACGAGATATCGCAGAGGCTCAAGGCTATTAATATCGAGCTTGTTGCGAACGACGAAGTTAAGGCGTTTCTTGCCGAGAAAGGTTATGACAAAGTGTACGGCGCAAGGCCGTTAAGACGGATGATACAGAGCATGGTTGAGGATAAACTGGCTGAGAAAATGCTTGACGGGGAAATTCAGGAAGGCGATACTGTGGCTCTTCAGGTTGCAGACGACAATCTCGAGTTTATAAAAAGCAATAAGGCTTCATCCAGGAACAAGGTTCAAAAAAATGAAATGAAACCTGAAAAAAAGAGAGAAAACAAGCTATAAAGTGAAATATTAAGAGAATGAGAGAGATATATTAAAAATACCGGAATTTTATCTTGACATTGTTTCCATCATATATTAAAATAAAAACCGCTGCTTTAATGCAGTGGTTTTTTGTTTTATTAACATGAAATACCGGTGTAATTCAAACCTGTTAAACGGTTTGGTTTATAATTAATAAATACAACAGCACATGGGAGGGTACGCAGTGAAAACATACATGGCAAATGCCGCTGATATTGAAAGAAAATGGTACGTCGTCGATGTTGAAGGCAAAGTACTGGGACGTGCGGCAAGTGAAATCGCGAAAATTTTGCGCGGAAAGCATAAACCGAACTTTACGCCTCATGTTGATACAGGCGATTATGTTATCGTGTTGAATGCGGATAAGGTTATACTAACAGGCAGGAAGCTCGATCAAAAATTGTACAGGCATCATTCGGGTTATGTCGGAAATTTAAAGGAAATTAAATACCGGCATTTCCTTGCGAAGAAGCCTGAAAAAGCTTTTGAACTGGCAGTTAAAAGAATGCTTCCAAAGAACAGCCTGGGAAGGCAAATGTTCAAGAAGCTCAAGGTATATGCCGGCTCGGAACACAAGCACCAGGCGCAAAAACCTGAAGTACTTGAACTGGATATTTAATGATGGGAGGCATGGTTAAAATGGCAAAGGTGCAGTATTACGGAACAGGCAGAAGAAAAAGCTCGGTCGCGCGGGTGCGTCTTGTCCCCGGTGAGGGAAACATTATCGTTAACGACCGTTCCCTGGATGATTATTTCGGGCTGGAAACCCTGAAAGTTATAGTAAAGCAGCCATTGGTTCTTACCGGGCTGGAAAACAAGTTCGATATACATGTTAATGTCATAGGCGGCGGTTTTACAGGACAGGCCGGCGCTATTCGCCATGGAATAGCCAGGGCTCTGTTGAAAGCTGACGAAGAATTACGCTCTGTACTTAAAAAGGCAGGCTTCCTTACACGTGATCCAAGAATGAAGGAAAGAAAGAAGTACGGCTTGAAAAAAGCGCGCAGGGCACCTCAGTTCTCGAAGAGATAATTTGGATAAGATTTCAATTGAAAGAGTCACATTTATGTGGCTCTTTTATTTTGCCTAAAACATACTACATATAGTGTAAAACGGGATAAAGACAACTACATATGGTGTTTTTGAAAAAGAACATAAAAAACAAACAAAGTGACTACAAAAGTATAATGTGGCTATTTGTTGCTAAAAATAGCTGCTTGTGTGTAAAGATTGTCGCACTTTTACGCATTGCGTAAAATAATCGTGCGTAAATTTAGGTAGGAAACGGGTAAAGAGAATGTAATAATAAGGTAATTTACGCACGATTATTTGATGATACTATTTGTTCCAGGCCACAATAAATTAGC